>Ga0187894_10001426_pt1 | contig 30635 bp, 29 predicted proteins | sample GBC1701081metaG_FD_136650 | JGI IMG/M metagenome (GOLD analysis project Ga0187894, IMG submission 136650) | White microbial mat communities from a lava cave in the Kipuka Kanohina Cave System on the Island of Hawaii, USA - GBC170108-1 metaG ...
GCGCAGATGATCTCGTACGAAGTGACGATGGGGCTCTCGCTGGTCGGCCTGTTCATGGTCTACGACTCGCTGCGCCTCACCGAGATCGCGCAGGCGCAGGACGCGACCTTCCGCATCCTCGGCTTCGTCGAGCTGTTAGGGGCGAGCGTGCCCGGCTGGCTCGACTGGCTGCGCCTCCCGAGCTGGGGCGTCTTCCTGCAGCCGCTCGGCTTCCTCCTGTTCCTGACCTGCATCATGGCCGAGAACAAGCGCCCGCCGTTCGACGCGCCAGAAGGCGAGAGCGAGCTCGTCGCCGGGTACCACATGGAGTACTCGGGCATGCGCTTCGGCCTGTTCTACACGGCCGAGTTCCTCGAAGTACCGGTGATCGGGATGATCGTCACGACGCTGTTCCTCGGCGGCTGGTCGATCCCGTGGCTCTCGCAGGCGACGATCATCGGCGGGCTCACGCCCGCGCTCGGCGTCACGTTCGCGACGGTCGTCTGCATGGCCCTTCATTTCCTGTCGTTCCTGCTGAAAGTCGTCGTGATGATCTGGCTGCAAATGGCACTGCGCTGGACGCTGCCGCGCTTCCGGTACGACCAGGTGATGGACCTGTGCTGGAAGATGATCCTGCCGCTCTCGATCGCGAATGCGTTCGTGACCGGCGGCGTGATCTTGTTACTGGAGCGCGCATGACGCTCTGGCTGTTCTACTTCTTCGCTTTCGTCGCGATCGCCGGCGCGCTCGGCATGCTGCTGAACACGCGCAACACCGTGGCCGGCGCGCTCTCGCTGGTGGCGACGATGTGCTCGCTCGGCGCGATCTACGTGCAGCTCGACGCGTATCTGATCGGCGCGCTGCAGATCATGGTCTACGCGGGCGCGATCCTCGTGCTGTTCTTGTTCGTCGTGATGCTGCTGAACCTGCGCCAGGACGCGCTGCCCGGCGCGCGCTTCGCGAAGCCGCTGCTCGCGACGCTCGCCGCCGCCGCGCTCGGCGCGGGCTTCCTCACGCTCTTGCCCGGTGCGTTCGGGCCCGCGGCAGAGATCGCCGAGGGCTTCGGCGGCTACCGCGCGGTCGGCGCCGAGCTGTTCACCGACTACGTGCTCGCGTTCGAGGTCACTTCGCTGCTGCTGCTCAGCGCGATGATCGGCGCGGTGATCCTCGCGAAGCGGAAGATCGACGGATGATCCCGATCACTCACGCCGTCGCGTTGTCGGGGATTCTGTTCCTGCTGGGCACGCTCGGCGCGCTCACGCGCCGCAACCTGATCGTGATCCTGATGTCGATCGAGCTGATGCTGAACGCGGTCAACCTCGCGCTGATCGCGTTCTCGCGGCAGTGGGGCAACCAGGCCGGCCAGCTGTTCGTGCTGATGGTGATCGTGGTCGCCGCCGCCGAGGTCGCGGTCGGCCTCGGCATCGTGCTCGCGCTGTTCCGCAACCGCGAGAGCGTCAACGTAGAAGACGCGAGCTTGTTGAAATGGTGAGCGCAGCCCCGCGGCTCGAGCGCTCGGGGGTGCGCTCGTGATCGAAGCGACCCCGAACAGCTGGATCCGCTGGGTCCCGCTGCTGCCGCTGATCGGCGCGCTCGTGCACGGCGTGCTGCTCGCGTTCTTCCGCAAGCCGCTGGCTCGCACGCTGACGATCGCGCTCTCGTGCGGCAGCGTGGTCGCGGCGTTCGCGCTCTCGGTGCTGCTGGTCAACGAGCTCACGCGGCTCCCGGCGGACGCGCGCGTGATGACCGACGCGATGTTCACTTGGGTCGGCACCGCGAACTTCAGCGCCGACGCCGCGTTCCTGCTCGACCCGCTCTCGGCCGTGATGATCCTCGTCGTCACCGGCGTCGGCTCGCTCATCCACATCTACTCGATCGGGTACATGGACGACGACCAGCGCGAGGACCGCGGCTTCGCGCGCTTCTTCTGTTACCTGAATCTGTTCACGTTCTCGATGCTGATGCTGGTGCTCGGCGACAACCTGTTACTGATGTTCCTCGGCTGGGAAGGCGTCGGGCTCTGCTCCTACCTGCTGATCGGGTTCTGGTACCAGGACACCTGGAATGCCTATTGCGGAAGCAAGGCGTTCATCGTGAACCGGATCGGCGACTTCGGCTTCCTGATCGGGCTGTTCCTGCTGTTCTGGTCGCTCAGCGACGCCGGTCACGCGGCGATCGCATTCCGCGACATCCGCGCCGCGTTCCCGACGATCGCGGAGCAGACCGTGCAGCTGCCGCAGTGGCTCTCGTTCCTACCGGGCTTCCCGGAGTGGCGACTCACGACGCTGATCGGCCTGTGCTTCTTCCTCGGCGCCGCCGGCAAGTCGGCGCAGATCCCGCTCTACGTGTGGCTGCCCGACGCGATGGCCGGCCCAACCCCCGTGTCCGCGCTGATCCATGCCGCGACGATGGTGACCGCCGGCGTCTACATGGTCTCGCGGATGAGCTTCCTGTACGCGGAGGCTCCCGGCGCCTCGGCGTTCATCGCGTGGACCGGAGCGATTACGGCGCTGTTCTCCGCGACGATCGCGATCGCGCAGACCGACATCAAGAAAGTGCTCGCGTACTCGACCGTCTCGCAGCTCGGCTTCATGTTCCTCGCGGCCGGCTGCGGCGCGTTCGGCGCCGCGATGTTCCACGTCGTCACGCACGCGTTCTTCAAGGCGCTGCTGTTCCTCGCCGCCGGCAGCGTGATCCTCGCGATGCATCACGAGCAGGACACCGACAAGATGGGCGGCCTGCGCAAGCTGCTGCCGATCACGCACAAAGTGTTCGGCTTCGGCGTGCTCGCGATCGCCGGCTTCCCGTTCATGTCGGGCTTCTTCTCGAAGGACGAGATCCTGCTGTCCGCACGGCTCTCGCACGTGCCGGGACACGAGGCGCTCTACGCGGTCGCGCTCGGCACCGCAGGGATTACGGCGTTCTACATGGCGCGGCTCTACTTCCGCACGTTCCTCGGCGAGAGCCGCGCTTCCGCGCAGGTGCGCGCGCACGTGCACGAGCCGGCGAACACCGTGACGTATCCGCTGATCGTGCTCGCGTTGCTCTCGATCTTCGGCGGCTTCATCGGGCCGGCCGCAGCGCTGAACCCGGTGAAGGGGCTGCTCGGGATCTCGGACGCGAACAGCAACAGCCTCGCGAACTTCCTCGCGCCCGCGCTTGCGAGCGTGCACCACGAAGTCGATCACTGGACGGAGCAGAAGCTCGCGATCGTCTCCGTGCTCGTCGCGGCGGCGGGCGGGGCGCTCGCGTTCTGGATGTACGTGCTGAAGCCGGGCGTTCCGGTCGTGGTTCGCAGCGCGCTCGGCGCGGTCCACCAGCTCGTCGCCAACAAGTACCTGGTCGACGAGCTCTACGACCGCGTGTTCGTGCGCCCGCTCGTGTGGATCTCCGATCGCGTGCTCTACCGCTTCTTCGACGCCGGCGTGATCGACGGCGCGATCGTGAACGGCTCCGCGGCGACCGTGCGCGGCGTGACGAGCCACGTGCTGAAGTACGCGCAGTCCGGCTTCGCGCAGAGCTACCTCGGCTGGACGGCAGCCGGTGCGGCCGTGCTGCTGATCTACCTCGCGCTGCAGGTCGCATGATGCTCGAGAGTCACCTGCTCAGCGTGATCTCGTTCCTGCCGCTCGTCGCGGCGCTCGCGCTGCTGCTCGTCGACCAAGCCGCCAGGCGCGCAGGCAGCGAGCTCGCCGCGCCGATCTGGAAGGCCGGCGCGCTCGGCGCGAGCCTGCTCACGTTCGGGATCTCGCTGAAGCTGTGGACCGGCTACGACACGACGCGCGCCGACTACCAGTTCGTCGAGCACGTGCCGTGGCTCGCCGAGTGGGGCGTCAACTACTTCGTCGGCGCCGACGGCATCAGCGTGCTCTTGATCCTGCTGACGACGTTCCTGCAGCCGATCGTGCTGATCGCGTCGTGGCACGAGATCAAGCAGAGCGTCAAGTCGTACTTGTTCTTCATGCTCGCGCTCGAGACGGGCATGATCGCGACGTTCGCCGCGCTCAATCTCTTCCAGTTCTACGTGTTCTGGGAGCTGATGCTGATCCCGATGTACTTCATCATCGGGATCTGGGGCGGGCCGCGGCGCGTCTACGCGGCGATCAAGTTCTTCCTGTTCACGATGTCGGGCTCGCTGCTCATGCTCGTCGCGATGCTGGTCGTCTACCGGCTGCACTTCGAGCAGACCGGCACGCTGACGCTCGATCTCGTCGCGCCGCCGGGCTCGACGCTGCCGGGGCTGCTCGACACGAACATCCCGCTCGCGGGCGCGGAGTGGTGGCGCACGCAGCCGTGGCTGTTCGCGGCGTTCGCGCTCGCGTTCGGGATCAAGGTGCCGGTCTTCCCGTTCCACACCTGGCTGCCCGACGCGCACGTCGAAGCGCCGACCGCGGGCTCGGTGATCCTGGCTGGGGTGTTATTGAAGATGGGCACCTACGGCTTCGTGCGCTTCGCGCTGCCGCTGTTCCCCGACGCGTCGGTGCAGTTCGCGCCGTTCGTGTTCGGCCTCGGCCTCGCCGGCATTCTGTACGGCGCGCTGGTCGCGATGGTGCAGCGCGACATCAAGAAGCTGGTCGCCTACTCGTCGATCGCGCACCTCGGCTTCGTGATGCTCGGGACGTTCGCGCTGAACGACGAGGGGCTGAAGGGCGCCGTGCTGCAGATGGTGAACCACGGCCTCTCGACCGGCGCGTTGTTCTTGTTGGTGGGCATGCTCTACGAGCGCCGCCACACGCGCGAGATCAGCGCGTTCGGCGGCATCGCGAAGCCGATGCCGGTGTACGCGGCGCTGTTCGGCATCGTCACGATGTCGAGCATCGGGCTGCCTGCGCTGAACGGCTTCGTCGGGGAATACCTGATCCTGTTAGGGACGTTCCGCGCGGCGCCGCTGGTCGGCGCGGCCGCGTGCTTCGGCGTCGTGCTCGCCGCGGTCTACATGCTGTGGATGTACCGGCGCGTCGTGTTCGGTCCGGTCGACAATCCCGAGAACCTCGGGCTGATCGACCTCGACCTGCGCGAGAAGCTCGTGCTCGCGGCCGTCGTGATTCCGATCGTGTGGATCGGCGTCTACCCGCAGCCGCTGCTGACGCGGCTCAGCCCGCCGGTCGGCGAGATCCTGCGCGTGATGGAGACGAAGCGCGCGCAGCTGGAGACTGCGACGGCGCGTGAGCTGCCGGTGCCGCCGAGCGCTCGGCTGGCGGAGGCGCGCCGATGATCCCTGCCCCCGCGCTCGACGTCGGCGCCGCGCTCCCGCTGCTGATCATCTCGGCCGGCGCGTTCCTCGTGCTCGCGCTCGATCTGTTCCTCGGCGTGCGCAGCGCGGCGGCCGACCGCTACCGCAAGAGCTGGACGCTCACCGTCGCGTCGGGGATCACGCTCGCGGCGGTGATCGGATTCGCAGCCAGCTCGTTCGGCGCCGGCGGCGCGCGCGAGTTCAGCCCCGAGCACCCGATGTTCCTGCTCGATCGGATGACGAGCTTCGGCGTCGCGCTGGTGAGCGTCGGGACGCTGCTCTCCGTGCTGTTGTCGACTTACTACTTGAAGGAGCTCGGCATCCAGCACGGCGAGTACTACGCGCTGATGCTGCTCGCGACCAGCGGCATGATCCTGCTGGTCGGCGCGGTCGACCTGGTCACGACGTTCCTCGGCATCGAGCTGATGAGCATCCCGATCTACGTGCTCGCGGGGTTCGACCGCAGAAAGCTGCGCAGCAACGAATCCGCGCTGAAGTACTTCCTGGCCGGCTCGTTCGCGAGCGCTCTCCTGCTCTACGGGATGGCGTTGCTCTACGGCGCAACCGGCGAGACGAGCTACGCGGGCATCGGCGGGTTCCTGCGCGAGCAAGGCATCGAGCCGCTCAGCGCGATCGGCCTCGGTCTCGTGTTGATCGGCTTCACGTTCAAGGTCTCGTCGGTGCCGTTTCACCAGTGGACGCCGGACGTGTACGAAGGCGCGCCGGCTTCGGTGACCGCCTACATGTCGGTGACGGTGAAGGCCGCCGCGTTCATCGCGCTGGTGCGGCTCGCGCAGGCGACCTTCGGCCCCGTCGCGGGCGTGCTCGGCGACGCGCTCTGGGTGCTGGCCGCCGCGACGATGGTCGTCGGCAATCTGATGGCCGTGATCCAGGACAACGTGAAGCGCATGCTCGCGTACTCGAGCGTCGCGCACGCGGGCTACCTGCTGCTCGGCCTCGTCGCCGGCAGCGCCGACGGTTATCAGGCGATCTTGTTCTACCTGCTCGCGTACCTGTTCCTGAATCTCGGCGCGTTCGGTGTCGTCGTCGCGCTCACGCACCGCGGGCACGACGCCGACCGCTTCGAGGAGTACGCGGGCCTCGCGCGCCGGCGCCCCGCGCTCGCCGCGCTGATGACGCTGTTCATGATCGGGCTCGCCGGAATCCCCGGCACCGCGGGCTTCATGGCCAAGTGGTACGTCTTCATGGCCGCGGTGCAGGCGGATCAAGTCCCGCTCGTCGTGCTCGCCGTGCTCGCGAGCCTGGTCTCCGTTTATTACTACCTGCGCTTGCCCGTGCTGATGTACATGCGCGAGCCCAGCGAGGCCGCCGGCCGCCTGCGCCTCACGATGCCCGAAACGATCGCGCTCGCCGTCTGCGCGACCGCCGTGATCGTGCTCGGCGTCCTCCCCAACAACGGCCCCGAAGACGCGCTCTCCTTCCTACGCGCCTTCGACTGGACCCGCGAGTCCATCGCCGCCCTCTCGCGCTGACCGCGCCCAGCCGCGCGCGACAACGCGAAGCCGGAAGTCACCAAACCGGGGACGTTCATACTTCCCGGTGACTTGCGGGACACTGGTTCGCGGCGCTCGTTCGTCGCGATTCGCCGGTTAGTTTCGTGCCCTCGCCCGACCGGTCCCCGAGACCAATCGCATGCCCCGCATGCCTCGCCGGGACGCGCCCGGCGCCCTGCATCACGTCACGCTCCGCGGCGTCGGCGGTTGCGACATCTTCGTCGACGACCTCGATCGAGGCGATCTCTACCGCCGCATCCTGGTGGTTTCCCGCGAGCACCGATCGCCGATCCTCGCGTTCGCGTTCATGGGCAACCATATCCACGTCATCGTGCGAACGGGGCCTGTCCCGCTCGCGACGACGATGGCGCGCATCGCGACCGGCTACGCGCTCTACTTCAACCGCCGGCACGGCCGCGTTGGCCACCTGTTCCAGAATCGCTACCACGCCACGCCAATCGAAGACGACAATCACTTCCGCCACTCGATCCGCTACGTGCACGTCAATCCCCTCGCGGCGGGAATCCTGAGAGGCCATGTCGACGTGCTCGATGACTACCCGTGGACGGGACACGAGCAGCTGAGCGCGGGGCGGATGGATGGCCTCCTCGATCTGCGAGCGGCACTGGCGCCGTTCGGGGAGACGGTCGCGAAGGCTCGGCGCGAGCTTCTCTCGTTCATGCGCGCGTGGCGCCGCAACGCGCCCGAGCCGGCGAAAGCGCCGCTGCCTCCGCTTCGGCTCCCCCAGCTCGACGATACGATCGTGCGGGTTGCCGCGGAGTTCGGGATCGCGCCGCACGCGATCACGTCTGGATCGCGGCGGCGAGAGGCCTCGCGAGCGCGCGCCGAAGTCGCGCGAGTCGCGATCGCCGTGCACTGCCTTCCGGCGCGAGAAGTGGCGTTGCGCCTCGGCGCCACCCACGCGGCTGTGCTGCGCGGGGCAGCACGCGCCGCACGGAGGGCCGGCACTTAGGTCACCGGCAAGTATGAACGTCCCCGATCTGGTGACTTATTTCGGTTTGCGCTTCAGGACGCGCGCGTCGCCGCGGCGCACGGTGAGGTGCTCGCTGTCGAACAGCTCCATCAGCGGCACCGCGAACTTGCGGGTGGTGCCGATCAGCTCCTTGTAGGCGGCGGTGCCGATTTCGCCGTGTGCCTCGAGATGCGCGACCAGCTTCGCGCGCAGCGCTGCGACGGCCTCGGCGTCGAACCACAGCTCGCCCGGCGCGCGCACCAGCGCACCTTCGCGTTCGAGATGGGCGAGCAGCTCGTGAAGCTCCGCGGCGCCGCACGCGAGCTCGCTCTCCCACTCCCGCAGCGTGCGCGGCGCGAGCCCCGCGGCGCGTGCGCTCTCGCGCAGCTGCGCGGCGAGCGCATGCTCGCGGGCCGAGAGGCGCGGCGCGAAAGACGTCGCGCGCACGGTCTCTCCTTCGAGCGCGATCTCGCCGCGCGCCGCGAGCGCGCCGAGCGCGCGCTCGAACAGCGCGAGCGGCGCGTTCGCCGGCAGGGCGCCGCGCAGCGTCTCGCGCGGCATGCCCGGCTTGATCGGGTTCGCGCGATGGAATCGCGCGAGCGCCGCCGCGATCCGGCGTTCGACCTCCGCGACGATCTCGGCAGCCGCGAAGCTGCGATCGCCGAGCGCAGTCGCGGCGCCGCGCGCGCACACGGCTTCGATCGCCGCGTCGAGTGCTGCGCGCTCCGCACCGGTCTGGCGTACGAGCGCGTCGCGCGAGATGCCCGCGAAGCCGCTGCGCGCGATTCGCAGCGCGACAGCGTGCGTGAGCGATTCCGTCGCGAGCACGGCGAGGCCGGCCGCGAGCTCGGGCGCGCTGCGGCGCAGCCGCGGCGGCGCGGCGTCGAGCACCTCGCCGCCGCCGAGCGTCGCGCCGGACGCGAAGCCGCGCACGATGAAGCGATCGCCAGGGAGCAGCGCGAGCTCGCCTTGGTCGAGATGAATGCGCGCGAAGCCCCGCGCGCCGGATTCGAGGGCGCCGACGCCGATCGGCGCGATGTGCGCGCGCTGCGCCGCGGTGCCCGCGAGCAGCTCGCACGCGACGGGCTTCTCGCCGCCGAGCGGCTCGTTCGCGAGCCAGCGCAGCGCGACGTCGAAGCGCGCGGACGGCGCGAGCGCATCCGGCGCCGCGAGCAGCATCCCGCGCGCGAGCTCCGCGAGCGCGACGCCGTGGAGGTTCACCGCGCAGCGCGTTCCCGGCGCCAGCGACGTCGCGCTCGCGCCGAAGCTCTGGAGCCCGCGCACGCGCGCGCGCGCGCCGCCGGGGAACAGCTCGACGTCATCGCCGGTGGCGAGCGCGCCGCCGATCAGCGTGCCCGTGACGACCGAGCCGAAGCCGCGCATCTCGAAGCAGCGGTCGATCCACAGCCGCGCCGGGCCTGCGCGCGGCGTGCGTGCCGCCGCACCCGCCGCCGCGCGCGCGAGGGCCGCACGCAGCTCCGCGACGCCGGCACCGCTCGTTGCCGAGACGCGCAGCACCTCCGCCTTCGCGAGCGACGTCGACGCGATCAGCTCGCGCAGCTCGGCCTCCGCGAGATCCGCGACGTCCGGCTCGGCGAGGTCGCTCTTCGTCAGCGCGACGACGCCGGCCTCGATCCCCAACAAGTCGACGATCGCGAGATGCTCGCGCGTCTGCGGCATCACCCCTTCGTCCGCGGCGACGACCAGCAGCACGAGGTCGATGCCAGTCGCGCCCGAGACCATCGTGCGCACGAGCCCCTCGTGCCCAGGCACGTCGACGACGCCGACGCGCAGCCCTGGCGCGAGCTCGAGCGGCGCGAAGCCCAGCTCGATCGTGATCCCGCGCGCTTTCTCCTCGGGCAGCCGGTCCGTGTCCACTCCGGTGAGCGCCCGCACGAGTGTGGTCTTCCCGTGATCGATGTGTCCCGCGCTGCCGAGGATCAGATTGTTACGGGACAAGGCGCGCGCTCGCGCGGCGGCGCACGGCGTCGATCTCGGCGAATGCCTCGGCGCTCGGGACGACGCGGCGCACGAGCAGGATGCCGCGCTCGCTCGGCGCCTCGACGATGCGCGCGGAGCCGAGATCGCGGCGCGGCGTCGCGGGCCCGACCAGCACGATCTCGATCTCGCTTGCGCCCGCCGTGCGATCGTTGATCGCGAAGAAGTTGTCCGTGTTCGCGGCGAAGCCGGAGAGCGACGTGTAGGGCGGCGTCAGCGGAACTCTCACGGCGAGAGCGTGCTCGCTCACGTCGAACACCAGCGACGAGTACGCGAGATCTGGGCTCGGCCGCACGATTGCGCGAGACGCGGCGGTCGCGAGCGGGCCGTGCGCGAACGTGTTCACCGGCGCCGCCTGCAGGCGCGACATCGCGCCGCGCATGATCGCGTGAGGGAGCGCCGCGATCGCGGCGAAATGCACGACGAGAGCGCCGAGCACCACGCCGGCGAGCCAGCGAATCACCGGCAGCCCTCCTGCGCGAGCTCGGGCAGCTTCGCACTCGCCGGATCGCGCGCGAGGTCGGCGTTCGGGTTGTAGAGACGCAGCGTGAGCGAAAACGCTCCGCTCGCGCCCGGGTCACCAGACGGAATCCAGTTCCCGTCGCTCGGCTGCGAAGAGACGCGCGCCGTCCAGCGCCCGCCCGAATCTCGCAGCAGCGTGGTCTGCCCGATCGAGTAGCGGCCCGCCGCGTTCGGGATCAGGAAGTGGTCCGCGCCGTAAGCGGTGACGCTCCACCAACGCGCCGGCAGCTCGCCGCCTGCGAGCACGTAATCGCAGCTCGCGCGCAGCGGCTCGCCGCCCGAATCGGTCGCCGCGGTGAAGTAGATCGTCTCGCTCGGCGCGAGCGCGAGCAGCCCCGCAACCGCGACGCGCGCGCGCGTGTAGAGACTCGCGTCCGCGCTGCCGGTCGTGAGATTCGTGCGCCACGGTCCGACGTGGACGTCGCCCGTCGCGAGCCCGCCGCGCACCGCGAGCGCCGCGGAGCCGAGGCCGAGCGCGAGCGAGAGCAGGATTCCGAGCGCGACGCGCATGCCCCGTCAGCTTGGCACAGCACGTGAGCCATTGGGGTCCCCGCTTGGCTCCCGTGGGCGGCTTCAGCGCTTCCCGATCATCTCCCGCCCGACGTACGGCTGCAGCGCCTTCGGGATCGCGATCGTGCCGTCGGCGCGCTGATGGTTCTCGATCAACGCCAGGATCAGGCGCGCGTTCGAGACCGCCGTGCCGTTCAGCATGTGAGCGAATTCGTTCTTCTTGGTCGCCTTGCGGCGGAAGCGCACGCGCAGGCGGCGCGCCTGATAATCGGTGCAGTTCGAGGTGCTCGAGATCTCGCCCCAGTTTCCGTGCTCGCCGCGGCCCGGCATCCAGGCCTCGACGTCGAACTTGCGGTAAGCCGGTGCGCCGAGATCGCCGGCCGCGATGTCGACCACGCGATACGGCAGCTCGAGGCCCTGATAGATGCGCTCCTCGAGCGCGAGCAGTCGCTCGTGCATCGCGTCGGAATCCTCGGGGCGCGTGATCGCGAACATCTCCACCTTCGTGAACTGGTGCACGCGGTAGAGGCCCTTGCTCTCGCGGCCGGCCGCGCCCGCTTCGGTGCGGAAGCAGTGCGAGACGCCGGCCATCAACACGGGCAGCTGCTCTTCTTCGAGGATCGTGTCCGCGTAGAGCCCGCCGAGCGTGATCTCGGCGGTGCCGACCAGGCACAGCTCGCTGTTCGCGACCGAGTAGATCTGCGTCTCCTCGCCGCGCGGGCTGAAGCCGATGCCCTCCAGGATCTCGGCGCGCGCGAGGTCGGGCGTGACGTAGGGCGTGAAGCCCTCGGCCAGCAACAAGTCGAGCGCGTAGCGCTGCAGCGCGAGCTCGAGCAGCACCGCCTCGTTCTTCAGGAAGTAGAACTTCTGCCCGGCCACCTTGGCGCCGCCGTCGAAGTCGAACAGCTCGAGCGCGGCGCCGAGCGCGAGATGGTCCTGCGGCGCGAATGCGAAGCGTGCGGGCTCGCCGACGCGGCGCAGCTCCTTCGCGTCGGCCTCGCCGCCGTCCGGCACCGCGGGGTGTAGGAAGTTGGGCAGCTCGCGCAGCTTCGCGTCGAGCTTCGCGCGCAGCGCCTCGGTCTCCGCCTCCACGCGCGCGACGGCCTCCTTCAGTGCGCGCCCCTCGGCGCCGTGCTCCGCGCGCTCCTCGGCCGTCAGCTTGCGCTTGCCGCGCTCCTGATGCTCGTTGCGGCGCCGGTTCGTCTCGTTCAGCTCGTGCTGCTTCGCCGCCAGCTGCGCGTGCAGCGCGATCGCGCCGTCGAGATCGGCGCGCACGCCGCGGCGGCGCACGCTCGCGGCGATGTCGTCGCGGCGAGCTTCGAGGCTGCGGGCATCGAGCATGGGCGGAATCTCCGAGGCGCAGTCGCGTGGCGCACGCCTCTTAGCGACCGGCCGCACCGCCAGCTAGCGCGCGAGCAAACAATACGAGCCGGGGACATCGCTCCGTTTCACGGCGAGGACCGTCCCCGAGGTTCTCGTTCTTGGACGGCGCGCGGCGAGTTCTGCGCGGCGAAGCGCAAACGGAAGCGCGACCGGAGCATCGAGAACGCGTTCGCGGCGTTGTCGCGCGTGGAGCGGACTGCGCCTCGATGGCGCAGTCCGCTCCACCCTTCCATTTCATTCAAAGCCCCGACGACCGCATGGCAAGGAGCTGCGCGGGGAGGCGGGGGTCGCGGAGCGAAGCCCCAGGCGTGACCGCGCGCAAGCTCGAGTGCATCGCGGGCGGCCTCGGATGGCGCGTCGCTCGATTCATCGCGGTCACGCGGGTGAGCGCAGCGAGCCCCCGCCGAACCGCGCAGCGGCGTCCCGAACGAGGGCTTGCTGGCTCGGTCGACTTGTTACTTCAACTCGGTCGCGAACAGTGCCTTCACGCGCTGCCACGCGTCGTCTGCGGACGGCTTGTGGTACGACGCGCGCTCGTTGCAGAAGAAGCCATGGTCCGCGTCGTACACGATCAGCTCGTGTCGCGCGCCAGAGCTCTTCAGCGCTGCGCGCATCGCGTCGACCTGCGCCATCGGGATCAGCGAATCCTTCGCGCCCATCAGGCACAGAATCTTGCCCTTCATCTTCGGCGTTCGGCTGAGCGTCGAGGCTTTGCCGCCCGGTCCTCGGGGCGCCGCGATGCCGCCGCCGTAGAACGACGCGGCCGCGGCGACATCGGTCTCGCACGCGGTGAGATAGGTCATGTGGCCGCCGATGCAGAAGCCCAGCGCGCCGATCTTGCCGGTGACGCCGGGCTGCTTGCGCAGGAACGCGACCGCCGCTTGCGCGTCGGCGATCATCGTATCGGCGTCGAGCGCCATCAGGCCCTTCATGCCGGTCGCCATGCCCGCCTCGTCGTAGCCGAGCTCGATCCCGGGGTGCGTGCGGTGGAAGAAGTCCGGCGCGAGCGCGACGTAGCCCTCGCGCGCGACGCGTTCGGTCACGGCGCGGATGTGCGCATTCACGCCGAAGATCTCCATCCAGACGATCACGCCCGCGCGCGGCGCCGAGTCCGTGGGCCTCGCCAAGTAGCCGCCCATCTTCGTGCCGGAGGCCGGGATCTGAACGCGCTCGCTGCGAATCTCCATCGCGATCCTCCTTCGAGACGAGGCACCTTATCGCGCATCGCGTACCGTTCGCGAGCACGGAGGTCGCATGAGCGAGAGTTCTCAGGGCGCGAGCGACGGGGGCCGGCTCACGCTGCTGATCCTGGTCGGGATGCTCGCGGGCCTCGTGTTCGGCCTCGTGCTGAACGGTCTCGGCGTGAGCGGCGCGGTCGGCGAAGCAGTGCTCGCGGCGCTCGGGATCGGCGGCGCGATCTTCGTCGCGAGCTTGAAGCTGCTGGTCGTCCCGCTCGTGTTCGTGTCGATCGTGTGCGGCGCCGCCGCGCTGGACGACATCTCGAAGCTCGGGCGCATCGGCGGCAAGACGCTCGCGCTCTACGTCGCGACGACGATGATCGCGATCGCGATCGCGCTCGCGGCGGCGGCGCTGGTCCGGCCCGGCGTCGGCTTCGCGCTGCCGAGCACGGTCTCGTTCTCGGCGCCGTCCGCGCCGCCGCTCTCGGAGGTGTTGTTGGGGATCTTCCCGACGAATCCGGTGCAGGCGATGGCCGAAGGCAACATGCTGCAGATCATCGTGTTCGCGGTGCTGTTCGGCGTCGCGATGACGCTCTCCGGCGCGCCGGGCCGGCGCCTGCTCACGTTCTTCCAAGACGCGAACGAAGTCGTGCTGCGGCTCGTGCTGGTGCTGATGAAGCTCGCGCCGATCGGCGTGTTCTGCTTGATCGCGAGAGTGTTCGCCGAGCAAGGCTTCGGGGCGTTCGCGCCGCTGCTGAAGTACTTCTTCCTCGTACTCGCCGTGCTCGTCGTGCACGTGACGGTCGTCTACCCGTCGTTGCTCGTCGTGCTCGGGCGGCTGAACCCGCTCGCGTTCTTCCGCGGCTTCCGCGAGCCGATGGCGGTCGCGTTCGGCACTTCGAGCAGCAACGCGACGCTGCCGGTGACGCTGCGCGCAGTCGAGCACGAGCTCGGCGTCGACAACGCGATCGCCTCGTTCACGATTCCGCTCGGCGCCACGATCAACATGGACGGCACCGCGATCATGCAGGGCGTCGCGACCTGCTTCATCGCGCAGGCGTACGGCATCGATCTCACGACTGCCGACTATCTCGCGGTGATCGTCACCGCGACGCTCGCGTCGATCGGCACCGCGGGCGTTCCCGGCGTCGGCCTCGTGATGCTCGGCATGGTGCTCGGGCAGGTGAACCTGCCGGTCGAGGGCATCGGGCTGATCATCGGCGTCGACCGGCTGCTCGACATGTCGCGCACGGTCGTGAACGTGACGGGCGACGCGGCAGTCACCTGCGTCGTCGCGAAGAGCGAGGGGCGGCTCGACCTGGCGCGCTACAACGACAACGGCCGCGCGTTGGCCACGTAGGAAGTCAAATGCTCGAGACGCACGATCTCGTCGCGATCCAGCAGCTGATGGCGCACTACGGCCACCTCGTCGATGCGAAGCAGTGGTCGCGGCTCGGCGAGCTCTTCTCCGACGACGGCGTCTTCGACGTCAGCGCTTATCAGGCCGGCCGCCACACCGGCCTGCCGGCGGTGATCGCGTTCTTCGCGCGCGCGACGCACCCGCCGGCGCACCACAGCACCAACCTCTACGTGTACGAGCAGGACGGCGAGACGCGCGCGTGGAGCAAGTACGCCGTGCCGGGCGAGGCCGGAAAGATGTTCGGCGGCGACTACCGCGACGTGCTCACGCGCACCGCGAACGGCTGGCGCATCCGCGAGCGCGTCGTGAGCGCGAGGTGGCCGGCCGCGTGACGCCGCAGCCGGGACCGGCAACTCGTCGAACCCACTCTCCGAAGGAGGACCGCAATGGGCCTGCTGCAAGACGTCACGCCGGTGAATGATCAGCTCGCCGACCTCATCGTGCGTGCCGGCGATCCGTGGATCGAGATGGAGAAGGACACGGCCTGGATCAAGGTGTTGTGGACCGGCGAGGAGTCGGGCCGCTGGGCGGCGCTGTTCCGCTGGAAGAAGGGCTACGTCGCCGCGCCGCACAAGCATCTCTCCGCGGCGCACACGTTCATCCTCGGCGGCAAGCTGCAGGTGCGCGACGGCGTGCTCGAGGCCGGTGACTACGACTACGAGCCGAACGGCGTGCTGCACGGCGCGACCACCGCGCTCGAGGACACCGAGTACCTGTTCATCTGCGACGGGCCGGTGCTGTTCTACAACGACGACGGGATCCAGTCCTACCTCGGCTGGGAAGAGCTGCACCGCATGCGCCGGGCCGCGCTCGGCAAGTGAGGCTGAGGGCGGCGCAATGGTGACCTGCGGCGCGACGGCTGCGCGACCGAGACGGACGCCGGACCGGGTCCTTTCGCGCCGGGTGTGAACGCGTTCACTGCGCGTCGCGCTCCCGCTGCGGCTTCATCACGCAGCACGGGAGGGGATGATCGTGTCGGATCTGTTGCGCGAGCCGAGGCTGGGACCGGTGGTAGGACACGTGACCGACGCGAGCGCGCGGGTTTGGATCCGCGGCGCGGACGTCGACCGTATGCGCACGGTCGGCGTCGGCGGCCTCGTCGCCGCGAACGGGAAAGTCGACCCGAGCACGGTGCAGTACTTCCGGCTGCACCGGGAGTACGACCGCACCGGCTTCGCCGATTTCAAGAAGCTCGCAGCCGGGAAGCTCTACGCGGCGAAGCTCGGCTCGATCGCGGTCGACAGCACCGCGCCCGATCTGAACGTGTCGGACGCCGAGATCAAGGCGCTGCTGCCGCCGGCGGGCCGCTGGGCGCCGCAGCTCGATGAGCTCGATCCCGCCGCGGCGGGCGCCTCGTTCTCGACGTTTTCCGCGGCAGCAGCGCCCGAGATCAGCTTCCTGTTCGGCTCCTGCCGCTACCCCGACATCCTGCCGCTGCAAAAACGCGCGGACCGCGTGTTCGGCGCGATGGCGGAGCAGGCCGCGGCCCAGCCGACCGACTTCGCGCTGATGGTCGGCGACCAGATCTACGCCGACCTCTTCAACCGCGCGATTCCGATCGGTCGCGCCGACACCGCGCGCGAGTTCCACGAGCGCTACGCGGAGGCGTGGAGCTCACGCAACTTCCGCCGGCTGCTCCAGCGCCTGCCGACCTACATGATCCTCGACGACCACGAGATCGAGGACAACTGGGATCAAACGCGCATCGCCACGGAGCGCGGCCGCACGCTGTTCCAGCTCGCCGTGATGGCCTACCGCAGTTATCAATGGCTGCCGGGCCCGCGCAACTTCGGCGACCTGCTCTACTACACGTTCGAGTGCGGCGGCTTCCCGTTCTTCGTGACGGACGGACGCACGCAGCGCGTGCGGCGCGAGCCCGAGAGCGACGACGAGAAGCGCCTGCTGCCTGACAACCATCTGCTCGGCTATCCGCAGAAGGGCAGCTACGTCGGGCAGATCGACCGACTGTGCGCGTGGCTCGTGCAGCAGCAGAAGGCGGTCGGCAGCCGGCCGAAGTTCATCGTGAGCGCGAGCGTGTTCGCGCCGAACGGGGTCGAAGCGCGCCGGCGCCCGTGGAAGGACGACGCGTGGGCCGCGTTTCCGCAGACGCGCATGCAGCTGCTGCGCACGATCGTCGAACGCGACGTCGAGAATGTCGTGTTCCTGAGCGGCGACATCCATGTCTCGAACGTGTGCGAGATCTGGTTCGAGGACGCGAACGAGGACCGCGGCGATCTGCGGGCCTACTCGATCACGTCATCGGCGTTCTACTGGCCGTTTCCGTTCGCAGACGGCGAGCCGGGCGCGTACGTGCACGACTCGAAGCGGGAGAAGGACGGCTTCCAGTTCGAAACGAGCGCGGGCCCACGCGTGATGCACTACGCCGCCCGCGGCTTCCAGCAAGCGGACAACTTCACGCGCGTGACGGTGCGCCCCGATCGCATCGGGGTCGGCACGTTCGACAGCAAGGGCGATGCGCTCGACGGCGGGGCTCACACCTTCGAGCTGTGAAGCGCGCCCGCCGCGAGCATGCATATCCTCCGCGCTCGATGGCCGACCCGCGCAGCAGCGTGTCCGAGCTGGCGCCCGTCCGCGCCGGCGAGCAGCTCGACTGGGCGCGCGTCGACGCGTGGCTGCGCGCCCACTTGCCGGCGGAGCTCTCGCTCGGCGCCGGGCCCGAGGTGCTCCAGTTCCCGAACGGCGCGGCGAATCTCACCTACTTGCTGCGCTGGCAGCACTGCGAGCTGGTGCTGCGCCGCCCGCCGTTCGGCGTGATCGCGCCCGGCGCGCACGACATGCGGCGCGAGTACAAGGTGCTCTCGCGGCTCTGGCGCCACACGCGGCTCGCGCCGCGCGCGTTCGCGTGTTGCGACGACGCCGGCGTGTGCGGGGCCGACTTCTTCGTGATGGAGCGGCGCACCGGCGAGGTGGTTCGCACGGAGATCCCGGCCTCGATGCGCGGTCATGCGCGAGTCGGCCGCCGCATCGGCTTCGCGATCGCCGATGCGATGGCCGAGCTCCACGCGCTCGATCCCGTCGCGTGCGAGCTCGGCGATCTCGGCAAGCCCGACGGCTTCGCCGCGCGCCAGGTCGCAGGCTGGCGCAAGCGCTGGAAGCTCGTACGACCGGCGGATGACACGGGCCTGATGGACGCGATCGCCGAGCGGCTCGCGAAGGCCGTGCCCGCGGCGCAGCGCACGAGCTTCGTGCACAACGACCTGAAGCCTGACAACTGCCAGTTCGATCCCGCCGATCCGGATCGCTGCAAGTCGATCTTCGATTGGGACATGACGACGCTCGGCGATCCGCTGATCGATCTCGGCACGCTGCTGCAGTACTGGCCAGACGCGAGCGACGCGACGTTCCGCGAGCTGTCGAGCCATCCCGGAATGCTGGAGCTGGGGCTGCCCTCGCGCGCAGAGATCGCGCACCACTACGCCGAGCGCACCGGCACGAGCCTCGCCGCGCTGTCGTGGTGGATCGGCTTCGCGTACTGGAAGACGGCCGTCGTCACGCAGCAGCTCTACAACCGCTACCTGCGCGGCGAGAGCAAGGATGCGCGCATGCTCGGAATCGGCGCGCGCGCACCAACGCTCGCGCAGCGCGGCGACGAGGAGCTGCGCGGAGCGGGGATCTGAACGCGAGCGAGTGCGCGTATGCTGGCGCGCGGTGAACCTGCGCGCCGTCATACATCGCGGGCGTCAGGCGGCGTCCCTCGCGAGCGCCGCGCTCGCGCTGGCCGCGCGGCTCGCCGCACCGGAGGCCTCCCGCGCGGAGGATGCGGGCGCGCAGTCGCCATCCGCGCCGCGCGACGCGAGCTGGCAGGATGGGCTGCGCTTCCGAGTCGGCTTCGAGGGCGCGCCCGACGTCGCCTTCCGAGGCGCCGACGTCTCGTGGCTGCGCGCGACGGGGCGCCTCGCGCTGGAGGGCCCGGTGAGCGAGCGCTGGGGCGCGAGTGTTTCGCTCGACGCCGAATGGCTCTCGCCGCGCGCCAACGCGGATGCGAGCTTTCTGCCGCAGACCGCGGGCGGCGGCGAAGCGCTGCGCGATTTGTTCGAGTCGAATTTGCGCATCGGTGCGCGGCGCGCGATTCGCGAGCGCTGGACCCTGGGCGGCGAGGTCTACCTCACCACGAAGCTCGAGCCCGGCGCCGAGCTCGGGCACTCGTTGAAGGGCGGCACGGTGCTCGCGCTCGGCTACCAGCCGTCGGAGGCGCTCGATCTCGCGGCCGGCGTGAAGCTCGGCTCGCGGCTCGACCAATCGGGTGTCTACGGGTGGCCGGTGCTGCGCGTGCATTGGCAGGCGACCGATCGCCTTGCGCTCGAGCTGCACAACGCGAACCTGCGGCTCGCGTACGCGCTGCGCGATCACATCGAGCTGCTCGGCTTCGGCACGCTGCGCGCGGATCGCTACCGGCTCGAGCGCCGCGAAGTGGGCGCGCTCGCCGTGCAGCCGGGCACGATCGGCGTTCGCGACGCGACGGTCGGGGTCGGGCTGCGCTGGGATGCGAACGAACACCTGGGGGTGGCCGCGACCGTCGGAGCCGTTGTCTGGCAGCGGCTGCTCGTGAACGACGCCGAAGCCGACCGCGTCGAATCGCGCTCCGCGCGCGGCGCGGCCCCGGCTGCGTCGCTGCGCCTGCAAGCGCGCTTTTGAGCCGATCTCCCCGAGCGCGCGTCAGCGCGGGCGCGGCGGAGGCTTGCGCAGCGCGAGGCTCATGCGCAGCGCGGTTCCCACGCTGACCGCGACGAACACACCGAGCATCAGGAAGAACGTGCGCTGCGGAAGCTGCGCCGGCTCGCTCTCGTTCGCTGCGAGGATCAGCGCGTGCATCGCGGCGAAGAACAGCGCGGCGCTGCCGGCGAGCACGAGGCCCGCGCGGTCCATGCACGCATGGAGCGCAGCGCGGTTCTCGGGCGCCAGCCAGAGCTCGCGAAGCGGGATGTTCGTGTGCTGTGGGAAGCGGCGCGGGATCCAGCAGAAAGCGGCGAGCAGCAGGAGCGGGATCAGCAGGCACAGCCCGCCGAACAGCGCGACGTACGCCGCGCGCGACATGGACGCCTGCGCGATGCCGTCGGCGCCGAAGCTCGACGCCACGCACTCGGGCAGGCGCGGAAGCGTCGCGACCACGTAGGCGGCCGAGGCCGCGTACGCGGCCCCGAACGCAAGCTTCGCCTTCGGCTGCTCCATCGCTGCCCTCGGCGAGCCATTGGGGGTCTGATCCTGCGGGCTCAGTTGGCTCAGTCGTCTCCGGATCGTCGAGACGCTCCCCCGTTTGGAGCGCCGCTGCGTCGCAACGCCGGGAACGCGCGGATACCCTGGTCCGCTCCCCGAGCAGCCCGCAAGCGACGCGAAGCGGCGCGCGCAGCGAGCCGTAGGCGAGCGAAGTAGATCCGGAGAGTGACGCGTGATCGTAATCGGGCTGACGGGCGGCATCGCATCCGGGAAGTCGACCGCGGCGCGCGAGCTCGCGCGCCGCGGCGCGCGCGTGATCGACGCCGACAAGCTTGGCCACCGCGCGTACGAGCCGGGCAGCGCTGCGCATCGCGACGTGATCGCGGCATTCGGTCCGGAAGTGCGCGCGGCGGACGGCACGATCGACCGCGCCGCGCTCGGCGCGTGCGTGTTCGGGAAGCCCGAGCAGCTGAAGCGGCTGACCGACATCGTCTGGCCCGAGATTCGCCGGCTCGCGCAGGCAGAGATCGCGGCGCTGCGCGCGGCCGAGCCGCGAGCGGTCGTCGTGCTGGAGGCGGCGGTGCTGTTCGAGGCGGGCTGGGAGCCGCTCGTCGACGAGATCTGGGTCGTGATCGTGCCGCGCGAGCTCGCGGTGCAGCGCGCGGTCGCGCGCGGAGGCCTGAGCGCGGCGCAAGTCGAGGCGCGCATCGACGCGCAGCTCGGGAACGCGGAGCGGCGCCGGCGCGCGCACGTCGTGGTCGACAACGCGGGTGACGAGACGGCGCTCGCGCGCCAGCTCGCCGAACACTGGGAGCGCGTCGTCCAGTTGGCGAGCGCCCGCACATGATCCTCGATCTGCACAGCCACTCCGTGAAGAGCGACGACGGCCGCGCGCAGGTCGAGAACTACTGCCTGTGGATTCGCAAGCGCGAGCTGCCGATCGACGGCTTCGTGCTCACCGAGCACCGCCAGTTCGACTTCGACTCCGATTACTCCGCGCTCGCGCGCGAGCACGGCCTGACGATCTTGAAGGCGAGCGAAGTCGAGACCGATTACGGCCACGTGCTCGTGTTCGGCGTGACGCCCGCGCTCGTCGCCGCGTTCGATTTCAAGGAGGTACGGCTGCCGATCTCTCAGGTGCTCGCCGAGAGCGAGCGCCACGGAGCCTTCGCCGTCCCGTGTCATCCCGGCCGCCCGCGCGTCGGCATGTGCGCCCACGTGCTGGAGCGCGGTGCGCCGGCCGGCGTGCGCATCGTCGAGACGCTGAACGGCGGCAGCCGCGGCCGCGAGGACGACGACGCGCGTGAAATGGCCGAGCGATTGGGTTACCTCGGGATCGGCGGCAGCGACGCACACATCGTGAGCCACATCGGCCGCTGCGCGACGCGCTTCCCCGGCGACGTGCGCAGCGCCGGCGAGCTCACCGAGGCGCTGCGCGCCGGCGAATTCGAGGCGGTCTCGTGGAAATCGAAGAGCTGAAGGCGCGCTTCCTGAACCTCGACTTCGACGAGCGCGAGTTCCCAGTGCGCGCCGAGGCGATGGTCGAGCTCGCGCAGGCGGTCGGCGAGACCGCTCCGCACTACACCGATCCGAGCCACGCCGACTTTCGTGCAGTGCCGACGTTCTCGGCGCGCTTCCACGGCCGCCGCATGCTGCCCGACGATTTCCCGCGCCTCGGCGGCATCCCGATGGACGCCGGCAAGGCGGTGATGCCGCGAGCGCCGATCCGCGCCGGCGTCACGCTGACCGGCCGCAGCCACCTGCACGAGATCTACGAGAAGACCGGGCGTACCGGCCGCATGATCTTTCTGGTGGCGCGCATGGAGGTGCGCGATCCGCAGGGCACGCTCGTCTCGCTCGTCGACTCGCGCCTCGTGATCCGCGAGAAGCCCGCGCCATGAGGACGGTCGCGAAATTCGAGGACGCGGAGTTCGGCGAGGAGCTGCCGCCGTTCGAGCCGGATCTCTCGCTCGCGAACGTGCGCAAGTTCGCGCACGCGGCGGAGATGTGGGCGCCGCGCTTCACCGACCACGAGGGCGCGCGCCGCGAGGGCCTGCCCGGCGCGATGGTCCCGGGCGTGATGAGCCAGGCGATCCTGGTCGCGATGATCCATCGCTGGGCGCCCGGCGCCGAGCTCGAGAAGATCGACACCGTGTTTCGCGCGCCGGTGCTCGCGGATCACGCGCATCGCGTCAGCGGCGTCGTCACGAATCTCGAAGCCGATGCGCGCGTCGCCGAGATCGACCTCACGATCACGAACGAGGCCGGCGAGACGCGCGTGTTAGGGACGGCGCGCGTGCGGCTGCCGGCCGGCTCGGAATGACGGCGAGCGGATCGCCACGAACCAGGGGAGCGCACGCGTGGAGATCGTCGACCTCACCGATTCGAGCGACCTCGCGCCGGAGGCGATGGACCGAATTCCGTTGATCGGACTCCACACGCGCGGCTCGCTCCCGCCGCTGTTCGCGGTACGCACGTGGTCCGAGGAGGTCGAGAATTACCGCCGGCTCGCGGAGCAGCTCGGCCCCGACCAGCCGATCTACACGGTCAGCCCGCCGATGGGGAGCCGGCCTTCCGATTTCCCGACCGACACCGACACGTGGGCGGCGCTGTGCCTCGAGCGCTTCGGCCCGCTGCTCGCGCGCCCGCAGCTCGCGCTGATGGGGTGGTCGTATGCGGGCGTGGTCGCGCTGCGCGTCGCGCAGACGCTCGCGGAGCGCGGCGCCGACGTGCGCCTCGTCGCGCTGGTCGACTCGACGCTGCCGCGCAAGAAGCCGTGGGGCAGCTCGCTGAAACGCAGCGAGCTCCACCATTTCTTCGTCGCGATGGAGCGCATGTACGAGATCGACGAGCCGCGCGAGCGCCGCGTCTTTCTCCGGCGCTACTTGCGCAAGATGAGGAAGCGCGTGCGCAAGAAGCTCCGCAACGCGCTGCTGGGCGCACGGCCGCCGAAGCAGGGGACGCTCGCCGCGGCCGCGGCCGACGCGCAGCGCTCCTCGATCGCGAGCCGCGATTCGCGCGAGCAGCGCGCGCCGCTCTTGATGCGCGCGATCCGCATCGCGTACTTGAAGCACAAGGCCGAGCCGACGGCGCTCCCGGTCGCGCTGTTCTGGACCGAGGAATCGCGTAATCGCGTCGGCGACACGGCGCTCGGCTGGTCGAGCGTGCTGCACGGCGACATCGAGATCGTCCGCGTCGCAGGCGAGCATCAGACGTTGTTCGCGGCCGAGCACATCGCGCCGTTCGCACGTCGCCTCGCGCACTCGCTGCGCCGCGTCTGGGCCGACGCCGACGATTGGGGTCGGGCACGAATGGGTGCAGAGCGCCAATCCGCGCCTGACCCCGATTTGCGCGCGGCCGGCTAGCCGACCATCGAGCGCGGCGTTTCGACGAGAGCCGACCGGAAAATCGACGTAGCCCGAAACGACCTCGCAGAAATGCCCCGCGCCGCCCCGAGTTAGGGAGCGCGGCTCGGCTCGCAGCGGATTGCGAGCCAGCGAGCCGCACAGGCGAGGGGCGCGGTGCAGGAAGAGGGTGTTCGCTCGAGCGAGGCTGGGGCTCACGCCCGCCGGCTGCTGCTCGACTACAGCGTTCCGCTGCTCGCGCTCGCGGCCAGTCTCGCGGCGGGACTCTGGTACTCGTATCGGCTGCAGCAGCGGCTCGTCGCGTCGCTCGCCCAGCAGGGCACCAGCCAGCAGGCGAAGATCCTGCAGGAGCTGCGCACGCTCTACACCTCCGCCGTCGTCGAGCGCGCGCGCGCCGCGGGCATCGAGGTCACGTACGATTATCAGGCAAAGCCCACGGCGATTCCGCTGCCGGCGACGCTGACGATCGAGCTCGGCGAGCGCATCGGCGAGAGTGGCGCCGGCCTCGGCGTGCGGCTCTACAGCGACTACCCGTTTCCGTGGCGCAAGCACGGCGGCCCACGCGACGAGTTCGAGCGCGCCGCGCTCGCGGCGTTGCGGCGCGACCCGACGCGCCCGTTCTTCCGTTACGAGGACGTTCGCGGCGAGCGAGTGCTGCGCTACGCGATCGCCGACAGGATGCGTCCGGCCTGCATCGCATGCCACAACAGCCATCCCGCGAGCCCGCGAAGGGACTGGAAAGTCGGTGACGTCCGCGGCGTGCTCGCCGTGACGCGCCCGATCTCCGCATTCGCAGCGTCGGCGCAGAGCTCGCAGCGCGCCGCGCTCGGCCTCGCAGCGCTCGCCGGCGTGCTCGGCCTCGGCGGCCTCGGGCTGGTGTTCGGCAAGCAGCGCCGCGACGCGCGCGATCTGCTCGAGGCGGCCGCGCGCCTCTCCGCGATGGACGAGGCCTCTCCGCTCGGGACGTTCATCGCCGACGCCGAGGGCCGCGTCTCGCGCGTCAATCAGGAGTGGCGCCGCATCACGGGGTACGGCGCGGGGCCGGCGAACGGCGCGCACTGGAGCAGCGGCATCGATCCGGCGGATCGCGAGCGCGTGCTCGGCGCGTGGCGCGAGCTGACCCTCGACGGACGCCCGTTCGCGGTCGAGTGCCGCTTCGCGCGCAGCGACGGCAGCGCGCTCTGGGCGAGCTGCAAGGCAGCGCCGATGCAGAGCGGCCGTCAGCGGCTCGGCTACGTCGGCACGCTCGAGGACATCGGCGAGCGCAAGCGCGTCGAGCGCATGAAGAGCGAGTTCGTCTCGACCGTGAGCCACGAGCTGCGCACGCCGCTCACGTCGATCATGGGCTCGCTGAGCCTGCTCGCCGGCGGCGCGCGCGGCCCGCTCGCGAGCGAGGCGCTCGCGCTCGTGTCGATCGCCCGTAACAACAGCGAGCGGCTGGTGCGCCTGATCAACGACATCCTCGATCTCGAGAAGATCGAGGCGGGCCAGATGCGGCTCGAGCTGGCGGCCCACGAGCTCGCGCCGCTGGTCGAGCAGGCCGTCGCGGCCAACCGCGCGTATGCGGAGCAGCACGGCGTCACGTTCGAGCTCGCGATCCACTGCCCCGGCGCCCAAGCGCGTGTCGACGCGGATCGCCTGATGCAGGTGATGACCAACCTGCTCGGCAACGCCGCCAAGTTTTCGCCGCGCGGCGCCGCGGTCGAGGTGCGGCTGATGCGCGACGAGAAGCGCGTGCGCTTGCTGGTCTCGGATCGCGGCCCGGGCATTCCGGCTTCATTCCGCGAGAAGGTGTTCGCGAAGTTCTCGCAGGCGGATTCGTCCGACACGCGGCGCAAGGGCGGCACCGGGCTCGGCCTCTCGATCTCGAAGGCGATCGTCGAGGCGATGGGCGGCAGCATCGGCTTCGACACGCGCGAAGGCGCAGGCACGACGTTCTTCTTCGATCTGCCCGAGTGGTCCGCGCAGGCGGCGCTCGCTGCGAACGACGGCGTCGAGTGCGTGGACGCCCAGCCGCGGCCGTGCGTGCTCGTGTGCGAGGACGACCGCGACGTCGCCGCGCTGCTCTGTCTGCTGCTCGAGCGCGCCGGTTATCAGGCGGTAGCCGCGTACGACGCCGCCTCCGCACGCGAGCGGCTCGCGGGCGGCGGCTTCGCCGCGATGACGCTCGACCTCCAGCTCCCCGACCTCGACGGCCGCACCTTCCTGCGCCAGCTGCGTGAGGACCCCGCGACGCGCGAGCTCGCGGTCGTCGTGGTCTCGGGCCACGTGCGGCGCGCCGCGCGCAGTGGCGACGGCGAGGCGCTCGGCGTCGTCGACTGGCTCGACAAGCCGATCGACGAGGCGCGGCTGCTCGAGGCGGTGCGCCAGGGCACCGGCCGCGAGGCCGCGCGGCCGCGCATCCTCCACGTCGAGGACGACGCGGATCTGCGGCGCGTGATCGCTTCGCTGTGCGGCGAGACTGCAGACGTCGAGTGCGCCGCGAGCGTCGCCGAGGCGGCGCAGCGGCTCGCGCGCGCGCACTACGACCTCGTGATCCTCGATCTCGCGCTGCCGGATCGCTCGGGCTGGGAGCTGCTGCCGCTGATCGAGCGCCAGACACCGCGGCCGCTCGTGCTGGTGTTCTCGGCGAAGGAGCTCTCGCGCGCGGAGTCGGGCCGCGTCGCGGCTGCGCTCGTGAAATCGCACGCGTCGAATCCCGAGCTGCTGCGCGCGGTGCAGGAGCTCACCGACCGCGCGCGCCGCGGCGAAGCCGGCGAGCCCGCGAGGAGCGTCCCTTGAGCACGCAAGCCGCCTCGCTCGTGAATTCCGGATGCGCCGCGCTGGAGCGCGTGCTGTGCGTCGAGGACGAGGCCGACATCCGCACCGTCGTCCAGATCGCGCTGCACGACCTCGGCGGCATGCAGGTCCACATCTGCAGCTCGGGCGGCGACGCGCTCACCGCGGCGCCTCGCTTCGCGCCCGATCTGATTCTGCTCGACGTGATGATGCCCGGCATGGACGGGCCGGCGACGCTCGCCGCGTTGCGTGCGCTGCCGTGCGCGAGCGCGACCCCGGTCGTGTTCATGACTGCGAAGGCGCAGTCGCACGAGGTCGCGCGCTACCGGCAGCTCGGCGCGCTCGACGTGATCGTGAAGCCCTTCGACCCGATGACGCTCGCGGACTCCTTGCGGGCAATCTGGGCGCGCGCGCAGGGGGCGCCCGCGTGAGCGCCGCCGAAGCGATCCTCGACAAGCTGCGCGCGCTGCAGGATCTCTACAGCGCGCAGCTCCCGGAGAAGCTCGCCGCGCTGCGCAGGTGCCTCGCCGAGAGTGGCTCCGAGCGCGGGCTCTCCGAGCTGCATCGGGGAGCGCACGGGCTCGCCGGATCCGGCGGCACGTTCGGCTACCCGCACGTCTCGGCGACCGCGCGCTCGCTCGAGCGCATGGCGGCGGCCGCGCTGCGCACGGGACGCGGGCTCAGCGAGGCGGAACGCGAGGCCGCCGCAGCGCTGCTCGATTCGCTCGAGCGCGCCGCGTGGGACGCCGCACCTGCGCCGGCGGCTCCGCGCGTGCGCGAGCTCGCGGAGCACCCGCGCAAGCTCGTCTACCTGCTCGACGGCGATGCGAGCGCCGCCGACGCGCTGAAGGCTCAGCTCGCCCACTTCGGTTATCAGGTCGAGGTGTTCGCGACGCAGGCGCGGCTCGCGGCCGCGCCCGCGCGGCCGGCGCTCGGCGCGATCGTCATGAGCGTCGACCTGCGCGTCGAACATCTCGCGAGCTCGAGCGCGCACACGAAGTTCATGGCGGCCGCTCGGCTGAATGCGCCCGTGATGTTCCTGTCGACGCGCGGCGATCTGCCCGCGCGGCTGGTCGCGACGCGTGCCGGCTGCGCCGGCTACTTCGTGAAGCCGACCGACGTGCGCGCGCTGGTCGGAGCGCTGGATGCGGTCACCGGCTGCCAGAGCGCGGAGCCCGAGCGCGTGCTGATCGTCGACGATTCTCCCGAGCTCGCCGAGCGCTACGCGGTCGCGCTCGAATCCGCCGGCCTGCGCACGTTCACGACGGGCGACCCGCTGCGCATCCTGTCGTGTCTCGCCGAATTCCGCCCCGACCTCGTGCTGATGGACATGTACCTGCCGGGCTGCACGGGGGCCGAGCTCGCGGGCGTGATCCGCCAATTCGAGGCCTACGTGTCGGTGCCGATCGTGTTCCTGTCGATCGAGCTCGATCCGGCGCGCCAGCTCGCCGCGATCGCGCTCGGCGGCGACGAATTTCTGACCAAGCCGATCGCGCCCGACGACCTGGTCTCCGCGGTGAGCGCGCGATTGCGCCGCTATCGCGCGCTGCGCGCGTGCGTCACGCAAGACGGCCTGACCGGGCTGCTCAACCCCGCAGCGGCCAAGGAGCGCATCGCGGTCGAGATCTCGCGCGCGGTGCGCGAGCGGCACCCGCTCAGCCTCGCGATGATCGATCTCGATCACTTCAAGTCGATCAACGACACGCATGGGCATCCGGCCGGCGACCGCGTGCTGCGCAGCCTCGCCGAGCTGTTACGGCGGCGCTTGCGCAAGACCGACGTGATCGGCCGAATCGGCGGCGAAGAGTTCGTCGTGCTGCTGCCGGACGCGAGCGCCGCGGACGCCGCGCGCTTGATGGACGGCTTGCGCGAGGCGTTCACCGGCGTGCGCCACGCCGCCGACGACGGCGAGCTCCACGCGTCCTTCAGCTGTGGCGTCGCGGAGCTCCGCGGCGGCGCGAGCCCGGACGACCTCTGCGCGCTCGCCGACGGCGCGCTCTACCGCGCGAAGCAGGGCGGACGGAACTGCGTGCTCGTCGCGAACGCGGCGGAGCGAAAACGGCAACGCTGAGCGCGCGAGACGGGGTGGATTCCTCGAAGCAAAGACTCGGCGCGACAGCGGCGCCGCGCAAGGCCGCTACGCGGGCCTGAACAGCGGGATCGCGAGCTCCTCGTGCGGCTCCCACTCGACCGCGACGCGCATGCCGATCTTCACGTCGCGCGTCGGGTCGGCGACGCCGACCAGGTTCGAGAGGATGCGCGGGCCCTCGTCGAGATCGATCCACGCGATCGCGAACGGAATGCGCGCGCGGAAGAACGGGTGGTAGCTCTGCCGGATCACGCTGTACGAGTAGACGGCGCCGCGGCCCTCCGACGTGCGCCACGCGAGCGCGCTGCCGAGGCACGCGGTGCAGTGCGCGCGCGGATGCCAGACGACCGTCTCGCAGTCGCTGCACACCTGATAAGTGAGCCGGCGCTGCTGCGTCGCGCACCAAAACGGCGCGGTGTCGTGCTCCTTCAGCGAAGGCAGCGGGCGCTCTGCGGGCGGCTTCTGCGCAGTGGGTGAAGACGCCATCAGTCCCTCCCCAAGATGATCGTGCCCGCACAGTGGCGGCTGCCGAGCATGCCGCCATTGCCGTGCGCGACCGCGAGCCGCGCGTTCGGTACCTGAGAAGTCGAGTTCCCGCGCAGCTGCCGCGCCGCCTCGATCAGCAGGAAGATCCCGCGCATGCCGGGGTGATTCGACGAGAGCCCGCCGCCGTCCGTGTTCAGCGCGGGGCCGCCGGGCGCGTCGAAGCGCAGCCGCCCGCCCGCGACGTACGCGCCGCCTTCGCCCTTCTTACAGAAGCCGAGGTCTTCGAGAATGGTGAGCACCGTGATCGTGAACGAGTCGTAGATCATCGCGACGTCGAGCTCGCTCGCGGAGACGCCCGCCTCGCCGAACGCGACCGGCCCCGACTGCGCGGCGGCGCTGACGGTGATGTCGCCGCCGTTCTGCGGATACTTGGTCGCCTCGCCGGCGCCGAGAATCCACACCGGCTTCTGCTTGCAGTCGCGCGCGACGTCCGGCGCCGCGATCACGACCGCGCCGCCGCCGTCGGAGATCATGCAGCACTCGAGCAGGTGGAGCGGGTCGGCGATCACGCGCGAGCCGACGACGTCTTGGATCGTCGTCTCGCGGACGTCGAGAAACTCGAGCGCTCTCATCGCGGCGACCGCTTCCGGATTTCGCATCGCGTGGAAGCGCGTCGCGGTCGCGATCTCGGCGAGCTGCTCGCTCGAGGTTCCGTACTCGTGCATGTGCCGGTGCGCGACCATCGCGTAATTGCTGACCAGGGTCATGCCGGTCCAGCCCTCGAGGTTGTCGACCGGCGTGCGCGCGCCGCCGAGCTGGCCGCCGACGCCGATCGCGAACGCGTTGCTGTGCGCGGTCGAGCCGTACGTGAGCAGCGCGACGCGCGCTCGGCCAGCGGCGATGTCGCGCTTCGCGTGCGCGGCGTGAAATTCGTACGAGCTGCCGCCGACGTTCGTCGTGTCGATCACGCGCGGCGAGAGGCCGAAGTACTCCGCGATCTGCAGGCCCGCCATGCCGCCGCCGTCGCCGGCGTCGTAGAGCGCGTCGACGTCGCGCCAGGCGAGGCCCGCGTCCGCGAGCGCGCGCGCAGCGCCAGCGGCTTTGATCTGCAGCGGGCTCACGCGGCCCTCGACGTCGCGCGACGGATACTCGTGAATCCCGACGATCGCGGCGTCGCGTCTCTGTGTCGGCAACGGGCCTCCTCCGCGCGAGCGGGGCTCGGCCCCAATCGCTCGCGGACTCTACGTGGGCTTCGAAGTGCTTCGCTAGCAGCCGTCGCGTCGCGGTGATGCCTCGCACGACGCGCAGGAGTACGGGACGTCGCACGCAGCCGCGCCGCCGCCGCGTGCGGTGAGTCACGGACGCCGAGTAAGACGTGTCACCGCGACCGATCCGGCCTCGTTGCACGCTGTCGCCGGGGAGGCGAACGCCCTGCAGATTCACGCCGCTTGCGTTGCGCTCGCCGCGCCTGCCGGGCGCGGAGACGCCGCGCAGCGCGGCTGAGGTGTTAGGGCCGCGCGTCGACGCGCTGCACTTCTGGAACGGCGTCGCGGTCGACGCGAGCGGCCTCGACTTCACGCCGGCCGCGCCCGGCGAATCGCGCACGTTCGGCGAGCAGCTCGGGCCCGGCCGTTCGGGCCGCGCGATCGCGAAGCACGCGACCGCATCGCTCTCGAAACAGCTCGGCCGCGCCGTGATCAACGCCGGCGACGATCCGTATGCGATGGTCATCGACCTGCGCTCGCTCCTGGCGCTCGTCCAGATCGGCGTGATCGCCCTGCATCCGTGCTGGAGCGTGCGCGACGCCGCGCAGCGTCTCGCGCAGCGGGACGCGTGGGCCGAGCTCGGGGCGTCGCGCCGGCCGCTCGGCAAGCAGACGCAGCAGCTGCTGCGCGTCCAGGCTGGCTAGCTAGCCCCAATCCGACATTAGATCGACGCAGATCGGTGTAGCGCGGCGGGCAGTTGTTGGGTCAGGCAGCGCGGCGGAGCAGGCGTTCGGTGCGCTCGATGAGCGAGCGCGTGGTGGGCGAGA
>Ga0187894_10001427_pt1 | contig 30600 bp, 32 predicted proteins | sample GBC1701081metaG_FD_136650 | JGI IMG/M metagenome (GOLD analysis project Ga0187894, IMG submission 136650) | White microbial mat communities from a lava cave in the Kipuka Kanohina Cave System on the Island of Hawaii, USA - GBC170108-1 metaG ...
CATTTTCAACGGCTCAAAATCTCTCTTTAATTTCCCCATAGCTGCACTATGGGCTAAGAATATATCGCTGTCTTCGACAGCTAAAACCGATTCCTGATTAAAGTTTTTGAATTATTATCACCTAACCTAATCAGTTACAACAAAACTTAATTTCGCGCAGAGGAGGCAGAGGACAAAGTTGAAGATTTTCTTGTTGGGCGCGTTCGACTCAAAATCGCTATTTGTCTTGCTTTTGCTTCAAGGGCTGTGGCAACCTTACGCGCACTTCTTTTCTGTGTAATCTGTATTAAAGGCTAAGGTTTTATGTTTACCATTTTAGGGATAGATATTGGCGGAACAAAAACCGCAATTGTTGAAGGAACTTTTGAAGGTGAAATTTTGTCCCGCGAAGTCGTGCCGACAGAGGGGCATCGCCCGTTTGAAGAAAGTTTTTCGCGTGTTGTTGAAATCGGTCAAAAGATAATCACAACTGCAAAAGCAAACGGGCGCGAAATCAAAGCTGTAAGTATGGCATGTCCCGGACCGTTAAAAATTGAAGAAGGTGTTTTTGTTGACCCGCCGAATTTAAGTGCGTGGTGGGGCGTAGGTTTCAAAGATTATTTGGAAGCAAAACTTTCTCTGCCAGTTTATGTCGAACACGACGGCAACGCGGGCGCACTTGCAGAATTTTATTTCGGAGCGGGAAAGAACAGAAAGAATCTCAAACATCTGATTTTTCTGACGTGCGGGACTGGTATGGGAGCAGGAATAATTGTCAACGGACAAATTTTGCGCGGGGCTTCGGATACGGCGGGCGAAGTCGGGCATTTACGCCTCGCGGAAGATTCACCGGATGCACCCGAACATTTTGGCAAACGCGGTTCATGGGAAGGTTTCGCCGCAGGTGCGGGGATGGTCAAATTAGCGGCACTTCGTTTTCCTGAAAAGTTCAAAAAAGAGATGCTGGTTAAAGAGTTGATTGACTCAGCAATGCGAGATGAACCCGAAGCGTTAGCCGTTATCAAAGAAGCAGGAAGAATGACAGGGCGAGGAATGGCATTGATGGTTGATATTCTGAATCCTCAGTTAATTGTGTTGGGAGCGTTGGGCGTAGTGCTTGGCGAAAGATTTACAAAACCTGCGAGAGAAGAATTAGACAAAGAAGCACTTCCGCAAGCCTCTAAGTCAGTGGAGATTGTCCCTGCTGCATTGGGAAATAAAATCGGCGATGTTGCTTCGTTGATGGCGGCGATAACAGCAATGGAAAAGGCTTGATTCAATCAATTTTTGACCATAACAAAAATACAAACCAATGCTGTCAAAACAATCCCTGCTAAACTTGCCATACTTAAAACTTCAATCACGGGTGACGGTTTGAATTCTCTTCTCTCAACAGAAAGGAAAAAATCATGAACAAAACCACAGGTAACAAAGAATTAGTCTTGAAACTTCTCGAAAACACGGCAAGAAATCTGTCTGTGTCTTCAAAAAAAACGCTTACCGCGAAAGGGGCAAAAGCCAAAACAACAGCCACGACCACAGAACGCGACCAAATCGTGGAGCAGTTTAATCGGGCATATGAAAGAGCCAGAATTGCGCCCTCTTCGCCTGCGAAAAAAAGCAAAAAGAAATCAAAAGCCAAAGCCGCCTTTTCCCCGACAGCAACCGTAGTTGAAGATGTCTGGTATTCACCGCGTGACCGCACAATCGCTCTTTTTCAATCAGCGATGGACGAATATCTGAGAAAGCAAAAAAGCAAAACTCAAAAAGCAAAAGCTAAGGGTTTGAAGAAAGCCACCGAGGAAGACGACTTAGATTCTTTCTACAAACCAAAGCTCAAAAAGATTTCCCCGAAAAAAGGCTCGAAAACAGTTTCGGCAAAAGCATTGGCTGGAGAAAAATTTGATATACTCGACCCGGGCTGGATAAAAGTGGTCTGGGAAAAAGCAAAACTTGCTTTCAAAGGCAAACACAAATTTATTACTCATAAAAAACTTACGGATTTTCATTACGCGCTCGCACCAAATGCCAAAATCGCGCTCATCTCGGACTGGGGTGGTGGAAATGACCATGCCAAAGCAGTTTCCGACCAAGTTAAATTACAGAAACCCGACATAGTGATTCATCTCGGCGATGTTTACTACGCCGGAACAGAAGACGAAGTTAAAGAACGATTGTTAAAGCATTGGCCCTTAACAATAAAGACGGGAAATTCTTTTGCTCTTAACTCCAACCATGAAATGTATAGCGGCGGTTACGCTTACTTTGACATCACGCTAAAAAAATTCGGGCAAGGCGCAAGTTATTTCTGTTTGGGTAACGACAATGTTCGCCTTATATGTTTGGACACAGGATACATTGACCATGATTTGAACCAAGAACAGATGGAGTGGCTTGACGCATTGTTAAATGACGGCTCAAACGCAAAAAACTTTCTGCTATCGCATCATCAACCTTTTTCAGCTTACGAATCTGCCGGTAAAGGCGAAGAGAGGCTTCAGAATTGGCTTGATGTGCATTTGACCACAGGCAGAATTAACTCTTGGTTCTGGGGACATGAACATCTGCTTGTTCTCTATAAAAAATTTCTTGGCGTAAAAGGGCGTTGTATCGGAAACGGTTGTTTCCCGTATTCCATGCCTTCATCAACACCACCCTTTAATAGCCCGCAAGACCCGAAAGTGGAATGGATAAACACGCGCCCGGACCCTAAACGTCAGGAACGCGGAATCCACAGCTTTGCTTTAATGACACTCAACGGCACATCCTCAGTCAAAGTTGAATACATTGACGAAGATGGTGTGGTTAGCCGCAGTGAAACTCTTTGAAACTCACTTGTTCATTGTTCGCTGACCGAAAAGTGATGACTCTAATGACAAAATTTTTCATCTTTTGATTAGACCGATGAAATCTTTTCTTTATTTTCGACATCATTTGTTAAGGAAGGTAACTCTGCTCATGTCTCTATCAAAAATTTTACCGAATCACTTCCGGTTCGTTCACCTGTTTTTATTCTGCGTTTCTATTTTTCTCTTTTCTGCAAATACAAATGCACAAGTCCCAACTGAGTCTGACCCTCCGTTTATTTCTTGCACCCCGACAAATGAAAGACTTGCGGTCAGAGTCACCGCAAGTCTTTTCACGGAAAACGGACAAGAACAATTTGTATGGGCGATAAGAAATCTTCCGACCACAAATGATATAGCAATAAGTAATGCCGCTTTGCATGGAAGATTTATATCTGTCATCAACAACATGACGCTTTCAAACGGCAATTTCAAAGTAGATGGCGGCAGGTTTGATTTGATATTACTAAGAGATGTTGACCCTGACGACATTTTTAGTTTGGACATCCAGACGCCACAGGGAATTGATTCAAATCCGCCATCCGCAAACGATGTACAAAATCAGGTAACAAAAACTATTGTTCTTTGTGTTACTTATACCGCGCCGCCGACTTCACAAAACGCTTTTGAACTTCTTATCGGAACAGCAAAAGACGAAACAGACCCCAATCAAAATTCAGTTCAACTAACGCTTTCGGACATTGCGCCCGAACTTCAAAACAGACCTGCCGGAGCAAGTCCCGTTCGGCTTACGTTTTATAGACGGGATATTGAAGACGCAAAAGGCGATACCACTATTCAAACAGACACAGCCGCACGCGAGCGCGTAATTAAAGAATTAAAAGCCGTTGCCGTCAAAGCATTTGACGCGACAAAAAGCATTGTTATTGAAAACGGAAATATAACAAGCCAGCCCATTCAATCGGTATTAAACAGCATTGACGCCAACCTTCAAAAATCTTTGACCGTTTACAACCTCATCAACAAATACGGCGAAATTAAATGGGGCGATGTAAAGGCGAAAGCGTTTTCGGGTAATCCGGCAAACCCTGTTTTAACGATTCAAGTTGAAGGTTTGCGTCTCGTTAAAAATGTAACCATCAAAGTATTGGAAGAAGAATGGGAAGTTAATCTGCCAACGAGAACAGCAGACAAGTTAAGAAATAAAAGACAAGATGTTCAAAATAAACTGCTCACAGATATATCGGGGCAACTCAAGGTAAAAGCGGGGCGCATTGCAACCACAGAGCAAATCAAAGAAGACATCGGCGAAGATAGCCTAAGCCCGCTTCAAAAAGAGGTCGAGCAAACATTTAAGCCAACATCCGCGCCGCCCGATATGGCTTCAAATCTTGTTTATCCCGTCTATCGAAAGAAGGGCAGAGAGATTGAAGCCGTTTTCAAGGTGCAGGGCGGTTATACAAAAGAGACCAAATTCACGGGACTTTTGGGAACTGATTTTTATAATCTTTTGGGACTAAACGAAAAGATTGTCTTTTCTGCCGAAGGTGGAAATCAAGTCCAAAAATATCGCTTCTCTTTCAACAAACCTTTTGACAAAGAATATCTCAAACCAAGATTTGAGCTAAAGGATTTGTCCGTCAACATTCAGGTTTTCAAAGACAAAGACCAGCGGCTTTCAAATCTCACGGCAGAAGAAATCGCTCTGCGCGAAACAGGTTCAAACGCACGCATTGCGTTTGGTTATGATTCGTTTGCCGTTCAGGATTTAATGAACAGAGACTGTTTGAGCGATGAGAAGCGCAAGAGAAATCGTTACGGTGTTTTGATGGATGCGTCCGTAAGTTATCAAGACGTAAACATAAAAGAAGACAACACATTATTGACAATCACGGGCATCAATCCTGCGCTTTTGCCGCAGGCGCGAACTCAAACGACAAAGTTTTCTTTTAGCGCAACTGCCTTTTACTCGCATGATTTTCGCAAGCTTACGAAACAATCGGGCGTTGGTAATTTCAGCCTGTCTTTCAAAACAGCTTTGGATAAAGGCACACGGGCTTTCGGTGCGGATTACAACTACACAAAATCCGTCAACACTTTTCAAACCGAACTTCAATTCGGTTGGCAAACCTTTGCGGATATGTTCATCGGTTACAGACAAGGTTTTAATTTCAGTTCGCGTAATACACCGATTTTTGAACTTAACAGATTGGGCGGCACAGAAAGCGTTCGAGGTATAGAAGAGGGCGAACGAATCGGACGAAATTTGTATTTCGGACAGATTGATGTCGGCTTAAACTCCTACACCTTACTGCAAATGATACGGGGCAAGAAAAATCAAAATAGTTTGTTTTGCCCTGACGACAACACGAATGCCGAACCGCAACCGGCAGATTATCTCTCAAAAATTTACATAAAGGTTTTCTATGATTTCGGACGAATTAAAGACAGTACGTCTTACACAACGAATCCGAATTTCAAACATACTGTCAAGGGGTATGGTGTCGCCGTTGAACTGCGTCGTCTTGCACGCGACCAAAACGGCAACAACATAAATATATCAATCGGCTATGCGCGTTCACCTGAATCGCGCCTTCATCGTTCCGGCGTTCAGTTTGTCGGAATAAGTTATGAATTCTAAACGAGGTTTTAATTATAACTTCACAGGAGACTAAATCATGGAAGGATTAAGAGTTAAAGTTGGAAACGAGGAAAGAATTTTTTTAGCTGACGGAAACCTTGCCGTCTCAAAAGACGGAACCGAATCGGTAAGAGGCAAATGGGCTTCAAAAGGTGCGGGCAATGACCCTAAAGAGAACAAATTTCATTATACGATTGACGGTACAAGTCAGACGGCAATCCCCGTAAAATATAGCTTCAACGAATTTAATCAGCTTGTCGTTGTCGCCCCGAAAGGCGGAAACGTTGCGGCTGATTCAAACCCTTTTGTCTTTCAGGGGCAAATCAAAATTGATGACAATCACGATATTGTTTACGCGCTTTTTAACAAAACCGGAACCGATGCCAATAACAGCATAACCATCTACGGAGAACTTAGTCTAAACGAAGCTGTAAACAGCATCAACATCGGGTTGCAAGGCGGCGGACAGGCTACGATTAAAGGCGAAGAAGGAGTTGTTCCAATAACGGCGGAAAAAAATCTTTTCAGCTTTGAAGCAGATGACTTGCTTCGTTTTTTCGCCGTTACGCGAAACGATTTTTCAGGCTCGACGACAAGGACGCCGAAACGGGCTTCAATCAGGTTTGAAGGAAAATGGAATTTCAAATTAGAAGGCACACAAAATCAGTTGGTCTTTGTCAGCCAAGTTAAAACAGGGACAACGGGCAAAGAAATTGTTATAGGCGCGGCGGGCAGAATCGGAGCCGTTACAGCCGGTTTTGCTTACTACAAAGATGCAAACAATACACAACTTGCCTTTACTATCAAAGGCGAACACAAATGGGATTCCGCCGAAGCAAAATGGAATCTCAAACTCGGACATTCAAAGAATCTCTTCAAAGCCAGCATTGACGGCGAGTTTGTCAAGAATATGCCTGATGGACAGTTTAAGCTCACGGGTTCTTTTTCTATCGAACACGCAAACAATAAGAAAGCCGCGATGAAACTGAGCATTCAAGGGACTTACGAAAGTAAGAATAAGATGATTGTCTTCAAGATTATGGCTGACACCGAAGAAAATCGTTATGAGTTATCGCTTGACGGAAAGTTTGTTTACAACAAAACAACGCTTACATTTCAAGTCAGATTCAACAAGACAGGTTCGGGAAGCAAACTTGATTTGGAAATCGCAACAACATCAAATAAAGAAAGACTCAAGTTCTGGCTTCAGGTTGTTTTGGACGGCACAAACAAAACGGCTTCTCTTACCTTTGGTTTTGAACTCCGCGTGCGTTGGAAAGACGGCGTTATTGTTGGCGGGCAACCCACAAAAGAGATTGCAAAAGACAAGTTAAAAGAGATTACAAACTAGAGAATCGTGATTACAACTCACATAAAGAGGTAAGCTATCAACGGCTTGCCTCTTTTTATTTTTATCCTTTGAGTCAACCTAATGTCACAACATCGAATCATTAACATTGAATGCTTTCAAAGAAGGGCGTAAGCTATCGGGCAAAAGTTTCCCCTTCGACAAATTTACAAAGGCGAGAAAAAGAATGGCGACAAATATCACACAGCTTGATGACCAGGAGAGAGGTTTAACTGTCCTTCGCGTTGAGGGCGAAGTCACGATTGATGATGCTAGACTTTTAGGTCGCATCTGCGAAGATTTGAAAGAGATAGAACCTGACAAAAACATCATGATAGACCTTGCGGATATAGATTTCCTGGACAGCGACAGCGCGTCCGTTCTGCGCGAAATAAACCAACAAGGAATTGGAATCGAAGGCGTACATTTTTTTGTACAGAATGTTATCGAACAAGTTGAAAGAGCCAAGTTTTGAGTACAAGCTTTAGCTTGCTTCTTTCCAAAACAGCAAGCTAAAGCTTGTACTCAAAACATTTTCCACAATGAAATTTATTCGTTATTCAAAATTCAAGGGCTTCGATGTTTTCGGCATCAATTTGGGCGATTTGATGGAATCGCTCACGGATAAGTTTCTGCAATCGGGTTTCCATGAGGATTACTACTGGAACAGACAGCGATTGCCGCAAGACAATTCGCTTGACACGCTTCGTCAGGCTCTGCTTCAAGGCTTAATCGGGCAGGAGATTTTGGACGAGTTTCAAATCAAACAGATGCTTGATGAAAACAACGGACAGTTCAAAGGTTCACTATTAGAAGAACTTTTGAATCAGTTGATTGAACGGCTTGTCGAAGAAGGTTATTTGAAATTAAACGCCGAAGAAGCGCAGCAACAACGCCGCGACAGAATGCAGCAAGGTCAGGGCGAAGTCGGTGAACCAATGCCCCGCAACATCAAATTTGAAGTCACAGAAAAGGGATTGGATTTTCTCGGCTACAAAACTTTAAGAAAGCTGTTGGGAAGTTTGGGGAAAAGTTCGTTTGGTCGTCACGATACATTGCACCTTGCGACGGGTATCGAAGCCGCACAAGCTTCAAAGCAATATGAATTCGGCGATACGATAAATCTGGATGTAAACGCGACTCTGCTTTCGGCAATAACACGCGAAGGCTTGAGCGTTCCCCTCAATCTTGAATACAGCGACCTTTATGTTCATCAATGCGATTATCAATCTTCGTGTGCTACCGTCTTAATGCTCGATTGTTCGCATTCGATGATTCTTTACGGTGAAGACCGTTTTACTCCTGCGAAAAAGGTTGCGGTTGCGCTGGCTCATCTGATTCGCACACAGTTCGCGGGTGATTCATTAAAAGTAGTTCTCTTTCACGACGGAGCGGAAGAACTTCCGATTGCAAAACTCGCTACAACACAAGTGGGTCCCTATCACACAAACACGGCAGAAGGTTTGAAACTCGCACGAAGAATTTTGCAGGCGCAACGAAAAGAGATGAAGCAAATTGTGATGGTCACGGACGGAAAGCCTACTGCCTGTTTTCTTGATAGCAAAAGCGCGGCTTCAATCGGTTATCGCAGATATGCCGAAAGCGATTCGACCGGAAGACTTTTGTACAAAAATCCCATGGGGTTAGACCCCTTTGTAATGGCTGAGACTTTCAAAGAAGTTCAAGCCTGTCGCAAGGCTGGAATAATGATAAATACCTTTATGTTGGCAAGCGATTATTACCTTGTTGATTTCGTCAAAAAGATGACCGCAATGACAAACGGCAAAGCTTATTTGGCAAATCCCGAAAACCTCTCACAGTTTGTGCTGATTGATTTCCTAAAACGAAAAACCAGTAAGGTCAGGTAAAGTTTCTTTTAACGCCTTATCACGTTTTCTTTGCTGACTGTCACTTTTCTTTTGTTCTCACAAGAAATAAAGAGCTAACTTCACTGCAGGCAAGCGTAAGGGAGGTTTAAGATTATCGTGTGCAAGATAAATTCTTTTCAAATAATCAAACGAGCGTTATTTGTTTTGTCGTTGTGTTTGTTAATTTGTATCGGAGTAATTATTTCGGATGGACTTACTCTCAAGGCTGAGATAAATGCTGATGCTGCGACGGCGAGAATCATAATAAAGAACGAGAACAAAAGTTTGAAGAGAGACGTGCTTGCCAAAGTAACGGATGCTATAGTCCTTAAATGGTCGTTCGGAGAAACAGAAGCTACCTCTTCATCAAACGTAATTTGAAGGAATGCAAATGGAAGAAAGCAAACTAAACAGAAGCCACGCTAAATGGCTGTTAATTTTCGGGCTGTGGACGCTTGTTGCTCTCTTTTTTACAAGTCAGGTTGCTATGCAGAACCGTTTATCGCAACGCCCTGTTTCATTCTTTCGCATTCTCTCTTGGCAATTGTCTTCAAGCTATGTCTGGTTTGCGATGATGCCGTTGATTCTGTGGCTTGGCAGAAAGTTTCGCTTTGAAAACGGACAATGGAAACAAAGCGTCCCGATTCATTTTTTTATAAGTGTCGCTCTCGCGTTCGGACAACAGGCTATTGATGCTCTCGTTTTGCCAAAACTCGGTTATCCGCCAAACCTTAAAACAACATCGTATCTTGAGACATACAAGATTTTCCTCTTTATAAATTTACATCTCAGTGTTTCGATTTACTGGGCTGTGATTGGCATCAGTTATGCGATTGGTTATTACCAGAAATATCGTGAGCGTGAATTGCGTGCGTCGCAATTAGAAGCACGTCTTGCACAAACGCGGCTTCAGGTTTTGAAGATGCAGCTTCACCCGCATTTTCTTTTCAATACGCTCAATGCGATTTCCGAATTGGTTTACAAAGACCCGGAAGTTGCCGAACAGATGATTACAAACCTCAGCGATTTACTTCGCCTTTCGCTTGATAATGTAGGTGTTCAGGAAGTCCCGCTTCAACAGGAACTGGAGTTTTTGAACAAATATCTTGAGATTGAACAGACAAGATTTCACGACCGCCTTCAGATCGAAATGTACATTGACCCCTCAGCTTTGGACGCAACAGTTCCTAACATGATTCTTCAGCCGCTTGTTGAGAACGCAATCAAACACGGTATTGCTCCGCGCTCAAGAGGCGGGCGAATTGAAATCGGCGCGGAAAGACAGAACGGAACGCTTCATCTAAGCGTTAGCGATGACGGCGTCGGATTGAAGAATAAAGAAACGGGTGAATTAAAGGAAGGCGTCGGACTATCAAACACACGGGCACGACTCAGACATCTTTACGGCGCGGCGCACAAATTTGACTTGATAACTTCAAAAGAAAACGGGCTGACTTTACAGCTTGAAATTCCTTTCAAGAGAGCGAGCCTTTTTGCAAATGAAAATTAAAACCTTGATTGTTGATGACGAACCTCTGGCGCGTGAGAAAGTGAAGAGACTTTTGCGTGATGAGGATAACGTCGAAATTATAGGCGAATGCGGTGACGGCAAAGAAGCTTTGTCCGCCATAAAAAATCTTTCACCCGATTTGGTTTTCCTCGACATTCAAATGCCGGAAATGACTGGATTCGAGGTATTGAAATATATTGGCGCATCGCGTCTTCCCGTTGTGATATTCGCAACTGCTTACGACCAATATGCTCTACAAGCATTTGACGTACATGCTCTTGATTATCTTCTAAAGCCATTCAACCGCGAACGCTTTCACCGCGCAGTTACACGCGCCCGCGAACTGATTGGCTCACATGACCCGGACAATTTAGACAAACGCCTTCGCGCACTTCTGGCGGATTTGAAAACCGAAAAGAAATACCTTGAACGTCTTGTTATAAAGTCTGTCGGGCGCGTTTTCTTTATTAAAATTAATGAGATTGATTGGATTGAAGCGGCGGGTAATTACGTTAAACTTCATGTCGGGCGCGAATCACATATGTTACGCGAGACAATGAACGGGCTTGAGTCAAAACTCGACCCTGAAAAATTTTTGAGGATTCATCGCTCGACGCTCGTAAACATTGACCGTATAAAAGAACTGCATCCATTGTTTAGCGGCGATTATACGGTCATGCTTCAAAACGGTGCAGAACTCACGCTTAGCCGAAGCTACCGCGACAGGCTTCTTGAATTATTCGAGAAATCGTCTTAGCCGGGAACGCAGACATCTTTGTCTGCTAACGAGCCAAAGGCGAGTAATGTGTTTCGCTAAAATTCAAGATTAAAATTAAGCATAAACTTTTCGCCGGGAACGCAGACATCTTTGTCTGCTAACGAGCCAAAGGCGAGTAATGTGTTTCGCTAAAATTCAAGATTAAAATTAAGCATAAACTTTTCGCGCTACATTTTGCTTCGCTTTGCTTCGCTGCATTACGCGCTCATTGCAGACAGGGATGTCTGCGTTCCCGGTAACTACAGGGATGTCTTCGTTCCCGGTAACTATTGCAGACAGGGATGTCTGCGTTCCCGGTAACTGCGTTCCAAGTAAAGTTAAGCCCCTGATTGCTTTTGTTCTTCGCGGTCGTCATCGCTAAACGATGCGCTCGGGGCGATGTTTTGTCTATACGCGACAATGTTTCTTGCAACGGCGTCAAAAGCCTTTTGTGTACCCACAGCATTTGCCGCATATGTCAGGGCGTTTGCCTGCGCGATTCCCATACTATCCGCCGTAGAAATTGCGTCCTGATTTGCGCCTAAGAATATAAACTCCCATTTATAAACATCTCGTTGGTGTTGAATCATTTCGTTGATGCGATGTTTGTCATATTCGCGGCTGGAATTTTCCTGTCCATCGGTAAGAATTACAAAAATCACTTTATCGGGACGCTGGTCTTCATTCAAAGAGGCTAATCGGTTTCCTGCCTCCAAAATGGTGCGCCCGATTGCATCAAGTAGTGCGGTCATGCCGCGCGGAACAAAGGTGTCGTTGTTTAGAGATTTTGCATCACTTAGCGGAACGGCTTTATAGACCGTCTCATAAATGTCATCGAATTGAACAAGTGTGATTGTCGCTTCGCCGTCAACAGACTTCTGTTGACTCAAAAACGAATTAAAACCTCCGATAGTATCGCTCTTAACGCTTTCCATTGACCCCGAACGGTCAAGGACTATGTTGATGTCCGTATAGTTCTCTTTCATAGATGTCCTTTCTGCTTTAGAAGCCTTAACGCTCTGACGAGAAATGTGTACTCAAACGATGTCTGAACGCACTTAATCATTTTTATTGCTTACCCATATTCTTATGTTAATATACGCGGGCAATCCCATGCACAGGAGGCTTTTGGTCTCCATGAAAATAAAAAATCACATATCAAAATTTCGTCCCCGTGTGATATGCAGCCGGGATACAGAGTTCGCCCTGAAACTACTTGATGTTTATAAGTGTGTTATCGGAGTGCTGTGGATTCTTGCACTCTGCACATCTTCTACCGCGCAGAACAATAATCCTGTCGAAACACAGTCGCCACCCGCTAAACCTGCCAAAATTGTTTATGGTGCGACCACAGGGTTTCCTCCTTATGAATATCTTGATGCTCAAGGTCAACCGACGGGTTTTAATGTCGAACTAGCGCGAGAGCTTGCCAAAGAGACAGGAGTTCAGCTTGAAATTCGTTCAGCTACGTGGACTCAACTCGTCAAAGAATTTGAAGCAGGCAAGATTGACTTCATCAGTTTGGCTTATTCAGATTCCAGGGCTAATAAATACTATTTTTACCCTACGATTTGGACTCTTCGCACGGCACTTCTGTTTCCCGACGACAGACAATCTTATCCAAACAGACTTGACCAACTTTCTGCCGAAACCGTAGCCGTACAAGATAGCACTCTGGCACATGAGATACTGCGCGAACTGCCGGAATCTCAACGTCCGGCTTTGAGGACAGTATCCACTCTGGACGAAGCAGTAAAACTGCTTGAAAAAGGACAAGTCACAGTCGTCATCAGTTATGAATTGGCACTACGCAGAGTGGCAGACGAAGCTAAAACGCCTTTAACAATAATCCCCGTTAAATCGGTTTCATTTCATTTTGTCACTCAAAAAGACAGGAAGAGCCAACTACCTGACATGGAACTTGCTATGGAAAATATTCGCCGTAGCGGAAAGTTTGATCAACTGGTTGAACGCTATCTTGTGGCATCAACAGAATCAAACTCTTGGCGCGATTACGCCCTCTATTTTTTGATACTTGTCGCCGTACTTACTCTTATAGCTTTGGGAGTTATTCTTTGGAATCGTTCGCTTCAACGCGTTGTCTATGCACGCACACGCGACTTAGCAGCAAGCGAAGCACGTGTGAGTTCTATTGTTGAAACAGCCGCCGATGCAATCATAACCATAAACAACAAAGGAAAGATTGAATCTGTCAACGCCGCCGCCGCGTCTATATTCGGATATGAACCAAAGGAAATTATCGGCGGTAATATCTGCACTCTTATTCCGTCGTTACAAAATAGCGAATGTAGTGATTCTTCTGCTTTAGCTATTAATGAATCGGATACTTTTCCATCGAGGCGTTATATTGACGGACGACATGAAAACGGTAAAACATTTCCGATTGAGCTTTCAATCAGCATTATGTCTCTGGGAGACCAAAAAACATTCACACTGATTGCACGAGATATGACCGAACAAAAACAGCTCGAGGAACAATTAAGACAAGCACAAAAGATGGAGGCAGTCGGTCGTCTTGCAGGCGGAATCGCACACGATTTTAACAATCTGCTTACTGGTGTGATGGGGTACACCTCGATTTTGATGATGAGGATAGGAAAAGACAGCCCGCACCTAAAACAGCTTGGTGAAATTAAAAAAGCCTGTGAACGCACAAGTTCTCTCACAAAACAGCTTCTAGCCTTTAGCCGTAAGCAGGTTCTCACGCCTAAAGTGATAAACCTTAACAATGTCATCAAAGATTTTGAGCCAATGTTAAGCCCTCTAATTGGTGAACATATAGAACTTGTCACCCGCTTGGACAACTCGCTCTGTATGATAAAAGCCGACCCCAACCAACTCGAACAACTAATTATGAACCTTGCCGTCAATGCCCGCGACGCAATGCCAAAGGGCGGCATCCTGACTATCTCGACAATCAATGCCGAAGTTGAAAACCACTCTGTAACCAATGGTTTCGCTTCTCATCAAATTATATCCAAGCATGACAATTACGTAATGCTGACGGTTAGCGATACGGGGCAAGGCATGGACGAAGAGACCAAGCAGCATCTTTTTGAACCCTTCTATACAACAAAGGCATTAGGTCGCGGCACAGGGCTTGGGCTTGCCACTGTTTACGGAATCGTCGAACAGAACGGCGGACACATAAAAGTGAACAGCGAACTTAATCTCGGCACACTCTTTAATGTTTATTTTCCGTCTGTGACAGGTGAGGAAGATGCCCGACAGAAACCCGTTTTAACCGAAGAAATGCCGCGTGGAAAGGGCACGATTCTGCTTGTTGAAGATGAAGACATGGTGCGGAATTTTGCGGCGGAAACGCTCAGAATGTGCGGCTATAATGTTTTTACAGCGGCGAACGGACGTGAGGCATTAAATGTTTATGACAAACATCGGGAAGCTATTCAACTCTTGATAACAGATGTTGTTATGCCCGAAATGAGCGGGCGCGAATTAGTTGAACAATTGCCGGTGATGCATCCTTTAATCAAAGTCCTTTTTATCTCAGGTTATACAGACGATGCCCTGATTCACCATCGCATCTTTGAACAACGGACCGCTTTCCTAAATAAACCTTTCAATTCGGTAACGCTTACGCACGCAGTACGCGAACTTCTCGACGAGGTTAGCAGTGCAAAGGCAGACTATCATTGATTTGTTTTACCCACATAAAATAAAAAGTGATAGACTCTCATCAGATGAGTAGAACCAATCCTGAAACACAAACTCCAAAATCCGTTCGTTTAGCATTTGATGACGTAGGCAGTGGTGAGCCGATTGTTCTACTTCATGGCTATCCGTTTAACCGCACGATGTGGCGTGACCAGGTCGAGCTTTTGAAAAATACGCATCGCGTTATAACGCCCGATTTACGCGGGCTTGGATGGTCGCCCGTCACTGAAGATGCAACTATGGATGAAATGGCAAACGATGTCGCCGTGCTTATGGACGCGCTCGAAATTCAAGAAGCAATCATCGGCGGGCTTTCGATGGGCGGGTATGTAACACTCGCTTTTTATCGTTTGTTTCCAAAGCGTGTGAAGGGCTTGATTCTTGCGGACACGCGACCACAAGCCGATACAGAAGAAGGAAAAGCGAACCGTGAAAAACACTCCCAAAAAGCACTATCGGAAGGCATGGGAGCGATTGCCGAAGATATGTTGCCAAAACTTCTCGCGCCCGCAACCATTACGGAAAATCCCGATGCGGTTGCACGTGTGCGCGAAATGATTGTGACGACAAACCCGCAAGGCGCGGCAAACGCACAACGCGGAATGGCAATTCGTCTTGACCACACAGGAGTTCTTGAAAAGACAGATGTCCCGACTTTGATTATTGTGGGAAGCGAAGACGCCCTGACACCGCCGCACAATTCGGAAATAATGAACACCGCAATCAAAGATTCGCTACTTGTAAAAATCGAAGGCGCGGGACACTGCTCAAACATTGAATACCCTGAAATGTTCAATGCGGCGTTGTCATCATTCTTGAGTAAATGAGCGGGTTCAAAAAATTTACAATCGAAGACCGTGTGCGTTGGAGCGACGTTGACGCGGCGCGGATTATTTTCTACGGGGCATATGTTCGTTTCTTTGACATAGCCGAAACCGAACTTTTCCGCGCCGTTGGTTACACCAAATTCGATTCGATGTTTGACGAATTGGACATTTGGCTTCCGCGTGCCCACATCGAATGCGATTTTTACAGTGCGGCAAAGCTCGATGATTTATTGGAAGTCGCAGTTTATGTTGGCAAAATCGGAAATAAATCCTTGCGTCTTAATTTTGAAATCCGTCGCAAAGGTGAAGAAAAATTAATCGCAGATGCACACATTGTTTTGGTTTCCGTCGAGAGAGAGAACTTTCAACCTGTGCCTGTCCCTGACGAACTAAAGAAACGCCTCACGCTTTTCACAAAACCGATTGAAGAATAAGCTAAAGCGAGAACATCACATCCGAACGCAAAACATATTTGCGACCTTTCGTAACCGCCGCGCCTTCGTGTAAAAGCTGATGCTGAAAAACCAGCACCATTCCCGTTTCCGGTTTAACCGAAATGCCGCCCGCGAAATTGGTTTCTCCGCCTTCAAACTCTTCGTTGAGATAAAGCATAAAAGTCAAAAGGCTTTGGTCACCATTCGGGCGTCGGTAATAACCGTCAATGTGATATTCAAATTTTTCGCCGACATCGTAACGATAAAACCTTATTCTCTCGTTCAACCCAAGAGCTTTTCTTCCATACATTGCCTTTGGCAAATTCGGTGCACTGACTTGCCAGACTTCATCTGCCAATTCTTCATCATCAAGAATCACACGTGCGTTGTTACGATAATTAGGATTGACAACAGCACCCGCAAAAGTATTTATCGGTGCGGCTTCATAACCGATTCGTTCGCTCAATAAAACATACGCCGCACACAAATCCGGCAGATAAAGATTTTTGATAACGTAGATGCCTTCTGCAATTTCCATTTTAGTTTTCAGTGAAAGTTATATTTTCATAAACCTCTGAAAGCGGAATGCGGCAATCAATCGAAGCAATATTGAGTTCATTTTCCAAACCGCTGACTTCAACTTTTACCCATTCGTCGTTTTCCTGTTTTGTGTAATGCTCAATCTTTGGGGTTGATTGCGAAACCAAAACGTAATCCGTAAGCGAAGGAATATTTTCTCTGTAACGGCGAAACTTATCTCCCCTGTCATATTTTTCTGTTGAAGGCGAAAGAACTTCAAAAATCACAGTCGGGTTCAAAAGCACATCTCTACGGTTATCGTGATAAACCGGCTCGCCGCAAACAACGGTTAAATCAGGATAGGAAAATAAATCGCTTGGGTCAGTGCGAACTTTCATATTCGGGGAAAATCCTTGACATGGTTTGCCTCTGAGTTGTGTTCCGATAATTACAGCCAGGTTAAAACAGATGGTGCTGTGGTCGGGGCTTTCGCCCGCCATTGCGTAAACACACCCGTCTAAGTATTCGTGCCGGATTTCCGATTCGCGCTCAATGTTCAAATACTCTTGAGGTGTGAAATAAGACAACTGTTTTGGTAAGCCCATAACGAAAATCTCCTTTACATTAGCGACATTAGAAAGGCAAAAACGCACGTTTAGCAAGCGTGCGTTTCAAATTTATGTAGCCTTGTTCGCCTGCGACCAAATCAATCATGACTTTGCGAATGCCGGGATGAACTTTTGCGAATTGAACCATACGGTCTGTGAAAGCCGCGCCCAAGAAATCACCGTAAAATTTTCTACGCATCTGTGACGCACGTCTGAGTTCTTTGCCGAAATCTTCGCGCCAGTTTGCTTCATATTCAAGTGGCTTTCCCGCCAAAAAACAATCAGCAAAAAGTTCAGCCGAACGAAGCGCATAGTAGATTCCTTCGCCCGTCACGGGGTCAGCAAAACCTGCCGCATCGCCAAGCAAAGCCCAATCTTCACCTACTGTTTTTCGTTTGTCCCATGTTTCAGGATTCAAACCCGGAATGCGTGCGGCGTAGCGTTCTGCTGTTTCGCTGAGTTTTGTTTTCAAAGATTCATCATGGTCAGGTTTCCAGATATTTGCTTTCGGGTTTTCGCGCTGACGGTAATAACCAAACATAAAACGCCACATCATTTCATCCAAGACTTTGTGATTGAATCCTTCTTGTGTTGTAGCTATCCCGAAAGAGATATGGTCTGTGCGCGGAAAAGCCCACGCATAACCCGGATAATCAGGCAGAAAAGCAATTACTGTCGGAACATCACCTTTGTGCGGTAAAGGTGCGCGATAACCAAAAGCAACTTCCATTTCGCTGTTTGGCAGTGCCCCTGCCAAGATTTTTCCGATGCGGCTGTTTGCACCGTCCGCCCCGACGATGTACGGCGCAGAGTATTCTTCACCCGCCAAAGTTTTAACTTTCCAAGGTTCACTTTCGTTTTTGCGTGGGATGAAAGAGACTTTTTCGGAGATGATTTGCGCCCCCGATTCGTCTGCCTTATCTCTCAAAAAACCATCAAGTTGAGAGCGCGAGTAAATAACAAAAGGCTCGTCGAGTTTTAAGTAAATACGATTGCCCGAAGGCGAATACATTTCAAGGTCATCAATGCGTCGTCCGAATGCCTCTATGAGATGCGGATAAGCTTTCAAGCCTTTCGACGTAACGCCGCCGCCGCAAGGTTTCGGTTCACCCTTTGGTCTTCCGTCAAAGAGGGCAACGCGAACGCCCGAACGTGCTAACATCTCAGCGGCAAAAGAACCCGCCGGACCTGCACCAACAATTAAAACGTCAAAACTATTCATTCAATTTACATTATTTTTTCTCAACGCGAACAAGCTCATTCTTTTTAAGTCTCGTTAATGCGTCGAGGGCATCATCTATTAAAAGCTTTAAGTCTTCGTAACGATTGCTCTTTGAAACAAGAATCAAAACCGATATTGGAAGTAACATGAGGTTTTGTTGATGCTCTATGTTTTGGTCAACCGTAATCAAAACTTCAAAGCCATTATCGGAAGCGTTACGAAGCAATTTGCCATTCTTTAGCCCTTTGAAACCTGCTTCGTCAACGGTGAACACTTCATGCCTGACAAAATCTTTTTTAAGACGCTTCGGTGTGCATTCATCAAGCAGCAATTTCATATTCATCAAGGATTTTCTTTTTGAAGAGTTCTAAAACCCCGATTGCCTGCTCGCGGCTTACAGTTGGAAAGTCGTCAAGAAAAACATCCAAACTATCCCCGCCTTCCAAGTAATCGAAAAGATTTTTTACAGGCACACGAGTCCCACAAAAAACAGGTGTTCCGCTCAACTTTTCAGGGTCGCTTTCGATTAAAGTATTTTCTCTCATTTCTTATTTCTCCGATTCAACGAAAGCCATAAAAATTCAGCCTATCTAATCAAATCTTACTATATGTTTGCGAAGCCATTCCGTAAAATCTTCCCGTTTCATTTCGCTTGCTGCCGTTTTCATAACCACATCAAACTGTTCATCCGTATTTGCGTTGATTTGGTATCCGTTCAGCAAAAGAAAAATTTCCATTGCCGCGTGTCCGATGCGTTTATTACCATCAATAAACGGATGATTTTGGATTAACGAAAAACCTAGGGCAGAAGCTTTTTCACCTATTGTCGGGTAAAGATATTCGCCGCTGAATGTCATTTTCGGTTGAGCTAAAGCGGATTCTAACGCGCCCGAATCACGAATGCCTTTTGCTCCGCCTGACTGTTCTATCACGCGGTGATGTATTTCAAGTGTTTCGTTAATTGTGAGGTAACGCATCAAGCTAAACGCTCGTAAAGTTCAGCATTCTTTTTCAAAACGTAGTCAAGTGCGTTTTGAAAATCCTCTTCTGAGCGAGCAAGAAACTCTTCGACACCGACACGCGCAACATCTTCGGATGTTATGTTCAAACGCCCCGCAATCTCTTCTAACTTTTGCAATTGTTCTTCGGGCAAAGTAATTGTCAGTGTTGTCACTTTCAACCTCTCTTAAACTGTGGCAGCTCCTTCTTTTGTCTCATTCTCAAACTTCGCGTTTTCTAAAAATCGTTCTGCATCAATCGCCGCCATGCAGCCCGTCCCTGCGGCTGTGATTGCCTGGCGATAGACCGAATCCTGAACGTCGCCGCAAGCGAAAACTCCTGCAATGTTTGTAGCCATAGAACTTTTCTTTGTTTTTATGTAACCGACATCGTCCATCTCTAACCAATCTTTGAAAAGTTCTGTGTTCGGTTTGTGACCGATTGCCACGAAAACGCCTTCGCAATCAAAAACGGTTTCCTCGTTTGTTTGGCTGTTGAAAAGGCGCACACCCGTCACGCCGTCTTGTTGAGTTCCTAAAATCTCTTTGACTTCGGTATTCCAGATAAACTCAATCTTTTCATTTGCAAACGCTTTGTCTTGCATGATTTTCGAGGCGCGAAGCGTGTCTCTGCGATGAACAACATAGACGCGCGAAGCATAGCGAGTTAAGAATGTGGCTTCTTCCATCGCAGTGTCGCCACCGCCCACAACGACAAGGCGTTTGTTGCGAAACATGAAAAGCGGTCCGTCACAGGTTGCACAGGCAGAAACACCGTTGCCGCCAAGTCCTTCGGGAATCTTTGCTTCGCCCGGAACGCCAATCCATTTTGCAGACGCACCCGATGCGATTATCAATGTTTCTGCTTTGACAGTGTAATCGTCTGAATAAAGCGTAAACGGACGCTGGCTCAAATCAACTTTTGTCACCCATGTTTCCAGAGTCTCCGCGCCGAATCGCAAAGCCTGTTCGCGGAATTCCATCATCAATTCCGGTCCTTGAATGCCTTTTGCAAAACCCGGATAGTTTTCGACTTCGGTTGTTATCATCAACTGCCCGCCCGGTAACGTCTGTTTTTCCGAATCTGTTGGAGCGTCAATGATAAGGGGTTTCAAATCTGCGCGTCCCGCGTAAATTGCGGCGGTCAACCCCGCCGGACCCGTTCCTAAAATTACGACTTCACGATGAATCTCTTGTGTCATTAAAGTTTGTAGAATCTCCCTGATAAAATTGCCGATTTGTTTTCTTCTCTAGTTCAATAACTTCAATAATCAAACATTTGGCTAACGGTTATTGCGTTCAAGTTGTAGCCAATTTGCTTTTGCTTGTAGTATAACTACGCATAGTCAGTTAGTCGAACACGGGCAGGAAGCGAAACGAATGCGGTTTTGCCTCTTGCGCCTTTGAGTTTTTATCTCAGGCGCATTCGCATTTATTCCAAACTCTTCGTCCAAAATTTGAATCATCTTGAGCAATACGGAAAATAAGAAGATAGAAACAATTGCCGTAATAGGCGCGGGAACAATGGGACACGGCATCGCCCAAGTCGCCGCATTTACAGGCTATCCTGTAACACTGCGCGATGTTGATAAAGAGTCTTTGGAAAAGGGCATTCGTGCAATCGAACGCAACCTTGAAAAAGGTATTAAACTTGGGAAATTGACAGAGAACGAACGCGACAAAACGCTCCAACACATTCGCGGCACAACGCATCTCGAAGAAACTGCAAAAGCAGATTTGATTATCGAAGCCGCGCCCGAAAGTCTGGAATTGAAACAAGAAATTTTGCGCGAAGTTCAAAGAGAAGGAGACGATTTTATATTTGCCACAAATACGTCTTCGCTTTCGATTACGGAAATCGCGCGGGCTTCAAACCAGCCGGGTAATGTTGTGGGGATGCATTTTTTTAACCCCGTTCACATTATGCGCCTTGTAGAAGTGGTGGTTGGAGCAGATACAAAACAAGATGTCGTTGATTCCGTTTTGGCGGTCGCACGTAAAATGCGGAAAGAGCCAATCACGGTGCGCGATGTTCCGGGTTTTGCTTCAAGTCGTTTAGGCGTCGCGCTTGGACTTGAAGCAATGCGAATGGTAGAGCAAAATGTTGCAACCCCTGAAGATATAGACAAAGCAATGGAACTTGGTTACAACCACCCGATGGGACCATTGAAATTAACAGACCATGTCGGACTTGATGTTCGCCTTAGTATCGCCGAATACTTGTATCGAACTTTAGATTCCGAAAACTTTTGTCCGCCCGATATTCTTCGCAAAATGGTCAGCGAAGGAAAACTCGGAAAGAAAAGCGGTGAAGGTTTTTATAAATATGATTAGTCAGTTGTCAGTTGTCAGTTGCACTCTTAATAAAGTTGTATTTTGAAATTAAAGTTCAAGTAAACAAAGAGAACAACTGACAACTGACAACTGACAACTGATAATTATGAATTCTCCGCCTAGAGAAGAAAGAAGATTTGCCCTGCGTATGGCTTTGCGTTTGCCCGTTGTTATATCGGGACGCACAGATGACGGTTCGACTTGGAGCGAACCAACGGAAACAGATGATATTTCAACATCGGGCGCATTATTTCACCTCAATCAGAAAGTAGCGTCCGGCGATAAACTCTATATTCGCGCACACAAACCCGACGGCACACCAATCGAAGCCACCGCATCGGTAGTCCGAACAGCACCCGCAATCTACGGCACAGCCCGCGTCGGCGTAGCCATTAGCGAACCCGTCGAAAACTGGCTTAGATTATTTGTCTCTTGGGTCGCGGATGAACAACCTGAAACGAATGAGAGCGAAGATGAAAAATAAGATGGTGTGAGACAAACCAATAAGCATGAGTACCACTTTTGATGTTTATCCAAAATCTCCCGTCATTCCAACCTTTAAGCAAATTCTTGAATTATCAACTTTGCGGTTAAAAGAATTTTTGTTGAGTTATAAAATAAAATTTGATTCTCACATTGACGTGGTTTTACGCTCTAAAGAACCTGATAAAGAACTCCCAACAGCTACAGACTCACCTGCAATGTGGGCAGATGAGAACTACACTTGGTTTTTCATCCAGACTTTCGTTGGTGGAACAGACGCTTATTTTTGGGCAGTAGATGACGCCCTAAAAGAGGAGTGTCAGGAACAAATTAAAAATAATGAAAAGGCTATAGCTTATGAAAAATTATTTTTATCTTGTGTTGAAGCCGGACACTACTGGCATTTCAGGAGGTCTGCGGGACAACCTGCCATTATCAATATAGCTTACGGTTTAATTGCCTCATCTTTAGCTGAAATAACAGAGGGAGTTATCAGCACATATGACGGCGCATGGGATTATCAGAGATTTCCTGCAACTGCGGAAGAATTTTACTCTTGGTATTTTCGACCGGAAAAAGCAATAAGTGAAAATCATAGAGAATGGTCTGCTGAGTGTCTCAAATCTATTCCGTCGGATTTGGGTAAAATTTCAAAAGGTTCTATATTTTAAAATCAATTTCAGAATCTTTAATGGAGAAAATAAATGTCATCTTATGAAACACTTTTAGTTGAAAAACGCGGTGCGGTTGCGATTGTAACAATCAATCGTCCCGATAAATTAAACGCATTGAATATCAAGATGCGCGAAGAAGGCGCACAGGCTTTAGATGAACTGTCGCGTGATGATTCGGTTCGCGTGCTTGTCTTTACGGGTGCGGGTGAAAAATCTTTTGTCGCGGGCGCGGACATCAAAGAATTCGAGGGACGCACGGCGAATATGCAACGCGAAGTCATGTTACAGCGTTCGTTATTCAATGCCGTTGATTCTTTTCCGAAACCCGTTATTGCTATGGTAAATGGTTTTTGTCTCGGTGGCGGCTGCGAACTCGCGCTTGCGTGTGACATTCGCATTGCAAGCGAGAAAGCGCGTTTCGGACAGCCCGAAATAAATCTTGGAATTATTCCGGGCGGTGGCGGCACACAACGCCTGACACGACTTGTCGGCGAAGGCAAAGCGATGGAAATAATTCTGACAGGCGACATGATTGACGCTCAAACGGCTTTGAATCTGGGGCTTGTGAACGCCGTCTATGCACCCGAAGAACTTGAGTCAAAAACGATGGAACTCGCAAACAAAATCGCAGAGAAAAGTCCCGTCGCGCTTCGCCTTGCTAAAGAGGCTGTGAAGATTGCTTCGCGTTCAAATCTTGATGAAGGTTTAAGACGCGAAGTTGATTTATTCGCACTCTGTTTTTCAAGTGAGGACAAAGAAGAAGGTGTTAAAGCCTTCTTGGAAAAACGCAAAGCTGTTTTCACAGGCAGGTAATACAGGGAACGCGGACATCCTTGTCCGCCATGAGCGCGAAGCGCGAACAAAAGTTTAGCTGAAATCAACAAGGGATTTAATCCAAATCTTTACTCGCCTTTGGCTCGTTGGCGGACATGGATGTCCGCGTTCCGACAAACAGCATTCGCTTTATAATGGATGAAATTTCTCCAAAAAAATCTTTGAGGCATACACTTGGCTTGAATTGGTTTAGCCTGGTTTTGCTTGTTGGTTTTGCGCTTGTGTTGATGCTGATTAACGGTGTGTTTGGTGAATTTGCACAAATTAAGTTTGTGCCTGTTGATTGGTCGCGTTCGTTGTATGAGCAGATGGATTGGCTTCTGCTTTTTGATTTTGCCTTGATGATGACGCTTCTTATTTTCGGTGCCGATACTGAAAAAGATTTGCTCATTATCATCATTGGTTTTTTCGGCGGTCTTTATATTGAATCGTGGGGAACGCAAACAGAGATTTGGCGATACTACACGGATGAACGTCCGCCTTGGTGGATAATTCCGGCGTGGCCCATGGCAAGTCTTGCGATTGACCGCCTTGTGCGTCTGTTAAATCGTCTGACGAAAAATCTTCAATCGAATCATAAAATCTTTGTTGTAAGTTATTGGCTCTTTTTAATTCCCTTCTTTTGTTTGATGGTCGTATTTGTATATCCCACGATTAACAAATCGCTGACAATTGTTTCGCTCGGTTTATCGGCACTTGTGATTCTCACGCCTACGGATTATCGCATAGCTGTTTTGAATTTTGTGGTGGGCGCGGGGCTTGGATATTTTTTAGAACTCTGGGGAACGACCCGTCAATGCTGGATTTATTATACAAATGAACAACCGCCTTTGTTCGCCGTATTGGCTCACGGTATGGCTGCAATTGCGTTCTGGCGCGGAGGGTTACTTGCAAAGCAAGGTTTGAGTTTCGCTCTGCTTCGTTTCAAAACCAATCCTGTAAGCCAAGCCGAATGAAAGCCTCTCTTAACTTTTCATGCTTTTGCAATAATCTCAGGTAACGCACTTCGCTCCCGCTTGTTTTTGAGCGAACAATTTCAACAATAAGTTCTTTTTCATCATCATTCCAATGCGATAAATTTGGAATCAAAGAAAGCACTACCGCAAAATCATCGAAAGCTTTACTGCGGAAATCTTCAATTTTAAGAATTGAAGAAATTTGTTTTGAGGTTTCTTTTCGCATTCTTTCCGCGTTGCCCCCGAATCGCTGTGACATTTTTTCCTGAACAACAAGAACAAGATTGCGAATCATAAGATTTTGGACTTGGGACTTGAGACTTGAGACTTTGGACTTGGGACTTGGGACTTGGGATTCATAAACCAAATGGCTTTCGGCTATCTTTCTTAAAATCTTTGCGGGTGTTCGATAATCTTTTCGTTTAGCAATTTTCTTTTCTTCGCGTTCAACAATCTTTGCAACATCTTCGTTCACTGATTTGAAGCCCAATTTTCTATAAAACCAAAACGCGCCCGATTCAATTCCTTCTTCGTTGTCGTGACCGATTTGATAAGGGTCAACCGAAAAAAGAGTAACGCCAAGATGTTGGTTGAAAAGTTTCAAAAGCTTTGCGTAAAGCCAAGCCGTTTCGCCCTCGCGAAAAGTGTAGTAGAGATTGAAACCTATCTCTGTTTTTTCAAATAGGGACAGACATTCGACGTAACCGATTGGGACGCCGTTTTTGAACATAAACCCCGAATGACATGCACGAAGCGGAAGACGATTTTCGTGTGAGATTTCGTTTAGAAACACCGTGACGCCTCTTCCAAGATTAACCTTCAAAAAGCTTTTCGCGTCAGCACGGATAAAACCGTGAAGTTCACGATAACGCACGGCAGACGCCGCACGAATTACGTTCAAAATCTGTGTGCCCGCTTTTGCCGAAAGCTTTTCAATTTTTAACGGCGGTGAACTTAATTCCCTCTCAATCGAAACATCCCGACGCGCAATCAAGGGTTCGGTGTGATAAAAAATCTCTGTTGTTTCAAAACGTAATCCGGTTCGTGAAGATTCAAAATCAGGCTTGAGATGAATAAATAATTTCAGCGATTCGTAGATTTCCGCCTTCTCTTTTTCGCTCAAACCGAGACGCGAAAAGTTTTTCATCATCCAAGAAAGGTCTGTTTCATTTCGCGGTTTTGCTCTTTGTAAATAATCAAGAAACGCTACGTGCGGTTCGACCAAAGATTCTTCTTCCATCAACGGCAGAAATCGCTGCAAGGTCGCACCCATTTGCCCTTTGTCTTCATAACCGTCCCAATCAATTTCAGATTCTTTTTTGTGACGCTCCGAAAGCCAAAGCGCAAATTTGTAGCCGAACATTGCCGTCAAGCCTGTTCCTGCAATCCCTGAAACTTCTGCATCTCCAAAAGGTGTTAAATCTTCGAGTTTTTCTATTCGCTTGGGAAAAGAAGCAAGTTCTTTTTTTGTCGCTTCTAAAAGTTTTTCGGTCTGCGGATAAGCGAGTATAAACATCAATGCTTCGTGAAAACGAATTAAAGATTCGGCGTCAGTAAAACGATGTCGTGATACTTGTTTTAGAAGTTTTGAAAGTCGTATTTGTTCTTTCGCACCAAATGTGCGCTTTGCTTCTTCTAGTTGGTCAAGCAAATGATTCAAAAGGGAAATGAAAAAAGCTGAAATGAAAGAGCGATTTGTTTTATGAAATGATTGATGTGTGTGTCAATCTCAATTCAAAATAAAAATCCCTGCTTGCATTGTTTACCAATACAAGCAGGGGTCTAAAAAAGGAGTCCGAATTATACTGAACAAATCAAATCTTAGTAGGGCCAACGGCGTCCGCCGCGTCCGTTACCATTGCCACGTCCGTTATTGTAGTCATCGTCATCATAACGGTCGTCGTCGAAATCGCCATAGTTAAAGCCATATGCGTTTGCGATTGTACGAAGTCCGTTGCGGATTTGCGCCCAATCCGATTCAGCGCGTCCGTCAAGACGTGCGCGTGACATAAAGCGGTCAAGTTCCGAACCGACTTGTAAAAGTCTTCTTGCTTCGTCAGTGCTACGATTCAAATTGCGTCCATTATCAAAATTATCTTTCAAATCGTGTGCGGCATCATGGAATCTGTCAGCCATATGGTTCAATCTGTCTTCGAGGTCACTTCCATTCAAACGGCTTCGGTCAAGAGCATCCTCAAGGCGGTCTTTGAAAGAATTGCTTCGGTCATGCACGCGCTTAATTGTCTCTTTCAAGGCTGAACGGTTGTAACCATTTCTGTCATCATCACGACGCCCCCAACGTCCGTTGTTGTTGCCACCCCACTGCGCTGAAGCAATTGTCGGTAAGCCAACCAAGAAAACCGCTGCGGCAAAAAAGGAAAAAATAAAAGAGCTACGTCTGGTCATGTTTTCAATCTCCTGAAATTTTCTGTTTGTTTATTAACGCTGTCATCCGGCGGGGGAGTTTTGAAGATGTCCAGCGTGCTGCTTTCCACGAGCGGCAACCGCTGTGCCGTCAAAACTTAAACACAGAGTGTTCTTATAATTTGCAGGAAAACTAAAGGAAAAAAGGTTTTGAATCAGAGTGAAAGAGAAAAAGCTATCTTGGTTTGCTCTATATCGTGCGGTAAATGCCCTATATGGTAAATGAGTCCTGCGAGTCTGACGAACCCTGCGGGTGAAAAGGTTTGGACTCGCCGGACTCGTCAGACTCGCCAGACTCAGTTGCTTGCTTCTGCCGTGATTGCGGTATCTTCTGTTGGAATTGTTTCCTCTTCCACAAAGCCACTGTATGTGTTTTCAACTTGAGGATTATTTCTTGCCGATTCGTAGATGACAGCTTGTTGTTTTTCCGCATCTGCAATTGCTTGAATCATGCGGCAGTTTCCATCAAAAATCGCGCCTTGTTCAATCAATAACGTAGGCGTTTGGATATTACCGTTTACGCGTGCTGTGCGTCCGAGTTCTATGCGTTGCGTTGCAACGATGTCGCCATTCACAGTTCCGTTTATTGTTGCGATGGCGACTGAGACATTGGCATCAACTTGCCCGCTGTTTCCTACAATCAGAGTTCCGTCGTCCGATGTAACTTGTCCGGAAAACTGACCGTCAATACGCCACATGGCTTTGAACGTAACCTCGCCGCTCAAAGCCGTCCCATAACCTACGAAACCACTCATCGTTCCCTCTTTAATTGAACGTGCAATTGTTTCACTGTCTGTCATTGCACGTGATGTGCTTCCTGCGTGCGCCTCAGTCAGAGGGTTACGATACGAAGATTGTTCGTGACTCTGATAATTCTGCTGATAGTTCGTCACAGGTGTTTGTTGAATATGTTTCTGTTCGTTTTCAGGCTCTTGTTTTGAGCCTCTTCCCATTCTAATCATCTAAGCCTCCAGCGTGTTTGCATACAAAAAATTAAATTCAAAAGGGACACTTGGGCTGAAAGAGTTCACCATTAAAATCTGTATAAAATTTTTTGGGGAACATTTTGTATCGGATTTTCTAGTGAAAGTGACTCAAACTTTGAATCTAATTATGCATGATAGAGAAACAAGCTTTTGCTGTCCATAGCGCGACAAAAAAATTATTGCGGTTGCGCTTTGGTCTTCACCATAAAGGTCAAAAGCAGAGCCGCCAATAGCCCCAATGCCGCACCGGTTAGAAAGGCTGTTTCGTGTCCGAAAATTTTCCACAAGAATCCCAAAAGCAATGAAGCCGGAAGAACCATAATGCCAAACGCAAGACTGTAAAGCCCGTAAGCCGTGCCGCGTTGTTCGGGGCTAACCAAATCCGCAACCACAGCTTTTTCAGTTCCCTCGACAAGCCCGAAGTAGATTCCGTAAACCAAAAATAATACCCAAACAGCCAAAGGCGACGATGCGAATGCAAACCCCGCATAAACAAAGGCGTATATCACCCAGCCCGATACAATTAAAGACTTTCTGCCAAGACGGTCTGACAAATCGCCTCCGATAAAAGAGCTCAAAACTTTTACAAGGTGAAGCACAGCCCATAGTAACGGAATTGTTGTAACGGAAATTCCCGCATCTTGCGCCCGCAGTAAAAGAAAAGCATCCGACGAATTTGAAAGCGTGAAAAGAGCTATAACGACGAGAAAGCGTTTGAAGTTTGAATCGAATCCTCTGAGGGTGAACTTGATTTCCTTTGTTTCTGCGGCTTGTTTGTGCTCTGGTTCGCGCACCAAAAAGATAACAACAAAGACGGCAAGCATGGCAGGGATTGAAGCAAAGATAAAAACATGTCTGTAATCGTTTGCTGTGGGGTTTTGTAAATTGCCTGCGACCAACCACAACAAAAAATAACCAAGCAAAGGTCCAATCACTGCGCCTGCATGATCCATTCCCCGATTCAAACCAAACGCAAGTCCGCGTGTTTTCGGATTGACGCTATCGGCAATCATTGCGTCACGGGGCGCGCCGCGAATGCCCTTGCCTACACGGTCGGAAAGGCGAACTGCAAGCACCTGATACCAATTACCCGCAAATGCCAATAACGGTCGTGTGAAACTCGTCAGCGTGTAGCCAACTACAACAAGGGCTTTTCGCTTTCCCAGTTTATCGCTGAAATAACCCGCAAATAATTTCAGCAAACTCGCGGTTGATTCAGCTGCACCTTCGATAATGCCGATAATTGCGGGGGAGACTCCTAGTGTGAGCGAAAGAAACAGCGGCAATAACGGGTAGATAATTTCGCTCGATGTGTCGTTTAGAAGACTGACAAAACCAAGCGCAAAAACATTACGCGGCAAGCGGCGATAACGACCTATCAAAGTTGAAGCGGTTTCTTCTTTTGTCTCGTTTTTTGTGTCTATATTTTCAGCCATTCTGAGGGCTTTTTATTTCTTTGGCTTTGAGTTCGTAGGTTTGTTTTTATTTGATGGTGACGATGGTGTCCACTTATATACAAGATAAATTCCAAGCGTACTGAACAACAAAAACGTAAAAAGAAGCGCAATTGCTATTACAATGCGAAGAGCCATCTTGAGCGTGCGCTTCATCAACAGAAGACCTATTACACCTGCCACAACAACAAGCAGAACAATGATGATTATTAAGATGATTAGAATTTCGATAAGTCCCATTTCAATCTCTACGCTTTTTTGTAGCTTGCTTTCACAACTGTTTTGATGTTTCCGCGCACATTGAAATCGCCTTCGATTTCGACGCTCAAAGGGTCACACGCATTTACGAAATCTTCCATGATGATATTGATAACGTGTTCGTGAAAAACTTTTACGTCGCGAAACGAATTGATATACATCTTCAAACTTTTTAGTTCGATGCAACGTTCGTTCGGAACGTATTCAAGTTTTATCGTCGCAAAATCGGGAAAGTCCGAAAAAGGACAAATTGCCGTAAATTCGGGAACCTCGAAATTGATACTTATTTCGCGCCCGGCATATTCGTAAGGAAAAGTATCCAATGGATAAAGCTGCATCTCTTCGCGCGGCGTCGAACAAATATCAAGCCCCTGCTGATTTGCGGGCGGCAAAGCGGTTTCTGTTAATACTGCTGTTGACATAAAAATAAATACTCCTGAAAAACAATACCTTCGCCAAAATTGGATTTGAAAAGTTAATTGCTGATATTGATTGAGCAATTCTCATTTTAGCTTTTCTTTCTTAACCTGCGAAGCAGATGTCAGAGTAAAGCCCCCGTGCGGCGTAAGCCCGGAGAATTGCAATGACCATGTTTGCAGCCCATAAAATGGGCGACTGCAAGGTCTGTCACCCATTTTATGGGCTGCAAAATCGGAGGTTGATTCGTTTCCCCGTATTGTGCTCACAGGGCTTTACGCTTGCCTGCGGCATGGGTGCAATTAAAAGTGTATAAAACTCAAGACATGATATTACATACAATGTCAGCTGAAATAATATTTATCTGACAAATCTTTTTCCTTTCGGACTCTTTTTACTGACAGAATCAGCGCAGATAAAGAAAAAGAAAGAAAACTTTAATCGTAACTGATCAGGTCGTGTGCTGAAAAATTGTTGTTGCCAACGGCGACTAAAAATAAAGCGTAGGGTTAAGCGAATGAAATGAGTGCAAACCCTACGAACGAAAACCAAAAACAGGATTTGTC
>Ga0187894_10001428_pt1 | contig 30600 bp, 26 predicted proteins | sample GBC1701081metaG_FD_136650 | JGI IMG/M metagenome (GOLD analysis project Ga0187894, IMG submission 136650) | White microbial mat communities from a lava cave in the Kipuka Kanohina Cave System on the Island of Hawaii, USA - GBC170108-1 metaG ...
CTATGGCCAGCGCCTCACCGAGCGCAGTCAGCCCTTCCTCTATCTGTCCCACTTTCCTATACGCCTCAGCCAATAGGGCAAGACAATATGGCATTTGTATTCCTGGTCCCGTGGTCCGCAAGGCAGTTATTCCCTGGCGTATCTGTACAATTCCTTCCTCTCCTTGGCCTTGCTCGGCCAATGCCCAGCCCCGCAGGATAGTGCCCATCGCCAAGACAAGCGGAAAATCCTGATTGGTCGAGAGGGTAATGGCTGCTTCTGCGTGCTCTAGAGTCAACTGCCTCTCTCGACAGTACTGATGGAGCTCGGCGGAAGGAACCCAAGCCCAGATTCGGTTATAGGCATGGGAAAACTCCTGGGCCAGGGTGAGTGCCCCGGACATTCTCTCCAGGGCCTGGTCGGGGAAGCCTAGAAACCACAGGACCCAGGCAGTATATGAGAGACAATGCATCTTAGGGTCCTGTACATAAGAGGGGAATGCCTGAGGGCTGTATCGCTGGGCATCATAAAGGGCAATGCCTTGCTCCAGGTGCGCTCGGGCAGCGGTTAGCTCTCCAAGCCAGAACAAAATGACCCCCAGCGCTCGGTGAGCTTCCAGAAGGAGAGCAGGATCTTGCACGCTCTGGGCCAGGCGCATCTGTTGTTCCCTCAGCTCACGTGTGGTCTGGAGTTCTCCCCGAGCTGAATAAAATACGCTCAATCCCCCCAGCACCGGGAAGAGCTGCGGAGTCTCGCCGAGGGAACGGCACAGCTCCAACGCTCGATTGTAGGCTTTTTCCGCTTCTGGGACGGTAAAACCCTTGGTAGCCACCAACGGAGCACCTAGAGTAATCAGGAGCGTGAGTTCTTGCTGGGTACGCTCGGGAGTGTCCGGTAGAGTCTTGAGCAGCTCCAACCCTTTGGTAATGTGGCTGATGGCCTCAGCATTGGCCGAGCGCTGACTCGCACGCTGCCCGGCTTGCTGCCAATACGGAATCGCTTGCTCTTTGAGCCCCGCCTCGGTGTAATGATGCGCGACCAACTCCGGTTGGCTTTCGACTGCCTCGGGGAACTGCTTGACTAACACCTGCGCGACCTGGTGATGCAGCTGGTGGCGGCGGCTCTTGAGCAGCGATTGATAGGCCGTATCTTGGACGAGTGCGTGTTTGAAGAGATAACGTGCCTGAGGTGGAAGGCCACTCTGATACACCAGCTCCGCTTCTACTAATTGCTTCAGCCCTTTCTGCAACATGTCCTCGTCGAGCGACGAGACGGCCTGGAGTAAGGCATAGTCAAATTCTCGTCCGAACGTGGCTCCTACCTGGGCGATCTCTTTAGCTGTTCCTAGTCGATCTAATCGGGCCATGAGCGAATCCTGCAAGGTCGCAGGAACATCAAACGATTGTAGGGGCGACCGGCCGGTCGCCCCTACAGATTCGACTACACTCTTGGTCAACTCTTCGACAAACAATGGCACGCCGTCGGCCTTCTTCACAATCTGTTGTATGACTTCTTTTGATAACACCTTGCCACTCGCGACCTTCTCCACCATCGTCTCCACGTGACTCCGCCCCAACCGACTCAACGTGAGCTGACTGAGATAGGAATGCGCACCCCACGGTGGCGTGAACTCCGGGCGAAACGTCAGTACCGCCAACAATCGCGTCGTCAGCACTTGATTGAGGAAGAGAGTAAGCAGTTCCAATGTGGACGGGTCCGCCCAATGCAGGTCTTCCCAGGCATACACCACCGCCTGCTGCTGCGCTGCTTCACACAACCACGCCACGATAGCTGCGTGGGTCTTCTCTTTTTGCTTCTGCGGACTGAGAGTGAGCAGTGGGTACCCTTCAGGATGGGGCAGTGAAAACAGCGAAGCCAGCAAGGGGATAGTATCCTTCCGTAGGGGCGACGCATGCGTCGCCCCTACCTTTAAGGCATCCTCCAGCTTATGGAGTTTCTCTCCAGAGCTGTCCTCGCTCTGAAATCCCAGCACTCGCTGTAGATGTTCAATGACAGGTTGCAGTGCACTATTCTGCCCATACGGTGAACAACGCAACTCTAGACAGCGTGCCCCCTCCTGCTCGACCGCCTCCTTCAGCGCTTCGACTAAACGGGATTTACCAATGCCGGGTTCACCACTAAGCAAGACTACTTGTCCCGCCCCGTCTCTCGCCTGCTCCCAGCGCTCATGTAACAGACCATACTCATGGTCACGCCCCACCAGCGGGGTGAGTCCTTTGCGTGCGACCACCTGAAACCGGCTCCGGGCTTCGCTCTCTTTGACCACCCGATAGAGGGTCAGAGGCGTTGCCACTCCTTTGAGTGCTGGCTGCCCGCGGTCTTCGCACTCGAACAAGCCCTCGACCAGGCGATAGGTCGCTGCACTGATGACCACTGTATCCGGCTCGGCTTGTCCCTGTATGCGGGCGGCGAGGTTGGGCGTCTCTCCCAAGGCCAACTGCTCATGACGGCTCCCACCGCCTATCTCGCCGACAACGACCGGGCCGGTGTGAATGCCGATGCGCACTTGGAGTCTTTGCCCTTCCTTCCCCCCTTGTGGGGGAAGGTTAGGATGGGGGGTTGATACTACACTAGCAGTGACACTGGCCCCCTCACCCTGTCTCCTTCGACTGGGCTCAGGACAGGCCTCTCCCGCTAGGGGAGAGGAAACTCCTTTTTGCAAGGCAGAAACAATCTCCAACCCCGCCCGCACGGCTCGCGCGGCATCGTCTTCATGCGCCACCGGATAGCCGAAATACACTAACAGTCCATCGCCGAGATACTGCGCGATGTGGCCGCCAAAGCGTTCAATGATGGCAGCGCTGGTTTGCTGATAGGCGCGAACGACCTCGCGTAACTCTTCCGGGTCAAGCTGGGCGGAAAGTGCCGTCGAGCCTACCAGGTCACAGAACATGACGGTTAGTTGGCGACGCTCGGCCTCTAGGTGCTGGGTGTCAGGGGCTGGGGGCTGGGGACTAGTCACTGACACCTGGTTACTGACAACTGTTGTATCTCCCGTCCAGACCAGAAAGCGTCCGTCCTCGTCGACCGCGAGCCGCTTAGCGCCGATGAGTTCTTCCTTGAGGTCTTCCAGATACGCGTCATCCAGGGCAAACCGCCGCTTTAAGCCTCGGTAGGAAACCCGATGCTCTCGCTGCAGCAGTTCTTGGACCTGCGCAAGCACTTCATCGAATGTCACGGCTTGCCCTCTACGGCCTTTTTCCTTCTTCACCTGTCTCAGGACAACTAGTGTGTTTTATTCCCACCGTGTTGCAGTAGCAGTAATTGTAGGGCGCGTTTCACGCGCCAGTATCAACGTGCACTGCACGCCCTACGATTGGTAACGGTGGATAGTAGTTCATGGCGATCCTCTTTCCATAATAACCTGGGCCGCCTCTGCTGAGGTGCGTACTGGCACGATCTCGAATGAGCCGAGATCTTTCCAGTTTTCTATCCATAGCGTGAAGAGCGAAGGATCTTCCGTACGCATCAGTTGGTAGCAAGTCTTGAACTCAAGATCGACCCAGCTCGAGACGTACTCCAGTCCATCGGGAAGCATCCGGCCTTTTTCGCGCGCCCGCCGGTAGATCTCTGAGGCCGCGCCTTCATAAAAGTGCTCGATCACCATGTAGAGCATCGGTGATTTCTCCTATGCCTTCGCCAGCCCCAATCGGTTAGCAATGTTATTGCGTTGAATGGCGGAAGAGCCACCGATAATGGGAAAGAGCAACACATCACGAACATACCGCTGCACGTCATATTCCATGGCATAGCCGTACGCCCCGAGAATTTTCTGGGCGTTCAAAGCAATACGCGTGGCCGCCTCGCACACGAAGAGTTTTGCCATCGAGGTCTCGACTGAACAGGGACGCTCTTCCTGCGCCAGCCGCGCGCATTGATACACCATGAGGCGCGAGGCAAACAGCTCGGTCGCCATGTCCGCTAACATGTGGCGAATGGACTGATGCACGGAGATCGGTTTGCCAAACTGCCGCCGCTCCTGGGCGTATTGAAAGGCGTCATCGTAAGCCGCCTGTCCGATACCTAAAGCCCCGGCGGCGACCTCGATCTTTTCCACGTCAAGCGCCGGCCCGGCGAGTTGCATCCACGCTTTATGCAGCATGTCCGGACCACCCAGCAAGTTTTTCTTGGGCACCCTCACGTTGTCGAACGTCACGTCGGTCGTCTTGACGCCGTGGTAGCCCATCTTTTTGATCGGCTCGATGGTCACACCTGGTGACTTCGGATCGATCAAGAGAATGTTGAGGTTCTTATAACGCGGCGCCTGGCGGTCGGTTCGCAACAGGGTGAAAATGTAATCGGCGATCTCTGCTCCAGTGCACCAGCGCTTCGCACCATTGACGACAAAATCGTCGCCATCCAGTTCCGCGTAGGTTTCCACTGAGGCAAGATCCGAGCCGACATTGGGCTCGCTGAGGCCATAGGCGAAGAGCATCTCGCCTGCCGCGAGCTTGGGCAGGAGTTCTCGCTTCTGCGCTTCGCTGCCGGACTCACAAATATTCACCGCCCCGTAGAAGGCGCCCATGATGTACACCAGACTGGTCATCAGATAGCCACGGGCCAACTCTTCTATGGTGATAATCGCCGCCGGGATGTCGCGACCCGCGCCGCCATATTCCTCCGGCGTGGTCAGGCCAAATACCCCCAGTGCGCGCAACTTCTCCGTCAGCTCAGGGGGGTAGTAATCCTCCTCATCCCAGCGCCTCACCTTCTCGCGCGGGCACTCGCGGTCCAAAAACCGCCGCAAGCTCTGACGCAACATTTCATGTTCGTGGGACTCAGGTGGATACATGGTGGTAACCTCCGCAGTGGTGCAGTTTTCCTTTGCTTGCGCTGCGACCCAGAATGACATTTTCTGGTGCTTAGAGTAAAGAGTAGCAAGACCCATCTTCGGCGAAAGAAGAGGACCGGCATGCAGTATTTCTGTGGCATCGATACCGGCGGGACATTTACCGATTGCGTGGTCATGGATGAGCAAGGGCAGATTACCATCGCCAAGAGTCCCTCGACCCCGAAGGATTTCGCCGAAGGGTTCTTTAACGCGCTCGCAGTTGCGGCGGAAAACTTAGGTCTCACTCTGCCGGCACTAATGCAAAACACCCGGCTCCTACTGCACGGGACGACGGTCGGCACCAACGCCGTCGTCCAGCGCCAGGGTGTGAAGACTGGCCTGATTACTACGCGCGGGCATGGCGACGCGCTGATCATCATGCGTTCGGTTGGACGTTCAGCCGGCTTGCCGATTGAGAAGCTCTTGCATGTGTCGCGTCATCAAAAACCACCGCCGATTATTCCGCGCCCGTTAATCCAAGAAGTGAGTGAGCGCGTGGATTGGAAGGGCGAGGTGGTGTTGCCGTTAAATGTCGACGAAGCCCGCGCGGCGATCCACAACCTGCTCGGCCAGAACGTCGAGTCGATCGCGATTTCGTTCTTGTGGGGATTCGTCAACCCGGCGCATGAACTCGCAGTGAGGAAGCTCGTGCACGAGACAGCGCCCGGTATGTTCGTCACCTGTGCCCATGAGTTGATTGCCAAGCCGGGAGAATACGAACGCACGGCGGCCACCGCGATTAACTGTTTCATTGGTCCTGGTTCTTCCGGGTATATTCGCCGCGTGCAAGAGCGGGCGAAACAACTTGGCTACCGTCATCCCTTGCTGATTATGCAAGCTTCCGGGGGAGTAGCGACGGCGCACGAAGCGGCGCGCACGCCATTGTTCACCATTGGCTCTGGCCCAGTCGGCGGCGTGATCGGCTCGAAGTTTCTCGCCGACACCTTGGGCCAGAAGAACGTCATCGCTTCCGACGTCGGCGGGACCAGCTTCGATGTAGGAATTATCAGCGACGGCGTCCCGCTCACCTCGGCAGAGACTACTATTCATCAATATACGTTCTTCATGCCGCAACTCGACATTCAGTCCATTGGCAGTGGTGGTGGCAGCATCATCTGGATCGATGAACTCAGCCAGACGATGAAAGTCGGTCCGCACTCAGCCGGTGCCGATCCCGGACCCGCCTGTTACAATCGCGGTGGCGAAGAGCCGACGATTACCGATGCCAATGTGATCCTAGGCTATCTCAATCCCGACAACTTTCTCGGCGGAAAGTATAAACTCGACCGCAACAGTTCTCTGCGGGCAATGCAAAAGATTGCCGACCGCTTAGGCATGGACGTGGTTGAGGCAGCGAGTGGCGCCGTGCAAATCGTCGAATTCCACATGGCCGATCTCATGCGGCAGATGACGGTCCAGCGAGGACTCGATCCGCGGGATTTCGTGGTCTATGCCTATGGCGGCGGCGGGCCTGTCCATGCGGTGTCGTACTCACGCGAGTTAGGGTGTAAGACGATCGTCGTGCCGCTCGGGTCGGTGGCGTCCACCTGGTCTGCATTAGGCATTCAATCGGCCGACGTCCTGCATGTTTACGAGAAGGCCGAACTCCTCATCGCTCCTTTTGCTCCCGAGCGTCTTAATGCCATCTTCGCCGCTCTCGAAGAAAAAGGCCGAACACAACTCAGGGAAGACGGCATCGACGATACCAATATGCGTTTTCATCGTACGGTCGATATGAAGTTCCGCTTGCAGATTCATCGCGTCGAGGTGCCAGTGCTGGGAGGTGTACTCTCGCCACACGACAGTGCAGGTTTAATGCAAGCCTTCGCCGATAAATATGAATCGCTCTATGGCAAGGGGTCAGCATTCAAAGATGCTGGTATGGAGATCGGCGTCTTCCGGGTGTCGGCCATTGGGATGATCACCCGTCCCACGCTTTCTCATCAGACCCAGCAACGCGGCGACGCCTCGGCTGGTCACCGCGAGGTGTATTGGCAAGAATTCAAACGTTTCGTATCCACGCCGATTCACCAGAGTGCCACGCTCGCCGTACGTCAGCATATTGCAGGACCGGCAATCGTTGAGATGCCGGAAACAACGATCATCCTTCGTCCCAACAGTACGGGGCAGGTAGATGAGTATGGGAATTTTGTGATTGCAATTGAATAATGGGGATTGGGGGTTAGGGGTTGGGGATTGGTATCGTGTACGATTTACTGATAGCTCTTTTCCTAACCAACCCCCAATCCCCAGCCCCCAACCCCTGATACTGGCGGCTAATTACTTCTGGGCAAGGAGGATTTCGTGTCACAACCAGCTATTCAATGGGACGGTCGCACCTATCCCTATATTCCACCGAAGCAACTCAACATTCACCCTAGTCTGCAATTGCATACGGCGGCGGCGGAGAACATCGATCCGGTGACGTATGAAGTCGTGCGCCACGCCATGTGGAACATCAACGTTGAGCACGGCAACACCATCATGAAGATTTCCGGTTCGCCGAGCTGTGCCTATGGCCATGACTTCAACCCCTCGTTGATGGATGAGAACGGCGACTTCGTCTTCTTCGGTCCCTTTCTCCAATACCTGTCCTCCGCGACCGGCTCAGCGGTGAAGTGGACCATGGAATATCGCTCGGAGAATCCGGGGATTGGCGATGGTGATATCTTTTTGACCAATGATCCCTGGATCGGCGCCACCCACCAATCCGACGTGGCTCTGATCGCGCCCGTATTCTGGGAGGGCAAACTGTTCTGCTGGGTTGGCAATACGCTCCACCAGTGGGACATGGGCGGAACCGCTCCGGGCGGCTTCAATCCAATGGCGGTGGATGTGTATTGGGAGTCCGGCTGTATTCCCCCGATCAAGATCGTCGAAGGCGGGGTCTTGCGCAAAGACCTCGAAGAAGAATACATGCGCCGCTCGCGCATGCCGCAACTGGTGGCGCTGGATCTGCGCGCCGAAATCGCCGGGTGTAACGTCGCCCGCGAGCGTTTGTTGGTGCTGATGGCGCGCTACGGCGCCGAGACCGTCAAAGCCGTCATGCGTAAACTGCAAGACGATTCGGAAAAAGCCTTTCTCCGCCGGCTGGAGACGATTCCTGACGGTACCTGGCGCGAGTCGAGTTGGATTGAACTGAAGGGGCCAGGCGACCGCCATCTCTATCGTAATGCGCTCGCACTGACCAAGCGCGGCAACCGCTTAATCTTTTCCAACGAGGGGAGCGACCCCCAAGCCGGCACGCTCAACTGTACTCTGGTGGCCTGGAAGGGGGCCATAGCTTCGATGATCTGCTCACAGATGCTCTACGACCAGATGTTCGTGGTCGAAGGGGCGTATCGTCACATGGAGTTCGATGTGACTCCTGGTACGGTCAGTTGCGCGACCTTTCCGGCCGCTGTATCGGCGGCACCGCCGGGAGTGCTTTTACAAACCATTGCCTTGTCGGCCCTGGTGATCTCAAAAATGTTGTCATGTTCCTCGGATGAGCAACTGCGCAGCGAGGTGCAGAGTTATATGGGCGCGGCCATGTATCCGGTCGCCGCCTTTCAGGGCATCGATCAACGCGGCGCACCGTATGCATCATTCTTGCTCGATCCAGTCGGTGCGGCGCTGGCGGGTCTCTCGTGGAAAGATGGGGTGGATACCGGCGGCTGGCCATGGGACCTGCAAAGTACGATGCCGAACGTAGAAGATAACGAGTGGTTTTATCCGATTCTCTACCTCTGGCGCAAAGAGTTGGTGAACTCAGGCGGCGCGGGTAAATATCGTGGCGGCAATGCGGGTGAGCTGGCGTTCATCCCGCACGGGACAGAACACATTTCGTTATTTACCGCCTCCGGCCATTGCGCCGTACCCGGACCGGGGCTCCACGGCGGGCTTTCACCGGCGACGACACGGTTTAGTATGAAACGCGGCGCTGCTGCACTACAGCAAATACAAAAGACCCAGCGCATGCCGACCAAGGCTGAAGAATTGGGTGGTCAAGCAGAATACGTTGCGCCGAAGGCGTTTGATGTGTCGCAAACACCAGCAGATGTCTTCATCCTGTCATGGGCCGGTGCCGGCGGCTATGGCGACCCACTAGAGCGAAACCCAGCGCAGGTCGTGCTGGATCTTCAGCGCGGCAACATCACGCCGGAGTGGGCCCGTACCGCCTATGGTGTGGTGATGGACGGGCACGATCAGGTGAACATACAGGCGACAGAAGTGCAACGGGAAAAACTCCGCGCGGCACGCATTCGTCACGCGCTGAAGCGTCAGCGGACGCAGGTAGACGCGACCCGCGCTCGCCGGATCGCCGAAGGATTACTGTTAGCGGATGACGTCATCGCCTGCAGCAAATGCGCACAGGAAATCTGTCCGGCGACAGAAAACTATAAACTCCACTGCGCCATCATCGAACGCCCGGTATCAGACACCAACCCCTATGTGCCCGAACCGAAAATCTACGTGGATGACGAAATGGTGTTCCGCAGCTATGCCTGTCCGAGCTGTGGTCTCCTGATTCAGATGGAAATAGCACGGCCCACCGATTCGCCACTGTGGGACGTTCAGTTAGCGGTGGAGAAGCACCGGTGAAGTCCTGGAAGGTGTTTGAAAAGTGAACAGGAACTGTCATTGCGAGGGGCGAACAGCGACGAAGCAATCTCTTTTACGGGCAAAGATTGCTTCGCTTCGCTCGCAATGACTCGATTCCTCACCCCTCAAAGGCCTTCTAGTTCTCGCTTAACGGTGCAAAAGAATCGATGGTGATCTGGCGTGATTTGAACTTCCACTCGTCGCCGACCTTGGCGTACTCGTCATTATACCAACCCGTCAGTCCCCACTTCTTACCGTCTCGCAGCAGGCGCACCTCTACGTAACAAACGCCTGTGGCCCGGTCCGGCCCGAGCAGCTCGACCACATGATTATGAATGAACGGCCGCGGCTTCGCGGTGTCCAACTGGCCACCAATCATGCTGCGCAGGGCCGCACGGCCCTGCGCGCGCGGCAGGGTGGGATCGTTGGTTGAGATCGAACCGTCTTCAGTGAAGAGGTTAGCGTATCCGTCCAGGTCTTTCTGCCACACGCAGTGACAGTAGCGAACGGGCAGGGTACGGATCGCTTCCCGGTCAATTACCTCTTGCATCAAGGTCTCGGTGCTCTTAGCTGCCATGCTATCCTCCTTTTTCCGTGAATAAGTTAACCCACGCCAATCTAGACGTTTCCTTCTGTTCTGCTTCATGATGTAGGGGCGTACGGCCATACGCCCCTACGAAACTAAGCAAAGTGTAACAACCGGTTTGCGCGGACCATCTTCTCTTTGACTGGTAGATCGAAAGGGCACGACTGCTGGCATGGAGCTTTGCACTCAACACATTGTGAGGCATTGTGCGCGACCGGGATGCGGGCATAAGCCTCCATACCCAGGCGCTGTTGGCCGTAATTTTCGTAATACATAGCATAGCGGAAGATGTCATTAACCGGCACTTCCGAGGGACACGCGGACAAACACACGCCGCAGCCTGGCCGACAGTAATTCTTCGCTACTAAGTGATCGTATTTCTCTAGCAGATCGACATCCGTCTGTTGCAACGGCTGACCGGAGGCGTACAAGTATTCGTCAATCTGCGCGAGAGAGTTGATCGAGACCACCAGGCCACTTACATCTTGGTTGTTCAGTACCCACTTAAAGGCCGCTTGCGGGAAAGACTCACGCTCGGTTGGGGTGAAGTCCGACAGCACGGAGTGCTGCGCGCCTTTGAGCGTTTTCATCGCGACCACACCCACGCCTTTTGCTTTCGCGTCACGGAAAATATTGGTCAGGTCGGGCCAGTTTTTGAAGTTATACGCGACCATAATAACGTCAAAACGGCCGGAATCGACGGCCTTTCGCATCACCGTTTCTAAATGGGGCGTATGAGAGGAAACACCAAGAGCGCGTAACTTTCCTTGCTCTTTGAGACGGTCAAAAGCCTCGTGAATGTTCGGGTTCATCAAGCGGTCAACCGAGTCGCACGCGTGAATATGCGCCAAATCGAGATAGTCGGTGCCTAAACGCTTGAGGCTGCCCTCGACTGCAGCGATCACCTCTTTGGTCGGCGCGTCATTGCTGAGGTGTCCGTCCGGAGTACAAAACTTAGAGACGATGAAGAGTTCGTCTCGCGGATGCCCTTTGATGCCCTCACCAAGAGTTTGTTCGGAACCAGCCCGAGAGTAATCAGGGGAGGTATCAAAGTAAGTGACGCCGCGCTCCAGGGCGCGTTTGACCACGGCGACATTATCGAGGCCTGCACAGCCGAAAGAAATATCCGACATTTGCATGCCGGTGCGACCCAGCGGCCGGTAACTGCGTACGTGCGCTTCTTGCCACTCCAGGCTTTTCTCTTTGGCTTCGGTGGGTGCCTTCTTGATCAGAAAAAGTTGGGTTTGGTATTTACACCCGGCTGCCAGTGCCGCACCTCCACCAGCAACACTCAGAGCAGCAGTTTGGAGAAAACGTCGGCGGTTAGGGCTTGATGGTGCCTGCGCCTCTGGTTGCGAGGACGGAGTGACATCTGGAGTGTGGTCGTCCATAACTCTCTCCTCCTATTTTTACTCGAGCGAGAAACGATGAATCGTCGCCTCCCGCGTATAGGTATCAAACACGGCGTATGCGCCGCGGCGGTCTTGGTCGCGCGGTTGTGAACAGGAGCCAGGATTCACCACAGTTACGCTCCCGGCTTGATGAATCAGCGGGACATGGGTGTGACCGAAACATGCCAAATCATATGGGAGTGTCGCGAAACGTGCGAGTCTGGCACTGCCGGGGTAAATGTATTCGTCATGCGGCTCCCACGGACTGGCATGGATGAGCAACGTTTTCGTTCCGGCAAACTCTAACTCGCGAGAGACTGGAGCGGTAGCGAGAAAGTCGAGCGCTTCGGTTGGAAACGTTGCCTGGCACTTTTTCAGGTACGCAGGATTGCGCCCACCGAACAGCACCAGCTCGTGGTTGCCTTGAATGCAAATCGCGTTGGCCTGCCGGAGAATGGCTACCGTCTCGGTGCAGAAGCGGTATTCACTGACGGCATCTCCAGGACAGAGCAGGGCATCAGTAGAGGGCATGTCCTCCAAGGCACGTCGCAGCGCTTTCGGGTCGGCATGAATATCAGAGACAATGCCGATTTTCATGCGGGATCTCGATCTATGCGAGCCGGGTTGAGCGAGTTGTCAGCCATGCCTATTTTGTATGGGCTTCCCGGTGAGGACGCAAGAGTAGGGCGAAACATTCAGAATACAATCTCCGCTTTTTGTTCAAGCCGAGAGGCGAATGCTTCGTTCCTATACGGGTATACCAATCTCATATAGTCTAACTTACAGCGGTTCTCAGTTGGGTGCGTCCTTGTCCGTTATGATAGAGACGCGACGTGTCGCGTCTCTACGAAGACGTTCCTGGCTGCATACGAATGAGACTCGCGATAGGATAAATCATTCTGTCCTACACGTGGAGAACCTCTATGGCAAACACCGATACCCTGTGTGGTTGGGGCGAGCAAGAGAAGGTGGATTATTTCGTTGAGAAAGGCGACCTCATCATTCCCAAGCGGCAGGAGCAACTCAGCTTCTTGGTCGATCTCTTTCCCTGGCAATGGGACGAACCTATTCGGGTATTGGATCTCGGTGCTGGCTATGGCGCAGTCACTGAAACAATCCGCCATCTCTATTTTCACGCGCAGGTTGTTTGCGTGGATGGGTCCGAGGCCATGATCCAACATGCACGAATTCGATTGGCCAAACATGCAGACCACGTACAGATCCTCCATCGCGACTTGGCGGCCCCAACTTGGCGGAGAGATGTGGCTGGACCTTTTCACGCTGCGGTGTCGGCCATTGCCCTGCATCATCTGACTGATGAACGCAAGCGGCAGCTTTGCCATGAGATTTTTGCTCTCCTGCTTCCCGGCGGTTTGTTCTTGAATAATGACGTGGTTGAAGCGCCACCGTTCTTCCAGGAACATTTCTCTAGTCTGGCCGATCGCACCATTCAAGCACAGGAGAAAGAGCGGACGGGACAACTGCGATCGATTGAAGAAATCCGTACTGAGCGGGCGACACGCATGCGTCCTGCTGCTCAGCGCAGCCACGTCGCTCCGCTGGACGCACAGCTGGGGTGGTGGCGGGCGGCCGGGTTTACGTCGGTGGATTGTTACTGGAAGTTCCTCAATTTCGCTATCTTCGGAGGAGCGAAACTAGTCTGAAAAAGGGAGCGGGAATTACGGATTGGGAATGGAGTCATGCTAGGGCGCGTTGCACGCGCGATTGATCGGCGCACAGTGCGCGCCCTACGATTGCCTAAACTCACACACTCCGTGTGCCTATCCTCAGTCCTGACTCACCTCGTCAACAGTACCTCTTGCAAACTCTCTGTGACGAGGATATTTCCCACCGCGCGACTGAACGCCACACTCACGACCTCACCAGGGCTAGCATAGAGAAATTCGCTCTCTTTACGCGGGGGGTCATCAACTAGGTGCGCAACTTTCCCTGTCCAGAGTACTTCACCCGATGGCCATTTGTACAAAGTAATAGTGAGAATGACCTCCGCCTGAGTCGGGCCACGGATCGGTATCGCGACCGTATGGGCATGAAGCGGCGTATAAATTAACTTTTCATAATGTCGCTCAAGGCTGACGAGTAAGAATCGTTCAATTCTGCACCCCACGGCATACTGAGCGGGCTCCCTATTTGCCTGGGCTTCATGCGGGAAGGAGAAATCCACTTTTCGGACAGGAAACCCGCCTTCGTGAAGATGATTTTCGATTGCATCCTGCACCAGGCGAGACAGTCCTTTGGTGGCAAAGATACCGCGCGGCACGTCTGGCATTTGGCTAATGCCCGCTTTCATCCGCCGTTGCGCACCAAGGTCGTCAGAATTAATCCGTACTACTCCTTCTTTGGCATTGATTCCCCAGATGCCGAGGATTGCCGTGTTGTCTTGCAACACCGGCAGGACTTGTCCCTTGTGGACCGGGTACGGAGTACGCTGATCGTCCGGAAGCAAAACCAACACAGGCGTCGGCGGAAATTGTGGCCGGCTGCCGTGCCCAAGCGAAGGGAGGTATTGCACCGCAACCTGGATGAAGCGGGGCGGGCGGGGTTTGGTAAGCAAGCCAGGCGCGCACCCTGTCCAGAGGATGAGCATGAGTAGACCGGCGGCTCTCAGCAAGTTTCTCATCTGCTCCCACCCGCTCGCTGTGTTCTTCTCCTAGAACTCTAAACGCTTAAGGAGGCAGAAGGAAGACCTGCCAACGATTGACAGTGAGGTCAATCGCGCAACATAATCGCCGGAGCAATTTCGCTTTGCCCGTTCATGCTGATAACGCTGGAGCTGCATGGATATTCTTATCGCCCCTTTAGATCAAAGCCAGTGCGATGACGTTGCTGCTTTGGAGGAGCTTTGCTTCGGAACGGATGCGTGGCCACGTGAGACGTTCACTGAGCTACTAGGAACTTATCGCAATAGTCCTGATTTTCGTGGGCAAATATGGGTGGCTTTGCAGGGGCCCAGTCGGGAACTGGTCGGCTATGCGATTCTTGAAGTCAGCAGCTTAGGAGAAGCTGAATTGACGAACCTTGCGGTAATGCCGGCCTCTCGTAAGCAAGGGATTGGTCGCTTACTCATCGCGTTCGTCGTGAACGTGTGTCAAGAAAGAGAGATCAACTTACTCTGGCTGCGTGTGCGCAAATCACATACTCAAGCCGTGAGGTTCTACGAGCGCTGTGCATTTGCTATCCGCGGAGAGTTCCGCGACTACTATGAAGAGCCAACTGAGGACGCGTTGATTATGGCGCGGGAGTTGATTGAGGGAATCTAGTAGAGGCGAAGCATTTTCCTCCCTGTGTGCACCGGGGCTCATCAACTCTCCTACAAATGCTTCGCCCCTACCAAACATCTTCAACCGTAAGTTGCTCCCCCGGCAGGAGTGAAAAACTTTCATTGACCTTAATGCCACAGGCTTCTGCACAAACCCGGAGGAGCAAGTCACTGACCACGCGCTCTTCGCCTGGCCGATCGCGGGCGCCCTTTTGTAGGGTAAGAGCATAGACACGAGTTTGTCTTGCGGTGCTCAACCCAATGTAAGCCCGATGATCGCCCTTCTTGGGTCGATCGGTCACCAGTGTCGCGGTACAGGAAAGCCCGACGAGCGGTGTAGCCGTGTCCTCTCGCAAGAGAACTGCTCGTCGATAAGCTGCCTGTGCTAGTGCCGCAGCAGTAGGAACGGAGGCGAACTGCGCTGGAGGCGATCCGAGAAATTCGACTAATGACTTGGCACTATAGGGCACCAGTGCTTCTAGCAAGGTTCGTGATGCGCCCGGAACCGCCAGCAAATCCGCCAAGGCTTGAGTGCCTCCGCCGGTGATGACGAGGACCACCATTACTGGGCTCGCGTGGATGCGAGCGATGAGAGAGGAAGACTGAGGAGTGAGTAGAGAGCCAAGAGCTTGTTCTTTACTCATCACTCAGTCCTCATTGCTCGGTACTGATTTAGGCCTCAAGCATTTTACGCGCTTCGTCGGGTGTAGCCACCGTATGGCCCATTCCTTTAATCATTGTTACCGCGCGCTCAACAATCTGAGTATTGGTCAACTGGCCTTCGCGGGCATACTGATAATCTTCTAAGCCGACGCGAACGTGCCCGCCAAGGCTGATGATGGTCGGCACCAGCGGAAGATTATCTCCCCCCAGCGTGGCCGCGAACCAGTTAGCGCGTACGCCTTTGAGCATGTCGAGGTAAGCTTCCAAGCTTTTCAGCGAAGGTGGGAGACCGAAGGGCAATTCCGGCCCACCGAGATAGAATTTCAGTAATAATGGTTCAGTCAGCAGTCCTTGGTCTAAAAAGATCAGTGCAGCACGGAGAAAGCTGGGATCGAAAATTTGCAGGGTCGGTCTCAGGCCAAGTTCACGAGAACTTTCTAAAAAGTAACGGATGGTGTCGTACGAGTTCTTGTAGATGAAATGGCTGCCATGAAGAGTTTTGCTGCGAGGATCGTATGACACTAGATTGACCGAGCCCATATCTCCGGCCCCCAGGTCTGGTTTGGTTTTTGGGTCTTTTGCCAAGGCAAAGAAATGACTAAAACGCTCGGCCGGATCATCGCCAAAAGGAAAGGTTGGCCACAACAGCGGATGGCACTGCTCTCGGGTCCGTCGGTACACCTCGGCGTAGTACGGCACGTCCTGCACCCATTCGCCATTCTGTGGATTGCGTACGTGAAAATGGATCAGCGCAGCCCCAGCCTTGCAGGTGGCAATCGCGTCGTCGGCGATCTCTTGTGGATGGTAAGGGATATGCGGGTTCAGGTTACGCATTGCATTGCCGTTGATCGCCGCCTCGATCATGATTTTTGCCATAGGTCCCTCCTTCTTTTTGCTCAGAATACTAGTCATCTCTTACTGCAAGCAAAACCAAAAGGCAAAGGGCCAATTGAGGACAAGATTATTCGTCGGATTTCCCTTTCTTCCTTTAATTTGCTCACGTTCCGTGGTAGCCTCCGTCCGCAAATGGATATGCTGTGGTCCTGTCGACAAAAAATAGAGAACCTGTGGCAACCTCTATCGCGATTCCTCTTGCTTTCTCTCATTTTGTTACTTTATCCTTCGGCGACACAAGCGCAGAAAGCTCGATTCTTTGCTCCCAGGGTTAAACTCCTGACCGCCGTTAATGCCGATTCGTATGACTGGTCGCCTGACGGCAAGCATCTCACTTATGTAGCATCCGATGGCATTTGGGTTGTTGAGGCTCCGAATTTCCGTACGCCACGACGCTTGATCCGTAAGGGGTACTGCGGAGGAGGGAGTTGTCCCGGCTCTGAGATCCGTTGGTCTCCGGATGGCCGAAAAATAGCTTTTTCAGATTCTCGTCCCGGAGATGGGAACACCACAATCTGGGCGGCTCACGCTGATGGCTCCCACGTGCGAGAACTTTTGCCTTCAGATGCTCCCTTTGTCTACGTTGGTACCAGAGCTGTTCAGATCAACACTTGGTTGGGCAACCGCGCAATCGCCTTTATTCAGCATTGCGGCTCCGGATGTGCCGCGTTACATGAGGTGAAGCTTGACAGTGCGATGCCGTATCGGACCTTCGGTATGACGCAGATCAATGTGTCGAACCCGAGGGAAGTCTATGCTTGGTCGCCGACAGGAGAACGAGCGGTCGTGGCGACGCCCTTCGGAGGTCTCGGATTGATAAAAGGCAAGGAAGCGAATGATCTTTCTGAAGACGTCCATTCGATGGTTAAGGGGTGTATCATCCCTGGGAAGGAGACATTCGAAGGGCCACTCTATCAATTCGATGGCTGGTCGCCGGACGGGAAACGGGTCTTGTATACAAGCTGGACCTGTCTGGGAAATCCTCTCATTGATTCTGCGGCCCATCTCTATCTCTGGGATGTCGATCGGAATAGACAACAACTGCTTGTGAGTAATGCTGGGTGGGCCACGTGGTCGCCGGATGGGACAAAGATTGCCTTTCTCCTGTTCGGAGAGCCTCACTATGATGAGGCACATCGCATCAGGGCCACCAACTTCGTTATTGGCAAGCCGGTCCGTATCTCTGTTGCTATCATGCAGGTCACCAATAAGAGCGTACGGACATTGATTCCTTTAGGAGATAGGCCCTTAGACCGACAGGAGATCCAACGGCTTGATTTAGAAGATTTTCGACCACTCTGGTCACCTAATGGTCAACAGCTAGCACTGTCCGACATCAACGGTAATCTCTTTCTTGTCCTCGCGGATGGCTCGAAGCGACGAACGATCACGCGGGGAGGACCAATACGTGTGGCCTGGTTACCGGACGGGACACAACAAGAGTTCAGAATCCCGTGGGAGGTGACGTGGTCACCTGATGGGCAGCGATTGGCGTTGATGAACAAGACGTCGGGTACAGCTTGGAGTGATAGCCCTCCTGGACTGGGACGCTTCCTTCCTCCGGTTGGGAAAGAGGAGGCGAGGTTGTCAGACGCAGAGATCATTAAGCACTACTTTACGAAAGAGCTAAACTCGCAGCCTCCTCGTGGCGGTTTCATTCTCTATGAATATGTGCAGTTTCTGGAAACCTATGCCGGGCTTCTCGCGCAGCGTGGAAAAGAGGCCGCTAGTCAGGCGCACCTCTGCCAAGGTATCGAAGAAATCCTTAATACAAAACAGTGGGAGCAGTTTTGGCGTGGGTCATCGTTAGAGTCTCAAATCCAGGACGATTATGCAGCTTGTCAAAGACGACAAGGAAAAGGAGGCAACAAGGTCGAGGCTACGGCAAAGTCAGACCCTCAGCGGAATGAGGCTGAACGCAGGACTCCCGAGTCTCAAGTCGTGGAGATCCATCCTTGGAGAACGGAAGGAGAGGGCGAAATACAATACAAGAGAGCGCCCTCCAAGATGGGAGCTCCTAAACAACCTCAGTATCTTCCCTCTCTGTACATTATCGAGGTGCCAGCAGTCGGCAATGATTGAGAATTCGCACGCAGCACAGGGCAGTTATGGCGTAGCCGGCTCAGCTGCACAAGTTGTTTTCTAGAGTCCTAAAGCCGCACTCTGACCCCACGGGCGGCGAGAAAGTCCTTGCACTCGCGAATCGTGTATTCACGGTAGTGAAAAATCGAGGCGGCGAGGGCGGCATCGGCGCCGCCGGCCGTCAGCCCTTGGTAGATGTGCTGCAAGGTCCCGACGCCGCCAGAAGCGATTACCGGGACCGTCACGGCATCAGCAATCGCCCGGGTCAGCTCGATATCATATCCCGCCTTGGTGCCGTCTCGGTCCATACTGGTGAGCAAGATCTCACCGGCACCGTACGATTCCATCCGCCGCGCCCATTCAACCGCATCAAGGCCGGTTGGGGTGCGGCCGCCGTGGATATACACTTCCCAACCTGAGCCCCTCCCCGGAGATTGGGGATTGGGGATTGGGGATTGGCGTTTGGCATCAATTGCAACCACAATGCACTGGGCTCCGAAACGTTCGGCGGCTTCTTTGACAAACTCTGGACGGTTCACCGCAGCAGTGTTGATCGAGACTTTGTCGGCGCCCGCGTTAAGCAGGTCGCGAATATCCTGGATCTCACGCACGCCACCACCGACAGTCAGCGGCATGAACACAGTCTCCGCGGTTTTACGCACGACTTCGAGGATGATTTTGCGCCGCTCATGTGAAGCGGTGATATCGAGAAAAGTGAGTTCGTCTGCGCCTTCCTCATCATAGCGTTGGGCGATCTCAACCGGGTCGCCAGCGTCGCGCAATTCGACAAAATTGACGCCTTTGACCACCCGGCCATCTTTGACATCAAGACAAGGAATAATCCGCTTACTCAGCATGGCGTGAGTGTCTGGCGTTTCCCGAGAGGAGTCAAGAGGAGGTTACGAGACTGACGGAGGCGCGGTTGGGAGCTGCTCCTCCTTATCTTCAGCCCACACGATCTTACTGTAGTTAAATCGTCCAGACGCAATAAGGTTAAATTTTACGATCTCAAAATAGGGAGAAAGATCAAAGTCTCTAGGAGTGACCAAAGTGTGATGCGGGCGACGAAAAATAAAAGGCTGAGGTGAGCCGTTAGAGAAAGAGAGAATGCGTTCAAGCCAAGACCGAAGCTGTGGCTCTGTAGAAGGTTGCAGAGTGACACGCGGAACGACGGGAAACCCAACTTTGTCAAACGCGGCAGCAATCATGCTGGAACAAACCACTTGAGTAGGTAGGCCACTGCCAAACTGCAAGGCCTTACGGCGAAAACGCCGTGGGACCAAGCTTACCGGCAAGAAGTAGCGAGCTAAGTCAAAAAGGTTCTGCAAATCATAGGTATACCCAAGTTCGCCAATAACCTGGTCAAGAATGAGTTGCAAATGCTCTTTGCGAAGATTGTGCGGACGACAGACACGAATGTTGAAGTTAATGTACTTTGACAGAGGGGAAACGATCACCCCTTCCTCGACCAGTGCCTCAACCAACAGATATTTTGCCTCTTCGCCGAAGACAGCACGAACTTGATCGGCTTGAGGACCTCCGCGCCGCAATAACTCATCGCCAATGTAAATGGCGGAATGTGACCACGAACTTTGCGTGAGGTACTTGATGACTTCGCTGATGCGTTGTTCGCCCTCGACAAGAATGACATCTCCCTTTTTTATGTAGCGCTTTAACGCCGCCACGTTGTTTGGGTAACGAGGAGTATAGTTCTTGAGCGGCTTGGTCAGGAGCCGGGTGAATTGCTTGACGATGAACCGCCGGACTGTTTGCAAAGGGTGAAAGGAAAATCTCATCACTTCTATTCTAGGGGAAGCGATTGAGTACAGACAAGACGAGGAGAATGGGAAGATAAAAAGAGAGGAAGGGGAAGCTACCCGTCTCAGTGGGGGAGATGCTTGCCAACTTGAATGGCCTCGGCCAGCTGAATTGCCCCGGTATACAGAGCGCGACCAACAATGACCCCTTTAATACCCTTCGGCTCCAACGCAGCCAGGCGTTCAATATCGCGCAAACTCGCCACTCCGCCTGAGGCAATAATTGGCAGAGAGACGGCCTGAGCGAGCGCCAAGGTGGCCTCACGATTGACTCCTTGCTCGGTACCGTCGCGGGCGATATCGGTGTAGACGATCTCGCTGACTCCCATATCCTCGCATCGCTTCGCAAGGTCGATCGCCTCTAACCCTGTTGCTTCTGTCCAGCCTTGCACCGCAACTTTCCCGTCGCGGGCGTCTATTCCAACGATGATCTGACCGGGAAAGCGTTGGCACGCAGCGGCGACGACCTCGGAGGCGCGGTAGGCAATCGTTCCCAGGATCACCCGAGTGACTCCGAGAAAGAACAAGCGCTCGATAGCTTCGAAATTGCGGATGCCGCCTCCAACTTGGACCGGAATCGTCAACGCCCGGCAAATCTTGGCGATGACCGCCGTGTTCACGCCCGCACCGGACACGGCGCCATCGAGATCGACGACATGGAGCCGTTCGGCTCCTTCGTTCTGCCAACGTAGCGCAGTAGCGACTGGATCGTCGGAGTAAATAGTGGCCTGGTTCATGTCGCCCTGGTACAGGCGCACGCACTGACCAGCTTTGAGATCGATGGCAGGAATGACAAGCATACGAGGATTGGGGTTAGGGATTGGGGATTGGGGATTGGTAGATGAAAGATTCCCCTCGCACCAACCGGCCAAAATTCGCAAGAATACGGAGACCGATAGCCTGGCTTTTTTCTGGATGAAACTGGGTAGCGAAGATGTTGCGCCATCTGACGCTTGAAGCAAACTCAGTACGACCATAATCCGTCGTCGTCGCAACCAGCTCTCGATCATCTGGCTCGGGGTAGTAGGAATGGACAAAGTACACCGCAGCTCCGTCGGGGATGCCATCAAGATGGGGAGCATAGCGTTTCATCTGGAGTTGGTTCCAACCCATGTGAGGGATCTTGCCGCCATCGAGTATAGCAGGATCAAAACGCACGACTCGACCTTTGAGGATATCGAGCCCACGCACACGGCCAAATTCGATACTTTCAGAGAAAAGGATTTGCATGCCGACACAAATGCCGAGTAAAGGGGTGCCATGCTCCACTACCCGGTGGACAGTCTCGACCAGACCACATTCCGCAAGACCATTCATACAGGCAGCGAACGCGCCGACACCGGGGAGTACCACTCCTGGGGCCCCCTCAATCCGCTTGGCGTCGCGTGTGACCTCGGCTGCGTACCCCATCTTCTCAAAACCTTTTTGGACGCTGCGCAGGTTTCCCATGCCGTAGTCGATAATAGCGATCATAGGTAAGCGCCATTATTCCGGTGCCTCGGTGAAGAATCAAGGTGATTTGCCGTCTCTTTCCTTGCCCTGGATGGTAGGGGATGGTAGAAGGGACGAGGCCGGGCGCTGAGTATGGTTTGCCTAATGTACCTAGGGTAATAGACAACCAGTGACCCGTTCCAGTTTTCAGGAAGGAGAAGGTATGAAAGCCGGAGTCTTTATGATGCCCTCACATCCACCTGAGAGGGATTTTTACGTTGGTCACCAATGGGACCTACAGCACCTGGAACTTTGCGACAAGCTCGGCTTCAATGAAGCGTGGATCGGAGAACACTTTACTGCCCCGTGGGAGCCCAACCCAGCTCCGGATCTTCTCATTGCTCAAGCCCTCCTCAGTACCAAAAACATTAAGCTGTGCCCTGGTGCCCACCTGTTGCCTTATCATCATCCAGCCGAATTGGCCCACCGAGTGGCTTTTCTCGACCATATGGCGCAGGGGCGCATCATGCTTGGTGTTGGCACCAGTGGTCTGCCGAGCGATTGGAAATTGTTCAATGTCGATGGCATGGGTGGCGAAAACCGGCGTATGACCCTGGAAGCACTCGATATCATGCTCAAACTGTGGGAAAGCACCGAGCCATTTGAGTATAAAGGGAAGTACTGGACGGTGAATCGTATCGATACGATGCTGGAGACGCTCAAGTACCATATCCGGCCGTATCAGAAGCCTCATCCTCCCATTGGCATTGCTGGATTGACCCCGCGTTCCGATACCTTGAAGTTCGCCGGTGAGCGCGGCTTCATGCCGCTGAGCGTGGCGTTAAGCAATGGATATCTCAAGACCCACTGGCAAGCGGTTCTAGATGGCGCAGAGAAGGTCGGGTGCACGCCGTCACGCAGTGATTGGCGCGTGTCGCGCGAGGTCTACATCGCCGAGACTGATAAAGAGGCACGAGACAAAGCGATCAACGGTATGCTTGGTCGGGTATACCGCGAATACCTCTTCCCGCTGTTCAAATCCTTCGGCATGGTGAGCTTGTTTAAGCATCATCCCGAAGTGCCAGATTCGGATGTGACGATTGATTATTTGGCTGATTATTGCTGGTTGGTTGGCTCCCCGAAGACAGTCGTAGAAAAACTAGGGGGTATGTACCAGGAAACCGGCGGCTTCGGCTGTCTGCTGGTGCTGACCTTCGACCAATCGGAAAATAATGAAGGGTGGTCAAACTCGCAGCGCATGTTGATGGAAGAAGTCATGCCGCACTTTGCCAATGTGTAGTTCAACCTAAGACGGACGGCGCGAGCTTTATCTAGAGGGGCGCAGCAGGCTGTGCCCCTCTATTTTTCTACCTGAATTGATACCAAAGTAAGCCGATCCATTCGTATAATGCGTCGGCACTCGCAAATAATGCGTAACTGCTCGGCAGGAAGTCAAGCAGTGTCAGTTTACACCTGGTGGTAAATTTGGTGGGTGCGGGAACGACCTGGAACCCTGCTTTCTCAAATGCCAGTTGCGCCCGCGGCATATGTGCAGCATGGGTCACCAGGTAGATGCGGGTGACTCCCCGCGGTTGTAATACCTCGTAACTAAAACGCGCGTTCTCCATCGTGTTGTGTGAGCGGTCTTCGGTCCACTGCACCGGCACGTGAAAATCGTGCTCGAGCGTTTTCTTCATGAACGTCGCTTCAGCGGTGGAGTTGTTGAGCTTACCGCCAGTGACGAGAATCGGTTTCCCGGTCTGACGATACAGTTCTGCGGCATAACGCAGACGTTCTAACGCATAAGCGGTGACACTATCTTCGCCATACTCTGGCGCTTGACAGTAGGTTCCTGACCCAAGAACCACAATCGCCTCGGCATCAGGTGGAAGCTGGTCCCATCGTAATGGGGGAATCCTCTCCACTGTGTGGAGTAAGGCTGAACTGATGATCGGCGTACTGAAGGCCCATAAAGAAAGCCAGGCAACGATGATGAGAGTCCGACCAAGCCGAGGGCGCCTGCGCAAGAGCAAAATCCCCAGGCCGCCGAGCAGAAGCAGGTTCAACGGTAGCAGCAAAACTGCGCTGATCAGTTTGGGAATGAGCCAGTGCATAGCGAAAGCGGTCAGCATTTAGCAGTCAGCTCTCAGCAAGAAAAGAACTCAACATGCAGAGCAATTTCTTTTTGGCTGGTCGCTGAAAGCTGATAGCTAATAGCTTTTTATAGACTTCCCTTCGTAGACAACACGCCCTTCACCCGGGGATCATACTGCACGGCACTACTCAGGGCACGGGCGAATGCCTTGAAGCTCGCTTCAATGATGTGATGAGGATTACGGCCTTGCATCATGTTGAAGTGGAGATTCATTCCTAGTTGATTGGTAAGGGCCAGAAAGAAGTCGTGCATCAGTTCCGTAGCAAAGTTCCCCACTTTTTCCTGGCGGATCTTCAAATTGTAGACCAGGAACGGCCGACCGCTGAGGTCCACGACGCAAGAGACCAGCGCTTCGTCGAGGGGGACGGTGGCTTCGCCAAAACGGCGGATGCCTTTCTTATCCCCTAACGCTTCTCGCAGCGCTTGGCCAAGGGCAAGACCAACGTCTTCGACCGTATGATGGTCGTCGATGTCGACATCGCCTTTTGCCTGCACCGTCAAGTCAAAGAACCCATGACGAGCAAACAGCTCTAACATATGATTAAGAAATGGCACGCCGGTCGAAATCTGATACGTGCCTTCCCCATCAAGATTCACGCGGAGTTTGATATCAGTCTCTGCGGTTTTGCGATGCAGCTCTGCCTTGCGTCCGTTTGTGGCCATTCACGCCTCCATTGAGACGATACTGCACTGCGCGGGCATGCGCCTCAAGCCCCTCCATTTCCGCCAAGCGGACGATCTGCGGACCGAGCACGGCTAAGGCACGAGGAGAGACTTCGATCACACTGGCTCGCTTCAAGAAGTCATAGACCCCCAGTGGAGAGGAAAAGCGGGCGGTTCCGCCAGTCGGGAGGACATGGTTCGGACCGGCGATATAGTCACCAAAGGACTCAGGAGAAAGATGACCGAGAAAAACTGCCCCAGTATGGCGGATATCCTTGAGCCAGGAACGTGGACTCTGAACCGCGAGTTCAAGATGTTCAGGGGCAATGGCATTGGCAAGAGTGATCACTTCGGCGCGATCTCGCGCGAGGATAACGGCACCGTACCGTTTCAGTGAGGTGGTCGCGATAGCGCGGCGTTTGAGCGTCGCTAATTGGCTGGTGAGTGATTGCACAACCGCTCGGGCGATCTCATCTGACGTCGTGAGACAAAGTGGAGCGGCGAGCTCATCATGCTCCGCCTGTGAAAGCATGTCGGCCGCAACATAGATGGGCGAAGCGCTCTCATCGGCGATAACCAGGATTTCACTTGGCCCGGCGATCATATCAATATCAACTTGACCAAAGACCAGACGCTTGGCTGTGGCAACATAGATGTTGCCAGGACCGACAATCTTGTCGACCCGTGGAACGGACTGGGTACCATAAGCTAATGCGGCAACTGCCTGAGCACCACCGATACGAAAAAACCTATCAGCGCCGGCAAGATAAGCCGCCGCCAGGATGCCGGGGTGATAGCCTTGCGGAGACGGTGGCGAGACGGCGATGATTTCTTTGACTCCGGCAACCTTGGCCGGAATCACGTTCATCAGCACCGATGAAGGATACGCCGCCTTACCGCCAGGCACGTAGACGCCAACCCGGGCGAGGGGAGTGATGGATTGGCCGAGAGTGACTCCGAGTGGGTCGCGGTAAGACCACGAAGATTGACGTTGTTTTTGGTGAAAAGCCGTGATGCGTTTGGCTGCGATTTGCAGGGCTGTACGCTCAGGCCGTGGCAATGCCGCGAATGCGGCGGCCATATCGGATTTGGTGATTTGCAGTGTCGCGGCTGTCAGCCGGATGCGATCGAACATCCGTGTGTAAGTAAAAAGCGCGCGGTCTCCCCTGGTTTTGACATTCCGCAGAATTTCGCGCACCCGTTCTTCTACGTGGGCGCTCGCAGCTTCTCCGCGTGTAAGCAAGCGTTGGAAGTGGCGCTGACATCCAGGCTCGGAAGTTTTCAGAAAAGGAATGATGGCATTATTTTTCACTTTTCTCGCTCTTCACGCGTCTGATATTCGCCCCCAGTTGCGACAGTTTTGCTTCGAGTTGTTCGTAGCCACGGTCCAAATGATACACACGCGAGACTTCTGTCTCTCCCTGGGCGGCAAGACCGGCGAGAATCAATGATACACTAGCCCGGAGGTCGGTTGCCATTACCGGAGCGCCACTGAGAAAGGCGACACCAGTCACGGCTGCGGTGTTACCGCGGATCTGAATATTCGCGCCTAGTCGGGTCAATTCTTGCGCATGCATAAAGCGGTTTTCGAAGACCGTTTCCGTAATTAAGCTCCTGCCATCACCGAGAGCGAGAAACGCCATCATCTGTGCTTGGAGATCGGTAGGGAATCCTGGATACGGCCAGGTAATCACATCTGCACTCGAAGGCCGCCCGTTCCTGACGATTTCGATTCCTTCTGGCTGTTCGATACTCTGTACGCCGACATCGTGCAGCTTATCGAGGAAAGCCCCGAGATGATCGGCTCGTGCACCACGGACAAATACTCGGCCTGAAGTGATCGCTCCAGCGATAAGCAGGGTTCCGGCTTCGACACGATCAGGAATCACTTCGTGTGTAGTTCCGTGTAGTGTAGTTACTCCAGCAATTGTTATCGTACTGCTTCCGGCACCACTCACCTGCGCACCCATGGCGTTCAACAGAGTGGCCAAATCTTCAATTTCTGGCTCGCACGCTGCATTCTCAATTACCGTCGTTCCTTCCGCGAGCGTTGCCGCCATCAGAAGATTCTCGGTTGCCCCGACCGAGGGAAACTCAAGGACAATATGCGCGCCCCGCAGCCGCTTGGCCTCGGCTTCGACGTATCCTTGTTGGAGACGAATCGTGGCCCCCAGTTGTTGGAGTCCATCGAGGTGGATATTCACCGGCCGTGTTCCGATGGCGCATCCACCCGGGGTAGAGACTCGTGCTTTGCCGAAGCGCGCAAGCAAGGGTCCTAAGACCAGGAAGGAAGCGCGCATGGTCTTCACCAACTCGTAGGGGGCTTCGAGATGTTGGGCCGTGCGGCTATTAACCACTACTTCATTCTCGGTCAACCAATCACACTGCGCGCCGAGTTCACGCAGGAGCCGTAAGGCCGTACGAATGTCAACCAATCGGGGTACCCGACCAAGATGGCATTCCTCGTCTGTAAGGAGTGTCGCGAATAAAAGAGGGAGGGCTGCATTCTTAGAGCCGCTGACGGTCACTTCGCCCGATAACGGGACTCCGCCCCGCACGACAATTTTGTCCATACCCCTTCTTTCTGGAGGCCCCAGCGACACACGTATGCACGTTCGCTTCAGGTCCCTCGATATCCACCCCGGATAGAAAATGGATGAAAAAAGAAATCCTTGCCCTTGTTTAGTTCCGTGATCATCCTCTGGGCCAAGAGGAACTCTCTGCGGAAAAGCAAGCACACTCTACAGTACTTTTACCTGCATTGCAAAATTTGCCGAGAGTGGGAGAGATTTGCGCGCCGGACCAACATTTATTTGCGGCAAGTTTAGAGCAATCAATCGTAGTGCCTACCATTACTCAGGGTGGGGATTGCCTACTTTGCGCACCACGATCACTCGTTCGCGCCCTGCGTAATCAAGAAGACACCCACAGTCAGCTACAAGTGGCTGCTCATAAGCTAACTGGAGAACCGCTTGACCCTGTCCGTGGCCGATTTCCAGGACGAACCAACCCCCTGGGTTAAGGTATAAAGGACCTTCACTCAGCAGGTGGCGATAGAAATCTAGCCCGTCAGTGCCGCCGTCAAGAGCCGTCTGAGGTTCCCAGTCGCGAACCTCTGGCTGAAGCCTAGAGAGCTCCCCGTGCTGGATGTAGGGTGGATTCGCAATGAGCAAATCAAAGCGACATTTCTGGTCCTTGAAAGGAGCGAAAAGATCCCCTTGAAGAAAGCAGATGCGTTGGTAGACGCCATGACGTCGAGCATTAGCGGCGGCGACGGCCAGGGCTGATCCAGAGCTGTCGGTTGCCCAAATTTTGGCTTCAGGCAATTCTTTCGCCAAAGCGATGGCAATGCAGCCACTGCCAGTGCCGATGTCGAGTATTCGAGGCGTGACGAGGGGAAAGCGGAGAGCAGGGGCCTGAAGGAGAGAACTGGTTCGTTGCCCAAGGAGATGTAAAACAACTTCCACCAGCAATTCCGTTTCCGGACGGGGGATTAACACCCGTTGATCTACGGCAAAATCGAGTGACCAAAACTCTTGAACACCAGTAATGTACTGCAACGGTTCATGTTGGAGGCGGCGCCGGACACACTGCTGAAAAGTTACGGCGTGTGTTTCAAGGAGGAATTCAGCAGGACGAGTGTAGAGACCAGTGCGGTCGCTACGCAGAACATGAGCCAACAGAACTTCGGCCTCCAATTGAGAATTGGGAATGCTGTGAGCTGTGAAGTCAGCGACTGCCTGGGCAAGAGCAGAGGCTATAGACGGAGACATGGGGAATGGAGCGTGAAGGGTTGGGGCGGAGGTCGAAGTTCGGAGTTTCGCTTGCGAATTCTGCAACACTCTCCGCTTTCCGCTCTTTACTTTACGCGCCGTGTTCTTCGCTCTCGGCTTCTCGCTTCGCGCTTCCGGTAGGCCGTCCTTCATCGATCGGGGCTTTCAGTGCCTCAGCTTGGTACGACGTAGTCAGGGCATCGACCACGGGGTCCAATTCCCCATCAAGAATGCGCTCCAACGTGTGCACCGTCAGGTTGATGCGGTGATCAGTGAGGCGTGACTGAGGAAAATTATAGGTTCTGATCCGTTCGGAGCGATCTCCCGAGCCGACCATACTCCGACGTGAGGCGGTAATTGCTGCTTGTTGTTCTTCGCGGGCCCTTTCCAGCAATCGAGCTCGGAGGATCTTCATCCCTTTGGCTTTGTTTTTGTGCTGCGACTTTTCATCCTGGCACGACACGACCAAAGCAGTTGGGATATGGGTGATCCGCACCGCCGAGTCAGTCGTGTTCACACTCTGTCCACCTGGACCAGACGAACGGAATACGTCGATGCGAAGGTCTTTCTCGTCGATCTGAACATCGACTTCGTCAGCCTCGGGCAGGACCGCGACAGTGACGGCTGAAGTGTGGATGCGTCCCGAAGCTTCGGTTTCTGGCACTCGTTGTACTCGGTGGACGCCGCCCTCGAACTTGAGGCGACTATAGGCTCCCTTGCCTTCAATCATGCTGATAATTTCTTTGAATCCGCCCAAGCCAGTGGGGTTCGCGCTCATGATCTCCAGTCGCCAGCGGTGACGCTCAGCATAGCGGGAGTACATGCGGAAGAGGCTTGCCGCGAACAGGCTGGCTTCTTCCCCGCCAGTGCCAGCGCGAATTTCCAGGAGGACGTTTTTCTCATCCAACGGATCTTTAGGGATGAGCAACCGACGCAGTTCGCCTTCGAGACGATCATATTTTTCCTTGAGCGTGTTCTGTTCTTCTTGGGCTAATTCGCGTACGGCTGGGTCACTATCTTCGAACAAGACTTTATTGTCTTCAAGTTCTTGAGTGATTTTTCGCCATTCGCGGAAACAGGAAACCACCTCTTCCAAGGACGAACGTTCCTTCGCGAGCTTGGTATACTCCTTAGGATTATTCATCGCCTCAGGGCGAATCAGGGCTTCTTCGAGCTCTTGGTAGCGTTTTTCGACGGTCGTGAGCTTATCGAAGAGCGTTTCTGTATCACTCATACGAACTTCTCTAATTAGGTTATAGACGAGGGGAAAAAGTAGGGGCGGTTTGTCGACCGCCTCTACGGGAAATGACCGTTGCCCTTCGTTCTTCGAGAGAACGTCAACGAAGGGATCGTGGGGGTGACTACGCTGGCGCGGCTTCTCCGGCCTTGGCTTCTCCCGGCTTATTGTAGCGGCGCCGGAAGCGCTCGACTCGTCCTGCCGTATCCACCAGCCTCTGCTTACCGGTATAAAAAGGATGGCACTGTGAACAGACGTCCAGATGCAAGGTCGGTGAGGTAGAACGGGTCTCAAAAGTGTTGCCACAGGCGCAAACAACCACGCATTTTTCATATTTAGGGTGAATGCCTTCTTTCATTCTTGACCTCCAGTCGATAATATTTAACACCTCGCCAGTACAGCCGCAAGGTGAAGAGGAGGAAACCATGCAAGCACAGCATCTGCGCGAGATTCAAGAAGCCCTGCAGCAAGAAGGGGTAGACGGCTGGTTGTTTTATGATTTTCGCGGCAGTGATCCCCTCGCGTATCGCATCTTAGGACTTGATCCAGCGGCAATTTCCACCCGTCGTTGGTATTACTTTATTCCTACCCAAGGCGAACCCATCGGGATCGTTTCTAGCGTAGAGCCGCGCCGGTTAGATAGCTTGCCCGGCCGCAAACAGGTTTTTCTCTCCTGGCAGCAACTCCACGCGCACTTAAGCGAGACCTTACATGGGGTTCGACGGGTTGCGATGCAGTACTCTCCAGGGAATGCCATCCCTTATGTCTCGCGGGTCGATGCTGGCACGATCGAACTCGTTCGTCAGTTTGGGGCTGAGGTGGTTTCTGCGGCTGATTTAGTGCAACGGTTCGAAGCAGTGTGGACCGCTACGCAATGGGAGAGCCATTGTCGCGCCGCGAAAGGGGTGCGGGAGACGGTCGATGAAGCCTTTGCTTACATTCGTCAGCACGCGCCGGTCAGCGAGTATACCGTGCAGCAGTTCATCCTTGAACGCTTTGCTACTCGTGGGTTAACCACACACCATCCGCCTATTGTGGCGATCAACGCGCACAGTGCTGATCCGCATTATGAGCCGCAGCCGCAAGGTTCCTCGCTCATTACTCCCGGCGATTTCGTCCTTATCGATCTGTGGGCGAAAGAGCCAAACGGCGTGTATGCGGATATTACCTGGACTGGCTTCATGGGAACGAAGGTTCCAGAACGCTATCAAGA
>Ga0187894_10001429_pt1 | contig 30599 bp, 18 predicted proteins | sample GBC1701081metaG_FD_136650 | JGI IMG/M metagenome (GOLD analysis project Ga0187894, IMG submission 136650) | White microbial mat communities from a lava cave in the Kipuka Kanohina Cave System on the Island of Hawaii, USA - GBC170108-1 metaG ...
ACCGTTTTGTTCATGCCGCTGGCCGCCATCGGCGTGGGCGCTTATATCTGGTGGAACCGCAGATAGGGAGTAGGGAGTGGGGAATAGGGAGTGGGGAGTAGGGAGTAGGGAGTAGGGAGTAGGGGGAATAACTCCTCTTGTTTCTCTGCTCCCCACTCCCCACTCCCTACTCCCCATTCCCCATTGCCTGCTACCTGCCGCTTACTTCAAATAAATAGCTATGAAACGAAGCACTCTGATCCTTCTTCTGGTCGCAGCGGTCGCATCCGCGGCCATTTACTACCTCGAAATCAAACCCGGCAAACCGCGCGACGAAGAGCCCGAAACGAGCCGTCCGGCCTTCAAATTCAGCCGCGAAGAGATCACCAACATTTCGATCCTCCGCGGCGCCGATACGGTCAGTCTCGAAAACCAGAACAACAAGTGGGTGATTACGCAGCCAATCAGCGCCGCGGCTGACGATTCGGCGTTGAACTCTCTGATCGGCGATCTGGTCAGCGCGCGCGTCGAGCGCGAATTCAGCGCGTCCGGCGATGCGTTGAAAAGCTACGGATTGAGCGCGCCCGCAGTCAAACTGGAGATCAAGCTCAAAAGCGGCGCCACGCATCGCGTCGAGCTTGGCGCGAAGGATCCGATCGGCACGGCGGCTTACGCCAAAATTGACGGCGCCCAGAACGTGGCGCTGGTTTCAGCCGGGCTGTTGAACAGCTCTGACAAATCGCTCAGCGACCTGCGCGACCGCTCGGTGGTGGGCGCGACGCAGATCGAACTCAGCTCGGTCAAATTCGTCAACGAGAGTGGAAGCTACGAACTCGAAAAGAAAGATTCCGAGTGGAACATCAAAAGCCCTGCCCAAGCGCCAGCGGATGAAGGCCAGGTCAACACTCTGCTAGGCGAACTGACAGGCGCCAAGGCCGCCGAGATCGTCAGCGAGAATGTGGATGATCCGGCGAAATACGGCCTGGACAAATCGAAGATTTCATTCGTCGCCAGGCTCGCGGCCGGCGGCGAGCGAACGATCAACATCGGCTCCAAAGTTGATGAAAACTACTACGCCAAAGTCTCCGACCGCCCGCAGCTCCTCAAAGTCGACCAGTCGTTTTACGACAAACTCAACACGAAACTGGCGACGCTGCGCAGCAAACAGTTCGCCAAAATCAACCGCGACGAACTGACGAAGATCTACATCAAAAATCCGAACGTCACGCTAGTGGCCGAAAAGAAAGACGACAAATGGCTGGTCATCGAGCCCGCGGACAAGAAGGACAAAGAGGCTTCGACGTTCAAGATGTTCACCCCGCTCGAAACGCAGGCTACCGAAGTGCTCGATAAACCGTCGGGCGCAATCGCCGCCAAGCTGGCCAAACCCGCGGCTGAAGTCCGCCTGACCGAGAAGAGCGGCAAAACGACGATCCTCAAAATTTCCTCCGCCGACGGCGATAACGTTTATGTGAAAGTCGAAGGGCGTCCCGAAATTTACAAGGCCGGCAAATCGCTGCTCGACGGCTTGAGTTTCAAAGCCGACGAAGCGGTCAATTGAGCTTCAAGTTTGTAGTCCCGCCTTCAGGTCAGTGACATAATGATGAAGGGAAGAGAGAGTACGGAAAAGACGGAAATAACGGAACAAACGGAAGAAGACTTGGAAATAGTCTGAAAATTTCCGTCTGTTCCGTTATTTCCGTCTTTTCCGTACTCTCTCTTTGCCGCCTTGACTCGGCGACGTGATTGAGCGCATTCATCGTGACGGCAATGACATTACAATGATCCCCTACATTCCTGCCCCGAAAGTCTCATCGCGAAAGGAAATCATTTGATGAAGAGAATATCGGCAAGCTCTATCGTGACGTTGCTCGCATTGGTCGCCGTCTGCGCCGTGAACGCCGCGCCGTCAAAATTCGCCGGCGTTTGGAAACTCAACCGCGACAAGAGCGATGGGCTGACGGGCGCATTGGCCAACGCGGAGATCCGCCTGATCGTCACTCAAGACGACAAGGGGATCACGACCGAGCAGAAAGTGATCATCAGAGACCGCGAACAATCTTCGCAGGAATTCAGTTACAAATTCGACGGCAGTGAAACGACCGCCGAGGTCGTACGCCCGCTTGCGGGTACGATGAGTCTCAAAGCCAGATGGATCGAAGCCGCGAAAATTCTGGAGCTGGTCTCCACCATAACCGGCGACAACAACGGCCGGGAAGTGACGATTACAACCCGTGAGCGATGGCAGTTGGCGGAAAATGGCAAAGCCCTGGAGATTATCCGCACGCGCGAAACGCCGCAGGGCAAACAGCGATCCAAGCTCTATTTCGATAAGCAGGAGTAGAGGTTCGGATCATCCACCGCAGCGACGCGGGCCCGACGATTCCATTCGAATGGAAAACGTCGGGCTTTTTTTTATCCCTTTGAGCAAACCCGGTCAGACTTCCTTTCCCGCTCTTCCCGCGACCGGTTCGTGATTGACAACCAACTTGTCATTATGACAAGCTGCCTGCCATACAAAATCAGATGACAGACAGCGGTGGAAAAAAAAGATTGTCCCGGACAAAAAAAGACGAGCTGCCGGAGGAGTCGGCTTTCAACCTGCTGATCAACGAAACGATGTTGCTGTTCCATCGGCTGCGCATTGTGGCCGATCAAGTTCATCACCATGGCGAGATGACGGGCCCGCTGCGGGGCATCCTGCGCGGCCTGGATAAATTGGGCGAGCAGACGGTTCCGCAAATGGCCCGCGCGCGCGCGGTTTCCCGTCAGCACATCCAGGCGTTGGTCAATCAATTGGTCGAAGAAGGTCTGGTCGAGCTCATCGCGAATCCGGCCCATAAACGGTCGCCGCTGGCGCGACTGACTTCGCTCGGCAAAAAGGCCGTGGACGCGATGAACCGCGATGAAGCCAGGTTGATGAGCAAGGCCGATCTGGGCGTAACGGACAAGGACATGAGCGAAGCGGTTGAAACATTACGAGCCGTGCGCGCGTATTTCGAAAGCGAACGCTGGAAACGATTGCTGAAAAATGTGAAGTAAAGGAGGTACCATGAGTACGCAGATCAACGTCAACCAGCCACTGATCCAACCTTCTCAATCGACAAAATGCAAAGCCTCGGGCTGGAGATCGCAATTCGCTTGTCCGGCTGGAACGCTGGGCCGGATGGTCGGACGCCTGATGGCGATCAAGAACGCCAGGATGAATGAATTCGCCGTCGAAACGCTGGCTGTGCAACCGCATGATCAGGCGCTGGAGATAGGCTTCGGTCACGGCAGAACGATACGAATGATGGCCAAACGCGCCAAGATGGGGTTTGTCGCGGGCGTTGATCTGTCGGACGTGATGGTGCGTCAGGCTGCGAGACACAATCTCGATCACATCGTCGCCGGACGCGTCGAAGTTTGCCAGGGATCGGTCGCCAACCTGCCCTATGAATATGGCCGCTTCACAAAAATCCTGGCCGTGAACAACTATCAATTCTGGCCCAACCCGGAGCTCAATCTGGTCGAGATTCAACGCGTGATGCGCAAAGGCGGCCTGTTGGTTCTGTGCCTGCGCATGCATTCGGCCAGCCGGTTCGCGTTTGCGCCCGGGTTCACCGAAGACGAAGTCGCGGACATTGCGGGATTGGTGCGATGGGTGGGATTCCGCGATCTAAGGATCGTGAAGCGGCAGGTCGGGCGTGAAGCGTCTTGCATCATCGCCAGGCGATGAAGAGTTTCAGCGAAGCGTTTCAAGAAAGCCGCCGCGCAACGAGTTCAGCCGTCGCGCGGCGGCTTTCTTCTCCCGCCGGTTTCCCTTCAAAATCGCGCAACAACTCCCATCCTTCAAACTCCGCACGCAATTCGCCTGGGTTCAGCAAAAAAGCCGGGTTCATCGGCTTCACCTCCGGATTGTCATCCATCATCGCGATCACCGCGATCACAACGCCGCCGACTCGCACACTTGCTCTGATCGCCGGGAAGAGATCGCGTTGCAGGTAGCGGCAATTGACGATGAGATCGTAGGCTTCAGGCTCGATGATGAATTCGTGGCGCTCCAGGTCGGCGATGCGGGAATCAATCGCCAGGCCTTTCTCGTTCGCGCGGCGCCGTAAGATTTCGATTGCGACGCGCGAAGAATCCACGGCTGTGACCCGCCAGCCACGCTCGGCAAGCCAGATCGCGTGACGGCCGGCGCCACAGGCGACATCGAACGCGCGACCGGGAACAAGGTTTGACGCAAACTCCATGACCAGCGGATGCGGTTCGTCATCCGCGCCGGCGCCCGATCTGTAACGTTCATCCCAATCAGTCATCACATCACTTAGTGGGCGCGGAGGGCGGCGGTAAGGGTCCGCGCAAACCCGCCGCGATGTTCGACGGAGACAGAATCGAGCCCCAGCCACGCCGCCATCCTCAACAACTCCGCGGCGAGCGCATCGGCGGCTTCGCCAGGCTCGGCCCCTGGCTCAATGTACGCCGCCAGCGTGAGCAGCCGACGCGCGGCGCGGTCAGCTTTCAGATCAACACGAGCGACCAGACGTTCGCCGAGCAGGAACGGCAGCACGTAATACCCCCAACGGCGCTTTGCCTTCGGCGTGTAAATTTCAATGCGGTAATCGAAACCGAAAAGCCTCGCGGCGCGCGGACGATGCCAGACCACCGGATCGAACGGCGATAGCAACGCCGAGGCTTCAATCCGCCGGCCGATTCGCGCCTTCGGGTGAAGATAAGCCGGCTCCCGCCACCCATCAACCCGCGCCTCGCGCAATTCGCCCGCCTCAACCAACTCGGCGATGCGCTGCCGAGCTTCTCGAATCGGCATGCGGTAGTAATCGGCCAAATCGTTGGCAGTGCCGACGCCATGCGAACGCGCGGCCAGACGCAGCAACTCGCGCTGCGCCTCTTCGCGCTCTACCCTGCGGCCGTGGTGCTCCGCCGGGATCACTCGCTCAGCCAGATCGTATGCCCGCGCGAAATTGGGGCGCCGTTCGGTCACGGCCAATACGCCCCGGCCAAACAACACTTCGAGCACGACCCTTGGAACAGTCTTGCTCCACGCGCCGCCAAGACGGCGAGACACGCTATCCGGCTCCGGCAAATCGCCGGCGCAAAGCGATCCCCGCGCGCGCACCTCATCGAGCACACGCTCAACATAATCCCCGCGCTCCTTAATGAACGACTCGACGCCCCACGCGCGCTCCCTGTGCGTTTCCATCCGGTGCCGCAACAACGGCCAGCTCTCCATCGGCAAGATCGAAGCCTCGTGCGCCCACTGTTCGGTGAATTCGCGCCGCCGGTAAACCAGATCGTCGAAGAGCGTTTTTTTGTATGCGCCGAGCCGGGAAAAGAGAATCAGGTAGTGCGCCGGCGTGAGGACGTTGACGTAATCAATTTGCACGAGGCCGAGCCGCCGGATCGCGCGGCGTAGATGGCTCGCGTTTATCTTTCCGTTCGGACGCGGGCGATCAAAGCCCTGCGCCGCTAGCGCGATTCGCCGCGCTTCGTCCAGCGTAAGATTTTCTTGGGGCATTCGCATTGTAATGTGATCCTACCTTCTACCGCTCTTCTTATGGAAGTAGTGATTCGCTGCGAGAAACACGGCGAAGAAACATCTTCATATCACTCATCCGGATTAACACGGCGCCGAAGGGCGAGTCAGGCAAAGACGAACGTGGAGAGTTTGCGCAGCAAGTCGGCGCGCGTCGTCCGGCAGAGACTTCCGCCAGTGAAGAAAGGATCTTCGGTAACTTCCTTCCTCGCGTACGCCGGAGGTTCGGCCGCCATCAGTTCTTCAAGCCCATCCGCCTCGACCTCACACAGCACAAGCCCGTCCAACTCGCCTTCGAAAACGTCTATCGAGAAGACCCGGTCACGATAGTTGTGATAGTGACGAACCTTCTTGAGCCGATCTCCTTCGAGGCCGTCGAGGAGATCGTACTCGCCCGGCGACAGAAGAATCCGGCTGATCGTCCGGAAGTAGGGTGAAGGCGACTCGAACTTCTTCGTCAGCTTGATGACGCGCCGCCCGGTATCCGAATCTGTCAGAATCCTCAGCCGAAGTCTTGCATGCCGGAGGTACTTATCCTCAAAAGTCTTTGAGTACGACTCAGCGGCGCTCCGCCAGTCCGCCTGCGGCGCCACGAGGAACCGCCTCTCGTACTCGACTCGCGTGTATTTCGTCTCTTCAGTGTTCATAGCATGGATGTGAGCGAGAGTTCCATATACACGTCCGCTGTCGCATAACCGGGATTTGCCGGGAGCGGCGCATGCCGGAATCCCAAAGATTCATAGAGCCGGATCGCCGCGGCGAGCTTACTATTCGACACCAGCACGACGCGCTCGGCCCCTAGCGACCGCGCGCGATCGATTGCCGCGAGCGTGAGCCGGCGCCCGATGCCTCGCCCTTGCGCGGCGGGAGCGACCGCCAACTTCGCGAGTTCGACGACCGTAAAGTCGACGCGCAAGATCGCGCATGTGCCGACAACCTGCTCCGCAGCGACCGCGAAAAGGATTTCTCCCCCGAGGTTGATGATCGTTTCGCGCGGCTGATCGAGATACTTCACATCGGCCTCCTCCAAGAGGCCAGAGCCTTCGAGCCACTCGCGGTTCAGCCGCGCGAAGTCGGCGTCGAATCGCTCCTCGTAACCCAGAATCGTGACCTGTTCTTGATCCGGCATGGGTTTGAATCTTTCGTCTGCGATGGGTTGCGACAACAGTCAGGAGCCCGGCAATTGCTCCGCAATGCGTTTAGCGATCCTCACGGCATTACTGAGCGCCAGCGCTGTCTTCTCTTCTGTTACGGACGGTGATGGAGCGCCTTTCGATACTTCCACCGGCATTACATGAACATTGATAACTATGTTGGTCTTCCTGAACATCACCCACCCTGCCCCATGCCCGCTAGTTTGGTAGGATTGTTCCCCTATCCGATCTGCCGGATGCATCTCATTCATTTTCGCCATGCGCCTTAACCATTCCAACTGGTTCCTTGCATCAAGCGGTGAATCGCCTCGAAAAAGGGACACGCCTCCGGTGAATCCACCAGAGGTCAACCTGTAGCCATAGTATTCTCCCAGCGGGCTAAGCAGCGGTCGCCCATTTTCGATGTGCATCGGAGCTGGTCTTACCTGCGCACTCACTCTCTCAAGCTTCCACTCCGGCTCATTGGCCTTAACCGTACGCTCGATCTCGGCAAGTAGTTTGAACTCGCTTTGAGCAAGCGCTATCGTCACGGCGCCAAACAAGTATGCAGTAACGAAATAGGCTTGTTTTATCTCTATCATATTCGCCACCTCTCGAATGGTTCCCCACAACTCGCGCAGGCGGTTCTTGGGCGCGGGCCGCGGGCTATTCAGATAACGCCCTTATTTCCTCCGCAATATTATGCCTCGCCCGCGCTTCGTATTTTGCCCCGATTTCTTCGGTGAAATAGATGCGCTCCCTCTGCAAAAAATCATTCAAAATTTTCTTCCTGCCCTTTCGATATAGAAGGCTCAACACCCAGGAGTACTCTTTTCTGATCGCGCGGCTGTACTCTTTATAGATCTCTTCCGGCGCGCCGAGGATAGAGGTGTCTAGGTCCAGAAAAGCCTTCGTATCCCACGAAAGATCGACGCCGCAATGATGCTTTGTCGCCAGGATCATGTCCCGCACAATCGTAATAGTTTGCTCTGGAACGCCAAGGCTGGTTAAAGCGTCCGCCGCAAATTCAGCGCTCTTTTCTTCGTTATCGGACTTCCTGGTGTTGTAGATGACGTCATGAAACCAGATGGCGAAACAGACGGCGTCATAACTCTGAAATTTCCCGCTCAGGGATTCGCTCATGGAAAGGAGCGATTGAATATGGCTCAGCGTGTGGTAGGCGCGGTCTTTCGCCGAATAGTGTTCAACGAGGTTCTTAAACAGGCTTTCAATTACGGACGGGTTCCCGCCATATTGAGAACCCAACCTGCTCCACTGAGTATGTAGGAAGTCCGGGTCATAATGAGCGAGTTGAAAGTAATGCTTGTCCATAGCGCCGCCTCGACTCACTTCGAAAACTCTTTTTCCAGATAGATCATTTGCCCGATATGGTGATGAAAATGCGTCGCGCACCGGAGAAAGACGCTGAAACGATCCCTGATAAAATCGGAGAGGTTCTCGGCGGCGTACTCTTTCGACCAGGACTCGGCAGACTGGGCTTCCAGCGTGGCGATCACCATTTTCACCGTTTCATCCAGCCGTCGTAAGACTTCCGCTTTCGGCGGACGGCCGTCCTCCGTGAACTCACGTTCCCGATCCCGGACGTATCCCGTTTCAGCAATCTGCGCGCCGATGTAATAGTTGAGATTACCGATGAGATGCAGCGTCAAATGCCCGAAACTGTTTCCGTAAGGATAGGGCTTTGTCCAGAATTGCTCCTCCGAGAGCCTCTCGGCCAGAGCATGGACCCGGTGAACATAATCCCGGTATGCATGACTAAATCCATTTGCGACCGAATTCGACAGTTCATTCATTTCTCTTTCCCTCTGATTGGCTACTGCGCGTTATTTTTATCGGAAGCCTCCGTCAACCGCGCGAGCCGCGTTTGGAGTTCGCGCGCGTTGAGCGATTTTTTGTAGATCAATACGTTGGGCGGCAATTGCGCCGGCGAATCGCGGCTGCAACGCAACTCTTCCGACGCCGCGATCAGGTAGTTCTCGAACCCGGCGCGCGTAAATTCCTTCAGCCTTTCGTTCAAAGAGCGCGGCGTCCAGTAACCCAGCAGTTCCAGGTAGACCGCCCCGTCGCTCTCACGAGCGAAGACAAGGTCGGGGACGAATGCGCTCTCGCCCAGGTCGATCACGTCCTGATTGAGTTCCGCGTCCCACTCGCCCGCCAGCTTTCGCCAGTCTTCAATCAATTTCGCGAGCTGTGGGATTTGCGATTGGAGATCCTCGGCCACGTAATGCGAGCGCAAGCGGGTTTGATTGCTGTCCAGTTCGAAGAAGGCCGCGCCCGTCTTCGTTCCGATCTCGGCGCGCATACGCCAGCCGGGATAAAGCAGCAACGCAGGCAAAAAGACCGCCATCTGGATGCCGTATTTCTGCGAACGATGGAAGATGGAAACCGGGCCGCCCAAATGAACTTCATAACCCAACACCGAGTCGCCTTTGATCGCGTGAATCAGGCGGAAGGCTTTGATCTCGGTAAATATGCGACGCGTGATGTTTGGCTCTTGCGGTTCGATCCACAACCGGATCTCCGAACAGCGGTAGAGCAGCGCCTGCGCTTGCGCCAGGTTGTAACGGTCGAGCAGTTCCGCCGCGCTCATCTCTTCAAACGCAATCAGCCGCTGGTTGCCCGACAGATCGGCGTACAAGCCCTCCATCACCTCTTCCGGCGAGCATTCCAACTCGGTTGCGACTTCGTTGATTAGTCGTTGGCGCAAGTCATCGGCGCCGATCATCGCCTTCTCCGCTCTCTCTATCTTCTCCGCATGGTGCGCGGCGGCTTTTGTGAAGAGCGCGAGGCGAATCTCCGCCGGGTCCCTGGCGCCTACGGTTTCAAACTCGCAGCGATCCTGCAGCAGCTTGATCAATCCGCGCAGGATTTTGTAATCCGTGCCGACGCCGATGTATTCGTCCAGCGCCCGCTCCAGCTCGGCGCGGCGGCGTCCTCGATGCTGCTCGACAATGAGCGCCAGGTCCGCCGCCGTTTGCAGATGGCGTGGATCGTCGGATTGAAGGTAGCGCGGCGAGATGCGATCGCCGCGCCGGTAGTTCATTGCCAAATCAGCGGTCAGCATAAAAACTTACAGCCGCAGCCAAACCACTTGGTCAGCCCATTCCGCTGGCTCGCTACAGCGGAAGAAGATTTCGAGCCATTCGACGGCTTGGCCAACGGGAATCTCTTTGTGAATGACAACAACTCCGGGAAGGGGAAGACCGGCGACGAGCCGCTCTTCCGCATAGTCAATCATCGTCGCGGCATCGTGAGTAAGGACAATCCGGTTTTCAGACGCTGCGCGCTCAAGGATAACCGGATCGGCTGATCTCCCAAGTCCCAACTCTTCCGCCGTCACATAATCCAGATCGGGTACGCGACGTAAAACCTGGCGAAATACACGTTGGTTGAAATTATGATCGAGGAGGAGCCGGAACATGCAATCTGGGGGTTAATTTATTGATCGACAGCAAGCGTATCCGCCTCGCGCTTGGCTCTGAACTCGGCGGCGCGCGCGCGAAAATCATTCAGGTGGTCGGCTACGCCGGGGCGGTCTTCGAGTCTCGCTCGCGCCGCCTCCGTCCTCTGGCGCTGCCGCTCAACGTAAGCGTCACATTCAGTTTTGTGTGAAAGGTAGTAAGCAATAACCAGATGAACCACCGCCAAATCAATCGTCGGGTAGCCCTCATGGATTTCCATTGGCGCTTCGCCAAGATTGTGGCGCGCAATGACCGTCTCGAGCGGGACGCCCGTATCGGTGATCATTATCGTGCCGTCATCGAGTTGTGTCAGCGGGACGATTTGTATCGGATTAAGCGTTGTCATAGCTATTATTCTACGAGTCTTTCCAGCTTTCATCCAGCCCGTCTTCTTTTGTCGCGCGGAACTGATTCGCGTCGCGGCGGCGCTCGCTGATGCGTTCTTCCGCCGTGTCCGCGGTGACGACTTCGTAAAGGATGGCTTCTTTGCCGGGCTGCTTGCGCAAAATGCGTCCGAGCCGTTGAATGTGCTCGCGCGTCGAGCCTGAGCCCGAGAGCACGACGGCGACGGCCGCTTCGGGAATGTTGACGCCTTCGTTGAGGACTTTGGAAGTCGCCAGCGCGAGGACCTCGCCTTGATTGAAGGCCGCGAGCCACGCGCTGCGTTCCTTGATCGGCGTTTCGTGCGTGATGGCGGGGATCAGGAACTGTTCTGAGATGCGATAGACCATCTCGTTTTCGGCGGTGAAGATCAGTACGCGTTCGCGGCGATGGCGTTGCAGCAGCTTCTTCAGCGTCTCCAGCTTGGCCTCGGCCCCGAGCGCGATACGCTTCGATTCGCGGTATGCCTGCATCGCGCGGCGGCCCGCCTCGCTGCGCGCGCTCTGGACGACGAACATCTGCCAGCCCTGCAAACTGCCGAAGTTAATTCCCTGCGCGGAGATGAAGCCGCGGAAGATCGCCCGCTCCTGTTTGTAACGCTCACGATCTTCCTCGCTCAGTTCGACGGTCAAGCGCACAACGCTGTAATCGGCCAGGAATTCGCCCGCCAAATGCTGCGCTTCCAAACGATAAACAACCGGGCCGAGCAGCTCCGCGAGCAATTCCTCGCCGCCGTCGGATCGTTCCGGTGTGGCCGTCAAACCCAGTCGGAACGGCGCAATCGCCATCTCGGCCACGTAACGATAACCGCTGCCCGGCAGGTGATGGCATTCGTCACAGACCAGCAGGCCGAATTGATTGCCCATCCGCTCCATGAACCGAAAGGCCGAGGCGTAAGTCGTCACCACAATCGCGCCCTGTTCGAAGTAGCCGCCGCCGATCAATCCGATCTCGGCTTGAAACGAAGAGACCAGCAGGTCGTACCACTGATTCATCAAATCGAGCGTGGGCACGACGACCAGAGTCGAACGTCCCGTCATCTCAATCGCCATCTGCGCGACGAAGCTTTTGCCGGCGCCGGTCGGCAGGATGATCACGCCGCGCCGCCCGCCATCATGCCAGGCCGCGATGGATTCCTGCTGGTAAGGGCGCGGCTCGACGTTCAGGTCAGTACGGAATTGGAATTCGTAATACCGGCGGGCTTCGTCCTTGAAAGGTGTTTTGCCGCGCGTCAATTCGGTGACGGCCTGGCGATAGGCGATAGCCGGAGCGCGCCAGCGCCGCACGCGCTCGTCCCATTGAAACACGGAAGGCGCGGGAAACGACTGCTCCGCGCCTTCCAGCACCAAAGTTCCCGCCTCGAACTGCAGCGTGATCTCGCCCATGTTCATCGGTCAAGCGCGCCTCTTCGCTTCTATCACTTCCGGGACATCCGCGTCGGCGTCCTTCCAGATTTGCAGGAAGCCGCGATAAGCCGCGCGAGCGCGATCGCGGTCGCCGTTGCCTTCATACGCCCGAGCGAGATGATATTGAGCGAGCGGATAGTTGGGATTGACGCTCAGGATGCGCTCGTATTCGGCGATGGCTTCATCCCACCGGCCCAATTCCAGATAGGCGTTGGCCAGGCAATCCTCGAACGAATCGATGTTCCATTCGACGGCGCGATGCCGCAACGCCTCGCGGAAATGATTAAGAGCGTCTTCCGGGCGTCCCTGCCGCAACGCCACGTAACCGCGCATGTATTCCCAAATCCGCAGAAAGCCGCGTTCTTTTTGAGCGTTGTAAACAGAGGGCGCAAAGACCGCGTCGCTCAGCTTCGCCACTGCGGCCTGATCGCGCCGCGCCAGCGCCAGGGCGAGCGAATTCCACAATGAGGCCGGATTGTATTTGACCTCTTCTTTAGCGGCGGCGACGGCCCGCGTCAAATCGCCTTGCTTCAGATGAACCCAGGCAAGACAACTGAAACCGCGCGCCCGCTGGTTATCATCGCGCGCGATTTGATTGAAGCGCCGGAACTGATCGCCGGCCGCGCGATACCGCCCTTGCTGAAACCGCAGATTGGCCAGATGAATGATCGCCACGCCCGATTCGGGATTGAGCGCGAGAGCGCGGTTGTACGCCGCCTCCGCTTCTTCGTATTTCCCCAGCCACTGGCGGAACAGCCCCAGCGAGTCCCATGCGTTCGGATCGTTCGGCGCAAACTGGATGTAACGTTGAAACGCCGCCAGCGCCTCGTCATTTCGTCCCAACCGCATGCAAACCCCGCCGAGCTGATTGTAGAGGTCTTTCCACTCAGGGTCGGTAAGCAGCCCTCGCCGGATGACCGTGAGCGCCTCTTCATTGCGGTTTTGCGTCTGCAACAGCACGCTCAGCCGCTGGTAGGCCTCGGTTTCCATCGGGTATCGCGCGGTCAGATCATGATAAACGTCGATGGCGCGGGCTGTATCGTGGGCGGCGTTGGCTTGCCACGCGGTGATAAAAAGCTTGTCCTTCTCGCTCAACTGGTCAGCCAGCGCCAGCGCCTTCCCCAAATGCGGCCCGGCCTTGTCGCCCTGTCCCATCCTCACGGCGTAAACATAGCCGATGCGCGCGTGAGCCATCGCAAACTGCGGGTCGAGCGCGAGCGCCTTTTCCAGCAACGCAATCGCTTCGTGGAATTGAAACATCTGCGTCTGCTCCATCGCCAGCGAATAGTAACGGTACGCGTCCAGGTTGTTCGTCATTGCTTCGGCCAAATGCGGATTAGGCTCCGATTCGATCATCGCCGCGCCCAGGCGCGAAGCCAGCTTGAACGAGAGCAAGTCAATCTGCGTCAGGATCTGCTCCGGCTTGTCGGCGATCAGGCTCTCCGCCGCCAGCAAATGTCCGGCGCCCACATCGTGCAACGCGGCGTCAATACGCGTTTTTTCGCCCAGCCGCGCGAAACTGCCCATCACCACCACCTCGGCCCGGGCGCGGCGCGCGATTTCCTGCGCCTCGTCCAAACGTAGTCTTTCGACGTCTTCGCGTCCGACGCGTTTGAGCAATAGATGAAGCTGTTGGCGGCTGAGCACGGTGAGCGTCTTCGAACGCGACAGATTGGTGACGAGCATATCGGCCATCCCTTCGCGCAGCCAATCCAGATCGCGGTCGCTCGATTGGTTTTCGAAATACATCACCGCCACCGGTTTCTTTCCCGGAACGCGCGGCAAAGTTATCTCCACCGCCGGCGGCCTGTCCCATCGTTGCGCCCACCGGACCGTGAACGCCACGGTCAAAACCAGGCTCAATCCAAAAGTGGCGGCCAGCGCGCCGCGCCGCAACGATCTCCCTGTCTCAGTGTTTTTCTCGATTTCGACTTGAACCGAAGTGACTTCCTCGATTTCGACCGTAGCGGCGGCGGTCATAGTGGATGTAGTGGTCGTAGCGGCCGTGGCGGCCATGGCCGATGGAACGATGGTTGAAGGAGCGGGGCTGATAATCTCGACCGGGCTGATGAAGTGGTAGCCGGCTTTGGGAATGGTTCTAATCAGACGAGGATGGCGCGAGTCGTCGCCCAGCGCGCGCCGGATGTCCACGATGATCTGGACCACGGCGTCGTCCGTCACCGCCAATCCGTCCCAAACCTGTTTGATCAACTCTTCCTTGGTGACCAGCCGCTCGCGGTGTTCCAGCAGGTAAACGAGCACTTGAAAACTTTTCTGCCGCAGCGTCTGTTCCTGGTCGCCGCGTCTCAAACAGTTCCGCGCCGGATCAATTTCAATCTCTCCCACCCGATAAATTCGCCCATCCAACAGGTTCATCAATTTCGATCCCCCTCACCCAATAAATTCGCCCGTCCAGTAGTTTGCCATTAGCTCCCAATGGTTCATGGCCGCGTCTCGGAGAAATGTCGGAAAAATATCGTGCTTTCGTCGTTACTAAAACCCGCCTTTAGCGAGAAAAAGGGCTGGTATCGGAGCCAGGGATATAACGCATCAGGCGGTGGCCGGAGTATAACACGGCCGCCAACGAGGAGTACGCGATGAAGGAGACCCGCCGGATCAAGATTATCACCACGCGCCGCCGCACACTGCGGGTCCAGTTTCCCTCCATTCAGGCTTCCATTCAGGCTTCCATTCAGACCCCCATTCAGGCCTCCATTCAGAATGGCTGCCCGATCTGCGGGCGTGAAGTCGAGACATTTGAATCCGTTTCCTTGCACGGAGAAGCAACTATGAAAACAAGATTCAGGCAGTGGACGAGCAAAATCGCGAAACGAGCGTTGCTCGTAATGGCAGGCTCTTTTCTGCCCATAATTTTAGTCGGTCTGTCCGCCATCGGAACATTCACGCTGGCGCCCGACACAAAGGTGTCGGGACAACCAGCGTCAAAAGGATGGAGAGTGTGGGTGAAAATTTCGCCCTGCGCGGGCGGACGCACGGACTGGATTAGCGTCGCGCGGGAATATCCGGCCGTGGGAGGACTGGGTCATTATCAGATTGCCGACATCATCGCGGCGCCGCTGAGGTGTACATTGCCGTCTCCGCATGGCTGCACGTTCGCGGAAGCCATGGCCGAGGCGGAGGCGGTTCGCGCTTCGCCTAAATTTTCCAATTATTGTTGCCGCGACTACTCGGTATGGGAAGACACCCGGACAAAGGAGATGTCAGCCGTCAAAGGAATGGGTTCGGCAGGCTCTGGCTGGCTCTTTGTAAAGGGGAATTTGTGTTGCGAAGAGGCTGAAGCAATGACAGGTAAAACCGGTTTGTGCGGCGGAACGCGAACCGGCCCTATCGGCTGCTTCAAAGACACCAGCGATTTTGATTTGAATGGCCATCTGGAGCGTAGCGCGACCAACACGCCCCAGCGTTGCATTGAAACCTGCCGGCAAAAAGGCTTCGCTTACGCCGCCGTGCAGTATGGGCAAAGCTGTTTGTGCGGCGACAGCTACGGCAAGTATGGGAAAGCCGACAACTGCAACTATAAATGCACGGGTGATCCGAATCAGATTTGCGGCGGCTACAGCGCCAACAGTGTGTACTCAACGGGAATCAACGTTGTTCCCGGTCGCGGCGTTACTTCGGGCGGTGGAAAAGACAAGGGCAAAACAGATGGTTCGGGCGGCGACCTTAATAACCCCGCCGCCGGGCGGTGGACGTTGGTGTCCGTCACGGCGGCGCCCGAAACGCGCTCTGGCTGGAGCTACAGCGCCCAATCCGCTTCGGCGCAAATGAAAATCTACAACGGCGACCGCGCGGCCTTTCAATGGACGCCCCCACCGCAACAGTTCGACGGCGCCGGGTTCACGATCGCCCTCAATGCGCAATCCATTCCCGCGCCGAAAAGCCGCATAGCCGTGCTTCTTTGCGCCGGTCTGAGCGGCCTTGCCACCGCGAACCCCAATGACAACCGATGCGCGGAGGCCAATGGACAGGACGGCGCCAGCGCCAGCGGGCAACGATCCCTGACCTTGAAGCCACAATCGGGGGCCTCCGAAATCGAAGTCAAAATCTCAATGATGTGGGGAGAGGTGAACTACACCTACAAATACCGCCGCGTTCAATGAAACGCTGAACGGCAAACTCAGCGAGCTTGCCGTTCCTTTGCCGTACCTTTGAGGAAGTTCTGTTATGTTTCGTTCCGGGAAATTACTTTGGTTGCTTTTGACGTTGAGCGTGATCTTTCTTTCCACGGCGGTTGTCCTGTCACAACAGGGCCAGAATCAAGGTCAACAGCGGCCGGTTCGCAGAGAAGACCGCAAACCATACAAGCGCTGGGAATGGGCGTTTCAACAACGCTCTTATCCACGCAACGAAATCCCCGAGGATGCGCTGGAACGCGCCGAGCGGGAGCTTCGGCAATGGGAAGGGCGATTCCTGCAACAAGGGCTGCAGCCCAGTCCGGGGCGTTGGGTCAACATCGGCCCGGCGCCGATCACGGGCGGCCAGACGGCGGATGCGAATCAAACGCGTCCGGTCAGCGGGCGCGTGTCCGACATTGCCGTCGATCCAAAAAATCCGAATCACTGGCTGATCGGCGCGGCGCAGGGCGGCGTCTGGGAAACGCGCGACGCCGGCGCCACGTGGACGCCGCTGACCGACAATCAGGCCTCACTAGCCATCGGCGCGGTCGCTTTCGACCCGAGCAATCCGCAAATCATCTACGCGGGCACGGGCGAAGCGCCGCTGGGAGGTCTTCCATACGCCGGAGCCGGGCTGCTTAAATCCACCGACGGGGGAAAAAACTGGCAGCTTCTGGAGAAGACGAAGTTTGCCGGCCTCGCCTTCAGCGATCTCAAAGTCGATCCGAAGGCTCCGCAGACCGTGCTGGCCGCGCTGAGCGCCATACCGGACGGCTTCGGCGCCACCAAACCGCCGGGAACAGCGGCGCCGGGCGGGGTATTCAAATCGAAAGACGGCGGCGTGAATTGGACGAGAACCCTCGGAGGGAATAATAACGCCACCGATCTGGAACCCGACCCTTCCAATTTCAACCAGCAATACGCGGCGTTGGGTCTTGATGGAGGAGACCCGGCCAATGGTATCTATCGCTCCGTCAATGCCGGAGATAACTGGGCGCTGGTGAACGGCCCCTGGACAGCCAGGGCGGGCGGAGTGGGCCGCGTGGAACTGGCCATTGCTCCGTCAAACCCCAAAGTCCTTTACGTCAGCATTCACGACGCAAGAAATGGCGCGGGAAATGATGACCAGTTGCTCGGCGTCTGGCGGACGGCGGACGCCTGGGCGACTCCTCCCGTTTGGGAAGAGCTGACGCTCGACGCCAATCTCAAGGCGGAGCCGCAATGGTTCTATGACCATGAAATCATCGTGGATGTGGCCAACGCCAACACGCTCTACGTGGGCGGAGTGCATTTGTGGAAGGCCATTGACACCACGGCCAACCCCATCGTCTGGGAGCAGATCGACAACAAGCCGAGGAACGCGCTGCACGTTGACCAGCAGACGATGGCCTGGACGCAGACGCCTCAGACGGCAATGATCTCAATGGGCAAACTGCCGATGAGCTTCGAGCCTAATCAGGGGCAGGCGGATGAACCGGTCAAATTTCTGTCACGCGGTCAGGGCTACAACCTGCAACTCACCGCCACCGAAGCAGTGTTGCGATTGCGGATTGCGGATTGCGGATTGCGGATTGAAAGAGGAACTGAGGCGCCGGCCAGGACAGACAATCCGCAATCATCCACAAGAAATGGCCGCAATCCGCAATCCGCAATCCGCAATCATCCACAAGAAATGGCCGCAATCATCAGGATGAAACTGGTTGGCGCCAACAAGTCCCCACGGATTAACGGACAGAACCAGTTGCCGGGCAAAAGCAACTACTACATCGGCGCCGATCAGCGGCGCTGGCGCACCGGCATCCCGAACTACGCTGCGGTCAGGTACGACGACGTTTGGCCCGGTATTGACCTGGCCTATTACGGTAATCAACAGCAACTGGAATATGACTTCATCGTCGCGCCCGGCGCGCATCCGAAACAGATCAAGCTCAACTTCAGCGGCGCGCGCAAACTGAGCGTCAGCCGCAAGGGCGATCTCGTCCTGCGTACACGCGGCGGCAAAATCCGGCTGCTCAAACCGGTCATCTACCAGGAACACAACGGCGTCAGAAAAGAGATTCGCGGGCGCTATGCGCGCCGGGGCAAACGGCAGGTAGGGTTTCGAGTGGCCGCCTATGATCGCAGCCTGCCGCTGGTGATCGATCCCGTGCTTGTGTATTCGACGTACCTCGGCGGCAGTTTCGCGGACGCTGGTCAGGCGATTGCCGTGGACGCGGAAGGTAACGCCTACGTGACGGGATCGACCAGTTCGGCCAACTTCCCATTGGAGAAAGCTCTTGACCCAAGCAACACCGCCCGCGAACGGAGCGCCTTCGTGACGAAGATAAACGCGGCGGGGACGGCGCTGGTCTACTCGACTTACCTGGGCGGCAGCAGCGGGGATAGTGGCCTTGGCATCGCAGTGGACGCTTCCGGCGCCGCTTATGTGACCGGGGTAACGCGCTCCACCGACTTCCCGACCAGAAGACCTCTACAGGGGGCGCTCGGCGGCTTTGATGATGGTTTCGTCGCCAAATTGAATCCGGCCGGTTCGGAGTTGCTCTATTCCACGTACATCGGCGGCAGCGAAGAGGATGGCGGCCAGGGCATCGCGGTTGACTCCACCGGCGCCGCGTATCTGACGGGGTATAGCCGTTCGACCAACTTTCCCACCGCCAACCCCGTGCAGCCGGCGAACGCAGGCGCCGGCAATCGAGACGCGTTCATTGCGAAGTTGAATCCGGCGGGCTCGGCGCTGGTCTATTCCACTTATCTTGGCGGCGGCAGCGGCGATGAGGGCAAAGGTATCGCGGTGGACTCAACAGGCGCCGCATACATTGTGGGTCAGACTTTTTCAACCAACTTCCGCACGGCTAATCCGTTGCAGGCCGCTTCGGGCGGCGGTAGCGACGCCTTCGCCGCGAAGCTGAACCCGGCGGGTTCGGCGCTGGTGTATTCCACCTACCTGGGCGGCGGCTTTGGAGATGAAGGCAGTGGCATTGCAGTGGAATCTTCCGGCGCCGCATACGTAACGGGGCGGACGGACTCAACCAACTTTCCCGTCAAGAATCCGTTGCAAGCGGCAAAAAACGGCCCACAAACCGACGCCTTCGTGGCGAAGATCAATGCGACCGGCTCGGCGCTGGACTATTCCACCTACCTCGGCGGCGGCAACAGCGATTATGGCTATGGCATCGCCGTTGACGCTTCCGGCGCCGCCTGGGTCGCGGGTTCGACGGAATCCGCCGACTTCCCCTTGATGAACGCCTTGCAGACTGTTTCCAGGGGCGATGACGACGTCTTCGTAACCCGGTTGAATGCGGCAGGCTCCGCGTTTCTCTTCTCCACTTACCTGGGCGGCAGCGGCGAAGACATCGGACGCGCCATCGCGCTGGACTTCTCCGGCGGCGTTTACGTGACCGGCGACACCAATTCCACCGACTTCCGAACGGAAAAGCCTTTTCAAAGCTCAGTGAGCGGTGTCAATGACGCCTTCGTCACCAAGCTCCTTGAGCAGACTCCGGCGCGCCTCGTCGTCGGCAACGACGGCGGTGTGTGGAGCACGCCAGACGGCGGGCAGACGTGGGACGATCACAACACGAGCCTTTCAATCACGCAGTTCTACCTAGGATCGATTCATCCGGCGAACGCGAACGCCGCGCTGGGCGCCGGGCAGGACAACGGCACGGCATATTGGACGGGAGCGAACCCCTGGCGCAGCGTCTTTGGCGGAGACGGCGCGGCGAGCGCGTTCTCGTCGGCCAGTCCCGACACGCATTGGATGATCTCGGCTTCGTCGTTATGGATCACGCGGACGACGGACGGCGGGGCTACGCTCACGCGAGTGGATGGCGGCATTACCGGCCGAACCGCCACGAACGTCCCCTTTATCGCGCAGTGTGAAAAGTGTCCCGCCAACGACAACGTGTTTCTGGCCGGAACGGACAGCGTATGGAGAACCGATAACTTTTTCAGCAGCGCGCCCGGGCTGCCGGCGTGGACGCAGAGAACCGCGTCAATCGGCGCCCAGATCACCGCCATCGCCCTCGCCCCCGCGGACAACACTTGCAACACGTGGGCCTGGGGTTCCCGCGTGGGCCAGCTCCGTGTCACTCGCGATGGCGGCGCGACGGAGACCAATATTGACGTGGGTAACACCGTCCCTGACAGATTCATCACCGATCTGGAGTTTCATCCTTTCGACGCCAATACCCTCTACGTGACGCTCTCCGGCTTTGATGAAACCACGCCGGGGCGGTCGGGGCATATTTTCAAAACCACCAATGCGCTCTCGGCCAATCCCGCCTGGCGAAATATCAGTCCACCGATGAATATCCCGCATAACGCGGTGGCGATTGATTCCTCAAATCCCGAGATCATCTACGTGGCGACTGACATGGGCGTGTGGAAGAGCGACAACGGCGGCGTTTCGTGGGAACACTTCGGGCCGGACAAGGGGATGCCGAACATCGCCGTCTTTGACATACAGGTCAATGCCCGGACCGGACGGATCGTCGCGTTCACACACGGACGCGGAGCTTTTACCTTGGACCGGAACAGAGCCGATCTTGAGGTGGCCAAGACCGCAAACCCCGATCCGGTAGGCATCGATGAGGACCTTACCTATCTTCTGACGGTCAAAAACAACGGGCCGGATAAAGCCACCGATGTTTTTCTCCTCGACACGTTGCCGGCGGGCGTGACCTACGTCACGTCCAGCGCCAGTCAGGGCGCATGCGCGGGCAATTCAACCAGCGTCAGTTGTCAACTCGGCGAGTTGAATAATGGCGTGACGGCGACAGTCACCATCATCGTCAGGCCAACGCGGGCCGGCAGCATCACAAACATGGCGCAGGCCTCCAGCGACGAAATCGACCCGAACCCCGCCAACAACAAAGTTACCATCACGACAAAAGTGATCGCCCCGGCCACGGTGAAAGTGGAGCGCGCGACCAAGACCTGCGCGCCGACCGACGCCTATCCTCGAATCTCGCCGCAGCCCGCCGCCGGGCCGAACTTCGCGGCCATCCCGGAGCAACCGCCGACGCAGATCAAATGCGTATTCGACGCCGAGGTCACGCTGGACGGCATCGCAGGCAACACCGGCCCGGTCAATCTGACGATTTTTGACGGGTTTTCGCCCGGCCTGTTCTTTGACAGGCTGACGGCTTCCAGCCCCACGCTCACCGTCGCCAGCTATACCAACAACATCCTGACCTTCAATCCGACCCAGTTGGCGCTGCCTCCGCAAACGGCCTTTCAACGCTTCAGGGTCAGCTTTGAGTATTTCGCCTTCCTCAACGACCTGGCCGAACAGCGCAGTCCGCAGCAGAATTGCATCACGCTGCGTTTTGCAGACCCGAGAAATGGAAAGCAGGTTTTTGAAAGAGGAAATATCTGCGCTGACACCAACGTGCTCGTCCCGCGCCTCGCGCTGGAGAAATACGGCAGCTCAACGACCGGGCTGCCGGGCGACAAACTGACTTTCACCGTCATCGCGCTCAATGGAGGAAACGTCCTCCTTGAATCGGTGGACATTGACGCGATCATTCCGAACAACACCACGCTCGTCCCGGACAGTGTCGATCCGCCACCGAGGCGAGTAAACGGCAATAGAATCGAGTGGCGCGGAATTGGGCCACTTATTGCGAGAGGCGCGCTGCCGGTCAGCTATTCCGTGACTATCGACGCCAATACGCCTGAAAACTCGAAACTGGCGGATCAGGCTTTCGCCTACGCCGTCACGCCTAATTTCCCAGGCGCGGGAATCAGACGGCTGAACGCCTCTTCCAATCAGGTGACTGTGATGGTTATGCCGGCTCGCACGGGTGTTGACTTGACTCTGACCGCGGCGCCGGGGGCAGGGTGTCCGCTGACGACCATTGACTACAACGCCAGGATCACCAACACCGGACAAGTCACATTGGATCGACTGCGGCTCAGCCTCACTCAGGGAACGGAGACTGTGGCCGGCAATCCAACCTTCCCTCTACAACTCGATCCGCTCGGGCCGGGAGAATCCAGAACCATCAGTTACAAAGGCCGGATTGGACTGAAGCAGAAAGGAACGCTCGTGGACGTTGCAACGATTGTGGGACGTCCGGTCAACAACGGCGTTCAGGTGTCGGAGCTGGTGGGGAGGGTGGCTACCGCGACCGTGCAGGTGTCGCCGCCCGCGATCTCGAAAATCACTCCGGCCTTGGGGCCGCCCGGAAGCAACAACCTGGAGCTGAAGATTGAAGGCGTTTGTTTTGTGCCGGAGACGGTGGTGAGTTTTCAACCGGGCGCGGGCATTCTAGCGATCCCTCCATCGCCGCCTGATTTTGGATTTATCGGAACAAGCGAACTGCGGCGGCGAATCAACATCCTGACGGACGCGGCGCCCGGCGAGCGCGAAGTCTTCGTCACCAACCCGAACGGCGACAGCGGCGGACAGCGTCCATTCAACGTCTTCACGGTGACAAGCGCGGCGACGGCCATCGACGCCGGGCCGTTGAGCCTGGATTTCGCCGGCGTGACAACCGGGCAGAGCAAAGACCTGACGCTGACGGTGCGCAGTACCGGCGCGGGGCCGCTGATAATCAATCCGATCGCCAGCAACAACCCGCGCTTCGCCGTGATCGCCCCGGCGATGCCGTTCGCCGTCGCGGCAGGCGCGCAACAAAACATCGCCGTGCGATTTTCGCCCACCGCCGCCGGAGCGCAGTCCGGCATGCTGACGATCCCCAGCAACGCCACGAATCGTCCGAGCCTGGAAGTCGCGCTGACCGGCGCCGGAGTCGGCTCGCCGGACATCGCCGCAACGCCGGGCGCGCTCGATTTCGGCAGCGCCGCGCCGGGGCAGAACGTGGCCAGAACGCTCACCATCAACAATCCTGGCAATGCCGCGCTGAGCGTTTATGCCATCACCAGCAGCAACCCGAATTTCGGCGTGACGCTGCCATCCGCGCCGCTCAGCGTTCCCGCCGGAGGCTCGGCGCCGCTGACGGCCAACTTCACGCCAACTTCCGTGGGCGCGCAAACGGGCGCGTTGCTGATCGTCAGCAGCGCCGCGAACAAAAACACGTTCGCCGTTCAGGCTCGCGGTGAGACGCCGGGCGGGCAAACGCTCGCCACCGACGACGGCACTGTGGAGACGGGCGCGTTGCAGGACGGGCTGATTATCCTCAATCGCCTGACGCCGCCGCGCTACCCGGTGACGCTGCGCAGCCTGCGCATCTTCTTCGCGCAGTTTCAGAACCTGCCCTCGCCGGTCGGCGAGCAGATCAGGTTGATCGCTTTTGCCGATCCGACTGGTTCAGGGCAGCCGCCGGCCAATCCGCAACTGGTCGTCAATCAGATGGCGACGATCCCGGCGATTCCGGCCAACGGAGGTTTCGTCGATTTCCCTGTCACCGCCACGTTCGCCTTCGCCTCGGATGAAGGGGCGTCGAGCGCTCTCACGATTGAGAGCGGTGATTTGTACGTAGGCTTTCAGGCGCCGCGTCCGGCGCGCGGCGTCGTCTTCGCGGCTGACTCCAGCGGGCCGCAACAGCAGCGGGCCTTCTTCTCGACCAACGATGGCGCGAGCTATGCGAAATTGACCGGGTTGCAGAATCCGGGAGGAACTATCACGCCGGTCAACATCATGACTCAGGTGGGCATAGGAGGCGTCGGCGTGTGCAGCTACGCGATCAACCCGAGCAGCCAGGTCTTCACCGACGCCGGAGGCAGCGGCGCCGTCACAGTGACCGCGCCGAACGGATGCGCGTGGACGGTCAGCAGCAAAGCCGACTGGATCATCTTCAATCCCAACAGCGGCGGCAGCGGTAACGGCGCGGCCGGTTTCTCGGTCGCCGCCGGTTCGACGCCGCGCCAGGCGGCCGTGACCATCGCCGGACAACCGTTCACGGTGGCGCAAGCCGAGAAAGTCGCCAGCGTTTCGAGCGCCAGTTACCGGCGTTTAGGTCTGGCTGGAGAAGCCATCGCCGCCGCCTTCGGCGCATCGTTGGCGGCTACGACGCAGGCCGCTCCCAGCATTCCGTTGCCGACTTCGCTTGCCGCGGCGACGGTGAAAGTCAGGGACGCGGCGGGGACGGAGCTTTTCGCGCCGTTGTTCTTCGCCTCTCCGAACCAGGTCAACTTCCTGATGCCGCCGGGCCTCATCCCCGGCGCGGCGACGGTGGCCGTGACCAGCGGCGGAACGACCTCTGTGGGCGCCGTGCTGAACGATGTGGTCGCGCCGGGGCTCTTCACCGCCAATGTCAGCGGAGAGGGCGTTCCGGCCGCCAGTGTGTTGCGCGTTCGCCAGGACGGCGCGCAGATCTTCGAATCGTTGGTGGTGTTCGACGCGACTCGCAATCAATTCGTCCCCGCGCCGATCGATCTCGGACCGGAAAGCGATCAAGTGTTCCTGCTCCTATTCGGCACTGGCTGGCGGTACCGCAGCGCGCTGTCCGCGGTGACGTGCGACATCGGAGGCGTGAACTCGGAAGTGTTGTTCGCCGGAGCGCAAGGAGGGTTTGTCGGACTGGATCAGATGAACGTGCGATTGGCGCGCAACCTGGCGGGACGCGGCGAGATCGATCTGGTGGTGACGGTGGATGGCCGCCTGGCCAACACGGTGAGAATCAACGTCAAGTGAAGCCATCAACAACAGTCCGCGAGTCTCTGTAGATCACGAAATGAACGAAGAGTTTCATTTTCCATTTGTTATTTGAGAGTAACTGCTCAGCCCTGGGAGCGCGGGCGGCCTCGCCTGCTGATTTCGGAAGAGGGCCGTCTCTGCAAGCCCAGCAGGCGAGGCCGCCTGCGCTCCCAGGGCTGAGCAGTTACATTTGAGATTTGATATTTGAGATCGCCCGGAGTTTGATCAATGTTCATCGGGCATTGAGAGAGTCGGCGCCGGGCAATCTCAAATATCAATCTCAAATATCAAATGGAAAATGATCGTAACTGCTCAGCCCCAACGGGGCGGCCTGTAATAGCCCAGTGCAACGCGCTGGGGACAGACCGCATTTAACGCTCCCAGCCCTGAAAGGGCGCAATAGATGCCGGTTATTACGCCCTTTCAGGGCTTCGACGAATGGGCGCCACGTTTCCCAGCGCGTTGCGCTGGGCTGCCACAGAACGCCCCGTTGGGGCTGAGCGATCTTCCTTCCTGATTTCGTGATCTACGGAGTCTGCCAGGATTCGCTCTTCCCTCAAAAAGAGAAGAAGGAGAAGTAGGAGACAATTATGTTTCGTCGCAGGAGTCCGCTCTGGTTACTCTTCACGCTGACCGCCATCATCCTCTCAACGGTTATTGTCCGGCCTCAGCAAAGACAGGATCAAAACACTCGACGGACGCCGCGACGAGAAGATGGCAAGCCATACAAACGCTGGGCATGGGCGTTTGAGCAACGCGCTTATCCCCGCAAGGAAATCCCCGACGACGCGATGGAGCGCGCCTGGCGTCAGCGTGAAGAGTGGAAAGGGCGTTTCAGGAGACAGGGACTTCAGGCGAGCCAGGGGCGCTGGGTCAACATCGGCCCGGCTCCGATTCTGGACGGCCAGACGGCGGACGCCAACCAGGCTCGGCCCGTCAGCGGGCGAGTTTCCGATATCGCCGTTGATCCGAAAAACTCGAATCACTGGTTGATCGGCGCGGCGATGGGGGGAGTTTGGGAAACGCTCAATGCGGGCGCGACGTGGAAGCCTCTGACCGACGATCAGGCTTCCATGGCCATCGGCGCCGTCGCCTTCGCGCCTAGCAATCCCCGGATCATCTACGCGGGGACGGGCGAGGCCGTTCTGGGCGGCCTTCCTTACGCTGGAGTCGGTGTTCTCAAATCCACCGATGGAGGCGGAACCTGGCGGCTTCTGGCGCGGGCGACTTTCGCGGGGACTTCCTTCAGCGACCTCAAAGTGGACCCGAAGAACCCGGAGATCGTCTTAGCCGCCACGACCATAGTTCCGGGCATCGGACAATCCACGCCGCCGGGAGCCGGGGCGGCGGGCGGGATCTACAAATCCACAGACGGAGGAGCGAACTGGACGAGAACTTTAGCCCAGAACGGCTTCGCCACTGACCTGGAGATAGACCCGCTGGATTTCAACCGGCAATACGCGGCGCTGGGCTTTGAGCAAGGGAGCGCCAACAACGGCGTCTATCGATCCACTAACGCCGGAGGCGCCTGGACTCGTATCGACGGCCCCTGGACGACCCAGCCCGGAGGAGTTGGCCGCGTGGAGATGGCCATTGCCCCAACAAATCCCAATGTCCTTTACGTCAGTATTCACGACGCAAGCAACGGCACGGCCAATGACAATCAGTTGCTCGGCGTCTGGCGAACAACGAATGCCTGGGCGACTCCTCCCGCCTGGGAAGAGCTGACACTCAACGCCAATTTGCGGGCGGAGCCGCAATGGTTCTACGACCATGAAATCATCGTGGACGTGGCCAACGCCAACACGCTATACGTGGGCGGAGTGCATCTGTGGAAGTCGCCGGACACGACCGCCACTCCCATCGTCTGGGAGCAGATTGACAACAAGCCGAATAATGCGCTGCACGTTGACCAGCATACGATGGCCTGGACACAGACGCCGCAGACGGCAATGACCTCAATGGGCAAGCTGCCGATGAGCTTCGAACCCAATGAGGGGCAGGCGGATGCGCAGGTCAAGTTTCTGTCACGCGGTCAAGGCTACAACCTGCAACTCACCGCCACCGAAGCAGCGCTACAATTGCGGCCATTTCTTGTGGATGATTGCGGATTGCGGATTGAAAGAGTAACTGAGGCGCCGGCTAGGACAGACAATCCGCAATCATCCACAAGAAATGGCCGCAATCCGCAATCCGCAACTGTCAGGATGAAACTGGTCGGCGCCAACAAGTCCCCGCGAATTACCGGACAGAACCAGTTGCCGGGCAAAAGCAACTACTACATCGGCGCCGATCAGCGGCGCTGGCGCACCGGCATTCCGAACTACGCCGCGGTCAGGTACGACAACGTCTGGCCCGGCATTGACCTGGCCTATTACGGTAATCAACAGCAACTGGAATATGACTTCATCGTCGCGCCCGGCGCGCACCCGAAACAGATCAAGCTCAGCTTCAGCGGCGCGCGCAAACTGAGCGTCAGCCGCAAGGGCGACCTCGTCCTGAACACCCGGAGCGGCAAGGTCCGGATGCTCAAACCATTCATTTACCAGGAAAGCAACGGCGTCAGAAAAGAGATTCGCGGGCGATATATGCGCCGGGGCAAACGCCAGATCGGATTTCGGGTGGCCGCTTATGATCGCAGCCTGCCGCTGGTCATTGATCCTGTCCTGAGCTACTCCACTTATTTCGGCAGCGGTAATACCATCACCTCCATCGCGGCGGACGCTTCAGGTAACACCTATGTGACGGGGACGACCAATTCGAGCAGCTTCCCCACGGTCAATCCTCTTCAAGCCAATCTCAGCGGCCCCACGGACGCCTTCATCACCAAGCTGAATGCGGACGGCTCCGCGCTGATCTACTCGACCTATCTCGGCGGCGCCGGCGCGGATGAGGGCAATGGGATCGCGGTTGACGCGTCAGGCGCCGCCTATGTGACGGGGACGACCTTCTCAAGCAATTTTCCCACCACGGACGGAGCATTGGTCCGCACTTGCGCGACTGTTGGGCAGTGCGGCCCGGATGTCTTTGTAACGAAACTGAACCCGGCGGGTAGCGCGCTCGTTTATTCGTCCCGTTTCGGCGGTAAGGATGACGATTTAGGCCGCCGCATCGCGGTGGATTCATCCGGCAACGCTTGCGTGTTGGGACTCATTGGCGCTGTCACGACCACTGACTTCCCGACTACTCCCGGAGCGTTCGACACCACCTTCAACGGCGGCATCTATGACTACTTCGTGGCGAAGTTGAATGCGAGTGGCTCAGCCTTCGTCTACTCGACCTTCCTCGGCGGCAATCGGAACGAGAATATTGGAGGGGGCGATTTAGCGGTGGACACGGCAGGCGCCGCTTACGTGACAGGCGCGACCGAATCCTCTGACTTCCCTGCCACAGCCGGAGCTTATGACAGGACCTGCGGCTCGGATGGCCAGTGTAGTTCGCCCATTCCCGGCAGCGGCCAGAAGGCGTCTGACGTCTTCGTGACCAAGTTGAATCCAACAGGTACCGCGCTCGTTTACTCGACCTTTTTGGGCGGCGACACTACTGATCTGGGAAGCGGCGTCGCGGTGGATACGGCAGGCAATGCCTACGTCACGGGGAGAGTCCTGTTTTATTGGCCCGGAGTCGAATTCCCCACGACAGCGGGAGCGTTTCAAACGGCCAGAAAAAGTGATTCCACGGCTTTCGTAACAAAGTTAAATCCAGCCGGCTCGGCGCTCGTCTATTCCACCTATCTGGGCGGCCTTATAAGTGATTTTGGCAGAGACATCGCGGTGGACTCCGCCGGCAACGCCTATGTGGCAGGCTTGACGCAATCCGCCGACTTTCCCGTCCTGGAACCTATTCAAGCTACCAAGAGCAATTTTGAAGACGCCTTTGTGACGAAGTTGAATCCGGCCGGCTCGGCGCTTGTCTTCTCGACCTTTCTCGGCGGTACTGGCGCTGATGACGCGTTGGCTGTCGCGGTGGATTCACCGGGTAGCATCTATCTCACCGGAGTGACCAGTTCCTCCGATTTTCCGACGAAGAATCCTTTGCAGCCCGGCGGGAGGAGCTTCATCCTGAAAATCGGCGAGCCACCCGCCTCGGCGCGGCTGGTGGTCGGCAATGACGGCGGCGTGTGGAGTTCAGCGGATGGCGGACAGACCTGGGCCGATCACAATACGAATCTCTCGATCACACAGTTTTACCTCGGATCGCTGCATCCGGCGAACGCAAACGCCGCGCTGGGCGCGGGTCAGGACAACGGCACGGAATACTGGACCGGGACCGATCCCTGGCGCCAGGTCCAAGGCGGAGACGGCGCGGCGAACGCCTTTTCCTCCGCCAATCCTGACACGCACTGGATGGTATCGTCTCAACAACTGGATATACGGCGAACGACGAATGGCGGGGTCACACGCGTTCCCGTGGATACCCCGATCACCAGAACACCGGCCACAACGCCCTTTATCGCACGATGCGAGAGATGTCCGTCCGATAGCGAGGTATTTCTGGCTGGGACGGATAGTGTCTGGGAGACGACCAACTTTTTCCGCAGCGCTCCCGGATTTCCAAACTGGACGCAGGCCACCCCATCCATCGGCGCGCAGGTCACGGCCATTGCCTTTGCTCCCGCGGACGAAACCTGCGATACGTGGGCGTTCGGCTCGCGCACCGGCCAGTTGCGCATCACGAATGACGGCGGCGCGCTGCTGGTGAACGACCTCGACCCGGCTAATCGTGTACCCGACCGATTCATCGCCGACCTGGAATTCGCGCCTTATGACGCCAATACGCTCTACGTGGCGCTCTCCGGCTTCGATGAAGCCACGCCGGGACGAGCGGGACATGTTTTCAAAACCACCAATGCGCTCTCGGCCAATCCCGTATGGACGAACGTCAGCCCGCCGGTCAACATTCCGCATAACACGGTTGCGGTTGATCCGTCGAATCCCGAGATCGTCTATGTGGGGACTGACATGGGCGTCTGGAAGAGCGTCAACGGCGGCGGAGCCTGGGAACATCTGGGGCCGGATAAAGGGATGCCGAATATCGCCGTCTACGACATCCAGATCAATGCGCGAACCGACAGGATCGTCGCCTTCACGCACGGGCGCGGAGCCTTTGCGTTCGAGCGGAACAGAGCCGATCTCGCGCTGACGAAGACCGACAGCCCTGACCCGGTGATCGCCGGCAAGGAGCTGACGTACACGCTGACAATCAAAAACAATGGGCCGGACAAAGCCACCCAGGTTTATCTGCTCGACACGCTGCCCGCAGGAGTCGAGTATGTCTCCTCCAATACCAATCAGGGCTTCTGCACTGGTAACTCAACCAGCGTCAGTTGCTCTCTCGGCGAACTGAACAACGGCGCGACGGCGACTGTCGCCATCGTCATCAGGCCGTTGCAAGCCGGCGGAGTCACTAACACGGCTCGCGTTTCCAGCGATGAAATCGATCCGAACTTCGCCGACAATCAGGCCTCCGCCACGACTCAAGTCATTGCGCCCGACCTGACGGTGACGAAGACCCATTCGCCGGCCGCCGTGTTTCCAGGACAGAATTTCAACTATTCGATAAACGTCAAAAACAACGGGACGGCCGACGCCACCGGAGTGGTGATGACCGACACGCTGCCCGCCGGCGTAGTCTTCGTTTCCGCGTCGGCCTCGCAAGGCAGTTGTACGGGAACGTCCGTTGTAACTTGTAACCTGGGCGCTCTGGCAAAAGGCGCGGCCGCCAGCATGACCATCGTTGTCCGAGCCGCCGCGTCAGGAGCGGTGAGAAACGAAGCGGCCGCCGCCGCTCGCGAACCCGATGGCAATCCGAATGACAACCGCGCGATAGACACGCTGGTGATCGGCTCCGGCCCGGCGATTACGAAGATCACGCCTCCGTCCGCCGCGCCAGGGACAAGCGGCCTGGAACTGAAAATCGAAGGCGCGAATTTCGCGCCCGG
>Ga0187894_10001430_pt1 | contig 30573 bp, 23 predicted proteins | sample GBC1701081metaG_FD_136650 | JGI IMG/M metagenome (GOLD analysis project Ga0187894, IMG submission 136650) | White microbial mat communities from a lava cave in the Kipuka Kanohina Cave System on the Island of Hawaii, USA - GBC170108-1 metaG ...
CGATCGCCGAGCTGCGCCGCGCGTTGCGCGCGAATCCGAGCTACGCCGACGCCGGCGTCCAGCTCGGCCTCACCTACTTCACGCTCGGCCGCAGTGAAGAAGCGACCGCCGAGTGGAACGCCGTGCTCGCACGCGACGCCAGCCGCGAGGACGTCCGCATGTACCTGCGGATGACGCAAAAGAAGAACGGCGGCTGAACCCGTAGCAACTCGTGAGAGCGCGCGAGGCGCGCCTCGACGGCGCGCCGATCCGCGCCCTGCCCCGAAGACCGCCAACGACGCGCCAAGCACGAGCCGCCGCGGCGGGGCCGGGGCCGGCGCGCGGGGAGGCGGGGTCGTGGAGCGAAGCCCCAGGCGTGGGCGCGCGCAGGCTCGTGCGCATCGCGAAGCACCTCGGAGCGCGCGCAGCACGATCCATCGCGCCCACGCGGGTGAGCGGAACGAGCCCCGCCGGACCGCGCGCCGGCCCCGGCCCCGTCGCGGCGGCGTTCGCCGCGCTAGGCGCCTTTCCGTACCGCCGAAGAAATCACGCGCGCGGCGTTGCGGCCGCAGGCTCCCATGACGCCGCCGCCCGGATGCGTCCCCGCGCCGCACAAGAACAGCCCCGGCACCGGCGTCGCGTAGCGCGACCAGCCGGGGACCGGGCGCAGCGGCCCGAGGCGATCGAGCGTCATCGCGCCGTGGAAGATGTTGCCGCCGCTGAGGCCGAACACGCGCTCGAGGTCGGGCGGCGCGAGCACGTCGCGGAAGAGCACGCGCGCCGAGAACCCGGGCGAGAGCTCGTCGATGCACGCGAGCACGCGATCCGCGAAGCGCTCGCGATGCTTCTCCCAGAACTCGGGCGGCGCGCTCGGCGGCACGTGCTGCACGAACAGCGACGCGACGTAATGGCCGCGCGGCGCGAGCGTGGCATCGACCGCGCTCGGCAGCGTCAGCTCGATCATCGGACGCTCGGGCAGCTCGCCGCGCTCGGCCGCGGCGAACGACGCGTCGAGCTCCGCCATCGTGCTCGCGCCGAGATGGATCGTTCCCTGATGCCACGGCCCCGGCTCGCGCGCGTCGGGACACGCCGGGAACACCGGCAGCGAGCCGAGCGCGAGGTTGATCTTCATCACCGGGCTGCGGAAATCGAGCGAGTCGATCGCCTGCGCGAATTCGGCCGGCGCGTGCGCGCGGCCCAACAGCTCGAGCGTGCGCAGCGGATCGGCGCCCGAGACGATCGCGCGCGCTTCGAACGCGCTTCCATCCGCGAGCTCCACCGCGCACGCGCGCCCCGCGCGCGTGCCGATGCGCGTCACCTCGGCGCTCGTGCGGATCTCGGCGCCGGCCTCACGCGCGGCGTCCGCGATCGCGTCCGAGAGCGCGCCCATGCCGCCCTGCACATAGGCCCAAACGCCGCGCGCGCCGCCGCTGTCGCCCATCAGGTGGTGGAACAGCACGTAGCCGGTGCCGGGCGTCGACGGGCCGGCGTGCGCGCCGATCAGCGCGTCGGTCGCGAGCGTCGAGCGCAGCGGCTCGCTCTCGAACCAGCGCGTGAGGCCGTTCGTCGCCGAGCCGAGCACGAGCGCGAGCGCGGCCGTGAGATCGCTGCGCAGGCCGACGCCGGCGCGCAGCGCGCGCAGCAGCGGGCCGAGATCCGAGAGCCGCGGGCGCGCGGGGTCGAACGGCGGCGCGTCGAGCAGCGGCTCGATTACGCGCGCCGCGCGGTCGATCACGCGCTCGTACTGCGGGTAGCGCTCGGCGTCGCGCGGCGAGTAGTGACGGATCTGCGCGAGGTTGGCGGCCTCGTCGCGCCCGAACAGCAGGCCGGGCCCATTCGGATCGGGCGTGTAGGACGAAGGCATGCGCGGCAGCAATCGCAAGCCGCGCTGCTTCAGCCCGAGCTCTTCGACGATCGCCGGCCGTAACAGCCCCGCGACGTACGCGGCGCGCGAAATCTTGTAGCCCGGCCAGAGCTCCTCGGTCACGCACGCGCCGCCGAGCACTTCGCGCCGCTCGAGCACGAGCGTGCGCAGCCCCGCGCGCGCGAGATACGTGGCCGCGGTGAGCCCGTTGTGTCCGCCGCCGATCAGGATGACGTCGTGCATGGGCGCGGCATTCTACGCGCAGCGCCTGCGGCCGCCGCCGGCCCTCCGCATTCGCGCGCCACGTGACGCGGCTCCCCGCGCACCTTCCGCCCCCCGCAGCCTGCTGCCCGAACACGCGCTGATAGACTGCGCCGCTCGTGGAAGCTCTCGCAGACACCTCGTTGTCTCGCTGGCTCGGCGAGCTCGGTTGGATCGATCGCGTCGCGCTCAGCGTCGTCGGGCTCGCGGTGCTACGCGGGTTCTGGATCGGCCTGTTGCGCGAGGCCTTCTCGATCGGCGCGCTTGCCGCGGCCTTCGTCGCGGTGCGGCTATGGACCGATGCGGCGGCGCTCTGGCTGCTCGAACGCGCGCCGTTCGGGCTCGTGTTGACGAATCACCAAGCGCGCATCGCGGGCGGTGCGCTCGTCGCGCTCGCGGCGATGTTCATCGTCGTCGCGATCGGCGGCTTCGTGCGCAAGCGCGTGCACGCCACGGCGCTGGGCTTCCTCGATCGCGTGCTCGGCGGCGCGCTCGGCGCCGCAGAGGGCGCGCTCATCGTCGGCGTGCTGCTGATCGGCGTTGTTGCGTTCGTCGGTCGAGACCACGACGTGCTCGCGGGAAGCCGTTCCATCGAATGGCTGGCGCGCGCCCGTGGACTCGCGGGCGAGCTGCCCGACGTCGCGGCGCCGCCGCGGAATGATGAGGACGACCGCGACGACGTGTCCACGCCTCGAGCGCCGGCGCGCGAGATCGAGCTCGACCACTCGCGGAGTGACGAAATCAGCGTTTGATGCCAGTGCGATGCAGCGACCTGCCTGAGATCATCGGACCCAAGGATTCCAAGAGTCCCCCGGAATGGGTCGCCAGATCGCCTGGCCGTCCGAGCGCATGCGGGTGTCGATGAACCCGGCGTGCAGCCCGGCGAGCCGGACGGCCGGCGCGTCGACGACCGCGCCGTGGTGATGGCCGACGACTACGTGGCGAGATCGTCTGCCACGTCTGCCTCGTTCCGACCACTTCAAGGAGGGCGGAGGAGGCGCGATGTCCCCGATGCGCTTGGCGGCCGTCTTCACCGTGCTGCTGTCTGCCGAGCTCGCCGCAGCCGTGCCGGTGGCCTTCCAGTTCGACTCGATCACCAACAGTCCCGCGCCTGCCGTGCTCTCGAGCGCGCCGATTCTGGGAAGCGGCGATCTCGAGTTCGACGCGAGCGGAAATCTTCTCTCCGGCCAGCTCTCGCTTTCGCCGTACGCCATCGTGTTCGACGTCGATGGCGACGGGTACTACGACGTTCAGTTCGATACGACGAGCTTCATGCAGACGCTCGCGCCGGCAGCGATGATCGCCGGCGCGATCGATCTCGCGGGCGGAACGGGCTCGGCGAGCAATAGCTGCACGGTCCTGCCGGCGGCGCCGCCGGGCACGGCCTGCTCCGGCGGGAGCGGCATGGCCTTCGGAGCTGACAGCTCGCAATCGACGAGCGTCGCAACTCTCGTGTTCACGAGGTTCGGAAGCCCGACGGATGTCGCAGGAACCATCACGTGGGTGATCACGGCCACGACCGGCAACGTTCAGACTCGCGCCTACAGCTTCGCCACCCTCCCCGAGCCGAGCGAGGTCACACTGCTCGCAGTGCCGCTCGCGCTCGCCTGGTACGTCGCCCGCCGCCGCGGCTAGCCACATCTCACGGCCTGGCGCTCGTGGCGGGTGATGAGTCGCCGGCCGCTAGCGCGGCTCCGCCCAGCGCCCGTGATCCTGGATCAGTTTCACGAGCCGCTCGGGCGCGTCGGTCTCGGGCACGTTGCGCACGACACACTCGTGGCCGACGTAGAGGTTCACCTTGCCTGGACCGGAGCCGACGTAGCCGAAGTCGGCGTCCGCCATCTCGCCGGGGCCGTTCACGATGCAGCCCATCACCGCGATCTTGAGGCCGGGCAGATGCGCGGTACGCGCCTTGATGCGCGCGGTCGTCTCCTCGAGATCGAACAGCGTGCGGCCGCAGCTCGGGCACGAGATGAACTCGGTCCACGAGGTGCGGAGCCGCGCGCCCTGCAGAATGCGGTACGCGAGCGCGACGTCGCGCGCGAGCGAGCCCAGGCCGCCTAACACCACGGCATCGCCCAGGCCGTCGCAGAGCGGCGCGCCGAGGTCGGTGGCGGCGGCGAGCAACGCGGCCTCTTCGCCGGCGAACGGGTCGCTCCGATGGCGCAGCACGAGCGGGACTTCGGCGCAGCCGAGCGCGGCGAGCTTCGCCGCCGCGAGGCGCACGGCGTGCGTCGGGAGCTGCGACGTGACGGAAATCGCTGCGGGCCGGGCGCCGCTCGCGAGCGAGCGCTCGAACAGCTCCGCGAGCGCGTCCCCATCCGCGACCAGGTGCCACTCGGCTTGCGCCTCCGAGCCGTGCGGCGGGAGATCTCCTGGCCGCAGCATCACGACGACGCGAGCGAGCGAGCGGTCGATCAGCGCTGCCAGTGCGGGCGGCGCCTCGATCGCGATCGGGACCGCAACGCCGCGTTTCTCGAGCGCCACCGCGAGCGCCTCGGCACGCGCGAGCTCGGCGGCGTCGCGCGCCTGCAGCGCGAGCCCCTCGCAGGAGATCTCGCCGAGCTTCGCGAGCTCGCGGGCGATGCCGTCCGCGGTCGCGTTCGCGTCGTGCGGCGCGGGGCCCAGCGATGCGATCACGCGCACCGGCTCGCTGCCGCCGAAGCCATGCACCGCGCGCGTCGCGCGGCGTTCGTGCGCGTACGGGTCCGCCGTGAAAGCGAGGTCCATTTGGCCAATCGGGGTCTGACCCCGATTGGCCATTTCCCAGCGCGCGTCGTACCGCGCGGCGAGCGCGCGGGCGACCGGGATCTCCTTCACCGGGTCCTCGGTGAGCGAGACACGGATCGTGTCGCCGATGCCGTCCTCGAGCAGCGCGCCGATTCCGATCGCGCTCTTCACGCGCCCGTCCTCGCCGTCTCCGGCTTCGGTGACGCCGACGTGGAACGGGTACGACGCCGCATCGCCGCCGTGCGCGGCGGCGCGCTCGGCGAGGCGCGCGGCGAGCAGCCGGTACGCGTGAATCGCGACCTGCGGGTTGCTCGCCTTCATCGAGAACACGACGTCGCGGTAGGCCTCGTCCTCACACACCGCGAGGAACTCGAGCGCGCTCTCGACCATGCCCGCCGGGGTGTCGCCGAAGCGGTTCATGATGCGATCGCTGAGCGAGCCGTGATTCGTGCCGATGCGCAGCGCGCGGCCTTCCTGCTTCAGCCGCCGCACGAGCGGCGCGAAGCGCTCGTGCACACGGGCCACTTCCTCCGCGTAGTCGGCGTCGCTGTACTCGCGCGCCTCGAAGCGCTTCTTGTCGGCGTAGTTGCCCGGGTTGATGCGCACCTTCTCGACGTGCAGCGCGGCCTCGAGCGCCGCGTTTGGCGTGAAGTGGATGTCCGCGACCAGCGGGACGCGCACGCCACGCCGGTTCAGCTCCGCTCGGATCTCCCGCAGATTCTCCGCGTCGCGGATGCTGGGCGCGGTGATGCGCACGATCTCGCAGCCGGCCGCCGCGAGGCGCTCGGCTTGATCGGCGGTCGCACGCGTGTCGAGCGTGTCGGTCGTCGTCATCGACTGCACGCGGATCGGATTCGAGCCGCCGATCGCGACGTCGCCGATGCGCACGACGCGCGTCGCGCGGCGCTGCGGCGCGAACGGGCTCGCGACGTAGCGCGCGCTCACGCGCCCGCTCCGCCGATGAGCTCGTAGAGCCGCTCGATCGCGGCGTCGAGCTTCGTCGCGTCGGCGCCGCCGCCCTGCGCGAAGTCGGGCCGCCCGCCGCCCTTCCCGCCGACCACCGCCGAGATCTCACGCACGAGATCGCCGGCCTTCAGCTTGTCCTTCAGATCCGGCGTCACGCTCAGCGCGAGCGACACCTTCCCCTCGTCCGCGGACGCGACCAGCACGACGCCGGATTTCAGCTGCCCACGCAGATCGTCGACGAGGCCGCGCAGATCGCCCGCGCCGAGGCCGTCGGCCTTGCGCACGAGCACCTTCACGCCGCCGATCTCGCGCGCCTGCGGTCCGCTCTCGGCGCCGCCGCCGGAGAACTTCGCGCGCTTCAGCTCGGCGATCTGCTTCTCTGCCGCCTTGCGCTCGTCGAGCAGCTTCTCGACGCGCTCGCCCGCCTGGTCCGCTGGCACACGCAGCAGCTCGCTGACGCGCTTCAGCCTCTTCTCCTGCCCGCGCAGGTGCGCGAGCGCGCCAAGGCCGGTGAGCGCCTCGATACGCCGCACACCCGACGCGATGCCCGATTCGCCGAGGATCTTCAGCAGCCCGATGTCGCCGGTCGCGCGCGCGTGCGTGCCGCCGCACAGCTCGGTCGAGACGCCGCCGAACGAGACGACGCGCACCTCGTCGCCGTACTTCTCGCCGAACAGCGCCATCGCGCCGGCCGCGAGCGCGTCCTTGTATCCCATCTGGCGCACGCGCCCGCTGTCGTTCGCCTCGATCCACGCGTTCACGAGATCCTCGATGCGCTCGATCTGCTCTTCCGTGAGCGGCGCGTCGTGCGTGAAGTCGAAGCGCAGGCGATCGGGCGCGACCAGCGAGCCCTTCTGCATCGCCTGCGGGCCGAGCACCTCGCGCAGCGCCGCGTGCAGCAGATGCGTGCCGGAGTGATTGCGGACCGTGGCCGCGCGCGCTTCCGCGTCGACGGCGAGGCGCACCGCGTCGCCGGCGCGCAGCGTGCCGCGCGCGACCCGACCGATGTGCACGACGAGCGCGCCAGCGGGGCGCTGCGTGTCCGAGATCTCGACACGCGCGCCGTCCGACTCGATCACGCCGCGGTCGCCGACCTGGCCGCCGCTCTCCGCGTAGAAGGGCGTCTCGTCGACCACGACTTCGACGCGCGCGCCCTCGCCGGCGGCGTCGACCGCCACGCCATTCACCAAGAGCGCTCGCACGCGCGACTCGCCAGTCGTCGACTCGTAGCCGTTGAACTCCGTCGCGAGGTCGCGCGCCATGCGCCCGTAGATCTGCGCGACGCCCGCGTCGCCGCTGCCCTGCCACGCCTCGCGCGAGCGCGCGCGCTGCGTCTCCATCTCGCGCGCGAAGCCCGCCTCGTCGACGCTCATCGCGTGCGCCTTCAGCACGTCCTGCGTGAGATCGACCGGGAAGCCGAACGTGTCGTAGAGGCGGAAGACGACCGAGCCGGGCAGCGTCGCGGCGCCCTTCGCCTTCACGTTCGCGATCTCGCCCTCGAGCAGCTCGAGGCCGCTCTTCAGCGTCGCGAGGAAGCGCTCCTCTTCGCGGCGCACGCGGTCCGTGATGAACGCGCGGCGCTCGGCGAGCTCGGGGAACGCGCGCGACATCTCGTCGATCACGACGTCGGCGACCGCGTGCAGGAACGGGCGCTCCATCCCCAACAGAACGCCGTGGCGCGACGCGCGGCGCAGGATGCGGCGCAGCACGTAGCCGCGGCCCTCGTTCGCGGGCAGCACGCCGTCGCCGATCAGGAACGTGACCGCGCGCGCGTGGTCCGCGACGACCCGCAGCGAGACGTCGCGCTCGGCGTCGCGGCCGAGCGTCACGCCCGAGAGCTCCTGCGCGCGCGCGAGGATCGGCGTGAACAGATCCGTCTCGTAGTTGCTGCGGAAGCCGGAGAGCACCTGCGTGACGCGCTCGAGCCCGGCGCCGGTGTCGACGGACGGCTTCGGCAGCGGCGTGAGCGTGCCGCTCGCAGCGCGGTTGAACTGCATGAACACGAGGTTCCAGAACTCGAGGAAGCGGCCCGAGCTGCTCGACGGATCGTCGTTCGCGAAGCCGGGCACCGGACCGCGGTCGAGGTGGATCTCGGTGCACGGGCCGCACGGGCCCGTGTCGCCCATCTGCCAGAAGTTCTCGCTCGCGCCGAGCCGGTAGATCTTGTGCGCCGGCACGCCGATTTCGCGCTGCCAGATCTCGGCCGCCTCGTCGTCCTCGAGGAACACGGAGACGACCAGGTCGTCTGGCGAGATCTTCCAGCGCTGCGTGATCAGCTCCCACGCGAACGCGATCGCCTCGCGCTTGAAGTAATCACCGAACGAGAAGTTCCCGAGCATCTCGAAGAACGTGTGGTGGCGCGAGCTGCGGCCGACCTCCTCGAGGTCGTTGTGCTTGCCGGAGACGCGCATGCACTTCTGCGTCGTGGTCGCGCGCTTGTAGGAGCGCGTCGCCTCACCGGTGAAGACGCGCTTGAACGGGACCATGCCGGCGTTCGTGAACAGCAGCGTCGGGTCGCTCGGCACGAGCGAAGCGCTCGGCACGCGCGCGTGCGCCTTCGACTCGAAGAACTCGAGGAAGGTCTCGCGAATGTCGTGTGCGGAGCGCGGCGTCGGCAAGAAGCCCCCTTCGGCCGAAAGAAGGGGCCGAGGTTAACAGGGGCATCGGCGGCGAAACGCCGCGGTAACGCGGTCGGCTGCGCTCTGAACGGCCTCGGCCGGCGCGGTCGGACGCGCACCGCCGCGCGGTCACGCGAAAATTCTCAGCCGTACGCCTGCCGATTGTGGAGCGCCGCCGCGACGCGCGACGCCCTAAATGCAAAGTGACGCGAGCGCGCCTCGATGGCGCGCTCGCGTCACCCCTCCCCAATAGACTCGACTCGCGAAGTCGAGCACTCTGCCAGCGCCGGCGCCTGTGAGCCTCGAATCGCGAGCGAACGCGCGCGACGGACCGGTACACCCAGGTAGACGTGCGAGCCACGGAGCGAGAGCGGCACCCGAGGAGCGCGCGCGTTCGCTCGTGCGGGAACCTCGTACCTCCGCCTGAGTCCGCTAGAACCGCTCCACGAAGTCCGGCCCGCCGGCGCCGCCGCCACCGCCCTTGCCGCCCCCGCCTTCAGGCTTCTCGCCCTTTGCCGCGTCGCCTTCGAAATCGTCCCACGTGCCGTCGGACGTGGACGCGATGCCCTTGAAGCGCAGCACGAAGTCGTCGCGGTTGCTGACGTGCTTCAGCGCTTCCTCGAACGTGATCAGCCCGCTCTTCACGTGCGACATCAGCGACTGATCGAAGGTCTGCATGCCGTAGGACGTGAAGCCCTTCGCGATCGAGTCGTGGATCTCTTTCGTGCGGTCCTTGTCCGAGATGCACTCGCGCACGCGCGCCGAGGCGATCATCACCTCGAGCGCCGGCACGCGGCCCTTGCCGTCGGCGCGCGGCACCAGGCGCTGCGAGATCACGGCCTTCAGGATCGACGCGAGCTGCAAGCGCACCTGCTTCTGCTGGTACGGCGGGAAGACGGAGATGATGCGATTGATCGTCTCGGTCGCGTCGAGCGTGTGGAGCGTGCTCATCACGAGGTGACCGGTCTCGGCCGCGGTGATCGCGGTCTCGATGGTCTCGTAGTCGCGCATCTCGCCGACGAGGATCACGTCGGGGTCCTGCCGCAGCGCGGCGCGCAGCGCGTTCGAGAAGGTCTGCGTGTCCACGCCGATCTCGCGCTGGTTCACGATCGAGCGGCGATCGCGGATCAGGAACTCGATCGGATCCTCGATCGTCATGATGTGGCAGGTTCGATTCGTGTTGATGTAGTCGATCATCGACGCGAGCGTGGTCGACTTGCCGGATCCGGTGGTGCCGGTGACGAGGATCAGACCGCGCTGCTCCATCGCGATCTTCTCGATCACCTTCGGCAGATGGAGCTGCTCCATCGTCTTCACGCCGAACGGAATCACGCGGAACACGATGCCGGTGGTGCCGCGCTGCTGGAACACATTGACGCGGAAGCGCCCGAGGCCGGCGATGCCATAGGCGAGATCGCATTCGCGCTTCTCGTCGAAACGCGCGCGCTGGACGTCGTTCATGATCGACTGCGCGATCTTGCTCATCTCTTCGGGCAGCAGCCGCTCGCCGTTCTTCAGCGGCACGAGCGCGCCGTCTACGCGGAACATCGGGGGCAGGCCCGACTTCAGATGGATGTCCGAAGCGCCGCCTTTCAGGGCGACCTTCAGGATCTCGTCGAGATTCAGGGCCATTGCTGGCGTCCCCTCTCACGGCTTCCGCATGCACGACGGGCGTTTGCCCCGTTTCGGCTGGGAGAGAGGTCGCCTTGAGGCGGGCGGAGGGAGCCGGCCGCGCGCGGCAGGCCCGCCTCCGCCCGGGTTCGGGGCGTCCCGAAATCAGGAGTGGGCGACTCTGAGACTGTGAAGAAATGCGCCGTCCAGGGCGCTGCGCTGCGCGGAAGCCACTGTTCGATCTCCGCTCGGCTCACGCGAGCCGAAGGCTCGCGTGGCCTCGCTGCGCGCCGCGAAGCGCGGCTTGCACTCAGTCCTTCTTGGGTGCCTCGCGCCCGACCGGCACGCCGCGCTTGATGCCCTTCGCGGCGTAGACCGCCTCGGAGAGGCGCTCGCGCGCGTCCGCATTCTCTTTGAGGAAGCGCCGCGCGGCTTCGCGGCCCTGGCCGATCCGCTCGCCCCCGTAGGAGAACCACGAGCCGCTCTTCTCGACGATTCCCGCTTCGGTGCCGAGGTCGAGCAAGTCGCCCTCGTAGGACACGCCCTCGTTGTAGAGGATGTCGAACTCGGCCTGCCGGAACGGCGGCGCGACCTTGTTCTTCACGACCTTCACGCGCGTCCGGTTGCCGATCACTTCGTCACCTTCCTTCAGCGCGGCGATACGGCGCACGTCGAGGCGAACCGACGAGTAGAACTTCAGCGCGTTGCCGCCGGTCGTCGTCTCGGGGTTGCCGAACATCACGCCGATCTTCATGCGGATCTGATTGATGAAGATCACGGTGGCCTGCGACTTCGCGACGGTGCCGGTGATCTTGCGCAGCGCCTGACTCATCAGCCGCGCCTGCAAGCCCATGTGTTGGTCGCCCATCTCGCCCTCGATCTCGGCGCGCGGCACCAATGCGGCGACCGAGTCGATCACGACCAGGTCGATCGCACCGGAGCGCAGCAGCACGTCCGCGATCTCGAGCGCCTGCTCGCCGGTATCGGGCTGCGAGACGAGCAAGTCTTCGACTTTCACGCCCAGCCGGCGCGCGTAGTTGACGTCGAGCGCGTGCTCGGCGTCGATGAACGCGGCGACACCGCCGGCGCGCTGCACTTCCGCCACCGCGTGCAGCGAGAGCGTCGTCTTACCGCTCGACTCCGGGCCGTAGATCTCGACCACGCGCCCGCGCGGATAGCCGCCGATGCCGAGCGCGATGTCGATGCTCACCGAGCCCGACGAGAAGCTCGGGATCTCCTTGTCGATCGACTCGTCGCCCATCGTCAGGATCGAGCCCTTGCCGAACTGCTTCTCGATCGACGACACGGCCATCTCGAGCGCTTTGCGCTTCGCGTCGCCGGCCTGCTGCTGAACTTCGGTCTTCGCCATGAATTGCTCCTTGGTTTCTATTGGAAGAGGGTGAGTGACCTGTTTCCGCGCGCTACGCGCCGAGAGAAAAGCGTGGCGAGCGGCGAGTACTGGGCTCCGCCGGAGGAGAGATCGCTGCGGAAGAGCACGACCTCACGAACGGTCTGCGTGGCCGAGAGCGCCGGCGCCTCGAGCGCAGGGAAGCGCCGCGCGCGCACGCGGCCGATCGTGAGGTGCGCACGGAACGCGCGCTCCTCGGGCGCGAGGCCGCTCTCGACGACGACCTTCTCGAGCCGCGCGGCGATCTCCGCGAGCGCGTCCCTCGGCTCGGCCACGAGCGCGATCACCTTCGGCCGGCGCGGCGTCGGGAAGGCGAGCGGAGCGCCGAGCGTCAGCATGAACGGCGCGCAGCCGGCGAGCGCGTCTTGGGCGTGCTCTGCGAGCGGCGCGATCTCGCTCGCCGCGACGTTGCCGAGGAAGCGCAGCGTGAGGTGATACGAGCCCGGCGCGAGCCAGCGCACGCCGTCGCCGCCCGGGCGCGCGGCGAGCGCCCGCGCGCACGCGGCCGCGCTCTCGCGCAGCTCTCCTGCGAGCGCGACCGCGAAGAACGCGCGCACGGCCAATCCGTGCTTGCGCGCGGAGAGCCCGAGCGGCTCGCGCTCGTTCGTCATGACTTCCCCCGCACGTAGCGCGGCACGACGCGCGGCAGACCGAGCTGCGCGCGGCGAACCCAATCGAGCGCCGTCTGAGTGGTGATCGCGCGGTGCCGCTCGCGATCGAACGGGAAGATCATCTGCTCCGCCTCCACGCCTTGCTTCGAGGCGTGAGCGATCCAGACGAGGCCGACCGGCTTCTCCGGCGTGCCGCCGTCGGGGCCCGAGATGCCGGTCGTCGCGAGCGCGAGATCGGCGCCGAAGCGCGCGCGGGCGCCTTCCGCCATCGCGCGCGCGACCGGCTCGGAGACGGCGCCGTGCTCGCGCAGCAGCGCTTCGGGCACGCCGAGCAGATCGCGCTTGGCTTCGTTCGCATAGGCGACGACGCCGCCGCGGTAGTAGCGAGAAGAGCCGGGCACTGCGGTGAGCCGCGCGCCGATCAGGCCGCCGGTGCACGACTCCGCGGTCGCCAGCGTCAGCCCGCGTTCGGCCAGCATGCGGCCGACCACCGCCTCCATCGTCTCTTCGCCGCGCGTGTAGACGAGCGGACCGAGCTTCTGCTCGATCGCGGCGCACGCACGCGCGAGCTTCGCCTCGGCCTCGGCCGCAGTCGCCGCACGCGCGACGGGGCGCAGGAAGTTGTCAGGGAACGCGGTGCGGAAGCCGAGCACGACGCCCGGCTCGCGGCCGACGTCCTTCAGCAGATCCTCGAGATTCGACTCGCCGAGCCCGAACGTGCGCAGCAGCGCCGCGCGCATCACGCCGCGGCCGCCGCCGAGCCGAGCCGCGACGCGCGGCAGCACCTGCTCTTCCATCATCCGGTAGAGCTCGCGCGGCACGCCGGGCATGCAGAAGAACACCGCGCGCCCGACGTCGAGCATGCAGCCCGGCGCGGTGCCGACCGGATTCGGCAGCACCTCGGCGCCCTCCGGCACGAGCGCCTGCTTCGCATTGCTCGGCGCCATCTCGCGGCCGAGGCGCGCGAAGAACGCCTGGATCTGGCGCAGCGACGGCTCGTGCTGCACGAGCTTGCGCCCGAACGTCTCGGCGAGCACTTCGACCGTGAGGTCGTCGCGCGTCGGGCCGAGGCCGCCGGAGACCAGCACGACGGCGCTGCGATCGGCGGCACGCAGGAACGCGTCGCGCATGTCGGCGGGATCGTCGTTCACCGACGCGTGGAAGCGCGTCTCGAGCTCGATCCCGAGCAGCTTCTCGGACAGGAACGACTTGTTGGAGTCGACGATCTCGCCGCGCAGCAGCTCGTCGCCGATCGTCAGAATCTCCGCCGTCACGCGAGCACTCCGAAAGCCATCAGTGCGGCGACGACGACGGCGGCAAGCGCGCCTGCGATCACGTCGTCCGCCATCACCCCGAGCCCTCCTGCGAAGCGCCGCTCGGCCCAACGCACCGGCCCCGGCTTGGCGATATCGAACAGCCTGAATGCGACGAATCCGGTCACAAGCGCGAGGAAACTCGTGCGCGCGGGCCCGGGCAACGCGAGCAGTGGGCCCAGCGCGAGCAGCTGACCGGCGACCTCGTCGATCACGATGCGGCCATCGTCCTCGCGGCCGAGAGCGCGTTCCGCTTCGCCCGCGGCCCAGCTGCCGATCGCCATCAATGCCCCCAACACCCCAATCAGCGCCCAGAACGACTGCGAAAGTAACACGAAAATAGCGATAGCGAGCAGCGCGCCGAACGTTCCGGGGGCGAAAGGCAGGAATCCGGCGCCGAGGCCAGTCGCGAGAGCGAGCGCGACGAGCCGCCGGGCGCGCGCCGGCCGAGCTTCGAGCTGGGTTTCGATGAGAGCTCCGCTTGGGACCGCGGAGGAGAGTTCGGGGCGACCGGGCGGGGGAATCCCGATCGCGTGAGTTTCTCCGACGGAACCGCGAAGCGTCAAGCGCGCAACGAAATCTGGACCGCAAGCCGACCGAGCGAACGCGGCTCGCTCAGCGCGGCGGGCGGCTCTCGGCGTCCCGATCTACCGGGCAGAGCCGAGCGAAGCCCACGAAAGGCAGTCACAATGCGAGCGCGTCGTCGTGGGGGGAACGATGGAGCGCTCAGCGCCGGGCAGCGCAGCGGCGGAGCCGTCCGTGCATGCGGGACGCTCGGCCACCGAGCTCGCGGTGCTGCTGCTCGAGCTCGCGAGCCTGATGCGTGCGCGCGCGATGCTGAGCCCCGGCGATTCGAAGCTGAGCGCCGTGTTCGACCGCTGCGCGCGCGCCTGGCGCTCCGACTTCGCGCGCCACGGCGCGCTCGCACTCGAACTCTCGCAGGAGGGGTTCCGCGAGATCGGCGGCGGCGGGATCCTGCATCACGCGCGGCTCGCCGACTTGCTCGCGAATCTGCGCTGGCGCGATCTGCGCACGCTGCGCTTCGACGCGGATTTCGACGGCGACGCGCTCGCCGCGTTCGTGCACGTGCTCGCCGAACAAGGGCTGCGCGGAGCCGATCTCGCCAGTCGGCTGCGCGCGCTCGTGCCGGTCGGAATCGATGTCGAGCCCGGAGCTGCGACCGAGCCCGAGATCGCGGCTGCAGAGCCCGCGTCGAGCTCCGCTGCGGACTCGGCGCCGAATCGTCCAGCCAAAGCGAATGCTGGCGACGCCGGGGGCACGAACGGCGGTGCGCTTTCCGCCGATGCGTTCGGCGCGCCGGCCGTCGACCCCGACTCCGACACGCTCCCGGTCGGGAAGGACGAGCGCGAGTCGGCGCTCGATCTGCTGCTCCGCGAGCTCGCGGACTGCACGAACCTGACGAGCTACCTCGAGCTGACGCGCCGGGCGATCACCGAAGCGGAACGCATGCGCGACGCCGGCGAGCTGTTCCGCGTGATCGACGCGCTCGCGGAGCATGCCGAGACGAAAGAGACGCGGCTCGCCGAGGTCGCGCGCACGTTCCTCGGCTCGCTGTGTCAGGGCAGCGCGCTGAGCGATTTGCTCGAGCGCGCGGCGCGCGGCGTCGGCGCCGAGCAGGTCCGCGCGGCGCAGATTCTCTCGCTGGCCGGCGAGACGGTCGCGGCGCCGGTGCTCGATCGGATGCCCGCCTATCCGGAAGTCGTGCAGCGCGAGCGGCTGGTCCCGCTGCTGCTCGCGCTGGGCGAGCGCGCGGTTCCGGAGCTGATGCAGCGGCTCGAGCGCCCCGAACCCGAGATCTCGCGAGCTGCCGTGCACGTGCTCGGGATGATGCAGCACCCGGGGGCGGTCGGACGGCTCGCCGAGCTCGCGCTGGGAGCCGAGCCGCTGCTGCGCGAAGAGGCCGCGCGAGCGCTCGTCCGCATCGGCACCGAGGACGCGGTGAACGGGCTCGCGCGCGGGCTGCGCGGCGAGCGTGCGGTGATCGTGTCCGCCGTCCAGCACCTCGGAGGCACGGGAAACGCGCGCGCGGTGACGCCGCTCGGGCATGCGCTCGAACGCGCGCTCGAGGCGAAGGACGTCGAGCTCGCAAAGGAAATCCTGCGCGCGCTCGGTCGCGTCGGGCGGCCGGAGGCGAACGTGATCTTCGGCTCCGTGATGCGGCGCAAGGCCGGTCTCACCGGGCGCTGGCTGAAGGACGTGAAGGTCGCTGCCGCGTCGGCGCTCTCGACCGTCCCCGGCGACCAAGCCGTCGCTCTGCTCGCCGAGGCACTGGAGTCGCGCGACGAGCCGCTACGCAAGGCTGCGCAGCGCGCGCTCGACCGGCGCGCCGAAGCGGTCGCGCGCGGCGCGCGCGCGCGTTGAGACCGATGGTGGTGCTGGCGCTCGACCTGGGCGCGAAACGCATCGGGCTCGCGGTCTCGGACGCTGACGAGCGCATCGCGTTTCCGGCGGGCGTGCTGGAGAGCCGCGGGCGCGCGCGCGACGTCGCGGCGATCGGCGACGTGATCCGGGAACGCTCGGTCGGCTGCGTCGTGGTCGGCTTGCCGCTGCACATGAGCGGGCGGCGCGGGCCCGAAGCCGAGGCGGCGCAGCGCTTCGCGGACGAGCTCGCGGCGCAGACCGGCGTGACGGTCGAGACGCTCGACGAGCGCTGGACTTCCCGCGAAGCGGAGCGGTCGCTGCGGGAGCTCGGCCGAGGCAGCAAGAAGCGGGCGCGCGGGGAGGTCGATTCGATGGCCGCGACGTTGCTGCTGCGCGCGTTCCTCGAGCGCCGTTCCGGGAGCGGTGGGCGGTGAGCGGCCGGCGTGCGCGCCGCCGGCCGCTGTTCGCGTTCGCGCTGGCTGCGGTGCTGCTCGTCGGGGTCATCGGCGCGCTCGCGGCCCGGCGCTGGTGGGACCGCGCGCTCGGCCCGCCGGACCGGAGCGGCGCCGCGCTCGTCGTCGAGGTGCCGCGCGGCGCGACCTTCGGCGCGGTGGCCGCGCAGCTCGAGGCCGGCGGCGCGATCCGCAGCGCGCGCGCGTTCACGTGGCTCGCGCGGCTCGAAAAGAAGGACGGCTCGCTGCACGCCGGCGAGTACGAGATCGCCGCAGGCCGCTCGGCGCGCGAAGTGCTTTCGATGTTGGTCGAGGGTCGCGTGCGCCTACACGCGGTCGCGATTCCCGAAGGCCTCCGCATCGAGGAGATCGCCCGACGCGTCGCCGATGCCGGGTTCGGCAGCCCGGAAGAGTTCAGCGCGCTCGCGCGCGATCCGGCCTTCGCGAAGGAGCACGGCATCCCGGCCGCGACGCTCGAGGGCTACCTGTTTCCCGAGACGTACCGCTTCGAACGGGGCGCCGACGCGCGCGCGGTGATCGAGGCGCAGCTCTCACAGTTCGAACGGACTTGGAGCGAGCTCGAGCCGTTGGCGCGCGCGCGCGGGATCGACAAGCGCGACGCCGTGATCCTCGCGTCGCTGATCGAGAAGGAAACTGGCGCGCCCGCGGAGCGCCCGCTGATCTCCGCGGTGTTCCACAACCGCATCGCGAAGGGAATTCGACTCGAGACCGATCCCGCCGTGATCTACGGCATCGCGAACTTCGATGGCAACCTGACGCGCGCGCATCTCGAAGACGGCGGCAATCCGTATAACACCTATCGGATCGCCGGCCTGCCGCCGGGGCCGATCGCCAATCCGGGCGCCGCGTCGCTGCGCGCAGCGATCTCCCCCGCGCCGGGCGTCGACTACCTCTTCTTCGTCTCGCGCGGCGACGGCACGCATGCCTTTAGCAGCGCCTACTCGGAGCACTTGCGCGCTGTACGGCGGTACCAGCTTCGGCGGGGTCCGTGACGCGGCATGCGTTCTTCCTCTTTTACTTCGCTCCGGCGTCGAAGACTCCGCCTCCGCTGCGCGCTTCGCTTGCGTAGCTCGGCACACCTTTCGAGGCGCCTCACAGCGAGAACGCTCTAGCTCCGAGAGGACGCGGCATGCCATCGAGGTGCGTACGGCTCTCGGAGGCTCGACGCGACGTCTCCGCGCCGTGGACGACATCGGTGGGCGGCGGCTCGCTGGCCGTGCTGGGCCACGCAAGCGAAGCGCGCAGCGGAGGCGGCGTCCGAAGTCGGTGCTTCCCGTCCTGCAGCCGCGCAGGCTACGGAATCGCGACCTCCTTCAAGAGGTCCAAATTGTCGAGCGCGCGGCCGGCGCCGTAGACGACGGCAGTGAAGGGGTCCTCGCTGCGCAGGATCGGAAGCTTCGTCTCTTGGCGCAGGACCGTGTCGAGGTCCTTCAGCATCGAGCCGCCGCCGACCAGCATGATGCCGCGGTCGACGATGTCGGCGGCGAGCTCCGGCGGCGTGCGCTCGAGCGTCAGGTGGACGCACTCGACGACCTGCGCGAGCGGCTCTTGCAGCGCCTCGCGGATCTCCTCGCTGGTCGTGACGACCACCTTCGGGATGCCGGCAACGAGATCGCGGCCCTTGATCTCCATCGTTTCGGTCTTCGCCGTCGGAGACGCGGTGCCGATCGCCATCTTCACGGATTCGGCGGTGCGCTCGCCGATCAACATGTTGTACTTGCGCTTTACGTAGTTGATCACCGATTCGTCCATCGCGTCGCCACCGCAGCGGATCGAGCGCGAGGTGACGATGCCGGAGAGCGAGATCACCGCGACGTCGGTCGTGCCGCCGCCGATGTCGACGACCATGTTGCCGGTCGGCGCGGTCACGTCGAGGCCGGCGCCGATCGCGGCCGCCATCGGCTCCTCGATCAGGAACACCTCGCGCGCGCCGGCCGACATCGCGGATTCGCGCACTGCGCGCTTCTCGACGCTGGTGATGCAGGGCGGCACGCAGATCACGATGCGTGGGCGCGCGATGCGCCGCTTGTTATTGGCGCGGCCGATGAAGTAGCGCAGCATCGCCTCGGTGATCTCGAAGTCCGCGATCACGCCGTCCTTGATCGGGCGCACCGCGCGGATGTTGCCCGGCGTGCGGCCGAGCATTTCCTTCGCCTCGTGCCCGACCGCGAGCACCTTGTCGCCGCGCCCGCTCGGGTCGCTCGTCACCGCGACCACGGACGGCTCGCTGCAGATGAGGCCCTTGCCCTTCGCGTACACGAGCGTGTTCGCCGTGCCGAGATCGATGGCGAGATCGTTCGAGAGCCACCCCATCAGCGATTCGAACATGAAATCCTCTCGGAGTGAGGCGCGGCGCGCCGGTCTCATTCCGTATCGGCGGAGTGGCGAAGGAATTGAGCGCTCGCTGCGCGTGCGCTGCCGCGAAGCGCCCCGTCGCCGTGACGCGGACCGCGTTCGCCCGGATCGCACAGCCGGCGTACGACACGCTGCCTGCGGACTGCGCCAGAGCTGCGTGCGCGAGTGAGCCCGGTCCGAAGCTAGGACTGGATCACGAGCTTCGAGAGGCTGGTCTTGCGCAGGTTCGTCTTCTGAATCGTGCGGACCAGCTCGGCGACCTTCTCGGTGTCGGTCTCGAACGGGTTGTTGCAGATCACGCGCACGTTGAGCAGGTTGCCGAGCCGGATGTTCGACCAGTCGAGGTCGTACTGGATGCCGTTCTGGCGGGCGAGCTTGATGAACTCGCCGCGCATCTTCGCGCGTGTGTCCGGCGGCGGCTCGGTCTTCGCCTTGTCGACCTCTTCGTTGGTCAGGATCCGGTCGACCGCGCCCTTGCGCTCGAGCAGGTAATAGAGCCCGCGCGTCATGCGCAGGTCGTGGTACTGCAGGTCGAGCATGAACACGCGCGGGTCGCTCCAGCGCGAGTCGTGGCCCTGGATCCAGTTCTCGATCAGCCGGCGCTTGATCACCCAGTCGATCTGGCGGTCGAGCTTGTCAGGGTCCGCGTCGAGGCAGTCGAGCACGTGCTGCCACATGCGCACCGACTCTTTGAGCTCGTCCGAGACCGGGTACTGCTCGACGTACTTCTGCGCCATCTCGCAGTACTCGCGCTGGATCTCGATCGGCGAATACTCGCGGCCGTTGTCGAGCCGCAGCTTGCGCTTGCAGGTGGTGTCGTACGAGATGTCCTTGATCGCCTTCACCGGATTGCGCAGGGTGAAGTCCTTGTTGATGTAGTTGTCCTCGATCATCTGGAGCACGACGGCGCACGCGCCGATCTTCAGGAAGTTCGTGTACTCCGACATGTTCGAGTCGCCGACGATCACGTGCAGGCGGCGGAACTTCTCGCGGTCGGCGTGGGGCTCGTCGCGCGTGTTGATGATCGAGCGGTCGTTCGTCGTGGTGCCGCTGATCTTCTGATAGATGTGCTGCGCGCGCTGGCTGACGCAGTAGTGCACGCCTTCCTGCGTCTGGAACACCTTGCCCGCGCCCGCGTAGATCTGGCGCGTCACCAGGAACGGGATCAGCTGCTCGGCCAGGTAGTAGAAGTCGACGTCGCGGTCGACCAGGTAGTTCTCGTGGCAGCCGTAGCTGTTGCCGACGAAGTCCGTGTTGTTCTTGAAGATCGACAGCTTCCCGGCGATGCGCTCCTCGCGGATCTTCTCCTCCGCGTAGTCCTGGAGGTCTTCGAGGATTCGCTCGCCGGCCTTGTCGTAGACGATCAGCTGGCGGGGCGAGGCGCACTCGGGCGTCGCGTACTCGGGATGGCAGCCGGTGTCCTGGTAGAAGCGCGCGCCGTTCTCGAGGAAGACGTTGAGGAAGTGCTCGGTCGTGATCAGCTTCTCGAACAGGAAGCGGATCGCCTTCTCGACCGGGAGCGTCTTCCGCCCCTCGGGCGTGAAGATGATCCCGTACTCGGTCTCGACGCCGTAGATGCGCTTTTGCACGCTCTCGCCCCAGTTCGGCGAATGTACCCGCGCTTTATCGGCGCATCACGCGCACGACTTGCAGCGCTTCCCTGAAAGCAGTCGGCATGCCAGCAGGCCCCCTGGGGCCGTCGCTGCCTCGACAGCAACGACGCGCGAGCTCCCTCAGGCGAGCAGCTGCTGCACTTCGCTCGCGGCGAGCCGGCGGAACTTGCGGCCGGGGCGCGTGCGGTCGAGCAGCGCGACCTCGAGGTGACGCGCGCCGAGGTCGGGATTTCCGTTCTCGGCGCGATGCAGCGCGTCGCGACCGAGCTTCAGCGCCGCACCGAGCGAGAGGCCGGCGCGGTACTGCGCCGCCATGTGGCTCTGCAGGTTGTCGACGCTGCCGCCGATCACGACGAAGCCGTCTTGATCCTGGATCGTGCCGTCGAAGCCGATCTTGTAGAGCGCGTTCTTCTCGTGGCCGGCGAGATTCTCGTCGCCCACCTCGGCGACGACGATCTCCACCTCGAACGGTTTGATCGAGCGCGTGAACTCCTCGCCGAGCACCTGCGAGTAGACGTTCGCCAGCGCCTTGCCGCGCACGTCGTCGCGGCTGAAGCGATAGCCCTCCACGTCGGCCCACTGGATGCCCATCTTCCGCAGCCGATCGAACTCGCTGAACTTGCCGACGCCGGCGAACGCGATGCGGTCGTAGATCTCGCCGACCTTCTGCAGCTTCAGCGGGTTCTCGGCCACCATGAGAACTCCGCCCTCGAACTCGAGCGTCACGATCGACTTGCCGCGCGCGATGCCCTTGCGCGCGTACTCCGCCTTCTCGGCGGTCATCTGCTCGGGATTCACGTAGAAGGGAAACGCCATTTCGTTTGGGCTCCGCTCGGCTTCGCCTCGCCGCGCGCCGCCTGAGCGAGCTGGGCTCGCTCGGCCGGCTTGCGGCTGCTCGAGCCGCGTTCGGGCGTTGCGTGGTCCTTCGGTTGCGAGCTTCCTGGTCGTCGAGTGCGATCCGCGTCAGCCGCGCGGGCGCCGGCGGCGTTCGAGGACTTGCTGGTAGGCCTGCGCGATCTCGTCGTCGGTGACGTCCTCGACGCCGCGCGCGGTGCACGTCTTGACGCGCGGATAGATCCCTCGCTCCAAATCGACGCCGCCGGTGGCGCGGTCCTCGTCACTCGCGTCCTTGACCGCCTCGATCGCCATCAGCAGCGCGTCCGCGCGTGAGGCGTCGGGGCGGAAGCTCTTCTTGAGCGATTCGCGCGCGAACAGCGAGCCGGAGCCGACGCTCTCGAATTCGCGCTCCTCGTAGCGGCCGCCGGTGATCTCGTACTTCCAGACGCGACCCGTGCGACGACGCGCGTCGTAGCCGGCGAAAAGCGGCACCACCGCGAGCCCCTGCATCGCGGCGGGCAGGTTCTGGCGGATCAGCTGCGAGAGCGTGTTCGCCTTGCCCTCGAGCTCGAGCGGCTCGCCTTCGATCTTCTCGCGGTGTTCGAACTGGATCGCGATCAAGCGCGCCATCTCGATCGCGGGTCCGGCAGCGCCGGCGATCGCCATCACCGACGTGGCGTCGGTGACCCAGAGCTTCTCGAGCTCGCGACTCGCGACCTGATAACCCATCGTCGCGAGCCGATCGGCGGCGAGCATCGCCCCGCCTGCGAAGCGAAGCCCGAGGCAGGTCGTGCCGTGCGCGACCGGCGGCGCGGCTCCGATCTGACCGAGCATGCCGCTCAGGTCGGGCCTCAGCTGCGGATGATCGAGCGAGAGCAGCTCGAGGAAGCTCGAACCCTTGTAGCCATCCCAGAACTGCACGCCCCCTCCCGCTGCGTGAGAACCCATCGGCGCTCGCCCCCCGACGAGCGCGAAGTCGATCCGCCCTACTCGCCGCCGCGCTGGACGTAGTTCTTGACGAACTCCTCGGCGTTCTCTTCCAGGACGTTGTCGATCTCGTCCATCAGCGAGTCCATCTCTTCCTTGAGCGCCTCGCCCTTCTTGGCCAGCTTCTTGCCGCCTTCGCCGGACGAGCTCGCACCCTCGCCTTCGCCACCGCCCTGCTTCTGCTTCTGTTGCTGCTCCGCGGCGCGCGCGAAGCCGAACGTCGCCAGATCCGCTTCATTCGCGGTCGTGGTCTTGCGGCGCATCATGTGCGTTCTCCTCGCGGGATTCAGGTGCGCAGGTTGCGCACGAGGTCGGCGGCCGTCGGCGAGCGATCGAACAGCTCCTGCACGTGCTTCTTCGAACCCTTCAGCGGCTCCACCATCATCACGCGCTTGATCGGCTCGTCGCCGATGCCGAACGAGATCGAGTCCCAGTTGACGCCGAACACTGCGTCACCGTAGCGCTTGAGGCACTGGCCTCGGAAGTACGCCCGCGTGTCCTCGGGCGGCTCGGTGATCGCACGCACGATCTCCTCGTCTTTGACGAGGCGCCGCAGCTTGCCTTGCCGCTCGAGCAGGTACGCGAGGCCCTTCTCCGGCCGCACGTCGTGGAACTGCAGGTCGAGCATCTGCGCCTGCGGCGATTCCCAGTCGAGCGACTTGCGCTCGAGGAACGCCTCGATCATCTGCTGTTTGGCGACCCAGTCGATGCGGTCGGCGAGCGAGCGCGGATCGCGCTCGAGCGCGTCCAGCGTCGCGAGCCAGTGGTCGAGCATCTCGGGCGCCCACTCCGGCAGCTCGCGCGTCGCCTGATACTTCCGCGCGAGCTCATAGTACTCGCGCTGGAGCTGGATCGCGGTGAGCTTCTTGCCCGACGCGAGCTCGATCGCGCGGCGCAGCCCGGTGTCGTGCGAGACCTCCTTGATCGCGCGCACCGGATCGCGCAGCGTGAGATCGCGGTCGATCGCGCCGTCCTCGATCATCGAGAGCACGATCGCGGTCACGCCCTGGCGCAGCCAGATCGTGTACTCGCTCATGTTCGAGTCGCCGACGATCACGTGCAGGCGGCGGTACTTCTCGCGATCCGCGTGCGGCTCGTCGCGCGTGTTGATGATCGGCCGCTTCACCATCGTGTCGAGCGCGACCTCGACCTCGAAGAAGTCCGCGCGCTGCGAGAGCTGGTAGACGCACGGATGCGCGCGGTTCTCGCTGCCGACCTTGCCGGCGCCGGCGTAGATCTGGCGCGTCACGAAGAACGGCATCAGGTGCTCGACGATCTGCTTGAAGGACGTGCGGCGGTCCATCAAGTAGTTCTCGTGCGAGCCGTAGCTGTTGCCCTTGTGGTCGCTGTTGTTCTTGTGCACGAGCAGCTGCGTGCCGGCGGGCAAGAGCTGCGTCGCCTCGCGCCGCGAGATCTCGAGCACGCGCTCGCCGGCCTTCTCGTGGATCACGAGGTCGCGCGGGTTGGTCACCTCGGGGCAGGAGTACTCGGGGTGCGCGTGGTCGACGTAGTAGCGCGCGCCGTTCTCGAGCGTCTTGTTACGGGCGATGTTCTCCTGCTGGTTCGGCGTGTACTTCTCGCCGTCCACCTGAAAGCCCCGCGCGTCCGCGAGCGGGTTCTCCTGGTCGTAGTCCCACAGGATGTCCGCGAGCCGGTCTTCCCGGTACGCGTTCACGAGCAGCACGCAGCTCGAGATCGGATCGAAATCGCGGTCGTTCTGTACCGCGATGCCGAACTCGATCTCGGTGCCCATCACCTTGGGTATCGCCATCGGCGCTCCACGAAATCCGGGTGACGGGCGCGCGCCCGCCGCTCAGAGGTACTGCCCGGAGTCGACGTTCTCGATGGAGCGTTCCTTCCGGCTGATGCCCGTAATCAGCGTGCGCACGTTGATGATGCGTTCGCCCTTGCGGCCCGAGATGCGCGCCCAATCGTCCGGGTTCGTCGTGTTCGGGAGATCCTCGTTCTCCTTGAACTCGTCCCGCACGGCCGTGTGCAGGTCGTCGAGCTTGATGCCGCGCTCGCCGGAGTCGATCACCCGCTTCACGGCCATCTTCTTGGCGCGCGCCACGATGTTCTCGATCATCGCGCCGCTCGAGAAGTCCTTGAAGTAGAAGATCTCGCGCTCGCCCTTCGCGTAAGTGACCTCGAGGAACTTGTTCTCGTCGCCGGTCGAGTACATCTTCTCGATCGTCTCGCGCAGCATCGCCTCGACGGCCTTGGCGGGATCGCTTCCGTAGCGCTGCACCATCGACGCATGCAGCGGCAGATCCGCCGTCATGTACTTGGTGAAGATCTCGAACGCGGCCGGCTTGTCCGGGCGGTTCACCTTCACCTTGAGATCGAGGCGGCCGGGGCGCAGCACGGCGGGGTCGATCAAATCCTGCCGGTTGCTCGCGCCGATCACGATCACGTTCTTCAGCGACTCGACGCCGTCGATCTCCGACAGGAATTGCGCGACCACGGTCGCTTCCATGTCCGACGAGATGCCCGAGCCGCGCATGCGGAACAGCGAATCCATCTCGTCGAAGAAGATCACCACGGGGACGTCCTCGCTCGCCTTCTCGCGCGCGCGCTTGAAGACCTCGCGGATCTTGTGCTCGGTCTCGCCGACGTACTTGTTGAGGAGCTCGGGGCCCTTCACGTTCAGGAAGTAGGCCGTCGTCTCGCGGCCGGTGCGCTCTCCGATGCGCTTGGCGAGCGAGTTCGCGACCGCCTTCGCGATCAGCGTCTTGCCGCAGCCGGGCGGCCCGTAGAGCAGGATGCCTTTCGGCGGATGCAGCTTGTGCTCCGCGAACACGTCGGGATGCAGATACGGCAGCTCGATCGCGTCGCGCAGGATCTGCACCTGCTCGCCGAGCCCGCCGATCTGCGCGTAGGTGACGTCCGGGACCTCTTCGAGCGCGACCTCTTCGACCGCGCTCTTCGGCATCTTCTCGAACGCGTACTGCGTGCGCGGATCGATCAGCACGTTGTCGCCGACCTTGAGGCGTTCCCGACGCAGCGGCGACGCGAGCGTCACGACGCGCTCGTCGTCGGTGTGGCCGAGCACCACGGCGCGGCCGTCGCCGAGCATCTCGACGATCGAGCAGATCTCGCCGCGCTGCGTGAAGCCCGCGCCCTCGACGACGTTGAAGGCCTCGTTCAGTACGACGAGCTGGCCTTCTTCGAAGTGCGTGGTGTCGACGTTCGGATGCACGTTCACGCGCATCGGCTTGCCGTCGACGATGATCTCGGCCGTGCTGTCCTTGTTACTGCGCAAGAAGACGCCGTAGCTGTTCGGCGGCGCGCACAGCTTGTCGACTTCTTCCTTCAGCAGCTCGATCTGCTGCTTCGCCTCCTGCAACGTCGCGACCAGCTTCTCGTTTTGCCGCTCGGCGTCGCCGAGCTGGTCGCGGAGCAGCGTCGCGCGGCGGCGCTGCGACTCGTACTCGGCGATGATTCGATCGAGCCGACGACGAAACTCCGCGGAGTCGCCCCCGAAGAAGCGCAGCGCCTCGCGTAGGTCGTCCGCCTCTTCCTGTAGCGAGCGCGCCATGCTGCGCTCGCTCTCCGCGTCGGCGTCGCGGCCGCTGCCAGGAGGATTCGCGCCGAAGCGGCGCAGGAATCCGCGACGTCCAGAATCGTCGAACTCGCTCATCGCGACCCTCTCCCGGCTATGCCGGCCGCTGCACGCGTTCGGCTCGCACGCGAAGCTGCAAAGCACGTGCCGCGGAGACGCACACCCTGGATCCGGTACGCAAGTCGCGCTCGATCAGCGCGTTCGTCATGGGCTCGCCTCTCGCTCACCTTGCCCTTCGCGGCTCGCCTCGCTCTTGATTCTGTGGACTGAGACGTGCCCTTCCCCTCGCCGGCTTCGAGCGTGCTCGCGCTTTCTCGGCGGAGCGCGCACGGTCGTCCCAAGTCCCCGTTTTCTCGACGCTTTCGATAACGGTCGAATTTACGAATGTGAGTTTTCGGTGTCAACGGACGCAAATCGTCGCGCGCAGCGCGACGATTTGCGCGCGCGCGCCGAAGAGCGCACCGCATGCCGCGCCGCGTGCGAAGCGACGCCTGCGGATGCGTTGCCGGCAGGGTGCCGCTCGAAGATGCGAGCTTGCACGTCCCTGATCGGGAAATGCCGGAATCTCGACGGGGCGTCGGATTCTGCACGCTGTCAGTGCGCAGCTGGTTCAGGTTCGAGCACGCGCACACCCTGCGGCGCAACGAACTGGAACACGCTCGCCGCGGGCGCACGGTCGTAACGCAGCTCGCTGAACTCGACCTCGGTGCGGTTGCCGAACAGATCCACGACCGCCGTCGCGCTCGCTTCTCCGGAGGCGGCGTCGATCTCGAGCTCGAGCACCTGATAAGTGGCGTCGGCCCTGGGCGTCAACGTCAGGCGCGCGCGCGGCGCACCGCAAGGCTCGGCGCGCACGCGAAAGCTGTCGGTGATGCGGCCGCTCCCTAACAGGAACTGGAAGGCCGCGCCGGACAGGAACTGCTCGCCCACTTCGAACTTCTGCGCCTCGTGCGCCGCCGGGTCGTAGATCCAGAGCGTGCGGCCGTCGCTGACGACCTCGCTCGGCTCGGGCGTCTCGTAGCTCCAGCGCATCCGGCCCGGCTTCGCGAGCACGACGCGCCCGCTCATCGGCTCGCCGCTCGGCGCCAGCGCGCTCGCCGTTCGCTGCACGAAGCGCGCCTCGAGATCGCGCATGCGGTCGTAGCGTGCCTGCACACGCGCGGCGAGCGCCGCCGCGCAGTCGGATGCGGGGGCGGGCTGCGGCGCCGACTTCGGGGCGGCCGGCGTCGGCTCCGCCGCTGGATCGCCGCCCGCGGCGCTCGCAGCCGTGCGCGCGAGCGAGAGTGCGAGCGCCCAGGCGAGCGCGCGTCGTGCGTCACGCATCGGCGTCGCTTCCGATCGGGGCAATGAACACCTCGCGCGGCCTCACGCCGATCTGCGGTCCGACGACGCCTTCACGCTCCATCTGCTCGATCATCCGTGCGGCGCGGTTGTAGCCGACCTTCAGGCGGCGCTGCAGATACGAGATCGACGCGTTGCGGGTCTCGGCCACGATGCGCACCGCGAGGTCGTAGTGCTCGTCGACGTCGTCGGGATCGACCGCCTCGCCGTCCTCGCCGATCTCCTCCGGAATCCGTAACAGCTCTTCGTCGAACTTCGGCGCGCCTTGCCGGCGCAGATGCTCGACCAGCTTGGTGACCTCGCGTTCGCTGACGTACGGCCCGTGCAGGCGCTGCAGCTTCGAGGTGCCGGGCGGAAGGAACAGCATGTCGCCTTGTCCGAGCAATTGGTCGGCGCCGCCTTGGTCGAGGATCGTCCGCGAGTCGGTGCGCGACGAGACTTGGAACGAGATGCGCGCGGGAAAATTCGCCTTGATGATGCCGGTGAGCACGTCGACGCTCGGCCGCTGCGTCGCGAGCACGAGGTGGATGCCCGACGCGCGCGCCATCTGCGCCAGGCGCTGCAGAGATTCCTCGACGTCGCGCGCGGAGACGACCATCAGATCCGCGAGCTCGTCGATCACCACCACGATGTACGGAATGCGCTGGTAGGGAACCTCGCGCCCCTCGGCTTCGCCCGGCTTCGGGCGCAGGCGATACGTCGCGAGCCCGGCCGCCTTCGCCTCGTCCACGCGCGCGTTGAACTGCGCGATGTTGCGCACGCCGAGCGCCGCCATCTGCTGGTAGCGCTCCTCCATTTTCAGCACGACGCCCTGGAGCGCGGCCGACGCGCGCTTCGGATTCGTCACCACGTCGGCGATCAGATGCGGGATCTTCTCGTAGATCGAGAGCTCGAGCAGCTTCGGGTCGACGAGCAAGAGCTTCACCTCGTCGGGCGTCGCGCGCACGAGGATCGAGCAGAGCAGCGAGTTCAGGAACACGCTCTTGCCGGTGCCCGTCGCGCCGGCCACTAACAAGTGCGGCATCGCGGAGAGATCGGCTTCGACCGGGTTGCCGAAGATGTCCTTGCCGAGCGCGAGCGTCACCCGGCTCGCGTTCTGGCGGAACGAGCGCGCCTCGAGCAGGTCGCGGATGTAGACCGTCTCGCGCTCCGCGTTCGGCACCTCGATTCCGACCACCGACTTACCCGGGATCGGCGCGATGATGCGGATCGAGAGCGCGCGCAGCGCGAGCGCGAGATCGTCCGAGAGATTCGTGATGCGATTGACCTTCACGCCGGGCGCGGGCTCGAACTCGTACATCGTGATCACCGGACCGGGATGCACCGTGACCACGCGGCCCATCACGCCGAAGTCCGCGAGCTTCTTCTCGAGGATCCGCGAGTTCATGATCAGGCTCTCGCGGTCGTAGCGGCGCGCGTTCTCCGGAGGCGCCTGGAAAATGTCCGCAACGTCCGGCGGCTCGTATGGCCCGAGCGAGGTCGTCTCGGCGAACGTGAACGCTTCCTGCTCGGGCTCGCGCTTGCGATCGCGCGCGTGGTCGACGATCGCCGGCGCGGCGGCGCGCGCGCGCGGCGCCGGCGCTGCAGCGGGTCCGGCCGCCTCGGCGCTCTCGCCCGCGATCTGTGTGAGCGGCTCGTCCGAGGCGGGCAGCTGCGGCGCGAGCAGCTCGCGCGACTCCGCGACGCGCCCACGCCGCGCGCGCCGCTCGCGCCAAACCTGGAGCTGCGTGAAGCCTTGCTGCGCCGCGGCGAGCCCGGCGAGCCCGGCAGCGTGTGAGAAGCGGCCGAGAGCGACGGCGCTCCGCCCAGCGACCTCGGAGGCTGCGACGCCTCCACGCGCGAGCGATGCGAGCGATTCGCCCGCGGGCACGCCGAAGAAGCCCGCGATGCCCACCGAGAGCAGCAGCGCGTTCAGCACGAACGCGCCGTAGGCGCTCAGCAGCGCCGACTGGATTTCTGCGAGCGAGCCCCCGAGCCAGCCACCGCTCAGCCCGGCGAACGAATCCGCCGCGAGCGCCGGCAGCAGGGCTGCGAGCGCGGAAACTGCAGCGGAGCAGACGCCGGCTGCGACCCACACGAAGCGCGGCACGACCAGTCGTCCGCCAGTCAGCAGCTGGCCGGCGATCGCGCCTGCGCCCGCGACGATCGCCCACGATGCGACCCCGGCGAAGCGCATCAAAAGGCCGCCGAGCGTCGCGCCCGTGACGCCGCCCGCGTTCTGGACTGCCGTCCATGCGAGCACCGCGTCGCGCGGGTCGAACGTCCAGAGACCGAGTGCGGCGAGCGCGACGACGCCAGCGAGCAGCACGCCGAACGCTTCGCGCGCGAAGCCGGCGCCGCCGCCGAGCAGCGCGCTGAAGTAACCCGCGCGCGCACGCGCTTTGCGCCCGGCCGCAGCCTTCGCCATTGCGCCCCTCACCCCCGCGATGGGCAACCCGCGCAGCCTACCCAGCCGCGCGCGCGAGCGTCAACGAGCGAGCTGAAGCTTCGCGTCGTAGCTCGCTCGAATCGCGTCTGCGACGCGGTCTTTCAGCAGCTCGCGTTCGCGCGCCGTCAGGCCCGTGGTCGGGATCGGCGCGCCGTACACCACCTTGACGGTGCCCGAGCGCACCTGCAGCGAGCGCTTCGGAGTGAGCTGGAAGCTGCCCGACACCGTGATCGGGATGACCGGGACTTGGGCGTCGATCGCGAGGTGGAACCCGCCGCTCTTGAACGCTCGAAGCGATCCATCCGGGCTGCGAGTGCCTTCCGGGAAGATGATCACGTTGACGCCGCCGCGGACGCGCTCCGCCGCGCGCCGCAGGCTCTCGACCGCGCGGCGCCGATTGCCGCGATCGATCACGACCTGGTCCGAGAGCCCGAGCGCCCAGCCGAAAAACGGGATGTAGGTGAGCTCCTTCTTCGCGACGAAACGCCACGAGATGGGCAGGCTCTCCACGATCGCGCCGATGTCCAGCACGCTCTGATGATTCGACATGTAGACCGCGGTCTTCGTCGCGCGCACGTGCTCGAGTCCGCTCGCCTCCACGCGCACGCCGCACGTCGCGAAGATCCAGCGGATCCAGTTGCGTGCAACCCAGACGATGGCTTCACCGCTGAACGGCGCGGCAACGGTCGCGATCGCTCCCCAGAAGACCGTGTAGAGCGCGATCAGACTGAAGCGAACGAAATAGAGCATGAACTCTTCGCGCAACGTAGCGCGGTGCTTGACGCCCCCAGCGCGACCAACCAAGATGGCGCCGTCACCTCGGGGTCCGTCGGAGCAAGCAACATGGCAAGCGTCAACAAGGTCATCCTCCTTGGCAATCTCGGGCGCGACCCCGAGCTTCGCTACACGCCGAACGGCCAGCCCGTGGCGAACTTCTCGATTGCGACCAGCGAATCGTGGAACAAGAAGGACGGCAGCGGGCGCGAGGAGCGGACCGAGTGGCATCGCATCGTCGCGTGGGGGCGCACGGCGGAGCTGTGCGCTCAATACCTCGCGAAGGGCCGCACGGTCTACGTCGAGGGCCGCTTGCAGACGCGCGAGTGGGAGAACAAAGAAGGGCAGAAGCAGCGCACGACCGAGGTCGTCGCGCAAACCGTGCAGTTCATCGGTAGCGGCCAGGGCGCGCGCGCCGGGCAGCCGAGCGGTGCAGGGAGCGCCGGGGGCGCTCCGACGA
>Ga0187894_10001431_pt1 | contig 30559 bp, 20 predicted proteins | sample GBC1701081metaG_FD_136650 | JGI IMG/M metagenome (GOLD analysis project Ga0187894, IMG submission 136650) | White microbial mat communities from a lava cave in the Kipuka Kanohina Cave System on the Island of Hawaii, USA - GBC170108-1 metaG ...
CGCCCATGATGAGCAGCACGTTCGGTGCTCCCTTCGGCGCTGTCAGCTGTCGGCCCCAATCGGCCTTCGAGTTCTGGAGCGCCACATCGATCTTGCCGTGAAACGCCGGATCTGGCGGGGGCAACACGGTGCGATCGACATCTCCAGCCGGCCTCGCGCCCGGCGCCTGGCCGGCGGTAGGCGCCGGCCCTGACTGGACGCACGCCGCAGCTATCACCAATGCGACGGCCGTAGCCAGAGAAAAAATGCCGTTCGTCGCGAGCTTCATCGACTCCTCCTCACCGTCCGGTTCCTTTTCAGAGGGACCACAGCCTCCCGCAGCATATTGGGGCACACGAATTTCGTCAAGCCGACGTGACCATGAAGATTAGGCCATCGTGGCCGCGGAGCCGGTCTCAAATCAGAATCCCCGAGGGCGCAATGCACGCTCCGACGTGAAGGCTGTCGCAGGTTGCTCGATGGCGATGGCGGAAGGGAATCGTCGCCTAGACAGCGTCGGGAGAGCGGCCGTAGGTGATCCGACGACATTGAGAGGTCTTACACAATTTCCGCGTCGATTCGACCCGGTCATGTCCGCAATCGCTGAATACAAACGTCATCGCGATACGAACGCGAGGTTTTGACGGAGGGTCTTGCGATAATCAGATCCAGAGCGCTATGGCAGGGCAGGTGGTTTCAACAAAGCCCAAGGCGACACTGCGCCGTAAATCTCTGGAGAAGAGAGGCTACGATGCAATGATTTGTAAGACGGCATATTAAACCGTCACGATCATCAAAATAATACCTGGTACTGGCTGTTGAGAGGTTTTACTCCGGGCTTCACCATGGTCGGTGAAACCCAGATCGTTGCTCCAGACTGAATACGCCGAATATGACCGCGCCGGAAATGCGTGCGTGGCTTATTGCGCACGTGTTCAGAATCATTTTCCACATGGTCGTATTCCCTCCGTGTCACATCGCGCGTAACACGTATGACGTAACCGCTCGGCAATATCCGTTTCCCTTTTCGCCTTCGCTTTTCATTGAGATTTTGGGGTATCTTCACGTGAACAATGGATATGTTCTGGCATTGCAGAAGAACCGCAAGTTCATAAGCTGCCATTATGGCGGGGTGCATGCCGTTCACTGCCATTTGTATTTTGTCTTGGGAGAGCTGTTGATCACCGAAAAAATGGGGTCGAACTGCCAATCGATTCTGATCGAGTGGTCCATTAATAGCCACATTTAATCCCACAGGAGCCCAATTCCAAGTATCGCGACCTGGGAGCTTGTTCGCTTGGATAATCAGTAACTCCTTCGCTTTCTCATCGTGACTAACAATTGCCACAGTTGGCATACGCCGACCTTCATCCAGGATTGGAAATTGGAGTGCTATAACAGGAAATGGTTGATGGTACTTCTCAAGTTTGGCCACAGCTGGCTCTGAATCGAACAAGTATCCTCTATATGGTGGGTTGCTCATTGTGTACGGTGGGAGAGAAAAAGGTCTTGCTACATGAGCGATAGGGCCGACGATCTCAGGCAGTAATGGAACATCAGCGCGTCTTAGTTTCAGGCTTTCCTGCGCCTCACTTAACCAGCCGTAAACATTGCTATTTGGATCGATCATGAATCAGCTGCGTCGGTTGGCCCTTCCGTTGAAACAACACGCGGAGCGTCGGCCGCTGCGCCTGAGTCTGTCGCCGAGGAATGTCCCGGATCACCCGAATAAAGACTCCCCGACCCCTTTGTTTTGCCCTGAACGCCGACACCGCTGACGAGGACAACCGGGATGCGACGGAGGTCCGGTACGTCTCGGCGAGGGACAATCAGTTACATGCGCGTCAGCCGCGTGTGCGGAGAATCGTTGCCGCTTGACCGGAGCCTTCGAGATGGGCAAGCCCTTTGTTTTGCGCCCGTTTATTCAGGAACTCAATTTCAGTTGCTTCAAATAAGGTCGTAGCGCCTGCTCTAGCCGATTCATTGCGTTAATAATTTTATCTTGTATAGACGGCCACTCATCCTCCGGAGAGCGGTATCCTCCCTCTTGCGTGAACTTAATCCGGCAGGCTCTTCTGTTTTCCAAACGCTCCCAACTTAGCGGCCCACCAAAGGACTTCTCTACAGCAGGCTTATTCGCATACAGTTGATCAAAGATAGACTTGTTTTCTTCTGCTTCACCACGATCTATATACAGTTCAGCTGAAGAGGCGTCCTGAATCACAACATAATTAAAGTTCAACCCGCTAATTCCTGAACTTGTTCCTATCCATGAGTATTCCCCAGGGGTGATGTGGGCATGCAGCTTCGAAACCTTTGCTGAACGTTCCACCAATTGAGTCCACCAGCGCTTACGAATTCCATACCTCTCGGCGAGTTCTTTCTTGGTCTTGCCTACTTCCTGGGTTTCTCGTGAAGGACCAACAATGAGGGTGAAAAGTGGTGCAGCTGGTGATTCACCAATACGTACAGCCTCGACCTTCACCATATAGAAGGCCGCGCTGCTTGATTCATTGAGCCAAGCCACGGCAGCCACGTGTTCAGGTCGTGGCTCTGAAACAATCCAAATAGCAGCCTTTGCGCCCATTCCTGTCAGGTACGTGATAAGTTTCCCAAGGTGGTCGTGATTGCTCTTCTCTAGCTGATTTTCGATGATGACTGTACCGCCGCCATCATCCTCAGCGACCAAGTCAATACTAAAGTCCCCTGTCTCCCTCTCGCGGTCTACATTGATGAGATTCAGATCCAATGCCGAATTGAGCACGTCAATATTTTCCTGAAGCCACTGAGTAAAATCCTTTGCCTCATGCTTCCAGACATCGCGGAGCGGCACTCGCTGAATCTTCCCGATCATGTGCGCACTTTCTCTTCTGGTTCACCACCGAGATCGTTTGCGATCAGGCGGAATTGTTCGAGGGCGGATTCGAGGTCGTCGACAATCTCCTGCGCAATCACGTCGGGGTCGGGGAGATTGTCGGAGGCTTCGAGGGATTCGTCTTTGAGCCAGAAGATGTCGAGGCTGGCTTTGTCGCGGGAGACGAGTTCGTCATAGTCATAAGCACGCCAGCGGCCTTCGGGTTTCTTTTCGGACCAGGTGGCTTTGCGCTCGTGGCGGTTGCCCCCGGACCGCTCGTCGGTCCGGTTATTAAGGCCGCTGTAACACTTCACGAACTCGTCCAAATCCTCGCGTTTGAGTGGATTCGTCTTGAGGGTGAAGTGTTGGTTGGTGCGGAGGTCGTAGATCCAGAGTTTCTTTGTCCAGGGCGTTTCGCTCGCCGGTTTCTTGTCAAAGAAAAGCACGTTGGCCTTCACACCTTGAGCATAAAATAGGCCGGTCGGGAGACGCAGCAGCGTGTGCACGTCGCAATCATGGAGGACCTTGCGGCGGACGGTTTCTCCTGCCCCGCCTTCGAAGAGCACATTGTCCGGTACCACGACGGCCGCTCGGCCATTCACTGCGAGGATCGTCTTCACATGCTGGACGAAGTTCAATTGCTTGTTTGAGGTCGTCGCCCAGAAGTCGTCTCGCTCGTAGGTCTCGCGTTCCTTGGAGACTTCACCCTCTTGCCCGACGACGGTGTAGCTGCTCTTCTTACCGAACGGTGGATTGGTGAGCACGATATTGAACCGTTCACCTGGGTCTGAGGCGAGGGAATCAGCCGCCTCGATGGGTTCGAAGTCTTGCGAGCCGATCCCATGCAGCAAGAGATTCATCGCACAGAGGCGGACGACGCTCTGCACTAGCTCATACCCTTTCAACGTCTCTTCTTTGAGCTTTTTCTTTTCAGTCTTGGTGAGGTTGGGATTGTGCTTCACCACGTAATCGTGCGCAGCGAGTAAAAAGCCGCCGGTTCCGCAGGCCGGGTCGCAGATGGTCTCGCCTGGCTTTGGAGCGACACAATCCACCATGGCAGCAATTAACGGACGCGGGGTGAAGTATTGGCCGGCGCCGCCCTTCACGTCCTCGGCGTTCTTTTGGAGCAAACCTTCGTAGGCATCACCTTTCACGTCGGCGCTCATCGCCGACCAATCTTCCTTGTCGATCAAGTCCACGATCAGGCGGCGAAGCTTGGCAGGGTCTTGGAACTTATTCTGAGACTTGTTAAAGATCAGCCCGAGCAGGCCCTTCTCATTGCCGAGCTTTTCCAGACTGTGGCGGTAGTGGTCGAACAGCTCATCGCCATCTTTCTTCAACAGGCTCTGCCAACTGTATTTGTCGGGAACCGGACTGGCTTGATTGTACGGGACCTTCGTCCGCTCGTCGGCCATCTTGAGGAATAGCAAATAGGTCAACTGCTCGACGTAGTCGCCATAGCTCATGCCGTCGTCGCGGAGAACGTTGCAATAGTTCCAGAGTTTTTGAACGATCGTGGAAGAAGTCATCTTCTAAGCCTTCGATGAAATAATCTCACTCTTCGCTGTGGTCCAGGGTGACACATCTTCCTTCGAAAGCCTCATTTAGCAATCTGTCTGCTTTCTTAATGCTCTGGTTGGTCCGCCTGACGTGCTGATACACGACTTCTCCGAATACGCCAGCATTCCTCGTTACATCATGAAATAGTTCCCTTAGTTCATCATTCTTTAGTCTCCAGACACCATTCATCTGGTTGACTACGAGTTCGCTGTCGCAATAGCAGCACACCCTCTTTCTTGTAAACTTGGCACACAAATCTAGCCCTTTTATGAGAGCTCTATATTCAGCACGGTTATTTGTTGTGTTTCCAATACACTCAGAGTGCTCATACAGAAGATTGTTGGCGGAATCAAAAATGACAATACCAATTGCCCCCGGACCTGGATTTCCTCTACAACCTCCATCAGTGAACAGATTAACTAGATTCAAGTAAGTTTCTCCTCGTTTGCGTCATGCCGATGTGGTGATTTCAAAAAGCTTTATCCTCCAATTTCTGAAGCTGGGAGAAATGCTCGGGCAGTTTGCGAGGCATGCCTTCGGACCCGCGATACGAGTTCGCCGAGCGTCCACGTCCCGCTCAAAACGAGATAAACATGACTATGGTCTAACAGAACGATAGGTGTCTTTCGTCCCGATGCTTGTTCAATCGCTGTTGCGGAATAACCGGACATGGACACCATGATCCCCATCGTGTTATCGGCCTTGTCGTTTACTTTAGCCAAGAATGTATCAACGTCTGGAGCTGTCGCTTGTTCTCTCGTGAACTTCAATTCGGTTAGGTAAGTCGTGCCCTCAACCGTAACCGACCCATCAATCTGCCGCCCGCCTGATAGGTATGGACGCCGATTAGTCATCTCGAAGAAATCGACAACATCAAAAAACCAATCTTGAAACCTATATCCGGCCTCGGCAGTGCCGATCTGCTTCGAAAGCTCTCTTAAGTTTTCGGAGAGAGTTTCCAGCGTCTGGCGCTTCTTAATCGTCTCTTGCATTCTTTGATGAGCAGCTTTTCTGGTCTCTTCCCGCACCTTAGCGTTGTCCGCCTCTTGCTTCTGCGTGCTCAGATAGTGACGGAGTGCCACCATTGCCTCTTTGGCCGATTGAATCTTTGTTCGTGCATCTTCCCAGCCCTCTAGGTCTGGGAACTTCACCTGCTCGGAGAGCGACACGGCCATCTGTTTAATTACCTGAGCACCCCTGGTGTCCGCCTCTAGCTTTGGGAATAACCGCCCCACGAAAACCCGCTTAGTTTCAGTTTCTTGCCAGGTTGCGAGAAAACTTTCTGCAATCTTATGGCGTCGCAGAAAAGCTAGGAGGGCATTCTTCCTCCAAAACGATTTCAGTAGTGCGTCATGAACCAGGTCAATGAAATGAGAGGGTAAGTGCTCGGGCATAGCTATGCACACTCTTCATTAAGTAGGAGCTTCCCAGAAAAGGCCTTCTGGAGTGTGGATTGCCGCAAAAGGTCGACGCGAGTGAGATTGGCTTCGACGGTGGTTTCGAGGTCGTCTATGACGGACAGGCGGCGCTCGACTTCGGCCACGATTTGGTGCTGTTCGTCAATACATGGAATAGCAAAGGCGATTTGGCGAATTCTATCCTGCCCAATGTTACGCATGGACTCTTGGTTACCTGTCGATAGTCGTTGAATTTCCTTCCGTCCAACGTCAGAACGAAGCCAGTACAGAATCCATTGTGGTAGTACCTCATTAGAGAATCGAAATCGGAGAATCTTGTCGCTTAACATGATCTTCCGCGTGACTTTCTGTGCAATAACACACGCACCAATAAGCTCAATGGTATTTGCACGGCTGAAAAGGAAATCTCCTGGTCTGACAAAGTAACGAGTCTCGATACGGTCTGGATCGAGGCATGTTTTGCTCTCCTTTTCGTTGTACGTACCCCATGTGACTGCGCTGACCTTCAAGACACCGATCTCGCGGTCACTAGGCGTGCGCTCCTCGCACTTGAAACTCTTTCCTGCTTCGATTGCAGTCAGGGCTTCGCCAAGATTCGTGCGCGTCCAATTCGCAGCATCACTTGATCCATATTTCCCTTCGACGGCGGCTTTGAGGACGGCGGCTTTGTAGCGTTTGAGGTTGACCTTGGTGCGCTTGAGCGAGGCGACGGCTTCGTCGAGGCGGGAGAATTGCTTTTCGATCTCTGTGACGATGGTTTGTTGTTTCTCAATAGCTGGAACAGGAACATCCCAATTAAGAATCATAGCCTTAGTCAGGGCTTGCCGGGTGGCTCCTACCTGAACATTCATGACGCGCAACTGTTGTTTGGGAGATGCTAGGTAATACGCCAAGAAAGTAGACACTAATTCTTTCGTTGGTCTTATGATGCAAACGTGCTGATTTACTCTCGCACCAGCCACAGACTTGGGTGCGGTCGTTACACGTCCAATCGATGCCCCAGTTATATTGAGTAGGACATCATTTGGCTCGACAATTACGTGATCAAGTTTCTTCGCTTCAACCTCATCGATGAAAGCCAACCCATTGGAGCTAAACCCTGAAGAATGAACATTCATTGAACGAATAAGAGGCACACCTGAACTCTGATAGACAGATTCACCACCACGAGGCGTTGAGCCGCTGCCAACTTTGGTTGTAACGTCGCTAATCTTTCTAAACATCCAAGCTGGATGATTCACTGCAAGGCTAGTGCTCACGCCGCTAATGCTCCATTTAACTCTTCTATAATCCTGTTCAACTGATTGCCGAAGACTTGGTGCACCTTACCCAACCCACCTTCTCGATTGAACGGCGCCAGCTCAAAGTCGTCCTTCTCAATAATCAGATTCGCCGCGACGTGGTCACGGATCATCTCGAGCCAATGGAGTTGTTCAGGGGTGAAGCGACGCCCCTCACCCTTACCCTCTCCCCCCGGGGGCGAGGGAGTGCTTTCCTGCTGCGCGAGCCAGGCGTTGAAGTTGGCACTAACTCGCTCAGGAAATGGCACCAGTTCATTGTCTCGATGAATCGCGAAGCGGACGAGGGAAACTAGGTCGGTGAGGATGCGCTTGCCGTTGGCGCCTTTGACCTTCGATTTCTCAAGTGCGGCGTAAGCCTGCCAGAGTTGGGATTCGTTCCACAGATAAGGCGGCTTTTCGATGGCGTCGGCCAGTTCCTTAATGTTCTCGAACGTGAGGCGTTGCTTATACGGTTTGCTGTAGAGGACTTGCAGCGCGGTGATCTCGTCTTTGTGTTGCTTGATGAACTGTTCGAACGACTGCACGATAGTGCGGGCACGGGCCAACGCTTCGGCGCTGAAGCCGGCCTCGATGACTTGGTCCTGGCTGACATGATCGATGGTCAGTTCGTTCTTCTTCTTGATGTCGATGAGGAGTTCCCGAAGCTTCGGGGCTTGGAATGGCTTGGCTGCTTCCTGAATCATTGCGGATGCTACGTGTTGAATCTGCTGCTCGCTCGGTTTCTCCACCCCGAACTGTTGCCTGGCCAGCGCTTCCTGCCGATCTGGGTTGACTGCTTCGACTAGTTGACGGCTCAGGTCTTTGAGCGAATGGCCGCCGCTGGCTTTCACGACGGCCTGATCGTCTTGCTTCGTGATGCGGTGCTCCATGCGGGCCAGCCGTCCGGCGATGCTGCTGAGAACATCCTCGTCGGTATTGCCTAAGGCCACCGCTTGCAACAGCTTGTCGAAGGCGACGCTCGGCTTCTTTTCCATCGGTCTGGCGTCGGTCTTGTCCTGCTCGCAGACGCCGACGGCATCCACGATGACGAAGTGATCTTTGCTGACGGCATCTGGCGTGACGCTCTTGAGGTCGTCGGCCTTGATGACACGGACGCCACGACCTTTCATCTGCTCGAAGAAGGTGCGGGATTTGACGGCACGCATGAAGAGGACGACTTCGACCGGCTTGATGTCGGTGCCAGTAGCGATCATATCCACCGTGACGGCGATGCGGGGCATTGGACTGACGCGAAAGGCTTTGATGAGTTCCTTCGGATCCGCGCCGGTGGTGCGATAGGTGATCTTCTGTGCGAAGTCGTTCCCCTTACCAAATTCTTCGCGCACGATCTTGACGATGTCCTCGGCGTGGGAATCGTCCTTGGCGAAGATGAGCGTCTTGGGCACCCAAGTGCGGCCAGGAAAGATCTCGGTGAACAGCTTTTCTTTGAACGTCTGGATGATGGTGCGTATCTGGTCCACGGCAACCACGTCGCGGTCGAGCTGGTCGGGATTGTAGGCGAAGTCGTCGTCGAGTTCTTCCCACCGTGTGGCTCGGGTCTCGCGGTCGCGCTTCTCCACATAGAAGCCTGAGTCCACCGTGGAGCCGGCCTGCGTGATGGCAGTGCGGATGCGGTACACGTCGTAGTTGACGTTCACGCCGTCTGCCACGGCCTGCTCGTGGTTATATTCCATGACGAGGTTCTGGTTGAAGAAGCCGAAGGTCTGCTTGTTGGGCGTGGCGGTGAGGCCGATGAGGTGGGCATCGAAGTATTCGAGCACCTGCGCCCAGAGGTTGTAGATGGACCGGTGGCATTCGTCGGTGACGATCACGTCGAAGGTTTCGATCGGAATGGCCGGGTTATATTCAATCGGGTCGGGCTTCTTGAACAGGCTTTCGAGGCCTGACACGGACGCTTCTTCATCTTCTTCTGACAAATCACGTCCTTTCAGCATTGAATACATGCGCTGAATAGTCCCAATGCAGACGCGAGCCGTGGTGTCGAGCTGATTGCTCGATAAACGTTGGACGATGAACTCCTCTGTGAACTTGAAGTTGTTGTACGGCGAGACATACTGCTGAAACTCTTTGAGCGTCTGATCGCCGAGGTTGCCGCGATCGACCAGAAAAAGCACGCGTTTGGCCCCTGCGAACTTGATCAGCCGGTAGATGAAGTTGATGGCGGTGAAGGTCTTGCCGCTGCCGGTCGCCATTTGAATCAAGGCGCGCGGACGATCCTGCGCCAGCGACTGTTCGAGATTGTTGATGGCGATGATTTGCGCGGGCCAGAGGCCGGTGATACTCAGAGGTGGCAGCGTTTTCAAGCGAGCGCGGAGTGTTGTTGCCGTTTCAGCGGCTAGGGACGCGCCGTGCAGATCCTTCGGGACTTCGCTGCGCTGCGGGATCAAGCCGGCCAGTGTCTCGGGTCGATGGAAGCTGAACACAGGGCGACTGCGAGGTTGAGGGTCGAGGCCGTTTGTGAATCGCGTTTCCACGCCGGTGCTCTGATACAGAAAGGGTAATGGTCGGATATAGGCGGGTAAGTCCGTAGGGAGGCCCTTGCTGTACTTTTCGGCCTGGACTTCCACACCGATGAGGGTCACGCCTTCTTTTTTGGCTTCGATGATGCCGGCGGCCTTGCCGTCCACATAGAGGAGATAGTCCGCAAAGCCGTGCCCGCTCATGAGGGGAAAATTTCTGAGGACCACGCCCCTCCCGGCATGGAGATTTGCGCTCTTGTAGTCCTGGACTCGCCAGCCAGCCAGTTCCAGCGCCTGGTCGATGTGCTCGCGCGCTTGATCTTCAGAGGAAAGCATGGGGCGCAGGATACTCGTTTTCCTTAGAGAAATCACCCCGCCTTTCAGGGGAAGTAAAGGGTAAACCGTCAGGGGTACGGGGTGGAAGAAGGTCTGGAGTGCTGAGTGAAACGGGGGTGGAACGAGCAAGAAGTGTGTGACTTGAGAAACGAGCTTTCGGGTTGCAGAAATAGCACCTATTTCTGGCGAATGTGTTAGCGAGCTGCATTTACCCCTCTGAAAACCGGCTTTCTAACCCAGTTTTGTAACCTCCTCCTAGAAACCTAACCCTACGGCTTAGGGGTTTTGCGTTTGGCTTCCTGGCCTCGCTTGCAAGTGCTCCATGATATTGGCGAGATAGTCCTCGACCCACTTCAAGGATCCCCAGATTTCCCGCACATGGGGTTTTCTTCCTGATTTGAGTAGCTCCAGCTCCGCCATCTGTTCAACTGCTTTCGTTTTCGTCACTCCTTTGACTCGTACCAAGCCTTTCTCTGGATCTGTCGTGACTTGGTTCATCATGGCGTGAATCACTTGATACCGCACAAAGTCCCGACCTCGGCTAACAGGGTGTCCGGTGGTCAGGGTGGTCCTGACGTCCCCCACCGCCGCCCAGAAATCCCTCTCCACATCTTTGTGAACGCGCCGATGAGTGAGCATCCATTGGAGATCGTCCACAACCCATTCCAATCCCTGCGGACGTTCCAGGAGAAAGGGACACGCCAGCAACAGCCTGATGATATAGGTCATCCAATCAAGCTGGGTTCTGTTGCGCAATCGTTTTCGGTGCGACCCGGCATCTTGGCGGAACTGCTCAACCGCCGCGGCTCCCCACTCGGTCCCATAACAGGCGGCCACGGCCTCCGCGAGGGTGAAGTGTCTCTGCGGTGGCTGAATGCCACCTTTTGCCTTCCGTTTCATGAACTTCCCATACTGTGAGAACTCCCGCCCCTTGTCTCACTGGATCGCAAGGTCAAACTTCTTATCTCTCGACTAGAACGCGTCGCCCTGTCATCCGCCAGGATTAAACATAGCGCGGGGACCTGGCAGACACAAGAATATGGGAGGGTGGTCCCCCCTGAGCGATCTCAACGAGGAAGCGGACCTGAAACCCTGGAGCAACCGATGCGCACGTTGATAGGAATTCCACGGAGACAATTCGAGGATCATACTCCCATGTGGTGGTTTTGGCAGCGTCCGGATCGATCGTGGCAGTGTCTGGCACGCCTGACCGTCGGTCAGTTCAACCTCCTGCGGATGTGTCAGCGATACGGGCCTGGCAAATATGTGATTCAGGTCCAGCTCCCGGGCGGATGGATCAAGCAGACGTACTGGATTACGAGAGGCCGCGTCGTCAGGCGACGGCGATGGACAGTCCAGTGGGGTACATGGTGGCAGAGGGGAACAGGATCAGAAACGCTCACGATCGGGTGAGGCAAGAGACACATGGATGACGGACAAGAAATCAGAAATACGGCCAAATCGGAAAGCGCCTCGTCCACAAACAGAGGTACAAATCTCTCCGAGACCGAGGCGCATGGCCGGACCGGACCACGTAATGCTCCAATGACTGCCTATTGGGATATCCGGCAACTCGCGAGCTATCTTAACGTGAAGCCCTCGACGCTCTATGCCTGGGCCTCGCAAGGAAGGATTCCTTGTTTCAAGCTGCATGGGTTGGTGCGATTCCGCCGTGAGGACATCGAACGGTGGATCGACTCGTGTCGACTCACAGCCAATCTCCGGAGTGATGGTGCTCCTTGTTCACGATGCCCAAGCGGTGACGTAGATACCCTGATTGTCCGCGCTAAGAGGCAAGCCTATAATCCTGCCCCACGGGGAAACCAGACCGAGATCAAGCCTCATCGGAAAGGGGGAGCGTGATGGGGCTCTTGAAGCGTAACCGTGTCTGGTGGATGAGTTTTATGTATCAAGGGCGACAGGTTCGCCGTACGACGGGTACGACGGACAAACGACTGGCAGAATCGATTCTTTGCAAGGTGAAGGTGCAGATTGCTGAAGGGCAGTTCTTTGAGACGCGTGAGGAACAGGCACGCACCTTTGGAGAGATGATGGCTCGGTATCTCACAGAGCGTGCGGTGCTGAAGGCGCCAAAGAGCCACGAGCGAGATCGGCAGGCCTTGAACCATCTCCTCCCGGTATTTGGAGAGATGGTGCTCGCCGAGATCTCGCCCAAGGGGCTGGTGGGTTACAAGACGCAACGGCGACTAGAGCACGCGGCTCCTGCCACGATCAACAAGGAGCTCCAGCTCGTACGCCATGCGTTCAATGTGGCGATGCGCGAATGGGAATGGTGCCGGGAGAACCCCATGCACCGAGTCTCGATGGAGCCTGTGCGGAATGAAGTGGACCGTTGGCTGACCGCCAACGAAGAGGAGCGCCTCGTGGCTTCGTCCTCGCCCTGGCTCCGAGAGATGATCGGGTTCGCGCTGAATACCGGGATGCGGCAAGGAGAGATCCTCAACCTGCAGTGGCAGGATGTAGATTTTATGCGAGGAGTCCTGATGGTGATGCAGAGTAAGAACGGGACTCGCCGCACGATCCCCTTGAATGCGACCGTGTATGAGCTGCTGGCAGCCAAGCAAGCGACAACGGGAGGCTCAGGCGGTCCCGTGTTCAGAACCCCCCTTGGGAATGAACTCCAAGTTCGTTACCTGGTTCGGGAGTTTTGCGAGGCTCGCAATCGGGCCGGCATTCCAGACTTCCGCTTTCATGACATGCGGCACACGTTTGCCACGCGCTTAGTGCAACGTGGCGTGGATTTGTACAAGGTCCAACGTCTGCTCGGTCACAAGACCAGCGTGATGACGCAACGCTATGCGCATCATTCGCCGGAGAGTCTGAGAGAGGGCGTGAACGTCTTGGATGCACCGCAGCCGCAGCGAATTAGCACAAATTTAGCACAGGGAGCGATTTTGAACGGTCTTGCGAGAGCAAGAACGCTTGGAAGTGATTGATTGTAAATGGTGAGCCGGCTGGGACTCGAACCCAGGGCCCTCGCCTTAAAAGGTCAAATCAACGGTATTTGGTAAGTGCTCGCTATTGCAACGGTTTCCCCACTTTCGTAGAGTTTTCGAGAGCATCGAGCATTCCATTAATTCCATCCGTTCCCTTTATTTCTATTCTTTCCGATTCCTTTTGACACAAAACTGGCACAATGCCAGTGCTTATTCTTCTGGCTTGGACACGGGTTCAAATCCCCAACGGGATTTTCAAGGAAGTGGCACAGTCCTTAAGCTTCAAAATCAAAGGCTCTGCTCATAACGTAGTAAAGGCCCGCTGATTAAAATTGGCAGAAGGCCAATGATTCGAACCACTTGATATTGCGACGTATCCCCCGTTTATCTTCGAAAATCATGAGCTTACTGGGATTCTACGGGGCCGATTGATTCCATCTGATTCGATCTTTTTTGAAAGGTTTAGCTCAAATTTAGCGCAATGCTTAGGATTTTCTCTCCGGCAAATACTAGATCCGTAGTGAGGTGAGTCTGGGGGCTAGACGCCCATGGTCTCAAGTATCATCTTCGATAACTTCATATTCTAATTTACAACCCAAGCGGATAATGGATAAACGACGCCTAAACTGATCCTGTCATTCATGATTGATTTATAAGAATGTATTCCATTCGAGCATTGGTTTGTGCCCATACCACCTTTGGCTCAATACCGGAATCTCTATATCTCCAGACAGATGCGTATATAGGCATTGCGCGGCCATCGTTTTGAACTCAGGAGACAGATGCTTGAAGAGGCGATCGCCAACCGAGCTAATGGCTGACCATGTATTGAGGCTGCAAAGGTCCTGATGCCAATGCGTTCCATGGTGAGGTGTGATGAAGACACAAAAGTTATTGCGTTTCCTTTTCAGCAGTTCGGCAACGACTTGCTTTATCTCCCTACTTTCCAAGTCACCCATGAAAAGAAACTTGTTGTCTTCGTGGAACGCCAAGCTAAGACGGTTTGCCGCACCGCGAAGTGACGCATTCGCTTTTTCCACCGCCTCGGGCAGTTCCTGTTTCTCTCTCGGAATAAGACGAGTTTCGCGTGATTCATTTCCGTTGCCAGAAAATTCCATGCGTTCGTTATCATCCTCGGTGTATGGCCGCATCTGACCGCTTACACCCAATTCTTCATAGATGTGACGCAATGTCTCATCCTCTGCCATGGCAGCCTCGAAATCAGAAACTGCCTTCCTTATCACCTTCAAAAGATGCTCGTCGTCAAGGAATCGTGGAGGCCAAAGAACTTCCATCTCGCTTCCCCCGACTTGTACCTTATCCCCTGCCGACAAGGAGCGATAAAAGAAAGACCGTCTGTTTATTTGAGAGATGATACTCAAGAAGTCAGCTTCTATACTTCCAGTGATATCTCCCATGACTCGGCGGTTCATTGCGAACATGCATTTAAGGAAAGAATCTCTTTGCGAAAACTTGGGCACACGAGGGAAGTATACTTCCTCAATTGAAGTTTTAGTGGACGGATGTGATGAAAAACGATCCAACTCAAATAGGCCGTTGTAATGGTCAACGTGGAAATGGGATAGAAAAAACACGTCAGGATTAATGCGGCGTAGTCCTTTATGGAATGCTTTTTCGGGGTGCTGTTGGCTCCCACAGTCGATCTGGATGGCACAGCCAGCTAGCGTCCTGATACCGGCAGCCAGCCCATCACCAATATCCGGGACGTAGACTGTTATCATAAGTATTTTTCCTATTCCGACTCACTAACTGTTCATTATCGGAACTTCACAGTGAAGTAGCAAAGTTGGGACTCGTCCAAGGCTTCATTAATAAGGAAGACATTAAATTTCCGGACAGTAATAACTGAGCAGACTGTGAGTTAATTGCTCTCCACGGCGTGAAAGACGGGTAATATCCTTCTCGGGCATGGCAGCAAAATCGGTTGGATAGCCCAAAACTTCCTCTCGTTTTACTAAATCCTCTGGCCGTAAAGGTAGCGCTTGGTCCTGTTGTCCAAGATAAGGAAGAACGAAGCCTCTGATTCTTCCGTCTCGCTTGAGCATATGCAAGCGGTTGTAGGAAGCATCCTGTACTTTGCGGAAAACTGATTCGAAAGCCGTACTAGCGCGAGAATAGAACCCGAATGGAATATCTTGACCACTGAGCTGCCCGTAACCTGCGGAACAGCAGATGATGTACTCGGGAGAGTAGTTATGCAGGTTGAATCGAGCGTCACGATCGGGTTCTATGCAGGAGATCCCGAGGTTGTCGTAAACGCCTCCATCTGTGATGATAACGCGTTCTCGCTGGCTTTTCCCATCTTTAACGAAGGTATATTCACGATCGAAGGCCGGCAGAAGCATGGGGTATGCTGCCGAGCATGCTACAGCATGGGCAACCGTAATCTGATTGCCATGAATTGCACCAAATCGCCATGTCCCGGAGCGACGATTACCGAATCTAAAAGCCGTGCCTGTGCGAAGTTCGCAAGCATTAATCACTATGTCGAGATTTGGTCGTGCGACTTTATCGAGGATCAAATCCAGGAAAATGTCTCGCAAAGCTGCCTCTAGTGCATCAGAGCGACTGGCCCAGCGTCGGAAAGGGGGCTGACACCTAAATAACTTGGCGAGGGTATTCATTGGACGAGAGATAAGGTTCGTAGCAAGAATACGCGGAAAGAGTCGAGGCGAGAATAAGTACCTCGCGATGGCTTTATGCATTCCACGCCGCAGCAGATCGACAACTCGTTGATCAAAATCACCGAAGCTGTTTTCTCGATAGGCATATATTCCCGCGATGACAGAACCGCCTGATACTGAGGAGATAACGGAAACCTTCTCCAGCACCCCCCTATCCTGAAGGGCCCGGAGGCACCCTAAATGAAATGCGATGGCGCGCGAGCCACCACCTGAAAGTGCCAGCGCAATCACAGTAACGGCTCGGGTAAGCGTTGGCGACCTTGCCTGAGTTCATGCATCGCAAAAGCATCATCCCCAGAAATTCGTCGGAATAGGTATGCACCAACTGTATCGTGCCCGCCGTCCATGCCTATTATCAGGAGTAGATTTTTTCGGTGTGGCAATGCGCCGCTCGTCAGAATCTGATGCATGCCTTGGATATCAGTATCACTTGGAATTGGCTGTGATATAGGATGTGTATGCCACATCCCGAGATAGCCGACGGAACGACGCGATAGTGTGATGCGGGCCTCGTGTTCCTCCTTCGTTCCCTTCACTCCACAGACAAACAACTCCTCAGAGTGATGGCTATCTGAAGGAGGTCCCGAAGCGCTGCTTACCCAAACAATTCCAGTTGCCTCATCCCACTCGCCCCACAGCAGACCACCTGTCTCTACCCGTCGGTCTCTCCGGCGCCTGTTTTGAGCGATCCAAGCCTTTATTTCTCGAAGAGCCGAATGACTGATGCGTATCTCATGGTCATTCAGAGAAATGAGAAAATCAGGATAATACTCGAATCGTGCGGATCTCCCACCGAAAGGGGCCATCGCCTCAGAAGGCTGGGCGAATAAATGCGAGATTGCTGACATGGATGGATTTGTCACCAGCTCACTTGCAATAAGATTCAAACCGATTGCAGCTAAACCGGAGGAATCTGCCGATGAACCGACGAAAGTTGGCTCAGAGCAGCCAGGCTCCGGTTGGAAAGGCCTTTCTTTGGCCTGCGACGGGAAAAAGCTATCAGCAAACGCGGCCAAACTCTCAGCGCGTAGCATCTCTAGCTTTGTCTTTCGCAATACATCCCAAGTTCCTCCAGAAAAATCTCCCATAACGATAGCAGTAACAAGGCATTTAGCTCTTTGATCGATCATGATAGTCGCAATAGGAACGCGGGGTCTTCGATCCGAATTCCGAATCAATTCCAACCTCCTCCGAACGATGTCTGAAGCTGTAGCGTCGATGATTAATTCTGCGTGACCACTCCACTCGAATCCCGGCAACGACAAATCGTTCTCAAGATTGGAGGTATAGGTCTGAATTTCGAGTTCGGGCCGAATTTCTAAGAGATGCCTCTTCAGGGCCTCGACCTTAAATTCGCCGACATCGTCGTCATGGTAGGGTTGTCGAACAAGAATTCCTGGTGTGACAATTCCTTTATCGTGAAGGGCAAGCTTTCTGGCTCCCGCCCGACAAAGGCAAATTGCAATGTGTGCTCCTAATGCACCACAACCCCAAATGGAGATGGCCTTTCCGTGAAAGCGGGAGAGGATAGAATCGTAATCCCGTCGAATAGTCACTTCTGGCCGTCCCTCAATAACAGGACACCATGAGATTTTCGCAGTTCCTAGATGACTTACTAACAATCCTTCAAACTGTATCCGCAGCTCACTGACCTCAGCAGTATCACCGCTTTCTCCAATGGTGGCACGAACATATCCTGCCGTTTGTGGATCAATCGCCCAAACACTTAAATGCTGTTTCCGCGGGCCTCCCGCAATCCCCCTCATGGGCGAACCAACAATGCAGTATACCGGTTGACCTGTCGGCGTGAGGATGCATGCAACCTTGAGAATGCGGAAAAGAAACTCTTGAGGGACTCCTTGTCGCTCGCATTCTCGAAAAAGATCCGCGCCCTTTGTCGGATACTCCCACGGCAGTGATTGGCTGAATAGAAGGGCAAGGGCACAGGCACCTTGGGTCGGAATATTGTTGAGATCGTACCATCCTGTAATCTCGACACGCTTCGGAAAATTACTTATGCCAGCAACCCCTAACCAATAAGCTCCATCAAAAGGTGGAGTGTTTTCTTTGGGGATTATGAGTTTTCCGTTCTCATAGTCTGCGTAAACGACTGGAGGATGGAGTGGTTCTCCCTCCGGGTCGAGCTGGTTAACGGCTCCTTGTCTGAGCCAATATTCGAGCCTGTCGATCAACCCGAACATTCCGTCGGTGGGATTCCATTCGGTTGAACTCTGGTAAAGGCACAGGTGTTTCCCCCATTGGACATGCGGTTTACCAGCAAATCGAAGATGGGTAACTTGAACATCAGGCTTCCGGAATGGAAACGTCGCTGGAACTAAGAATAGGAATGTTTCTCGTTCACGTAGAGGTAAACCGTTTTCAGCAGTTGGTACTTGACCAACTCGAATACTGACAGTGACTCTCAACCATGGGTCTGTATCGGTTGGCTCCCGGATTTGTTCTATAACAAGGGAATGCCCGTCAGCATTAAAGATTTCCCGCAATTGCCATAGCGCACGACTTTGTCCCGAAGTCATTATTTCCTGCCAAAGCCAACCTGTTGCTGTGGAGGAGTGGTACCACCTCTGGCAGCAGTTACCGCAGAAGCGAGTGTGGAAGTTACTATCTGACTCTTGCTTTCACCAGCTTGTACTACCGAGAGCCCCGTATCTCCCAATTCAAATTTAAGAGGTTCGGGCGCCTCCTTGCTCGGATACTCATGAGTGCAAAGAAAGTGTCCTGCGTCTACAATCTTCTCATACTGCTTTCTCGCTTTCCCATGTGGGGGATTATCACCGTCTCCATCGGTAAAATCCGAGTTCGAACTGGCGATGATGTACCCACCAGACTGTTCATATGTTTCGAAGTAGTCCATGCTATCTTTCTTGAAAGACTCTTCGTTTTGGTCCTCCTCTTTCCAATACATCGCCTTTTTTGAACAATGGTGAGCGGCCAGCATAAGGTTCCATCGGAGATATTCTTCATTCTCTCGCTCAATGGTCAGCTCGAAAATCTGTTTTAGCGTTGGGTATTCATGATCGCCAAAGAAAAGGGCGCTCCCGACTGCATCGCCTTGCTTCAGTGTGACGTGAAGTGAAAGACTCGTTTCGTTACGATCACCTCGAGCATCAGCTTTGAACGGAGCATGAACAAAAGCTTCAAAACAATCTGATACATCTGTGTCGTCCAGCACAGTGATGACATGACCGGGAATCGAAGTTCGCTCTCGAGGAAAGTTCTTGTAGTTATCCTCCGTCAGAATATCGTCATGACCAATTATACGGACTCGGTCACCAGGCTTTACGTTGTTAGGGTTTGCGATAACTGCCTGTCGGCGGCGATGCGCCTCTTTATGAAACACCTCGGCATCTTCGCAAAGAGGGTTCTCGTCTTCATAGTCGCGGAAAACTCTTGGCGTATGCCATATCTCCCCGATTATTACTTTTCTTAGAAGCTCACGGAATCCAAGAACGTGATCTTCGTCGGGGTGTGTGAGTGCAAAAACTGAGAGGTATGGCTTGCCGTTTTGCTTCGGCAGGAGACGAACTAACTCGTCAACGACTGGCCATGCCGGATCGTCAGCATCCTCAGATTTTTCTAAGTGACGCAAGTCTAGCTGAAAAATACTTTCATTCTCTTTTACGATGATGGTTGTGCTGTCGCCTGTTCCAACAGGCCAAAAGACGAAGCCCTTTTTCGGAAGGGTAAATTTGCTACTCATTTGTGACTCCTCTATTCATTGTTGAAGACGCCTCACCTTGATGCGATGCAATTCCAATCGAACCGAGCAGTTTAATCCTGCGCCTGAACATCCTTGTCACATATGAGGATACTAACGTCCATCACGCACGTTTACTCCAACACAGTTATTGATTTTTATGGAAAGTGTATCGCGCGATCCTCATGTTTTGAATACCTTCAGCACATCGTTTTCGTGCTGCTCCTAACGCAAGTTCATTGGTCGTTATTTTGCCCGGAAATCATTAGCCCTTCAGCCTGAAGCTTCTCTCCAAGCTTCAATGTCGCCTCCGCTAGGTCTCGATAGCGATCGACGGAAATAGCGAGCCCCTGTTTTCCCGGCAACCATGTTCCGGACTCGGAGCGATAATACACTCGGATATTGATAATCTTGCGCCCACGGAATTCGTCTACGCTAATCCGAACCTCCTCACGTGAATTTTTCTCGAAACTAGCTACTACTTCCCCACGGGCAACATTATCGTCCATCATGGTAGGTATTCTCCTATTCTCCTGCAACCGTCGTGATCTTGGTCACGAAGCGTCGTAGCTCGCCCATGATAGCCGGAGTATCAGTTGCGCCGCGAAGAGAACGTTCCTCCGACGATGTCAGTTTGAGGCCCATTTTCACCTTGAGCAACGAGGCAGTATCCATACGACTTTGGCGTCGATTAACTACATCGGGACCGGACATTGCCACCCCTTGCCATTCCTTGTTCGTGCGTCTCCAATCGAAGCTTCGAAGCTCACGAAGCTTGGTCTTCCATTCGCCGGGGTCGGCGGATATTAGGGTTTGACCCATGGCGCCAATCGCCCAGAGAACGACCGCGTGGGTATGGATGAATTCCTGCCGAAGCTCTAAGGGTTTCAAGTCTCCACTTTTTACCCTATTCCACTCCAGGAGGTTCTCAGCCACGGTATCCCAGAATTCAATAGCGAGATTCGTCTTATTATCCAGATTCTCTTCGACCACCGAGCCGAGCAAAGCAGCGGTTGCATCGTATAAAGATCCCAATGTGAAAAGCTTTGGGGCACGAAGTGGGAGAGAGACTCGATCCTTATCGACAAGCCCTTTGAAGGCGTCAACTCGTTCGATTACGACGAGGGCAACCTGGCTCATCAGGTCGCGATGGTTGTATAGGATATCAAGGGACTTGGATGTCTTGCGCGCTGTTCGATTGAGGTCCGAAAACATCTGCTGCATTCGATCGAGATCTTCCCAGGGAAAGAGCACGACCGAGATCGATTCATCCCCGATGGTCGGATTTTCCTTCAAGGCCTCCTCGATGGCAGCACGACGATGCTGCCCATCATTAATCATGAGGTCCGCCTCGAAAGACAGCTCCAATATGCCAATATCTTGGTGCTCGTCCAGCGAAGTGAAGGTGGGCTCGCAGTTATACGAAGCTGTAAGTGAAGAAAATAGGTATCCATCCTCGTTGTCCAAAATGTACTGAGTGATTTCCGGAATACGATTTTTCTGGATTACTCGTTGTGCCCGTTGCTCTGGCGGGAGTTCAGCCCAATCTCGAAACCGAAAAAGTTTTGGTATCAAGGACAATTTCATCATCGCGACGTAATAGTCGCGTTTTCCCATATGGCCTTTGATGGCGGGGAAAGAAAGTTTCATTTTCTGGCCTCCGTGTTTAATAGGTGTTATGTACGTTGATTATGTGAATTAATGAGACGTACTGTACGTCGTTATACTTCACACTGTCAAGTGTTTTTATTGCGAATCGATAAGAATTATGGCTTGGGCACTTGGACCATCAAAATAGCTCTCTGATTGGGGGGTCATTTGGCAAGAACCCTGGAAGGCGGGAGTATCCTACCGACCATGCCCAAGAGCTGGTTGACGTGATTCCAGAGATCGAAGCATTAGGCTGGAATGAGAGGATTGTCCGGCGCGTAGATCTGTGCGGGGTTCAACGGGTTGTCCGGTGCATATCGACTGACTGGGTTTAAAATGTTGCAGTCACGTTCATACTTCTTATCTAATCAAAATTCAGTTAATGAGGGGACTGATGAAACAACAAGGACATGTACCCTTGTACCGCGATCAATTAACATCCACAGCCATCCAACAAATAAGATGAACATCATCTTCTTGTATTGGCGGAAGTGGTGGAGGAGCGTGAAACGGTTCCAACCCAATCCGCTCGATCTCCTCGACCAATGCTAGCGATTTTGTCTCGGCAGCAATGGTATCCCGCTCAAACACTGCGCGAAGAAGGTTTTGCTCACGAAGGGAACATGGAGCCTCGACCGCCTCAAGACAACGTATGAGGCGGGCTTGCTCAATAGTCGGCGGTGGATATCGGCGAAGATAATCTGCAATCTTGCGGTTTATTGCCGGAACCTTCGGTTGGAGATTGGCGGGGTCTGTTTCATAGGTCCATGACTCAAAGATGTTTTTTTGGGTCCGTTGCCAGGCACTGAAAGCTGTTTGTTTGAGATCCGTCGGCATCACGAGGGGAGTATCTTCTTGGCATTCGATGATTCGAAGGCATGTGCCTATCTCGGAAATGATGTCTCTACCATCGTATGGAACGAAGCGTAAGTAAACTCGCTTCCCAACTTGGGCGCAGAAGAAGTGCCCGCGCTCTTTGCCTTTAACCATGCCACTTCCCGCCTTCCAGGGAAGTTCACGAATCTCGCTATTATATTTCTGAAGGGCCTTTCGCAATTCTTGACGGTATTCTTCACCGCTTTGCACTGCTGATTCGGTCCCACCTCGTTCATAGATGCTGGCATCGTTCTGGTGGAGCCGTTCAATTTCCTCACGAGTTTCGGTGAACGATTGATCGCCTTCTGCTCCTTGCTCAATTGGGGCTACTTCTACACCTACTGAGGCGGCCGCCTGGGCCAGCTTTCGTCGCACGCGGGCTTCTAGGTTGAGCAGCGCATCGAGCTGTGCATCAGGGAAAAAGGTCATTAGAAACACCTGATCATGTGGGCTTCCGATACGATCAACACGGCCATGCCTCTGGACGAGCCGCATCGGGTTCCAAGGCAGGTCGTAGTTGATGATGTTTCTGCATTGTTGAAGGTTAAAGCCCTCCGCCAAAACATCGGTTGAAACCAGCAAGTCAAACTCATCCTTATAACCTGGTGGAGCACCGGACGATGCTGGTGCAAACCCCCATACGGCTTTCTGACGTGACACTCCATGCCGTGTTTCGTCGCCCGCAATCGAAGCCATTCGTCCTCTGAACGATGCGAGATGCTTGTCTTTTTCCAGTATCCGATCAAGATAACTTTCGACCCAATTAACAGTATCCTCATAAAACGAAAAGACCAACACTTTGGCTTTCCGCCGTTCATCATCGGAATCTGTGGCCTCTTTCTTCGCCTGTTCTATGACGGCTACCAGGGTCTCCACCAGTTTCTGAAGTTTAGGGTCCTCTTCGGGTTTCACAGTGACGGCGCGTTCATGCCAGGAGGCTAACAATACCCGATCGGCCTCAACATCTTTACGCAATTCAGTCACATTGAAGTTCTTGGCGGGCTCAACCTCATCAGCCGATTCCATTAGTTCATCAAATAACTCATCATCGGCTTCAGATGCAGAAAGCTCATGCATGAGGTGCTTGCTAATAACAACGCCGCGGTCCAGACCCCGAAGAAAGATTTCATTTTCTCGAACCATCTTTCCTATGGTCTTGGCAAACGCATGGACGGAGGATTCAAATCTCTTCAGTAATCCCGATCGCAAGAGACCCACAATCGCCGTATCCATTGGCAGGTGCGGGTGTCCTGCCGGATAGTTCTCGGGCTGATAGCGTGCCAGCGTCAGTTTGGGATGACCGTGAGGAGGGTCCAGTGCATCCTCTAATTCGGAAAAGAACCCGGGCAATATCTGGTCTAAATCGTAATTCGCAGACTGTGGAATAGGCTTCGGGAAGTGAATGGGAACCCGACGGCCATCGGGCAAAGTAATCAGATCATTTAGATAGTGACGTTTGATGAACTGGCGTGTTCGCTTAACGGTCGTCGCATCAATGATGGGATAAAGCATATCGGGGTTCAGATTAAAGGGATCGACCCGCATGGCATCCTGGAAACGGTCTCGCAAGGACAGAACGCCGCGTTCGGCAAATAAGGCGTCCTGCTTAACAAAATAGCGAACCAAGTGATAGAGATCCCAGAGAGAGTTATTCACCGGCGTAGCCGTGAGTAGGACTAGATCACGGCGTGGGCCCATGAGTAAGCGGCGAAGTACACCTGCTCTCGCCGGCGAATCTGGGTTGCGGTATGCATGGGCCTCGTCTATGACCACCAAGGCAAACTCTTCGAGATGACTTCGCAGATAGGATTCATTTCCGCCAAGTTGCCGGTCGTTTGCTATCTGCTCGTATGACAAACACTCAACAAACAATTGGTATTTGTTCAGAAAATCTTTCCACGTGCTGTCCCTAAGGGCTGCGGGGCATATCAAGAGAACGCGTTGACGACGTGCGCGGTATTCCCCGATGAGAGCCCCGGCAAGATAGGTCTTGCCGAGCCCCACTCCATCAGCCACGAGAACGCCACCACACCTGCGAAGAATCCGAAGGGCTCGCCAGACCCCATGCTGCTGGAACGTCGTGAGTGGGATCTCTCCTTCTTCCCGTGCCTCCTCTTCCAATTCTTCGCCATACAAGGCATAGAGGACGCGCATATAGATGAAATAGGGTGGGAACTCTGCCATGAGCCGGTCGTAGATAGCTGCAAGATCGAAAGGCTCCGCATTCGCCCACAATTCCTCAAACCATGCCTCAACACGTGGAACGGCAGGGTCATCGAAATGCCCAAGGTTTAGCTCCACGTTACGTTTCAGACCGGCATACGTCAGGTTCGATGACCCACTCACCAAGCCGCCTGCCGAAGTGCGAAACAAGAACGCTTTCGCGTGAAGGAATCGTTGGGTATAGCGGCGCACCTCGACTTTGGCTGAATGTAATAACTCGAGCAGTCTTCGTACAGATGCATCTGTGTCCTCATCAAACGGTAAGAGATCTCGACTTTGAGCCAACGCTTGGTCAAGGTGTGTGAGTCCTTCTTGGACAAGGCGATTTGTGAAAAACGGCTCAGGGGGATCTTCTGGTTGCGGAGAGGGTCGCTCGGTCTCCGGCCAGGGTTCAGCGCCGAGCAAGAGACGTACGCCCTGGAGTTTCGAGAGCTCGTTGGCAATTAAATTGAAACCCGGCACGTTGAAAAACGCGGTGGCGATGTCCATCGAAACAAACATGTCACGGTCTTGTTGCAATACCTCCAAATAAGTCCGTATCGCCTGATCGAGCGTCACCCCATTACGGTTATCGACAAAGAATGGGCGTGGATCAGGTGTTGGTGATGCTGAACTCATTTCAGCTTCCTCGCCCATGTGTGGAAATGCTTGAGGGTCGCCTCAAGGCGATCAGCAAAATCCCAGCCCTCGTGGAATGTTTCAAAAAGGTGGGTCAATTGACGCTCGGTAAGGCCATAGAGAAGGGCCACTACCCCATCCAGCTCGTGAATATGGTCGGCTTTCACCCTCTCCTCCAATGGCCCGCAGACTACACCAACAGCACTGGCCCAATTCGCATACCGGTCATCAACGGCAGCTAATCGTCCCGCCAGTTGAACAATTCTTTGCCAGCGCACATCATCACGGGACGGCCGTGGTACAGGCAGCGGATTTACTATGAAAAAATTTAAGGAAGTTTCGACAAAGCGTCGCGCATACCAATCGAGCGATGGTGACGAAAGCACGCCAAGCAGATAGGCTTGGTCGCGCTCGTCGCCTCGGGGCCAAAGAAGATAGGGTCCCTTGTTTGTGATGAATACCTTTGGTGGGACCAGTGCGGCACGAAGAGTGCGGCTGTCCGTTGCTCGGCTCACATCGCGAAAGGCTATTCTAGCGAAGTAACACGGCAGCGTTTCTGGTTTACGCAGGACATCTCGAGAGAACTCTGAGAAGGGGGACCGAACAAGGTTGCCGCCTCTGAGCCGGCTCTTCTGCAGTTCTGGTAGCACCACCTCGGGATCAGCCCATGCATAGTAGCGACCCGTGTCGGGCTCCCACAGATCGAACGATTCGCCTTTGAACACTGGCCAGAACCCACGTGGACGCTCTTCGGATTTCACATCCATCAATTCTTTGTCGTTCGTAGCGTCCAACTCTCGGTACGCACGAACGCGCCACGAGCGTAGATTATTGAGATCAAGCCGTGGGGCTTTGCGAAGCTGGGTAAAAATATCCAGTGACTCGTCAGTAGGCAACAGAGGCAGCGACGCAGTATCTGTCCAGCCCATGACTTCTGATGCTTGGAATCGAGCCGGCGGTCGGCTTTTCCCACTCTGGAACCGTTCGAGACTGGCAAATGGCCCCATCATTTCCACTGACTCACCGGTCGGAATTCTACGGCGGAAAGCAACTAAGCCGATGGTATAGCGGTGTTCTGCCTCATCAAAGACCCAACCAGCACGGTTTAGCAGCATCGTCACGTCGAGCGGGGTTGCCCCTTCGAATACAGCCTTCCGAAAATCTGTACTTCCTTTTGCGTTGAATGCTGAACGCGGAAGCACCACGCCAACCCATCCTCCATCCTGGCCCACAAGATTCCAAAATCGCCAGCAAAACGCCTTGTAGAGATCAGGGTCACCGGTTCCCATGCCTGGATAAGGACCGGTGACCAAGGCCCGGCGCATGGACTCGGCCTCCGCCAGCTCTTTCTCGTACAGGTCGATGAGATCGCTGCGCTGGCGGCGGAGCCGAGCTATCAGTATTTCTCGTTCGCGCTGGGTGACCCCACGCAAACCTGGTGCATGACGCGCCCAGAAGGCATGCTCCTCCAGAGTGGCTTCTTCCCATGGCGGATTGCCGATAATCACATCAAATCCGGCGCGGGCCCGTAGAAAAACTTCTGGGAATGCAACAGGGAAATGGAAGGGCTGGAGACCTTTCAGGGTGTCCTGTGCTTGGCGATGTGCCCGGGAATGGACAATCGTGGTCTTCTCCTTCTCCCAGTCACTCAAGTCAATATCAAGCTTGGCTCCGTTCATCCTTGCGGCAGCTACAATGTCGCACAGGGCTTCGGCCGACCTCGCCGCGGCCTGGGCTTCTTCAAATGCGTGTCGCCCTTGCTCGATTTCAGCAGTATTCGCATCGGCAAGACGTGCGAGGCGTCTCAAAGGGGCCATGGCTTCGCCGACCAGAGTGGTAGGATCAAGGGAAAACAGCGGGAGATCATCGGCGCGTGCCTTATCTTCGATTTCGCTGAGCTGACCAATGCCAACAAGCGCGTTCCCGACGACGAGGTTGCGGTCAAGTAACGATAAGGGCAATCCGGGAACGAAGGTATGAATCCACAACGATAAACGAGCCAGGTCTACTGCCACAGGGTTAAGATCTACCCCATAAATGCAACGTCTGGCTATCAGGCGCCGGAGGAGTTGAACATCTTCGCCTTCAACCTGCCCTGCTAACGACCCGAGTGCTTGTTCAGCGGCCGCGTGGAGCCCCACTAATTCCTGGCGCACCCCAGGGAGCGCCCGATGCGCTAGATAACCCGCAAAAGCACGTTCGATGCGATCCACAGCTGCCACGAGAAAATGGGCAGATCCCATGGCGAGATCTACGACCCGGAAGTCAAAGAAGGCTTCGGCTGCCGCATCGTCGTCGAGGGCATCCAGACGAGCGCCATGGTCTTTGAGGGCTGGTTCTAGGGCATGGTCCAGAAGATGAGCGACCGCAAAATCTTTTGTGAAGAACGTGCCGGTGGCTTTCCGAGCTCCAGACCGGTTGTGCAGATAAACACGTTCCTTCTGTACTACCGGTTCATCTCCTGTTCGGCAGGGACGATAGTATCCTTCCTTATCTACCGCCAGGTCAGTTTCCGCGACGGCAAGCTCACTCTCTAGCAATCCTTCGTAGATCGTACCGAACTCCCCCACATTAAGACTGCGGAAATCCACCGGGCCCCAGCCATCACCAGTTTCGATAAGCAGCAGATCGCGGAGGACTGGGCCAAAAACAGTATTGGAGAGGCTTACATGTGCGAGCAATGCACCACTGTGGGACACGGACGCAACACGAGAGAAGAGGCCACCATCATATGCGGGGACCCCCCACTCGGATTTCCCTTCGTCAACCGCACGAAAGAGCAGTGAGACTTCGGTCCATAACGAGGTTGAGGTATCAAAGGATGTGCCGGCCTGATGCAGACGAAGGAGTTCCTGCGATTTGGTTTTGAGTGAGCGAGCGCGATACAACTCATTGAATTTGTATGGCAGCAAGTCTCGATCCTCGGCATAAGCGATGAAGAGCAGTCTAAATAGAATCGTCATCGCCATCGCATAGGTGTCGGTTAGGTCTGTAGCGGTAGGTAGTGTCAAGCCACGAGATCTTGCTAGTCCCTCTGCTAAACGCGGGATAACGAGTTCGTAGATCCGTTCTCGGAGACGATCAGCAAGATCACCGGCAAAGCGCAATGACTCAGCTAGCAGGGCTGCGAGGGTGCCATCATCGGCCAAGGCCTCGGCAGAAAAAAGCATCCAGAGATACGCAGCATCCTCGTCACGCAGCAAGTTTGTGTGAATTTCAAGAAACGTCTCGCTCCGGCTCCGACGGCCTACCCCAATACCAATCTGCGCGGGATACAGACGCAGCTTTCCTCCTTGTGTAATGAATACCCATCGAATGTTCTCCCGGTTAGCCACTTCGAGGGCATAGGATACTGGGGATAGACCGCTAAATCGTGGAGAGGCCAATTCCGGCGATTCTTCTTGTCGAAGAAGAATAGCCACCGCGATTTTTCTACCCTGTGGTCCAGCGCGAAGCACTTCGGTCGCTTGATCCAGACGTTCTGCCGTGAAACCGAGGGCTTTTAGGATAGCGTCACCTTGTTGATTGAGTACGGGGCGGGCTTTACGGGCGGCGCCTTCCCACTGGTGCTGCCGATGCCTGCGAACGGATTCCAATTCGTGGGTGGCGAGGAATCCCTCATTGCGGAGACCCGGGAGATTGGTTTCCAGCGAAGGTAATGCATCACGCAGCCAACGGAGTGCAGCGTGACGATCCGGCTGGGCGAGAGCTTGGCGGCACAATCGTTCGGCTTGTCCTGCGTCAACCTTAGGATAGGTTGTCGGATCATCTCCAGCTGGTCCACATAACGCGACTTTTTCTCCGTAGCAAACTACCAAGAGCAAAGGTGCAGCTCGACCCCTCTGCCGTCCATGCCAGGTTGAACGTATATCAGGGACACGTGGCTCTCCCGTGCTCACTGCGACGAGCACTTCAAGGGGGGAAGCCCCAGTGCCAACTGCCAGACCACTAATCTTGTAAGGACAGCCTGGAGGGGCGTCTACGGGACGGAGCGGTATCTCGTGGAAACACTTTTTAGCTAACATAGCTACGAGAAAGTGTGCGGAAGCGGAACCTGATACTCAAAACTGTTGCCGCACAATACCCCTTTTTTCTTGAGAAAGCACCACAACTTGGGAGAAAGCTGCCCTGGAAGAACCATAAAAGGAGGACGGTCAGGGGCTAGGTCAGTAGAAGACACCTCTCGGCTTGTGGAACTGGGAGGAAAGGTTACGGCATCATCTTCAGAGGAAGACCCGGGCAAGCACTTGCACACATCACTTGGTTTTCGGGCTAGAAACCCGGAAAACCCCTTCAAAACCGAGTCAAAACCAGGTTACAAAACCTGCCTGCTAAACTGCTATGCACTCACAGAATACCCTGGCCACTCTGATATCTACTCCATCATTTTCTTGCTCGCACAGCCATGTTAGTCCAGTCTCTCTCCGACTGAGCTGTAGTTTTCCAATATAGTCTTCCACTATTCGAGTAGTTGGATGCCTGACATCAGCCGACATATGCTGGCTCAAGCCCCAGCTGGCCCTTCCACCTCTTCCACTCTCCCAACGAACATGGCTTGTGCCTCCTTCTCCCCTATGAGGAGACCGATCAGCCGGTGATGCTCTTGGGACTGTTCCTGGTACGCCGTGGGGTTGGTCCGTCCATGACCACCGACGGCATGGTCTGCCTCTCCAACCAACGCTGCGCCATTCGCGCTTCGCGCTCGTCCAGCTCCATCGCCTTCCTGAAGAGCCGCCAGGCCCCCGCTTGAAACGCATTCGTGATCTCATGGAGTTCCTTCGAGGATAACGCTCCAAAGATCACCCGCCGACCACCGGCTGTCTGAAAGACCCGGTCTTCCTCAGGGATATCTCCTTGCAACGTCTGGATCGCCCGACGTTGGGACAACAACGACGGAACCTCCTCGAAGCGCAGGTGGGTGTCGATGTCGGCTTGCACGCGCACGCAGGGTTTCGTCAGGAACTCCATCCACACTCCAATCAACGTCCGTCTCCCATCTGAGGGCGGTTTCCCTCTGCGCCTCGGGGCGTGACGCCAGACCTCCGTGATCCACCGCAACGGTCCCTCAAACACCGGCACCGGCCAGTCCTCCCACTCCTGCTTGATGCGAGCAATAAGGGTCCGATCCTGGTACCAGGCTCGCCTCAGGCGGTCGCTCACGTCCCGCCAAAAGGTGTCATCAAGTGGAAGCGCGTAGTGATCACACTGGACACACACGCGGTGACACGTGGGTTCGGCCAGAGGGTGCTGATAGATCCCACAGTAAGGACAACAGATGAGCCGGGATTCATGACAGAGCGGACGCAGGAGCAACAAACGCAGCCATGCTGAGGCCGATAACCGCAGCAGTGGACACCACTGCCGTGCCTTGAACAGCGCAAGCCAGCCTTCGTCGCTGATCTCCACTCTATACAGATTGAGCACGTTCCCGACTGCCACTGAAACCCTCCATGGAATCAACTGCTTACTCTGGGTATTTTGGCCCCACCTTTGGGCTGAGCCTTTATTTTAAATTAGGCCATACAAAAGAGAAAGGGGCGCCACGATCTGAATTCGAGAGGCAGAAGAGTGAGGACAACGAATCAGTAGGTCACGCCTCGGCTTCGACCGCTCGAACAGCAAAGATCTTAGCTGACTAGGTTGTCCCAATTCCGAGAAGAGCAATTCTGAGGCACCATAATCCAGAAGGAGGGACTAGCCCATGAATAAAAGAAAGACCCTGCTGGTTGTTGTTCGACAAGGATTGATTGGGCTCGCCATCAAGCGCGGTCGCACGGTCGACCTGTTCACCTGTCCACAAGCCGCACGCGCCTTAGGCGTCTCGTTACGGTGGGTGCATCGGTATGTTCGAGGCCGGAAGCGGGGGCTCCTGTACCAGCTGGGGCGTCCCCTGCTGTTGCGGGAG
>Ga0187894_10001432_pt1 | contig 30553 bp, 26 predicted proteins | sample GBC1701081metaG_FD_136650 | JGI IMG/M metagenome (GOLD analysis project Ga0187894, IMG submission 136650) | White microbial mat communities from a lava cave in the Kipuka Kanohina Cave System on the Island of Hawaii, USA - GBC170108-1 metaG ...
AGGACCCTGGCGTCGCAGTGCGGGAACGCGGCCAAGCCGACGTCCTCCATCGTGACCTCGCCGTCGTGGACGCGCTCCGGGATCGTCTTGGGCCTCGTCATCGTCGGAACACGAAGATCCTGGCGTCGTCCTCGTAGATCGCGGCGCCGGCCCCGAACTTGTAGTGCTGGCCCGGTGAACTCGTGTGCTCTCGCCTCAGTGCATGTTATCGCCGGAGTCGTCGTCCTCGGAGAGCGGGCGACTCACGTCGACGTCCGGGAGAAGACCCTTGCGGACTGCCCCGACTCCCCGGCTGACGCGCCTGTACGCCTCTCCCACGTGGGCGGAGTCGTATGTGCCAACGCTCGTGCCCCTCGCCCCGGCGGACATTGTGCCGCCGTCGTCGAACCCCTCGGCGTTCGCCGCGAGGAACGCGAACTTCCACCCGAGCTTCTCGGTCGCCCTCTGGATCGCCTTCCGAGCGTCATCTCGCGTGTTCTCGCGCGACGCGTTCTCGTGCCCGTCCGTGATCACCACGGCCACGACCAAGTCTGGCCTGGCGTCCTCCGCCTCGCCCAGGATCCGCGCCTCGACGGCCGAGAGAGCCTTGACGACGGCGTCACAGAGCGCCGTCGATCCACGAGGCACGAGCCGGCAGTCCTCGCGCTTGATCTCCCCGGATGGCTTGCCCTCGAAGACGATCTCGAAGACGTCGTCGAAGCTGTAGAGGCTGACGCGGCAGCGCCCGGGCATCCCGTGCTGCTCGGTGACGAGCGTCCAGAGCCCGCCCTCCATGTCGTCCTTGATGTTGGCCATCGACCCGGAACGGTCGAGCACCACGGCGATCTCGGTGAGCTTGGCTTCTGGCATGTCCCCCACTATACGCGCGGGGCGCCACCGCGCAGGCGAGCGATCTCGTCGTGCAGGTCGTCGACGACGGACAGCGCCTCGGCCACGGCCTCGTTGACGCGGCTCCTGTCGCCAGCATGGGCGAGCGCGTCCTCGATCAGCGAGGCCACGCGATCCTCGTCGCGCACGCGACGAGCATGGCCCTCCCGGGTGCGCCCCAGTCGCTCGAGGTCCGCGAGGAAGTTCCGCTCCCGGTTGATCCAGAACGTCGCGGACGGCCCGATCACCTGTGCCAGACGATCCGCGAGGCCCTCGTCGATGGGCAGCATCCCGTCGACGAGGTCGGCGCCCTCGTCCGACGTCAGGCCGGTCTGCCGCGCGAGGTCACCGACCGTCATCCCGCGGTCCTCCAGGATCTCGCGGACGGACATCCCGGGCGATACCGTCCAGTCCGGGAGGAAGGGCGTGTCGTCATCGTCCAGCGTCTCCACGAGGAGACATCCTAGGCCGGACGAGCGAGCCGGTCAACGCGGATCGCGCTACTTCTTCTCGTCCGCGGCCTTCTCGTCCGCTTTGGCGTCCCTCTTGGCGTCGTCGGACTTCTTGTCCGCCTTCGCGTCGTCGGCCTTCTTGTCGTCGCAGCTGGCGAAGGCCAGCAGGGTGAGGATCGCGATCTTGCGCATGTTCGGGGTCTCCAGGATGGCCGGGCGGCATAGGCCCTCTAGCGACATCCACGGAACGCCACTCCAGGGCATCACGGCCGCGTTCGCAGGGAAGGCCAGCACCACCTGTTCGTGTAGGGCGTGCCGCCGAGAGCGATCCCGTGCTTGAACGTCTCCCCGCACCTCCGGCACACGAGCTGCGACGCCATCAGCGGAGGCGAGTGCCAGTCGTGCCGAGGCGGATCCGCTGGCTCTCCGTCCCTGCGCCAGAGAACCACGTCCTGGCTCGTGAACGACAGAGGATCGGCGCCCGTGACGGACGCGCACCGGTTCCTGTCGGGATCGTCGCCCACGACGAGGAGTCTACCCGCACTTGGACGGGCACCTGCGGCCGCCGAACTGCTGGACGGCCCGCTCGGTCACGTCGTGGTTCGTCGTCGAGATGATCCGGGCCCCCGGCCCCGCGCGCCTCGCCGCGCACACGGCGTCCTGGACACGCTCGATCTTCGCGGAGGGCTCTCGCCCGGGGACGTGGACGCGGACGCGGAACTGGACATGGCTGGTCGACATGGTCTCAAGCGTAGCTCATCTCGCGTCGAGAGGACTCGAGTATCCGAACGCCCTCGCCTCGGCACCGAACTTGGCGTCGAGGGCCTCGACGGCATCGTCCGTCCAGTAGGACTGCCACGGACCCTTGCCGGGCGTCTCGTTGTAGACCGGGATCTCGACCGTCGGCAGACCGAGCCCCGCCAGGAGACGCCCCACCTCGGCACCGAGGTCCTCGTAGGCCAACCACTCGTCCGCCTCGTGCCAGAAGATCCGTCCGCCGACGACGTACGGAGGATCGTTCCACTCGGCGAGGAACTCCGCGAGCGACGGCCGAGCGCGTCGCCTATTCATCCCGTGCCGGAGATACCACGTCACCGCGAGGTCGTATGGATTCCTCCGCACCGACCAGACCAGCTCAGGGACCTCCGCGTCGCCGACGATCTCCCGCCTCGTCGCGTGGTGCTGCCCGTGCTCGTGCTCGCGGGGACCAACGACCTCAAGACAACCGGGGATCGTCGTCAGGGCACGTACGGTCGCCAGCGAGGCCGTGTGCGGCGTCGCGAGGTAGAGGAACTTGCCAGGACAGACCGCGGCCACGGACCTACCGGACCGCGTGCCGGTCCTTCACGACGACACCGTCGTCGAGGACGACCGTGTCCGCCTTCCTCATGATCTCGTTGCCCCCGACACCCCTCGGGTGCCAGAGACCGTCGCCGTGTCTCTCGACGTCAAGGCGGACGGTCGTTCCGTCCGTCATGGTGGCTGTGGCCTTCCTGATCTCCATGCCCGATATACGCTCAGGCGCCCGCGAGGATGAGCCGGGCCTCCTTGCCACGCTTCTCGGCCTCCCGCTTCACCTTCCTGACGTAGCCCACCGCGGCCTTCTGCAGCGCCTCGCGGTCGAGCTTGCCGTCCTTCACGGCACTCCTGATCAGGCCCAGCTCGTCCTCGGAGAAGTGCGTGAACCAGTCGAGCATGGCCTGCTTCACCTTGGCGGGCACGGCCGACGCGGTCTTCCCTTCCGCGCGCTCCCTCCTCTTCTTGGCCCAGTCCGAGACCACGCCCGCGGCCCCGGCCAGCGCGGCTGCCCCGAGCATGCTCCCGAGCAGGGCCGTGACCCCTCCGATTCCTCCCGTGAAGGCGCCGAGCAGGACGCCCTTGAAGCCCGAGATGGTCTCGGCAGCTTCCGGACTCGACGCGAAACCCATGGCGCTCCCGAGCTTGTCGGAGATCGACAGCATCGTGTCCCCGCCGACGATGCCGCCGATGGTGGCACCGGCCGCGATGACGGCGTTGGCCGAGCTGGAAATCTTCTCAGCCACGGAGGATATCGCGTCGCCGATCTTGCCGGCCCCGCGCTCGATGGCGCCGAAGACCCCCTTCCTGTCGATCTTCTTCCGCGCCTTCGCGAGCTCACCCTCGACCTCCTCGTGGACCTTGGACGGCTTCGCGGTCTCGTCCTCGGCGGGCCCGCGATCACCCTTGCTCCACTGCCGGTAGATCTTCTGCTGCTCGTCGGGCGGCAGCGACTGGAAACGGACCTCGCGACCCGTCTCCGGGTTGCGGAACTTCCTCCCCTTCACCGAGTCGAGGAAGTCCCCGGAGTAGGCGAGCCGCAGCAACTCGTCGCGGAGGATCCTGCGAAACTCCGGGCTGCGTCGAGCCACGCGAACGATGGCCGTGCGGATCTCGGGTCTCACGGCATCGGAGGGGCCATAGGAGGATTACCCCTCGGACATCTGCGCGGGCGAGTCGGACGGCCTGGGATCCGCCTGGATCCGCTCCAGGAAGCCCCTGACCGTCTCGACCGCCCGCTCCAGATCAGCGGCGAGGTGCCGCGAGTGGCCCTCCAGCGCGTCCAGGAAGGGCGCCAAGTGATCGGCGACCCGGACGAGGTCATCGGCCAGCATCTTGTCCACCGGCAGCGGCGGGTTCGCCTCGCGCGGGCCCTTCTGGCTCTCGCGGAAGCCCCTGCCGAGCCAGATCCGCCCGCTTCGCCACAGGAGCACCGTGCCGCGTCCATGCTGCCCGGAGAACCGGACGATGTGGCTGTTGTAGACCCCGTCACGGACGTACCCGCACCGCACCATCGCCTGCTCGAGCGCGTGCAGCATGGCGCGGGCCTCGACCTCGCCTCTCGCGATCCTGGCCTGGACCTCCGGCATTATCTCGCGAGCCATGGACCTTCTACCCCGCGAGCGGCGATCATGTGCCCCTCCGTCGAGCCCGGCTGGAGAGGCGGTCTGGCGCGACTGGCGTAACGCGTCCGGGACCGTAACGCCGCTTCACGTCCTCCACAGGCTCAATGAGATTGATGACGACGATGGACATTTCGCTCCGAGCTACTTGCCCCAGTTGGCCCGCTCGTCCAGGCGCTGAAAGTGCTCGTCGAGTTCGTACATGAACGTCTCCCCGTTGTCCCCGTCGCCGCCCCACTTCCAGCAGAAATGATCGTCGCACAGGTCGCAGTCGATCCCCGCGACCGACTCGAACAGTGCGAGGGACCGCGGGTCATGGAGAACTCCATGCTCCCACCGGGCGCCGGGATCTCGATAGGGGTTGGAGAGCGACGACGGACGCCACGACGGGTCAATCTTCGCGAAGCGCTCGTGCCCTCGCGGATGCTCCCCGAGCAGCTCCGCGATCCGGTCCTGCGTCATGTCCTGCGCGTCGTCGTGGCCGATCACCACGTCGATGTGGAGTCCGCGAAGCCATCTCCGGAGCAGGTCGATCCCCGCGAGATGATCGCGGTCGGGTTTCTCGGCGTCGCGTCGGAACTTTCGGATCTGGGCGAGTGCATCGGACATATCCACCTCTACCCTCGCAGGAACCGCAGACGGCGAAGCGGTGCCGTACGACATCTCCGTCCGGGCCACAGCGTCGCCCGACCGTTCACGATCTCGACGTTCTCGGGTCCCTTGATCATCCCCCAGTCTACGCCGTCGGCCACCCTCGACCAAGGCTCGCTGCCGGAGGCAGTGCTAAGCTCCCGTCGTGGACGATATCCCGCCCGCGGTCCGGGCCGCCTACGAGGCGGAGCTTCGGCGCCTCGAGAGCGCGGTGGAGACGGCTCCGGACGAGGATGCGCGGAACCGCATCCGCGAGGCCATAGTCGACCTGGAGGCCGAGCTGGTCGTCGAGTCGTGGCCGCTGGAGGAGTGACCCAGGAGCATCCTCAGTCCTCGTCGTCGAGAGGGACCTCGTAGCGCCCGTCGTCGAGCCTCCGCAGGTCTCCGTCATCGACCATCTCGGCGAGGATCCGCGCGACCGACTCACCGTCGAGCGAGAGGCCGGTGTCCGAGGAGAAGCGAGCCGCGGCCTCCTCCGCCGAGAACGGATCCTGCCCGGCGAACTGGTCGAGCAGCCCGTCGGCGAAGACGTCCTCGGGATCGTCCCCCTCCGCCTCCGCGTTGTCGATCTCCTCGTCGTCGTCGAACTCCTCGCGCTGGAGCAGCTCCTCGGCCACGAGGGCGTCGAGACGGTCCACGGGCCCGTGGACCCCGATGTGGTGCGTGTCCGCGTGGACGTGCAGGTCGGGGACCTCCCGGGCCACCCCGGCCATGCGCCGGCAGGCCGCGGCCGCGGCATCGTACTGCTGCGCCAACGCCTCGAAGGCGTCCGCGACGGTCCTCTCGCTCGCGAGGTGGTGCGCGAGGTCGTCGCCCTGCTTGAAGACGGGCAGAGGCAGCTCGTAGTAGGCGGTCTCGGGGGGATCGGACATGACGTGGGTTATACACCCTGTTCGCGCGTCGGTCACTCCCATGCCTTGGAAAACTCGCGATCTCGGAACGCCTCGGCCAACCCGGTGATCTGCTTGAGCCTCAACACCTCGTCCGGGTCCATGCCGAGTTCCTCGCTGATCCTCTCGTTGGACCAGTGGTGCTTCGTCAGCGCCGTCACCAGCTTGGCGCTCAGCTCCACCTGATGCGTCCCTCTGGCCATGTTGTGCCGCACCGTCGACGTCATCCTATCTTCCAGGGTCTTGTCGAGCTCGACGACGGGCACGTAACCCCCCAGGCTCTCGTGAACGTCGGGGCACGTCTTGATCACGGTCGTCCGGTGAAAACCGTCCACCACCACGTTCTGCCCAGTCTCGGGATCCCGCGCGACGACCACCGGCATCGTCACGCCGTCCTTGCGGATCGAGTGCTGCAGGAGGCGCATCTCCGGCGGGGCCACCACGTTCGGGTTGTAGTCGTTGCCGCGAACCGTGTCAGCCCGTACCAACCTCACGCCAGTCACCGGATGTGGCAGGCCGAGGAAGTCCTTCATCGTCGCGGACACGGCGTTGAAGATCTCCACTCGCTCCTCCAGCGGGAGCTCGGCGGCCCCGGCGAGCATTTCCTGGAGTCGTGATGCGATGTCCTTCATGTCTCATTCTCCTCGCTGGCATGGGCGTGGCGTTGCGCCTGGAGTTCCTCCATCACCCGACGGCCCAGCTTCGTCGGCGCCTCGCCGAGGATCGCCGCCTTCAGGGAGGAGGCGACGGCGTTGATCCGGGGTATCCGCAACAGCAACTTCCCGTTCGCGCGGCACCAGTCCGTCTTGATCCGATCACTACGGGCAGTCCTCCCTGCCGCATCGGGCCACGGCCAGTTTCCGCGATGCTGGTCGCCGTCGAACTCGATGAGAAGGTCGTACAACGGCACGTAGAAATCGAACGGCAGCGGTCTCTTGCGCCGGCAGGTGGCGAACCGTTTCTGTGGCTTGTAGGCGACCCCGTGTTCCTCCAGCCACTCCGCCACGGCCAGCTCGCCCTTGGATTGCTGGCACCGAGGACAGCCGTTCCTCCCGAACAGGTGATTTGTCGGAGTCACGAAGAACGCGCCGTGCCTCCGGCAGAGGATCTCCACCTTCGTGCTCCTGTTAACATAGCGAACCCTGGTGTACTCGTAGCGACCTCGATGCACCAGAACAGCCCTTCGCACGAACTCCTCGGTGGTGCTCTTGGCCGTCCCGGCACACCGAGGGCAGCCACTACCCGAGAGATGCTCGTTCGGGCTCTGTTCAAATACCTCGTGGAGCGGGCAGACGATCCTCACCTTCTCGCTGTTTCTCCGGTAGACCACCAATTCATAGCAATACCGTTCGCCGTGTACGGCTCGCGCATCCTCGACGAACGTCTCTCGCGCCTTGCGCCGTTCGGAGCCCCACTTGTCGTGCACGCACTGATGGCAGCCGTGACCATTCCAGTGGTTATCGGGCCGTTGCTCAAACGAGCCGTGAAAGGGGCACCCGATCAGGATCTTGCGGTCCTTCGTCACGTAGACGCTCCGCGAGTAGTCGTAGCGGTCTCCGTGACACGCCCGCGCGCGGCGCAGGAATTCGTTCTGATTCAGTGTCACCGCGCCTCCTCCGAGAAGCTGGCGATCAGGGCCAGCTGTCGATCCATCTCGCGCCTGGTCTGCGCGAAACTCAACCCCTTGCACCACCAATCGTTCTTGAGCAACACCTTCACGATGCGACGCCATGACGGCACCTTCCGATGAGACTCCAACTTCGGCTCTGCAAAGTCAGGGATCGGCGGGTACTTCACTCCGTTGCGTTCTTCGCCGTGGGCGTACCACCATCGCAAGAATTTGTTGATCTTGATTCGGTAGTGCGCCGCCGCGTAGGGCGGCATGGTGTCGAGGAGGAATTTCGCGTAGCTCTCGTAGGTGTGCCCCGGCGGGAGCGAGACCCTGAAGTTCCCCATCACGTGCGACTGCGTCCTGCTGTAGCGGTTCCCGAAGTTCGCTCCCTCGACCCGACCGACAACCCTCGACCACGTCTCCGGCTCGAGCATCTTGAAGAGATACAGCCCCTTCCGTTGATCGTCGCCGTACGGCTGGCAGAGCCGCATCTGGTGCGGCGAGAGCCCAGCGAGGTGCATCAGGTCATAGATCCGATTGTAGTCCCACCCGAACTTGCCGTTGGCCGTCCAGATGTCCTCGGTCCTCCAGTCGTAGATCGGGTAGCAGCTCCAGACGTTGTCTGTCACTCGCGTCGTCCATGGTCGCCCTTCTAGGGTCTCCTTCGCCTCGTTCCTGATCGTCCTGTACCTGTTGATGCTCTCGTCGCTGCGGATCGCCACGAGACAGGCGGTGCGCTCGCCCGCCGCGAGCCACTCGCCGAACTCCGGGACGAACTCCTCAAACTCCATGCCCCGTCGGAAGAACGGGAACGTGCTCGGGTCGCTCACCACGCCGGAAACCTCCGGCATCGCGCGCACCCAGGCGTCGCGCTTCTCCTCGTCCCAGCACAGCCAGTGGGGCTGGACTTGGCTGACCGCGTTCCTGAGGTGGAGGGGAAGACATACCCAGTGCGGACGCACCTCGGGCCTGGAGAGCGTTCGCTGGACGTAGTCGCCCGTGTGCGCGTATTGTGCCTCAAGGTCGACGTAGAGGACGTCGAGCGGCAGTCGCCCGACTTCCCTGGCGGCCTCGACGGTCAGGTTGAGCAGGACCCCGCTGTCCTTGCCGCCGCTGAAGGCGACGTAGACTTTCGTGAAGTTCGCGAAAACCTCTCGGAGCCTCTCGGTGGCGGCGGCATAGACGTCGACGTCGAGGTACGATTTCACCGAGACCTCGCGGGGCGTCCCATCCTCTTCGGAGCCTCTCCGTCGAGGCGACGCTTGGCCGTGGCCCGCCCGACACCGAAATGCCTGGCTATCTCCGTGACGGACATGCCCTGCGCGGCGAGATGCTGCGCGACGTCGACTGTCAACCGTCGGGCGTTCTCGTCCTTGATCTTACGAGAGCTGAGCACGGGCAGCTTGTACGTCATGCAGGGGGGGACGTAGGGGCGCACCATGTCGTAGAACCGCAGGTCCTGGCCCGGGAAGGTTATCGTCCGGCACGTCTGCTCCTCGTGCACCGTCGGACGGAACCCCAACGCTCGGAGCCCGGCCAGCGAACGATCAAGACTCAGATCGTCGAGGCCGAAGGTGATCCGCGGGTGAAACTTCTGCATGATCCCGCCATCGTCGAGGTACCAGACGGCCAGCACGAGGGGATTCATCAGCGTGGGCAGCGAGCCGGGAAACACCCGCACCCCCGATCCGTAGAAGAGGTCGAAGTACGGGCGCAACCTCGTCGTCGTCCTCGTCGCGAAGTTCCACGACTCGTAGGTGCGACCGTCCTTGTGCTTGAAGCTCTCGTACCTCTGCGAGACGTAGTCGGCCATGATCCCGGCCTTCCAGTCCGTGTAGGAGCGCTGCACCAGGCTGTGCCCCTCGGAGAACCTGGCGGTGATCGGGCTCGGTGCGGCCATGCTGCCGTCCCCCAGCAAAGATCCGACGAGGATGTTCCGCTGAAGGTCCGTGAGATCGGGCAGCTGTCGCTCGATGCGACCTGTCTTCCCGAGCGCGGGCAGCTGATGTCGATTCCGAAAACGGTTGACGGCGACCTGGTAGGTGCCGAGTCGCTCGGCGATCTCCGCCTCCGTGAGCAGCTCCTCGTAGTAGAGGCGCTTGAATTCCTCGACGGTGAGATCGTCGATGCTCATGGTTCCGCCTCCCGGTGTCGAGGGTTCCCCTTCAAGCGCGGGTGCTCGATACCGTGCTTGCGAAGGTGACGGTCGACCGTCGAGCTTCCCACACCCAGGCGCTCTGCCATCTGACAGAGCGGCACTCCCTCAGACGCGAGTTCGCGCAGGAGATCTCGGTCGAGCCGTCGCTTGATCGTGTTGTTCCGCCCCGACGCGTACCCGAATCCCTCGATCTTCCACGACATGCAGGATGGCACGTGTGGTCGTACGATCTCAAGGAACCGCTCCGCGGTGTCGTCGCGCTCCATGTGGAAGGTCCCCGTCTCGTGCCCAGAGGGATCAACCTTCGCCAAATGCCACCGGGGCCTCAGGCCGAACTTCTCGAAGATGGAGCACGCGACAGAACGGCTCCCAGCGTCTGCCCCGAATACGAGGTCCGGCCACCACCCGCAGAAGCCGTCGTCCAGGTACCAGACGGCCAGCGCGAGGTCGTCCACCATCTCCACGATGTCCGGCACCAGCCGCTTCCACCCCTCGTCCTGCCGTTCGTAGAACAGGGCCTGCCACTCGTTCAGAGAGGCGTGAGCCTTGGTGTGGAACCGCCATGAGCGGTAGGTCCTTCCCTCCTTGACCTTGACGTTGAGCTTGGGCTCCACCGCCACCCAGGAACCCCACTCCTCCATCTTCCACTTGAGATAGGGAAGCTGCTCCTCTTCGTGCCGCTCGCTGTAGTAGGTCGAGTTGGGACGGCGGACGAGCCTTCCATCGCCAAGCATCGACCCCAGCAGGATGGAGCGCAGGCGCCCCTCAAGCGATGACACCAAGTTCCTCTCCCACCTCTGAAGAGTGCGGATCCCGAATCGCTTCCTCCACGAAGCCACGCGTGCTGGCGTCGCTCCACCACCGACGCAGACAGCGATCTCCGCGTCGGTGGCCTTCTCGACGAGGTAGAGACGGCGCAGAAGCTCCTCCGAGACCGGACACGGAACGGGACGCATGCCGCCACAGTACCCGAAAGTCTAAGCACACGCAAACTCTCGGAATCAAGAAGAGGCTCGCCCCGGATGGAGCGAGCCTCTTCACGCCTGCCCGCGGACTAGCGGGTGACGGTGAGCCGCGTCAGACCACGCGGGTTGTATGCCCCGATGCCGAGATTCTCGAACACCGAGAACCCGATCGTGCGCGCCTTCGGGTCGTCCGCCGAGAGCACGGTGAGTTCGGTACGCACCGGAATGCGACCGAACATCTCGGGCTCGCAGCACACGTACACCGTGCCGGCAGGCACGATGCGGCTCGTGATGACCTGGGCACCCCAGAGGGTTGCCTGGAGGCCGGTCTTGAGCAGGGCCGCCTGCGACTCGATGTCGAGGATGTCCCGCCCGAACTTGCGGATGTCCGCGTAGTCGCGCGCGTTCATGTAGACGCGTGCGACCCGGAGGTCATGCCGCTCGATGAGGGCGAAGGCATCCGCGAGCACCGCTCCCGAGATCGGCGCCACCACGGGGATGTCGGGGTTGGTCCCGCCCGGGATGGAGTCGAACCCGTTGGTCGCGATGGCGTCGAGGACCGCGAAGACGCGCTCGTCTTCTGCCGCCTGGATCTGCGCCCGGGCCAGGTCCTGGGACCGCTCGATGAGGTCGAAGCGGCGCTCCTTGATCTGGGTGAGCGGGATCTCCGGGTTCGAGGCGATCTCGAACAGCGGGAAGATGACGCGGCGCGGCTTGGTGACGGCCACGATGTTCTGCCCCTCCTCGCCGACGATGAACGCGGTGACATCCGGGTCCTTGTCGTAGATGGGGAGCGCGCCGTCCGGGAGCTGCTCGACCAGGAAGGTCTTGCGGCCGACGGACGTGTAGTCCCTCCGGGTGCGGAGGGGCTGGGTGAGCGAGGCAGCGAGCTTGGCTCGACCCGCGGGGGTCTTGATGTACTCGCTGATCAGCTTCTGCTTGACGGCGTTGGAAACTCCAGTCGACATCGTCTTGATCCCTTCTTCCTCAGATGCGCTGGTCGTAGACCAGCTCGAACTGCTCCGAGTCCGGAGGCATCTTGAGGATGCCGATGAGGGTGGAGGCCGTTTGGCCGTTGGCGACTTCGGACGCGATCGTCGCGATGTCGAGTGAGATCGCAACACCGGTCTGCGTGGTGATGCGCATGATCAGGTACCCGTTCCTGGACGCGATGAGCTCCTGGCCCGTCGCGTAGATCAGGTCGTCTCCGGCCGCGAGGGCACCGGCAACGGCGAGCGCCTGCGTCTCGAACAGCTGGTTCCCGTAGGTCCCCTGGGAGGACACGTACGTGTTCTTCCCCGAGGCGGGTCCCGGCTGGTTCTCGAACGCGTTGCCGACCGCCGTGTTCACGAACACGCCGAGCGGGCGGATGAGGATGTTGTCGGGGGCGCCCGGCTCGACCGGACCTCCGATGAAGTTCGACCCCTGATCGGGTCGGGTGAAGGCGACGCTCCCCGACAGGACACCGAGAACCCCGGTGTTTACCTGCGTGGAGATCGTGCCCGCGGTGATGACGATCGGCGGGTTGGACTGGGTGAAGCCATCGGCCGTCAGGACGCCGACGGCGTTCCTGACCCCCACGTTGAGAATACGCAGGGCTGCGCTGGACTCCGTCCACCCTCCACTCGCCTGTCCAAGCAACGGCATGTCGTTTGCTCCTTGTTTACAGGACTCGTGAGGTGGCGACCGGGTCGGTGGAGATCACCTCGATCTCCGTTGTGCGACCGATTCCGGTCCCTTGGATCACATCTATGTCCCCGTGTATCTACGTTTTACCGAGGAGAGGCGGGCCGATAGACGAGCTATTGGCCCGCCGCTCTCCTGGAGGATCGTTCACGCGCCCGAGCTGCTCGGGACGCCGAAGTACTGGCTCACGTCGGGAGCGGTCTCCCAGAGCTTCTGGAGCTCGGCGATCTCGCCGGACGCGGTCCTCGCCTGCGGCACGTTGCCGAGGGTCTTGGGACCCTTGGAGGCGGTCTTGGGCTGCGGGCGCAGCTTGGGCTCGGACGCGGCCTTCTTCTTGGCCGCCGCCTCCTTCTCCTCGTCGCCCTCTCCCTCGACCATCTCCTCGACGACCTCCTCGCCCTCTTCCTCCTCGCCCGCGGTCTTGCCGGGCAGGTCGAGGTCGGCGTAGAGGGCCATCAACTCGTTGTCGGAGCCGGCCTCCTTGTCGGTCTCCATGAGGCCCATCGGGTCGGCGCCCGCGTTGATCTCGATGTCGTTGTCGGCGGGGTTGGTCTCCTCCGCGGCCTTGACCGCGGTGCCTCCCGTCTGCGCTCCCTCGACCTGCGGGGTCTCGGGCGCGGGCGACGGGTCGACGTTGCCTCCCTCGCCGCTCTGGATCGAGGGACCCTTCGCGAGAGGATCGGTGACCTCCTCGGCCTCGCTGGCGGTCTTGTCATCCATCTCCTCGAGCATGGCGCGGAGCATGGCCTCCTCGTCCTCGCCGCCCTGCGACATCTTGTCGACGTCGTAGCCCTGCGGGAAGTCGTTCTTCGACTGGTCGATGCCGTCGCCGTCCTGGTCCTCGGCCATGAGATAGGCCATGAGCTCCTCGTCGCTCATGTCCTCGCCAGCCTTCTTCTCCTCCTCCTCGTCCATGCCGAAGAAGTGACCCATGGCCTTGATGAGGCGGCCCATGGACTGCTCGAGGCGGTCGAGGCGCGCGGTGACCTCGACGTTGGCCTTCTTGGCGGCCTCCCTGTCCTCGGTCTCCTCGATCTCCGTCTCGGTCTCCTCCTCCATCTCCTCGCCGGCGACCAGATTGAGCGTGGCGGCGGTGGCCTGGAGCTGCGTGTCGTCGAGGTCCATGAGCTGGAGGGCCTTGTCCTCGATCTGCTGGACGGTGGCGCCCTTCATCGTGGCGTTGGCGATGTGTACGCACAGGGACGCGCGCCGCTCGGCCAGCTCCTTGAGGGTGGCCTGCGGGGCTGCGGGCTGTTGTGCCGCGGCCTTGCCGGCGCCCCCTCCGGTCGCGGACGCGGCCGCCGGGCTCTCGGGCCTCTTCTGGAAGTCCGACGTCGCCGGGTGATCGAGAGGCTCGGTCGTGAGGTTGCCGGGCATCGCGGGCGGCGGGCTCTCGGGGTCGGTCGGGACGTGCGGGTCCTCGGCCCACGAGCTCGTGTCGCCCTTCTCGTACTTGTCCTTCTCGGGATCGGGATAGTAGGCCGGGTGGTCCGGTCCCTCCGTGCGGTCGACGGCCGGCATCTGTGGCGGGGGCGAAGCCTGCTTGCCCTGTGCGGCCTCCTTGGTCCAGGTGAGTCGCTTGCGTGACATCTTGTTCTCCTTCGAGTCCTCTTGGCGTGCTTGTGGCTGTTCCGTTCAATCTCCGCAAGTCGTCGACGCGCGGCGGGCCCACATCGAAAGGATCCGCCCAAGACGCACGAGGGTCTTGGCTTCTCCCGTCGTCGGCTGACGACCGAGTGCCTCTCCGCAGCGGGAGAGGTACCCATCGAGGGACTCCTGGCTCCGGGCGGGCCCCACCCGGAGTGCTGTACGATAGAGATCCCTCGAGACCTTGATGCCGAGCGAGCTGGCGAGACGGGCAATGCCGTCGACCAGCTCGACGTCGGAGCGGGCGACGCCCAGCAGCACTGCCGTGCCGTGCGCCATCTGGTTCGCCGCCTGCTTGATGACGGAGTCGCCCGTCGAGGTGTCCAGCTCGCCATCGGAGGCGGCCTCCTCGTGGACCTCGGCCTTGAGCTTCTCCTTGATCCGCTTCTTGACCTTGTCGAGGACGTAGCTCTCGATCTCGTCCTCCAGGGCCTCGATGGGGTCCTTCTTCTCGGGCTTGTCGCCACCGGGCTCGTCGGCGGGCGGGCCAAACTGCGCGACGCGAGCGTCCTTGCGCGCGACGACGGCCCTCGGCCACCGGGCGGGAGTCTCCAGGGAGGACGCGACGTCCTGGCTGGCGGCCTTCTGCAGCGCGGCGTCGGCGTCGGTCCACTCGGGTGGCGGGGACGCGAGGACGCGACGGACCTGCTCGTTCGTCGAGACGTCGATGGCCTCCGGGTGCAGGATGTTCCGCATCACGGCGCCGGCGAAGGCCGGGACGGCGACCCAGCTCGCCTCGATGAAGTTCACCCCGCCGGTCGGGTCCTCACTGGCGTGGCCGCACAGCTCCGCGACCTTGTGCTGGATCCCATTCTGGTCGTAGAACGCGTTGCCCTTCTCGTAGCGCACGCAGGGGCACAGCTCGGTCTCGTCGTGACCGACGTTCCCGCACTTGGTGCACGTTGTGTGCACGCACGTGCAGTTGTGGACGGCACAGCCCTCGACCACGTAGCTGTGGTCTTCCTCGACCTCCAGGTCGTACACGGTGCCCTCGTACACCTCGTCCTCGATCTCCGTGATCGGGAAGATCACGTAGTCCTCAATGAGGCGCAGGCCCTGCACGTTCTTCGGCTCGCGCGCGATCCTGTCCGTGTAACCGCGGAGTTCCTGCCCCATGGTCATGCCGAGATCGATAGTGTACGAGGGGCGGCGCCCTGAATCCGCGTCCACACCTCCGATGCCCATTCCGTTGACCACCTCGGCGACCGTGACGGAGCGGCTGTACACCTTGGCGGAGAACCGACAGAACACGCCCGCCCGCATCAGGATCGAGTGGACTTGGCAGGCGAGGTCATAGGACACCGTCGTGCCCCCCGACCGCTTCTCGTCGGGAATCTCCGTCCCGTAGTCCGCGGTGCTTCCGTCACCGTTCATCCACGCTCCGACGACGTGCAGGAGCCGGCTCGTCGGCCAACCCATGGCCTCCGCGGAGATCCGCTTGCCGTGGCTGTACTCTCCTCCATGGGCGCGGAACCACTCCGCGATGGATCGTCCAGACACGTGAACGACACACGTGTTGCGCTCGACGCGATCCTGGACCCACGGCTTGCAGTCCGAGAACTCCTCGCGCAGCAGGCGACATACCTCGGCGACGTAAGAATCCTTCTCCGCCATGGAGAAGTTGAACTGCGTCTCCACGGGTTCGCCCTTGTACTTGATGAACGACCCCTCGGCGAGGAAGTACCCAAGCAGTCGCGCTCGCGCGACCGAGGGCCCCTCCTCCGTGTCGGGGACGAACGTGCGAGGGAAGCACATGAAGTCTCCGGGACGGAGATCCCCAGCGGCGACCTCCTCGACCTTCATGGTGTAGATGTCGTCCAGGAGTGCCTTGCGGCGTCGCATCTCGTCCAGCGAGTACGATCCATTTGGGTTCAGGATCCTCAGCCTGTGTCCGTTCTTGAACCGGGCATGCAGGCGGCGATCCGTGGCTTGGTGATCGAGGGCGAGAGGCTCTCCGCAGCCGCAGGCGCACACCTTGCGAGGCCGCAGCACGAACACCGGGTGCGTCACCGTGCATACGACGGGCGATCCTGTTCCGGCCGCATGAATCCGGCGCATCCGCCAGCGACTCGTGTACTCCTGCCTGTTCGTGACCTCGCAGGTCCTGCCGCGATGGCTGAGAACGAGATCGCCCGGCTGGACGTCGCGGATCGACACGCGTCGACCGTCGGCCAAGCTCACCTGAGCGTCGGGCAAGAAGCATCCCATCGACAGCGTGCCCATCCGGCCGTTCTCGATGTCCTGGATGAGACTCGCATGCTTCCGATTGGTCGCGACGAGGATGTCCACGTAGACGGAGGGCCCGATGTCGCGTGCGACGGCGTCGACGATGCGACCACGACTCTGCGACTCCAATTGCACGTGCTCGCAGTTGTGGACAGCAACGCCGTGGTCAACGACGTACGAGTGATCCTCCTCGACCTCAAGATTGTAAACCTTGCCCTCGTATCGAGAAGTCAGAACCTTCGCAACCTTGTGAACACGACAGTTCTCCCACCAGGACATGTCGTCGCGTTCACGACGAACGGCCCTCACGCGGTGCAGTGTGGCTCCCCACCGCGGACTCCTTGTCGTGATCTCGTGGACAGAGTCCTTGGAGACCAAAACAGTCCAAGCATGATGACGATTGATGACCTCATAGACCTTGGGGGCCCCTCCCACCACGAGGGTCACATGACTCTGAATCTCGCCTATTGCGCGGCGCTCAAAGACGACACTCGCCTTGATCCCTGCGATCTCGGAGACCCGAAGCATTTGTTGAGCGAGCACCTCGCTCGTCGATGTACCACGCAACCGGAAGGTGTTCTGGTGCACGTTCCCGTCGCCAGCCATCCACGCGCCGAGCAGATGAAGAAGGCTCTCTTGATCCCAGTCGTAGACGGATCGAGATAGTCTCTTCTCGTGCGCGAGATGGCCGCCCATCCGCACTGCCCACTCGCCCGCCTCGCGCGAGTAGACATCCACACGCAAGGTCGTCTGGGTCGGATTGATGTTGGCGGCGAGACCGGGAAACAGGCGACGAACGATGCCCTGGGCATGCTCGGCCAAGTGGCGTTCGTGAGGCCCGAAAGAGAGGACGAACCCCGTGGGAGCACCGGGGACCCCGTACAGGCATCCCTCCGCCAGGTAGTAGCCGAGCAAGGTCGCCTCCTCCACCCGACGCAGCGATCCGTTGACACGCTCGGGTCCCAAAACGAATCTGTGGGGCTCAAGCGCGCGGGCCGGAGTCCACCCCTTGCTAGCGTGAAAGGCCGCCAAGCGTTTCGGCAAGACATCATCGCGAAGTTCCCAGACGTGTGCATTGCGCACCCGAGGACTCCTCGCCTTGCGCTCTTCCTGACGCATCGGACGTCGCGCGAAAAGATCCAGCTCTCTCCTGAGCATTCGGCGCAGCCCAGAAAGGCTGGCCCCGCTCTCGGCGACGATTTCGACCTCCGTGGAAGGACCTCGCCTTCGTAGCATTTCGGCGACGCGTCTCGCGATCCTCCGATCTGTGTCGAAGGCTGACGGGTCTCCACGCAGGGTCCTCACGATCTGGTCACGCTCGTACCGAGCGCGATTGTACGGATCCGAGCCACGACGGCTTCCGAGATGGGGGACAGACACGTCAATGGTCCTGAACGGATGGTTGCCCGTGACGAGGAGTGGGCGTTTGAATCGGTCGACGTAAACCTCTTTGATGTCGCCCTCAAACTCGCGCTCAAACCTGTGGGTCACTCTCCTCGCGCGGCCTTCATGCGTGATGACTTCGTCACCGACCTCGACAGACTCGATGGAACGGTACGAGCCGTCGGCCATCAACACGAGAGTGCCGGGCACGAAGCAGAAGTTGTGAGCACCGACGAATGTTCGGTAACTCTTGAGCAAGACACCGCGAGACCAGCTGTCACCGTTGTTGTTGGTCCAGCGCTGCGTCTCGGGCGTGATCCTGTAGTCGGACCATTTGCGCACGACGCGACGTCCGTCTTCGACCACGGACCCTAACTTGACGTTCGGAACCTCCTCCGTGTCGACGGAGGCCACGATGGTGGCGTGGGTCAGGAGGTAGCTCTTCGGATCGAACTCCTCGCCCAGGATCTCGCTCGCCTGCGCCACCAAGTTCGGGGCACCCGACGCCGTCCGGTATGGGCCGTTCGCGAGGCGAGCCTTGTTCTCGCCGACGAAGTTGCCCCAGTTCTCCGGGGACCACCCTCGGTGGACGACGACGCCGCTGGCCCGCTTGAGGAACGCCATGCCTAGCACGCCTCCTGCTGCGGCGCGCAGTGATCTGCGAGGACGTCGCGCTCGCGGATCATGAACAGGCAGGACGGGCAGGCGAGCAGCTTGATGGCCGCCCCCCTCTCCATCTTGTAGGTCGCGCGCCTGAGCATGTGCTCGCAGCCTCGGGTCGGGCACCTGTACTGGCCCTGCGCGTGCTCGTCCCTGCTGACGCGGTACTTGCGGTCCTTCGCGTGCCAGTAGAGCGACCGCTTCACGAAGGCCACGGCCACCCGGTGCGGCGACGCCTCGGAGGCCATCTTCGCCTCGACGCCGGTGTCGACGTCCTGGACGAGCTCGACTCTCGGCTCCTCGTGCTCGATCACGTTCGACTGCGGGGCGCCCTGCGAGACCATGGAGGACGAGCCCGGACCTCCCGGCGTGTCCTCGTGCATCGGAGCCACGAATGGATCCTCGCCCGGGTTGATGATCTGGAGGTCCTCGACCGGGTGCCGGTACGACGCGTGGGGCCACTGGACGTCCACCATCCCGATGCCAGGCCACACGGCGATGACGCGACCCTCGTCCGTCATCCCTCCCTGGACGAGCCGTACGGACTGACCGACCGCGAACTCCTGTCCGCGGGCCTGCCAGTTCCCTGCGTCTGCCGTGCGCTTCATGCCTGGTCAATATCGCGGCGGATGGACTGAGGAACTTCCTCCGCCTGTCCGAGCCCTGTCAGGCCGCCTTCTTCGGATCCTTCTCGACCTTCTTGCGAGCGACGCGCAGCGGAATACCGTAGGCGTCCAGGATCTTGGCCATGTGCTTGACCAGCTGGGCGGCCACCTTCGCGTTGGAGAACTGGCCGGTTTGCTGGACCTCGCGGAGCTGGTCGAACCACTGCTGGTTGAACGTGTCCATGTAGGGCTCGTCCTCGTTCCGCAGCAGGGCGCCCGGGGTCTCCTCTCCGACCTCGGCGGGATCGAAGTCGTCGGGACCGAGCTTGTCCTCCGTGTAGTTCTCGGCCGGGTCCATCTGCGCCCGGCGGTCGACGCCGGCCTGCTTCTCGATGTGGTCCGAGAGGAGGTCGCAGCGGATGGCGAAGTCCTTCGCGATCTTCTCCTTGATGCCCAGGGCCGCGTGGTGTTGCTGGAGGATGTCCGCTGCGTGGTCCAGGACGCGGGTCACCTTGATCGCCGCCTCCTTCTTGATCTTGCTCGGCATGGGAATGGTTCTCCTGGCGGGTGGGCGTCGCGGTTCCTCGGAACAAGAGGACAGCGCCCTTCGCTTATTCGCGACCTTGTATAAGGGGAAAACCGATGTAACCCCCTTTTTCGGGAGCGCAAACCTCCCCTGAGACCTCCACGAGATCTCGTCCGAGTTCAGAGGGACACAAACGCTCCCGAACGACCGTGGACGGACGATGTCTGTCCGCCAGGAGAACGAAACCCACCCTTCTACATCGATAAGGGGCAGGAAAAAGTCCCCTCGCCGCCGGAGCCGGAGGTTTCCGACGCAGCCAGGGTCGTTTGCAGGCCCCGACGGCTACGCCGCTTCCAGTACGATCCTCGGTCGAGCTGGGTCATCTGGGTGGACGTGCCGGATCCTGGCCGCCCACGCATTCGCGAGTCCCGCGGCGAACCGCGAGGGACCGCGCTCCTCCGTGGGCACCCCGAACTCGGCGGAGAACCCCTCCGCCTCGCCGAGGGCCGCCTCGGGTCTCGCGAACTGCTGGGCGGTGTCCTGGCTGTCGAAGGTCTTCGGGACACCGTCGGGGTTCTTGGCCCGCCAGTTCCCCTGCTCGGTCCTCCAGACATCGCCCGGGCCGTGCTCCTCGTCCTCGCGTTCTGCGCGCCCGGTCGAGGGCTCCGTTCCCTCGTCGGGGTGAGGCACGGTCTCCTGGCGGAGGGCCGCCGCCTCTCCGGTCTCGAGGAAGTGGTTGAGGACGGCGGTGGCCGGGGTCACGACATGCTTCTTGAACTTTGCGCGCAGGGCATCCATGAGTCCGCGGAGCTTGCCGCGAAGCCCCTTGCCCGTATCAGGATCGAGGAATTCCCGGACCATCTCCTCGTCCGCGGAGTCGGGCTCCTCCCCGGAAGCCCTGGCCTTCTCGATGCGACCCAGGGCCGCCATCTCCTCCTCGGGATCGGTCGCGTAGCGCGTGTCGGCCATCAGCTTCGCCCGCACCTCCGGGTCTCCCGCGTCCGCGAACCCGGCGCTCTCCATGTAGTCTCGGACGGCCCTGTCCCCCCAGATGTCGCTCATGAAGTCCTGGATGAGGAAGTCCTTGACCAGCTGCTTGTACTCGCTGGCGCCCTTCTCGGCCAAGTGCTCGCGGAGCTGTGCGAAGGGGTGATCTCGGTCGTCCCCGACGACGAAGTCGGCGACCTCCTCGTCCGACATGGCCGACAGGGCGCCCTCCATGGCGCGGCGACTGTCCTCGGCGAAGAAGTCCTCGGCGGGCCTGAACATCGTGGCGGCCTGGCCGTTCTCGACCATGCGCCGGATGAGGGCGGCGGCGCCCTTGCTCGGCTCCGGACGCCCCTCCAGAGAGCGTCCCGTGTCGGCGATGTGGGCCGTGTTGATTCCCGTGAGCACGGCCTCCAGCTCCTGCGCTCGGTCTGATTCCGCGTCGAGCCCTCTCATCTCCTCTCGGATCTTCTCCGCGGCTTGTTCCCGGAGCGTCGGCTGCAGTCGCTGGAACTGCCTGAAGGCGTCCAGCGCTCTCCCGGAGTAGCCCTCCTCGTCCATCTTCGTCTGGCCCACAGGCCGACCACCGACGACCAGTGGATTACCCACCACATTGCGGACGTAGGCGATCTCCGCGATCCGCCTCGCCATTTCCTCCGGGTCGTCGCTCTCGCCAACGTCGCCGACGCGCGCCACGACGTTAGCCAAGTTGGCCGCATCCTCCGACGCCGCATCCGTCTTCACGAGATCGCCGAGCGTTTTCCTGAAAGCGCCCGAGAACGCCTCGACCTGCTCGTCGTCGAGGTTCTCGAAGGCCCGCTCGATCTGGGCCTGAACGTCATTCGGCAGATCGGACTCTGCGCTCACGAGGCCCCTGATGCTCTCCTGCACCTCGGAGATCGCCTCTCGGGCACGCTCCTGTTGCTCGCGGGCCTCCTCCTGGCGACGCTTCTCCTCGACGCCTCCGGGGTCCTTGCGCTCTCGCTTCAGATCCTCGACCTCCTTCTTCGCCTCCTTCAGCTCGCCGCCGAGGTCCTCGAGGTCGTCCTCTGCCCGGCGCAGGTTGGTTGTCTCCTCCTTGATCTTCGTCTCGAGCTGGGCGCGGGCCGTCTCGCTGGCCTTCTCAAGCAGCTTCTTGAGGCCCTTGACGGCGTCGCGAGACTCGCGGATCTGCGCCTTCGCCTTGTCGACCTTCTCCTCCAGCTCGTCGACTCGGTCGCGAGCCCGGTCGAGGTTCTTCTCGACGTCCTCGCGCGTTCGCTCCTCCTCGGGGGCCTCGCGCTCCTCGTCCGGCTCTGGATCCTCCTCCGCGCGTCCCTTCCAGCGCTCGTAGATCCTCGTCTGCTCCTCCTGTGGCAGGGATCCGAAGCCGACCTGGTTCCGCGTCTCCGGATGCGTGAACTGCCTGTGCGCGATGTCCTCCTGGAAATCGGAGGGGAACTCCCGCGCCACGTGCAGGTGAGCGACCCGGAGCGGGCGAGGCGCCTCCGGTACCGCGAGCCATCGGAACGCGACCCGACGCGCGACCTTGTTCCACTTGAGGCTGAGGTCCCTGTCTCCACGATCCCCGCCTCCCATGCCTTCCAGATCCTCGTCGTCTTCCTCCAGGGTCCTGTTGTTCCTGAGATCGTAGCGAGGCGGCTTCTTCTTGGGTTCGGGGCGGAGCATGTCCTCCACCCTCTCGTCCTCAAGCTCGGCCGGGGTCTTGGTCGCCTGAACGTCTCGTGCTTGAGACATGGCACGCCCACGTGCCTCGTCCTCCCTAGGGTCGCCGACGAGATGCTCGCACATCGGGCATCTCGTTCCCGCGCGCCAGTAGGCATCCGAGGCGAACGGGTACCCGTCATCGAGGCCGTAGCGATGGAGCAGCACGTTGAGGCAGCGCTCGCATGCCTGACCGGCGACCATGATCGCGTCCGCCACGTCCCAGTCGCCGCTGCGGACCATCTCCGTCACGAGATCCGACGGGAACGACGACTCGCCCGTCGCCACGCTCGTCGAGGTCCCGTCATCGTTGAGCAGCAGGATGCCGTGCCGTAGCACGTTGGGGAACATCGAGTGCTGCGTCTCCGCGCCCTTCGGGACCTCCCACGTGTCGTGCTCGTCCTCGCTCCGGATCCGGTGGCCGTCGCCGTCCTCGTACCACAGCATCGCGAACATCTCGGGATCGAAGCGCAGACCGTCGACGACGGGCCTGGGACGCTCGTGCTCCCGAGCAATCCGGTACAGGGTCGGGGCCGCGTCGATCCACCAGCGTCGGTCTCGGACAACGAGGACGGGGGCGAGGACCGCATTGGCCAGGATCCGACGCTCGGTGGCCGTGCCGCGCTCGGCGGCGGCACGCATCGACCTCGCCGCCTTCCTGTGAAGGCCGTAGGGAGGCAGAGCCCCCTGCTCTCGTACGGGGCTCAACAGGGGAGCACGGACCCCCTGATCATCTCGACGTCCAACGACCTCCACGTCGAAGCCCCCGTCGGCGCCGGTCTCGAACACCGCGCCTCCCATCTCGCGGACGATGCGCGACATGTCGTTCCACGTGTCGTCGGTGGCGGGGTCGTCGCCCCACATCTTGTCGGCCTGCTCCTCCCACTCTCCGCGCCCGATCATGTCGTGGAGGGCCTCGGGGGCGATGGCGTAGACGGTCGCCGTGTCGGTCACGACGTCGGCCGCGCCCGACTTGACCAGGCTGTCGCTGACGGTCCCGTCCTTCATGTAGTCGTCCTCGAGACCGGGAACGAGGTACTGGCTCCGCAGCGTGGATTCCGTGTGACCCACTGCCTCCGCCGTCTCGCCCAGCGCCCGCTTGAACTCGTCGCTCAGGACCTTGTCCCTGTCCTTCCTCGGTCTCGGGAGATCGGGGCCCTCCCGTCGGATCTTCCTGAGGCGCTCCTTCATCTCGCGGTTAGCGTGGAATCCCCGGATGTCCTTGCCCGTGATCTTGAACGGGCGGAGGTACTCGTTCACGTCTTTCGACTCCACGTCCACGAGGCAGGCGTCCTGGCCCTTCCCCTCGCAGGCGGCTCGCAGCGCCTTCACGACGGCCGGTGTCTCGACCGTCTTCTTGTGCTCGATGCCGGACTTTCCCACGTACGAGATCGTGGCCTTGCCTTTCCTGAACCTGACGTGGCGTCGCTGCCAAGTCGTGACTCCGAAGTGGCCCTCGCCGGCGCTGCCCTCGTTGCCGGGGCGCTCGTAGGTCTCGTCCATCAGCGCGACGGCGAGAGCGACGGCGCGGCGCTTCTCGTCCTTCGCCTCCAGGTCTCTCCGGACCTTGGTCCTTAGATCGGCCATGGTCTTGCGGAGCTTCTCGACCCTCTCGGCCTTGGCCCTGTTGCGGTTGATCACCTGACGAGGCCCATACTCGTAGACGACTCGCTCGTCCCCGTCCTTGGTCTTGACGGTCTTCTTGTCCTTGTAGCGAGCGAGCACCCGACGGGCGAACAGCCTATCTTCCTGGAGGATGCCCTCCGCATCGGGGACCTCGTCCTTCGCCTCGTCTCCGTCGGAGTCCTCAAACTCTCTGTCCTCCATCTTCTCGCGGTAGCGGAAGACGCGGACGGGGATCTTGGGCCTCCTCCCTCCGGGCAGGAGGTTGATCGTCTTCTTGATGGTGGCGTGCCCGGGGACTAAGTAGAGGTAGAGAGACGGGGTGGAGGTGTCGATGAGGAGCTGGCTCGTGGTCCTCATCTTGTCCGTAACGCGGACTGGATTGAACGGGCTGTCGGCATCGTCGATCAGGGCCACGAGAGCTGGAGCGACGGCCTCGGGCCTCTTCACGTCCTGGATCCGCTTCTGCGCCTCCCAGCGACGGACGATGGAGGACACGTAGTCCTCTCCCTTGGTGTACCCGGCCTCGGGGTATGACACCCCGTGATTGGTCCTGGTGTTGACCCTGGCCGGATCGAGCCTGTGTACGCGCGCGGGGTTCTTCCGCGTGCACTCGATGCTGATCAGGCTTTTCCCGTCGGCGACGAACGTGTGGCCGCGGATGCCTCCGTTGAAACTCACGAGCGTCTCGACGGCGTCCTCCAGGTTGTCCTGGAGGAGCGCGTGGAAGATCTTCGGGCCATCCTTCGACTTGAGGGTTCGCTTCCCTGTCGTCTTGCCGGAGTGTCCCTCGTTCTCGTCGTGGAGAACCATGAGGGTCGTGTTGACGACGCCGATCCCGTGCTCGTTGACGCCCTCCAGGTAGCCGGTCTCCAGATCGAGCACGAACGTCATCTCGACGCCAGCGAACTCCATGTGCATGATCTGCAGCTCGGCGTCGTACGATCTGTCCCTGTTCTTGAGCAGACACAGGTGGCCGTCGAAGTCCTTGCCGACGATGATGCAGGCCGTCTTCTTCGACGGAAGGCCTCGCCGCTCGGGCAGGTGCCAGAGATTGAACATGCCCATGGTCTTGTTCTGCTTGCGCCCCTTGGGCACAGGCTCGATCTCGACCATAGGAACACCGCGTTCATCCGTGAAGAACTTGAGGATCTTCCCTTTCTTGTTCTTGTACTTTCCGAACAAGATTTCGTCGCCCACACTGAAGTAGTCCTGCGCCAGCAGAACCCTCGCCGCGACTCGCCGGGCGATGCCTCTCACGTCCATTGCCGGATCACTTCCTCCGTCAGACGATGAGGATCGTCAGCCAGCCACGGATGAGCGAGAATCATCCTCCTCGCCGCGGGCAGGATCCCGGCCCGTGCCGGGACTTCCAAGTGCAGCTCGGAGATGATCCGCGTGCTGTCCACCGGAGGCTTGATCAGGACCTCGACGAACCTCGACGCCTCGTCCTCCGGCATCGACACGGTCAGCTCACGCAGTCGCTGTCGTCCGGCCGCGTCGAGGAAGGACAGGGGCATGCTCGCCGGGATGCCCATCTCCATCATGTCGAGCAGAAGTTGGACACGCCTATCAGTCCTGAGCTGATTGGCCATGTATGTGGCAAATGGGCGCTGCTCCCTGATCATCTCCGACACGACCTCAAGGAGGCCCAGGTCTCGCATCTGCGTGAGCGACCGGCGGGCTGTAGGCTGAGTGAGAATGTCATTGACGAGGATCTTCCCCACGGCCTCCCACGGCATCTGCTTCAGCTTGTGAGCGTTGCGGCGGACGGACGCGACCACGTCGGGAGGCACCTTGAAGCCGTACTTGCCAGTGAACTTAACGGCCCTGAGTAGGCGCGTCGGATCGTCCGAGAACACGACGTCCGGGTCCCGGGGACATCTGAGCACGCGCTCCTCCAAGTCCCTCCTACCGCATCCGGTGAGGTCGACGATCTCTGCCTTCTCGGGACCGTGAGCGAGATCGAGGAGACGCCACAGCAATGTGTTGAAGGTAAACTCTCTGCGGAGCACGTCCTCCTCGACGGTGGCCGGCTCGACCATGTGGGGCTTGTAGCCCTTTCCGGTCTCGCCGCCGTAGCTCTCCTTGCGCGCGTTGGCGATCTCGATTACCTCGCCCTTCAAGCTCTCCCCGTCGAGGACCCAGTCGCCCTTGACCGTCAGGATGGCCACGCCGTACTGGTTCGTCGTCACGTTCGTCGGGACCGGGACGGCTCTCGCGACCTGCTGGGCCAGCCACGCTGAGTCCTTCCCGGCCCTCGTCGTGTCGATGACGACATCCACGTCCTTGATAGGCTCGCCCATGATGAAATTCCTAACAGCCCCTCCGACGACGTACGTGTCCCTCGCCACGCCGAGACGAATCGCGAGATCGGATAGCCACTTGACGAGGGCCAAGCTGCGGCGATGGGTCGCGTTCACGGACCTCGATGGTACCCTATCGCGGCCGAACTTGGCGTCGAGCCACGTCTCGCGGAGTGCCCCCAGTCTCTCGTTCAAGGCACATTCTGCCTCCTTGCCTCGGAGACCTTGAGCGAGGCTGTTGACGCGCAGAACCTCCTCACGCAGATCCATGAGCTGATGCCACGGAAGATCGTGGCGAGGACGGTGCTTGAAGAACCATCCGAGGTTGCGAAGAGTCTTTGTGTCGAGAGCGACTTCCGTCGCACGGAGCCCGATCCAGTCCAAGAACCGCGGGAACCACCGGGTCAACGCGAACCTCGCGTCGTCCGAGCGGACAGAACCCATGCAGAAGTTGAACACCGCCTCCAGCTCTTCCGGGTGCGCTGGTCGTCCCCACGCCTTCCAGTACTGGAGGTTGATGGTGTCGAGGACAGCGTCCATCGAGTCGGCAGGGCCATCTCCGTTGAACATCGCCGCGTCGTCCGGGGGGTCGTGCCAGATCCCTGGGTTATCGGGCCCCTCGATGGCCCACCAGCCGGCGATCTTGGCGATCCGTCTCATCGCCACGCGCCGGTGCATCGTCCGGCGCAGCCATCTGTCAGAGATCTTGTGGATCGACGGGCCGAGCCCGATCTTGTGGACCTCCGGCAGCCCCCAGACCTCGATCTCGTCGAAGTCCCATGATCCCCTCGGGATCTTCCCCTCCCACTCGCCGTCCATGCCGGGCATGTAGGCGAGCGTGACGTGGGGCTTGTACTCCGGGAAGCTGTCTCCGACCTCGATCCCCGCCTCGTGCAGCTCTTGCCGCAGGCGGTGCTTGAACGCGCTCATGTCCTTGTCGAAGTCGACCTGGACGTGCGGCACGCGGCGGTCCTTGTCGTGGTGGTCGAAGTAGGCGAGGTCTCCCAGAGTGGCACGACAGCGCGGCCACCAGCGACGGAGGCAGTCTCGAAGAACGTCGAGCAGATTCTCCTGCTTCCGCCTGCCCTTGAATTCTCCGATGTAGAGGAACGTGACGTGCGAGGGGGAGTCGTCGTCCTCCCCCAGCGACGGGAACTGCTTCGCGAGGTCCCGTGGGAGAGGGATGAACAGCCCCACGCTGTGTCCATCTCCCGTCTTGCGCCCGGTGGCCTTGGCGGTCTTGCCAGTGCGACGCGTGACCGTCATCTGGCGCCTGCCGGATCCGATCACCGTCGTGGGACGGTGCAGGATCTGCAGGAGACGACCCCGGTCGACGAATCGCAGACCGAGGCGCGGGGCGATCTCGGAGAAGTCCAGGAGCCGGCCAGAGAACACCGTCGTGCCGTCAGACGACGTCACGTCGACCGCGGCGTCCCGCAGCTTCTCTGCGAAGCCCTCGGCCTCGCGCTCCGTGCGAAACCCGGCTATCACGACGCCCACGGACTGGTAGTCGAGGGCTCTCTCGCGGGGCATGACCTGGATGGGGTCGGTGGGCCACTGTCCAGAACTCTTCGCGGACACGACGACGTGCTGGGCGCCGGCGGCCGTCTTGGTGTCCGGGTACTCGCCGTACCTCTCCCCCACCACGCCGTGCGGCACCTTGCGCTGCTTGACGAGGGCCTTCGGGAGCCCCTCGTCCGTGTCCTCCGAGGCCCATCCGTCGAAGTGCCTCTCGCAGAACCACGCGCGACCGCGGCCGTCGGCCCAGATGCACTCAACCTCCGGGGCCGAGCTGCACCCCTCGTGCATGCAGCGCGAGTGACTGTGCCTTCCGCGCGACGTCTTGGCGGTGTGGTCGCGAAGCCGCCTGAACCGCAGCTCGTCCCAAGCGTACGCGTCGAACGGTCCAGGCGCGCACAGCAGCCATTCCTTCGCGAGACGTGCTGGGGAGGGGTCGATCCGAAGGGGCACGCGGGCCTCTCCCACCTCCCCCGGATAGAACGACTAGCGTCCCGACGCTAGAACCTGCCCGGCTGCTCGGGTTTCTTGTAGTCGAGGTTGAGGGTCTTGGCGATGCGGTCGATCAGGTTGGACCCCTCGACGATCTGGTCACCGACGCGCCCGTACATGGAGCGGAGCACCTCGTTGAAGTTGGCGTCGTTGAAGGTGGCGAAGTCCCTCTCCAGGCGCTCTCGCACGGTGACGGGATCGATGTTGAGCAGGTCGAGGATCGTCTCGACGTCGAGGCTGCCCTTCTGGTAGAGCTGGAACAGGGCGTCGAAGGTGTCCTGGTTGTCGCGGAGGGCGAGCCGCGTGAACGACAGGCGCGGGTAGACGACCTCCAGCTCTCCGTCCTCGTCCTCCTCGACGAACCCCATGCGCCTGCACATCGGCTTGAAGAAGTTCTCCTCGACGAGGTTCTGGATGTTCTCCCGCAGCAGCATGTACCGCGTGTTGATGACCTCAAGATTGATGCGGTCGCCCGAGTAGCTCGACTCGCCATTGAGGAGCGCCTCCGTGACGCCGAGACCCGCGTAGAGCTGGCGGTTGATGAGATCGTACTCGGAGGACAGTTCGAGGAGACGTCCGTTGGAGTTCATCTCCTCCCATGTGACCTGAAAGTTCGTGACGATGCTGTAGTCAGGATCGATGAGAGCGAGATCAATCTGGTCGCGCAGAGCCTCGGTATCGGCCTCGTCCATGTCTTCGGCGTAGACGAGGCGGATGGGAGTCATGTGTCGACTGGCGATGGACGTCTGTGCCTGCCGAATCTTGTCCGCGAACACGAGGACGCGGAGGCACCTCTGCAGGAGGCCGTGCCCTCGCGGCTCGTACTGCGACTTCTTGTTCGCCATGTAGTGGACGAACGATCCGCTGTCGGGGTCCGTGCTCAGCGGGATGTTCTGGCTGTTCCTGACGGCCTCGATGATGGTGCCGTCCATGGAGTCGACGACGCGCTTCGCCCTCTCGTCTCCCTGGTCCGCCATGTTGATCACGTGCCGCGTCTTGGCGTCCGGGATCACCTCGATGAGGACCTGGCTCGTGAACGGGAACGTCTCGATGTGAATCTGCTCGGGCGGGAGCACTCGGATCGACGTCCAACCCTTGTAGTTCTTCTTCATCCACCTCGCGGACCTCTCGTCGGCGTCCTCGTGATCAACCCACTCCTCGACAAGCGTCCCGTCCGGCTCGACGCGGCGCACCGCCTTCTGGCGCACGTCCTGTGGCATCTCGGGGTTGGCGTCCTCGCAGAAGATGAACACCTCGCCGATGAGGTAGTAGTCGTGGACGATCTCGATGAGACGTTGCAGGAGACCGATGCGGCCGATCCACTTCTCGCAGAATCTCAGGGCAGCGTCCGCGAGCTCCCGCGACTTCGCCTTCGGGCGCGCGAGCCTCACCTTGGACAGGGGCAGCTCGGTGTGCAGGTCGATGGCCTGCCCGACGAACGGCTCGTTGTTGTAGAAGAACCTGTAGTAGTTCCACTGCTCGTTGAGAGACTGCGGTAGCTCGAGGAAGTCGGTGGAAAGCTCGGGCGAGTAGAAGTTGCCGGAGCTGGCCTGCGCGACGGATCCTGGCCCGAAGTTGCCGGTGAACCCACCACCGCCGCCGAGGCCTCCGCCCCCGCTGCCCACGACTCCCCCGGTGCCTCCGATCCCCCCAAACCCTCCGCCTACGCCCGGGCCGCAGGAGGCCGCCACCTTCTCGCGGAAGCTGGGTGGACCGACCCGACCTCGCATGGTCCCCGTCACGACTCGTGTCGGCTTGCCGACCTGCACGCGCGCAGGGTCCTGCACGACCTCGGGCGTTCCTCCCGGACGCATGTTCTGCACGGCGACCCGCGACGGTCGCCCGCGACGGGCGTCCCTGGCCTCATCGACCGTGCCCACGACAACCTCGTCGTCGTTCTTCTTGAGAGTCGACGGAGAGGCCGAGCCGGCGACGGCGTTCCGAGACCCCTTAGCCGCCACGAGGTCCTCCCGTGAAGTCGTGGATCAAGATGGCCATGGCATCACCCGACATCGAGGTCCATGTCCATGTCCAGGTCGTCGCCAGGAATCCGCGTGCGCCCGGCGCCTCGGAGCTGACCGAGAGCTGTTTCCAGGGCGGAAACCATTCTCCTCTGCTCGCGTGCCTCGACCGAGTGCCGTGGCAGAGGAATCTCCACGAGCGATCTCATGGCAGCTCGGATGGATCGAGCCGCCGAGGCGACATGTGCCCTGGCCCTCTCGTCTGCGTCGGCGAGAGATCGGGTACGGCGCGCCTTGTCCCGACGTACCGCGTCGATGCGCGCGGTCCTGGCCGCACGGATCCGCTCCTCTCTCTCGGCGGAGCGCCGGGCGCGCTCCGCCGCCTCCTGTTCCATTCGGAGTGCCTCGGTTCGGGCGGCGATGGCCTCCTGGATAGTCTCGCGCTCGATCCTCGCGAGGCTGGGATCAGCGGGAGCCTTTGGCTCCGGCTCGCGCGCGGGCCCCTCGATGTCGTCTTCCTCGTGCATCTGCGCTTCCACCTTAGGCATGCTGGACTTGAACCATGACCATCTCGGTCAACAGTCCTCGTCCGAGTTCCTGCTTCGCCGGGGCCGCGGCGGCCAGGGCAGAGCCCTTCGACCGACGACTTATCACCCCTCCACAGGCGTTTAATGTCTCCCAGCGCCTTGCCCGGGCGACAATGTTCGATGGCTTCA
>Ga0187894_10001433_pt1 | contig 30543 bp, 29 predicted proteins | sample GBC1701081metaG_FD_136650 | JGI IMG/M metagenome (GOLD analysis project Ga0187894, IMG submission 136650) | White microbial mat communities from a lava cave in the Kipuka Kanohina Cave System on the Island of Hawaii, USA - GBC170108-1 metaG ...
ATTTCAAACTCCTCTTGAGTGAGTCCTGTGGCGGCGAGAAACTCACGGGGCTTTTCTTTTAGGTGGTCGTACTTTAACATTTCTTGAGTTTACACGATTGAAGACTATTTCCGATAATGTCTATTGTCGTAGACGATCAGCCCTATATCTATTCGGTAGACGACATAAAATTCATGGTCGAAGAAGCAGCACTAGCGGGGTTGAAACTGGCGGCACACTGTGTCACTGAACAAGGAGCGCGAAATGCTGCCGCTGCGGGTGTTGCCTCGATTGAACATGGTCTGGAAATGTCGAACGAGGCGCTTGAACTGACGAAGAAAAATAATGTCGTGCTGGTGAATACGGACTTTACGGAAAAGGCGTGGCTGGCATACGGGCTGCCGATGGAGGTGGTGAAACGTTTTCACGCGCGGGGCGTTGACCGGTTGAGAAGAGCGTACAAAATCGGCGTCAAACTAGCATTCGGCAGCGACCTCATCTTCTATGCGCCTGACGAAACACGCGGCACTTGGACAATGTCGCAACTCGAACTTTTCGTCGAAGCCGGAATTCCGCCAAAGGCGATTTTGCAGGCTTTAGTTCCCAATGCCGCCAGTTTGCTGGGCGTCGAAAAAGCGCGCGGCTCAATCAGTCCGGGACAATTTGCTGATATTATTGCCGTGCCGGAAAATCCGCTCGATAACATTTTGATTCTGAAAAAGGTCAACTTTGTCATGAAGAACGGCAAGGTGTTTAAGCAAGCCAAGTAAGCTTTTTTTCACATCAGTAGCGCATTGCATGCATCACCCGTTTTTAAGTTCACCCAAAACTTGAACCGACATTTGCTGAACTTTGCTCTTCATTCTAAACCAAGCGGCACGAACTTGGCACAGAGTAGCATAGACTGCAGTCTGTGAACGTGCGGCAGACACAGACTGCAGTCTATGCTACTTCTACCGCTTGCTGTGCCAATCTTTTGCATCCCGGTTTAGCTGTTTCCTCGTCGCAATTTTACCGGCAACCAGCAGGCGAAACCATGGCTTTTGGTTTTGGCGAATACCCTCCACGGAAATACAAAAGCAGATGACCATGAAGCATTAGCGAAGGAAGATTGACGAAGACAGGAGTTGTTGGTTTTTTCTACGGTTGTCCATTTGCTATATACACTTCGGCTATGCCCGACGGGCGGTAATAGGTTTTCAAAAAGGCTTGTACAGACTCCGGCAACGTGGCAACCCGCTCATCATAAATGATTACTCTACAGTTGTTTCTCAGCAGACTTTCAGGAATGTCTTGCCGGATTTCGCCCTGGCGAATGCGCCAGACAATGCCGGTCACTAAGGAGCCGTAATAGTACGCCTGCGGTCTAAAGATATAACAACAACTACCGTCAAAGACCGCCTCTGTCGGCTGCGTCAGTTTCAACACCGAGTTCATCCTCTCGAGTTGATCGTGGTTGGTTTTGGTAAATGGTTGCGCTTTGAAGAGCGCCCAGCAAGGAATAAGCAACGCCGCCGCCATCGTGCAAGCTAAGGCGAGCAGATTTATCGCCCTTGACCGCCGCGCCTTGCGGCTTGTCGGACTAAGACTCTGCGTCATCACTCGGTCAATAGATTTCCTGAGCGCCGCCGCCGCGTAGATTGCCAAGATTGGCGCAAACAACAGCGTACTCTGGGAGTAGGGCGCTGGCATGAAAAACAGAAACATCAGCATCAGAGACAGTCCCGGACTCAACAGCATAAGCTGACGCTGCAAAGCAGTCGGCGTACTCTTTCTCAAGGTACGTCCGGCGATGACCAACCCCATGGCGCTCAAGAGAAAAAAGCTCATATGCCTGAGATTGAGCAGGTATGTTGGTTTGTAGATATCCGGGTAATTCAGGTTTTCCAGCACGGTTGCGGTAATAAATTCCCTGACCGCGTGTTGTTGATAAAAAAATGCCAGACACATCCCGACAGGAATGAGAAAGCCCAGCGTGTAGAGGCTTTGAAGCTTGATAAAGTAAAGCCATTGGCGCGGCGCTTTGTGGAAATAAGTCGGCACAAAAAAAGTCAGACTCATCGCGCCATAAGGAAACAAGGCTTTTGGCGAAAACAGAAAGGCAATGCCCAGAAGCAATCCGGCATAAAAAAGCCCATGACTCTTTTGCCGTTCAACTGCCAACATAGCGAGCCATAAGCTTGCCAGCCAAAAGAGCGCCAATAACTGATCGGGTCTGATTTCAATGCTTTTCTGCACGAAGATCGCCATATAGCTCAAGACTACAACGGCTAGAATCGAGGTCTTGCGGTCGTAGTTCAGGCGAGCCAAAGCGTAGGTCACATAAAGAATGCCAAGCGCGGCTGCCGACATTAAAGCGCGGGCAATCAACAGCACAGCCGTTCCTTCGCCAAAAAACCGCACCACAGGAGCCAGCAGGTAGTAGAGCAACGGCGTATGATTCTCCCAGAAATCCTTGTATGGGAGGTACTGCTCGCTTACCATCCAGGCGGCATGAAGATGCTGAAACTCATCCCAATCAAAATTGCGGTTCAGCGTCAAGGCGACTCTGACAATGAGGGAGAAAAGCAAAAGACCCCAGACAATTGCGTAAAAGATTCGGCGCTGTACATTGCTTTCTTGATGCTCGCTCATAGACAGGCTGACCAGTTACGGAAAACAGAAAAGGGTAATCGCAGACGTGCCATGGTGTTTGCGAGAAATTCATCGCCTATGGCAACTGACGCCTGAAGAGAAAACTTGCTGTTTCAAAGTCCCTCAGTTTGCAACTCATTGGCGGAATTGGTCAAGCGAGTCAAGCGGTTATCGGCAAACCGGCGGCAGAGAGATTCTGACCGCCGCTGGATGTTTGAGGCTGATTCAGGCTATCTCTGCCAGTCCAACAAGGCGTTTCCCAAACTCCTTTGTATTTACCGGAGTGCAGAGGTTCATGTCCACGCTCCCGGTGTGCCGCTACCTTCCAAAAGCGTAATCGAAATCTGGATAAAGAATTTCGTATTTGAATAATCTGTCGCGGGCGGCGATAATTTTCTTTGAGAAAGAAAGTTGTGCTGAAGACGTTAGAGAATTACATCGAAGAATTACCGCAGGGCTGGCTGCTCGAACCGCGTCTGGACGAAATCAAACGCGACAGCCGCCTGCTTAAAATTATTGTGGCTTCCCTAGTCAGCCATGCGGCGCTGTTTGTCCTGCTCATTCAACTCGACACGCGGGCGGGATTCTCATTTCAGAAACGACAACGCCCACAGACTGAGTATGTCCAGATTGCTGAACTGGCTGCGCCGGATGAACGCTTGCGCTTGCGCTCGACTCGTGAACAGGCGGAACAACCGGACATCAGCCGTTTACAATACGACCCGAAAACCTCAAACGACGAGAATCTGATTTCGCGCTCGCCCAAACCGACGACTGCCAAAGGCAACGAGGGAACGCTGCCGTCGCCCTCGCAGATTGAAAAACAGGCAAACCCGACGTCGAGCGCCAGCCGTCAACCTGCGCCTGCTCCGGCAAGTTCACAATCTGCGACCATCATCAATCCGCCGGATGCGTCACAAATTCCCCCGGCTCGCGCTCCGCAAATTGCCGCGCCCGCCGTCGCGCCCTTGCCGCAACCGGCAAGCGCCGCGCCACCGGCTCCGAAACCCGGTTCAACGTCTGTGAGTCCACAACCGGCGTCACAAGCGGGCATCCGCACCGGCGATGCCAGTGAGACGGCAAAGATTGGTATGCTGGAAGCGCGGGCGCAATATCTGGCGTTGGTGCGCTCGCGGATTAGAAAAGCTAATGAGCGCATTATGCCGCGTGATTGGGTCGAGGGCGTATTGACCGATAAAGTCTCCGCCGATTTTGAACTGGTGATTCGCCGCAACGGGCAAATCGGCTCCGTGCGCTTGTTTCGTTCGTCCGGTTATGCGAAACTTGACGACATCGCCCGACAAGCGATATACATAGCTAACCCCTTCGATGGATACCCCCCAGATGCAGGAGAGGCAATCACTGTTACAGTGACTGTTTATTACGCGCCGGGACGGTAGTTCCTATGTTGCAACAATCTGTTCGTTTGCCTTTGCAGCAGAGCATTGCTCTCTTTCTCACGCTTATCTTTTCCGGGTTCTGGCAACCCCTAACGGTTCAGGCTCAAACGTCTGCTGCAAAAAGTCGTACTCCTGTAACTCTCTCGAAAGAGAGTCAACAGGCAAAGACCAATCCGATTTTACCCAACCGTTATGGCGAAGCGGGACCGCTGATTCGCGTCGCGCTGGCAACCGATATAACGGTGGTGGCGCTCCATTCAACATCGGGGCTGACGCTGCGCTGCGTACCTACGGATAAAGAGTTTCTGCTCGAAGGCGATTTAATTGCCGAAGTGCGCCAGCCGTCAACGCTGGTAGCGCCGCCGCTTTCGTCAAACGCACCGGCTTCGTCGAACTCCACAACGCCTGTCATCAGCGTCTACCGCGTCGAGATTGCCACCTTCACCGACGCTCAAAAAGCGCAAGCGGCAACCACGACAATTAAACAGCGATTCGACCAGACCGCCACCGCCGTCTACAACAATCAGACGGGCGAATACCGCGTCATTACCGGCAAATACACCTCGAAGGTGCAGGCATCGGATATGCTGGCTATCATCAAAGAAGCCGGATACGAAAAAGCTCGATTGGTAGAGAGTGAATCGGCAACCGCAGACAAATCGCCGCCGCCGCTAGTGACAGCGAACGCAACGACGAAGCCGCCGGTAAAGCCAGCGACAGCAATAAAGAAGAGCAACGCAACGGCAAAATCAGCATCGGCAAAGAAAAGTACCAAATCGGTGACAGCGAAGAAGAACACGGCAAAGAAATCTACGAAATCGCTGGCGGCGGGTAAAAAACGCAAAGCGACTACAGTAGCCCGTTCCATGAGCGCCAGAAAATCAACCGCGAAATCAAGAAGGGCGAAATCTACGCCCAGCGTTGCCGTCAAAAAGAGTCCCGCGAAGCCGAAACCCAAGCCATCCGTCGGAAGCGTCGTCGCGTCGTCGTCCCGTTCCCTACAGATCGTCGCTTTCAATGCTGACCGGATGCTTACGGCAAGCAACAAACTGCTCATCATTGCGCCGCGCCGCGAAACCGAAGACAGCAAGGAATCGGCAAAGAATAACGCTCGCAGCGCCTTTGCCGGTAATGCCACCGTGCGTTATGAGAACAACGACTATCGGGGCGAAATTGAGTTATTGCTCAACGAACGCGGGCGCATCAATATCGTCAACGTCCTGCCGATGGAAGATTACCTACGCGGCGTTGTTCCGGCAGAAATCGCTACGCCAGCAACGCCGATGGAGGCTTTGAAAGCGCAAGCAGTGGCAGCGCGGTCGTATGCCTTCGCTAATCTCGGACGCTTCCGCGAAGAAGGCTACGATTTGCGCGATGATACGCGGTCACAAGTTTACGGTGGCTTTTCGGTTGAACATTCGTTGACCAATCGCGCTGTTGATGAAACGCGGGGACTGGTGGCGATGTCGTTCAATGATGCGGGCAAAGGCTTGCCGATTGAGGCGCTCTACACGGCGGATTGCGGCGGCAGAACCGAGAACAGTGAGAATATCTTTAGCGGCAGGAGCCTCGCTTATCTGCGCTCGGTCGAATGTCCGGCAGATAATAGTTTGCCGACCGGCAGAGAGATTTTATCAAGCGCCAAAATTGAACCGAGCGAACCGTTCGGGCATTCCCTCGCCAGAGATATTGCGCTTTTCAGCGTTCTCGGTTTCAAATTGCCTGAGCGCGTCTCGAATGATTATCTGCGCGATTCTATTGATAAGTCGGAATTGCAGGCATGGGCGGAACGCACGTCGCAATTGACGCGAGGCACAACGAACCAGCCGCGACAAAGCAATGCCGAAGCGGTCAAGCGCGTTGGTTACAATAGCAACACGGATGATTTCGACATCAATCACGAAATCGCCGTGCTGCGCTCTGAACGCCGCGATATGACGAAATTGCCAACCTTCGCAACGCTAGTGGCATTGGCAACCTATGGCGAGAACCGCGAAAGCCTCTTTATGTCACAGGCTGACGCTAACTACATCCTCGCCGGACTGGGCGCGGAAGAAGTGCCGAAAGCGTCGCGGGCTGATCTGGCATTGCTCATCAAAGACGGCATCCTGCGGCTGCCGGGTGACGGGCAGATCAATGTGCGAAAGTCGCTGACCAGGGGCTATGTGATTGAAACCTTTGTGCGGGCGACACTCTTCAAACCGCAGCCATCGGCGCTGAATCTACAGACGGCGATTGCGATAGATGCGCGAAAAAATCTGCTGACCGTAACGCAGATAAAAGAACCGGCGCGGGTCAATTCGCGTACCACAGCAGTACGCGCTACAGAAGAGAATCGCAAAGAGTACGAAGTCGAAAAGAATGCCCGCCTCTTCCGGGTCTTCAATGATGAGAGTTACGCGGTAGACCGCTTAGGCGTCATCAACGGCGAGCGCGTCAATTACCATTTGAACGCGGCGGGGCGCATTGACTTTCTGGAAGTCGAAGCCAGCGGACACGATGCGGCAAAAGAGAAAGCCGCAGATGCCAGCACCTGGCGCGAGAGTTTGAGCCTTGAAGAGATCGCCCGTCGTTTGCGCCGTGTCAATATCGAAGTCGGCGACATAGACCGCCTGATGCCGTTGGCATTCGGCGAATCGCGCCGCGTCATCGAGTTGGAAGTCATCGGCAACGAACGGCGCGTGCAGTTGCGCGGCTCACAAATCAAGACGGCGCTTGGCTTGAAAGACAACCCGTTGGTAATCGAACACGACTCACGGACAAATCAATTTGTCTTCACTGGCAGAGGGCAAGGTCACGGCATCGGCTTATGTCAGCTTGGCGCAACGCGACTGGCAAAACAAGGGCAATCCTATGTCGGCATCCTGCAACATTACTATATCGGCGTGAGCGTGCAGAAGATTTATTAGGCGTTGACACTGGGGAAATAATTGGAAAGATTACTATCGAGGTGTCGGATATGTTGAACTGTTAGGTATAGTAGGATTTTTACCAGCGACTTTGAACTACTAAGCTGTTTGCGATAAGCCGAAATAATGGCTCAAATCGTTTGAATCTGGCTGGAAGATTGTTAGCTTCATCCTGAGAACCAGCCACAGTGCATTGAACGAAAATAATCTTGTTTTTGTAAAGAATTGCAAAATGAAGATTTCGAGTTTTTATCACTATATCCAACTGTTGTGCCTCTAGATCAAATATTATTGCAGCACCCGGAAGACCATCTATCTTAATAGGCACTGACGAAACAAATCTAGCATTAGCGGGAACCATTTGTTTCATGGAATTTTGGCTGAATACTTCTCTTATCTCAGTCTCAGATAGTTTTTCTGCCTCAGAAATTGGTAGCTCTTTAACCATCAACAAGCAGCTTTCAAATCCACGACCATTTTCACTCTTAAACATAGAAATGACATTAGGACGAACGCCCTCTTTAGCCTTCCAACTGATAGGATACTCAATGTGGAAATTAACGCCTTTAGATTTTGGATGGTTTTTAGTTGAGAAGGTACGCTTATGACCTCGAATGAGTTCTTCACCAGGCTGTCTTAGGAAATCAGGTTTATACATGAGTAGCGTTTCAAGAAATGGGGATGAAATCTTACCTTCAGCACGGGCAGATACTTCTACTATAAAAGCCTTTGCTTGATCTAATGTTACATTTGTCAAATCTATTTTTTCTTTCATCAAATCAAGAAACTTAGCTTTATCTGCTGCCCACCTAGTATTTTCTATGCGTAAAATAGAATCTATGTTGTCAACTGAGGCTTTGAAAGAGCTATCAAATTTATATTGAGCACGGGTTAGTTCCGGTGCAAGTGCTGGGAATTTTTGCGCTAACATTTGAACTGAATAAACCTGCCCAACATAAAAAGCATAGGTACTCACCATATCATCCGCTGCGGCATTAGACATCTTAGGATATGGCGGCAATTGTTGTGCTGAGAGGGAAGTAAAACCCGTAAAAATAAGCCATGCGAAAGCTAAAAATCGAAACTTGCATTTTTCAGCCATAATTAACTCTCTTTTCTCAGATAAAACGTAAGTGCCTAACTATCGTATGAGTTCAACGGTTCGTGATAATACGCTATTTAGGCTATTATTCCCATCCAGATAAATTCCAAATTAAGAGTGGTATCACGAATCTCGCTTAATAATAACCTGATAGCTGCATTCATTCGCAGCTTTATCACCAACACAAATCGAGAACACAAGCGGCGCGTTTCATTCTACCTCTTCGCCGGCGACGAAGCGTTTGCCGAAGATGTGTGGGATGCCGGCGATTAAGCCGAGTAAAGCGAACGCGAGAATGATGCCGGATGCGCCTGCGCCTGATGTGGTTCCGAGCGTGACGAAGCGACCGAGGGAAAGCAGTTGCGACAGACCGAGCGCCACCAGCAATGCCCACCACGCCCATTTTTCGCCGCGACGATAGGGAAAGAAGGCGATAAAGGCGCACAAGACGGCACAACCGAATGCCCATGTAGACGCCGTAGCGCGGCGGGCTTTGAAGGCTTTTACACCCTCATCACCGGCAATCTCTTTAATCTTTTCCAAGCCAACGACGCGCATCTGCTCGCCTTCCGTAATGGCGATGAGATTATCTGCCGCGCCAAAATAAGCTACGCCGAGTGAGTTTACCGAAAAGAAGATCAACATTGCCGACAACGCAAGCAGAATCACCCAACTTGCTACGAATAGAACTCTTATTCCCTTCATCACTTCCTCCTCTACTGTCTGTTTTCGGGGGTAGTGGGTCAAGGTGGGGAGAGAAACAGAAAGTTCAGAGTCCAGCCTGCAGGCTGAAGGTCTTGCCGAACAACGCTTCAGCCTGCAGGCTGGACTCTAAACTTTTACTTCTTCTCCCGACATTGAACTACTACCTATTTTCGATTGTACCTTGTCTGCTACTGACAGGTACACCATATCGCTTTTCCTGTGCCGGTGTCCATTGCCTGATGCGCCGATGTTGTTACGGCTGCCGAAACGCAAAAATCAGCTTATCCTTCTTGCCAGCTTATGATGCTTGTGCCGATAATTTTCAGGTAGATTTTATTTGCTAAAGGAGACAGCGATGGGAGATACCAGCGTTATGAAAGTCAGTGCAAAATTTTCACCAAAAGGCGCATTAGGGCAGAAGTATCTGGCAACCGGGGTAACTGTTTCCATGCGCTTATGGGAAGACGAAGAACCGGGTGAGGCGAAACCGCCGAGCCGCCGCGATTATGAAACCGTCGGTTATGTCATCAAAGGACGCGCCGAATTGCACATCGAAGGGCAAATGCTACTACTCGAAGCGGGCGATAGCTGGGTAGTGCATAAAGGTTCGGAGCATACCTATAAAATCCTGGAGAGCTTCACCGCCGTTGAAGCCACCTGCCCGCCCGCGCAGGTTCACGGACGCGACGAATCTTAGACGGGTAGGTAGTGACTCAACTGAGGAGAGGTTTAGAGTCCTAACTTTAGCTTGCCTGTTTCAAGCAGCAACCTGAAGGTTGGACTCTGAACATTTATTCAGGCTACTGCCTTTGTTTTGAACGTCGTTAGTATTGTCATTTCTGGCATTTCGGGCAATAAAACGTCGAGCGTCCGGCGACAACTTGCGAGCGAATCGGCGTTTGACAATTTATGCACGCTTCGCCCTTGCGTCCATAAGCTCGGAGCAGTTTTTGAAAATAACCACTTGTGCCGTCGCTGTCACGGAAATCATTTAATGTCGTGCCGCCCTGCGTGATAGCTTCCTCTAAGACCTGCCGAATGGTGGCGTGTAACTTTTGCCATCTCGTTAGGCTGATGCGCCCGGCGGCTCGCAACGGATGAATGCCTGCCAGAAAGAGCGATTCGCTGGCATAGATGTTGCCGACGCCGACAATCACTTGTTGATCCATAATAAAATTCTTCACCGGCTTTTTCGATTTACGCGAACGCTTGAATAAATAGTCTGGCGTGAACTCCTCTGATAACGGCTCCAAGCCCAAGTGTTTCAGCGAATCATGTTCATAGAGTTGCGCTTCTTCAACGGCAGCAATGCTGCCGAAGCGGCGCGGGTCACGGAAGCGCAATTCCATTTGATTATCGAGCGTGAAGATTACATGGTCGTGTTTATTCAAGGGATGCGACGGTGACAGAATGAGCAGTTGCCCGGTCATACCCAGATGCATGACAAGACAGTTGCCGCCGGTGAAATGCGCGATAACATACTTGGCGCGGCGCGTCAGTTTTTCCACTCGTTGATTTGCGATTAAGGCGTTTAAGCGGTCTTCATCAACCAGAAAACGCAGACGCAGTTCGCGCACTTGAATTGCAGTGACGGTTCTGCCGGGCAGCGCCATCTCCAAACTGCGGCGCACCGTTTCGACTTCAGGAAGTTCAGGCATAGTCTCTCTTCTTTATCCGATTTGTTTGCTTTGCGACCATTCGCTACACTCCATTTTTTCACAAGGTCGAAAGAGATGAAAAGCGACAGACAGTTAAGCACAGCAACGAAACAAGCCAGAAAACGCTTTATTGAACCGTTGCTCGCGTGGTTTGCTGGCAATAAGCGGCAACTTCCTTGGCGCAACACCCGCGACCCGTATCGCATCTGGATTGCGGAAGTGATGTTACAACAAACGCGGGTCGCCACTGTCATCCCCTATTACGAGCGATTTATTAAAACCTTTCCTACTGTCGAATCACTCGCAAAGGCAAAAAACAATCGCCTGATGAAAGCGTGGGAAGGCTTGGGCTATTACGCTCGCGCCCGCCATCTGCGCGAAGCGGCGCGGCAAATTGTCGCTCAACATAATGGCAACATTCCGACTTCGCGGCAGGAGCTTTTAGCGTTACCGGGATTTGGCGCGTACACCGCAGCGAGCGTTGCCAGCTTTGCATTCCACGAAGATTGTGCGGCGGTTGATGGTAATGTGATGCGCGTATTGGCGAGGCTCTTTGCCATTGAATCGGACACCCGCAAACCGGCAGCGCGACAGGAATTTCAACGCCTTGCCGATGGACTGCTTCCCAAAGGCAAAGCCGCAGCGTTCAATGAAGCGATGATGGAACTTGGGGCGCTCATCTGCAAACCGAAAAATCCCGATTGCCCCATTTGTCCGGTGCGGCGTTACTGTCGCGCTTACCGCGAAGGGCGTGTCAACGAATTGCCGAGGCGTTCGGCAAAACCGCAAACGCCGCATCATCACATTGCTATCGGGGTGATTTATAAAGCCGATAAAATTCTCATCGCCTTGCGCCCTTCGGAAGGCTTGCTCGGCAACTTATGGGAGTTTCCCGGCGGTAAATGCAAAGCCGATGAATCACTCGCAGAATGTTGCCGGCGCGAAGTTCTCGAAGAGACCGGACTTACAGTTGAAGTCGGAGAGCGTTTTTCCATTGTCCGCCATTCTTACAGCCATTTTCGCATTACGCTACACGCTTTTCTTTGCCATTATGTTAGCGGCACGGCAAAAGCTAAATCGAGTCAGCAGATTCGCTGGGTTAAACTCTCCGCGCTCAATGAATACGCCTTCCCAAAAGCTAATAAAAAAATCATCGAAGATTTGTTTGCCCATTCGCCTTTGCCGGATACATAGTCAATTACAAGGCATATCGTTTGCTTCTCATTTAAGGTTAAAATTAATTGCAGTAGAGGGCAAGGAATGTCTACAGATGTAAAAGAGACCAATAAGGAACTTCTGGCGCAGATTATCGAACTCGGATTTCATGGCGACAGTTATTGCTTTGACCAGTTCTGCGAGCAATTATTACGCAGTTTGCCGGAAGGAACGGGCGTTGCCTTGCGCGGCAGCGTCGTTACCAATGAACGCTATAAAGATGGCGAACCTTTTGACGCGGATGGCGACAACACCAGCGATCTTGATGTAACGCTCATTGGCGACGAAGTGCGCGGCTACTGGAACGAAGACAGTTATTATATACCCGGATTGCATACCAAACCGTTATGCGATAAAAACCCGGAGATTGCCCCGACCTTGGAGCCGCTACGCCGAAAGCTACAAGAGTTGGTGGGCAGACCCGTCGCCTTTCAAGCTACCGCCAATGTCATTCTCTACGCCCGCGATGTGCTGATGGGACAGCCCTACTTCACCTTAATTGAGCCTTGCGGGAAGGCGGAATGCTAAAACTACTCAGCTACAATATCCGTTTCGGCGGACACGGGCGTGAGGCGCGGCTGGCAGAGGTTATCCGCATGGTGCAACCCGATATTGTCGTCTTTCAGGAAGCCACCGCGCCTGAGGTTATTGAACAACTGGCGGAGACGACAGAAATGGAATTTTGGGCGTCGCGCAAGGCGCATTCCATTGCCTATATCAGCCGCTTGCCTATCGCTCACCACGCCTGGTATCGCCCGCCGGGAGCCAGACATTCTTATCTCGAAATTGTCATTGCCGGAACCAAATCACGCATCTTCGGCTTGCATTTGAGCGCCCGTTTCTCCAAATGGAACGAGCGCCGACGCTGGCGCGAAATTAATGCTCTACTGGAAAGCATCAAAGAACATCAACAGGGCTTTCATGTTCTGGTCGGCGATTTCAACACCTTAGCGCCGGGAGAACTACTTGACGTGCGCCGGATGCCCGCCTGGATTCGGGCAATGATTTGGGTGAGCGGGCGCGACATTCGCCGCGAAACGATTCAAGTGATGCTTGATGCCAATTATGTGGACGGCTACCGGTTTCTGTACCCGGAAGAGAAAGGCTATAGCTTTCCGACTTGGGACCCGCATCTGCGCCTCGATTACATCTTCCTGCCGCGCCAATTCGCAAATCATTTGGCAGGCTGCGAAGTGATTAAACAGCCAATCAGCGTTGCCCTCGCCTCAGACCATTTTCCGGTATTGGCGCATCTCGACATTGAGGTAGTAAAGGACTGATTGCTTCCCGCCTATCTATGGCACAGCGATTGTTTATTCCCTACCCGGCAGGCAATTGACAGCTTCTCTACATTTCAGGTGGAAGGAATTGAGACAGGGATTGAACTAATTTTGGTCAGCCTCTTATTTGTTGGCTTACTGGCGATAGTAAAATTTGCCAAAGGTCAAAATGATTCGACATTGACAAGCCCGGAATGGCGACGCAAAAGCAATGCCTATCGCTGGGAACGCCGGTCAACGATTCGTTAGTTATTCGCACAAAATCCGGCAAACTCCTTTGCTATCCTCTGCGCTGTCTCGGCGTTCTCTGCGGCTCTGCGGTGAAGGAGTTTTTCCATACAGACAGCTTGGCAGGGCGCTAGCGATTGCCGACGGTTGCTGTGCGGGTATCGGGTTTCAGGAAATAGAAAATCAGAAAGAGGGCGCTCAGTAACGCGACGGCAAATTTGAAGTACGGCGAGATGTGCGCCGGCGAGATAAAGCCTTCGATCAGTCCGGCGATTATCAGCATCGGGATACAGCCGAGAATCAGACGAATCGCCAGCAAGCCATTGGCTACCAGCGCGTCTATGCGGCGCAAATCTCCCGGCATCAATAGCGCCTTACCAATCAGAAAGCCCGCACCGCCGGAGATAAAGATTGCTGTCAGTTCAATAACTCCGTGAGCACAGACAAAAATCGGCACGGCGGCGAATTTGTACTTCGCACATAAGCCCATCACCACTCCAAACAACAAGCCATTATTCGCCAGTACCACCAACGTACCGAAACCAAAGATGACGCCGCCGATGAATGCCAGAAAGGTAACTTGAATGTTATTGGTCTGAATCAGAGCCGATTGCAACGGATTCTGGTCGCCTTCATTGATGCGGTCTGTCCAGTTGTCGTGCGCGATAATCTGCGCCCGTAAATTGCCGAAATTCTTTTCCGTAAAACCTTCATCCACATAGCAGATGGCAAAGCCGAAAATCGTCGTAAAAAGAAAGACCAGAAATGACGCTAAGATGTAACGAAAAGCCTTACGGAAAGCCGCCGGAAAATCATAGAGCAGAAAATCCACAAAGACGCGAAAGCCTGACGATTCGCTGCGATAGATCGCCCCGTGAGCGCGTGCCACCAGATGATTGAGATAATTGACCAGTCGCTGGTCGCGCACCTCTTCGCGGGCAATGGCTAAATCGGCGGCGGTGCGGCGATAAAGTTGCCCAAATTCGCGCACCTCTTCGCCCGATAGATTGGTCAAGCGGTACTTGGAGGCGCGGGCGGTCAAATCTTCGAGTCTGCGCCATTTTTCAAGCCGCGTCTTCAACAAATCTTTCAGCATAGATGGAAGATTACCACGCGCTTTGGAAAAGAAAAACTGTTACAATGTGTGCGAACGAGATGAGGTGCATTATGAAAACCATAGCTCATGCAAAAGTGACAAAAGGCGGACGAATCTTGATACCCGCAGAGTTTCGCAAGGAATTAGGCATTCAAGAAGGCGACAAAGTAGTTTTGCGTATCAATGACGGTCAGTTGCAGGTTCTGACACAAAAAGCGGCAATTAAAGCCGCGCAAGCTGTTGTCCGACAGTATGTAAAAGAAGGAGAATCGTTAGCGGATGAACTCATCAGGGAACGGCGTCAGCAAGCTGCCCTCGAATAGTTATGTTTTAGATGCGTCAGCTTTGCTTGCCCTATTGAATGACGAACCGGGCAAAAAGCGTGTCGAAGAAGCTCTATCTTCTTCTGTCATTAGCGCGGTCAATTACGGCGAAACCTTGATTAAGCTGATTGACAAGGGGCTTGGCACAGAGCAGGCAAGGGAAAATCTTGAGGCGCTTGATTTAAGAGTTATCGCTCTGGATGAAGAACTTGCCTATTCGGCTGCATCACTGCGACCGATCACAAAACAATTTGGGCTATCGCTTGGTGATTTGTGCTGTCTTGCGCTCACAATCAGACAAAATGCAACCGTCTTGACCACTGACCGTATTTGGTCGAAGTTGAATATCGGGGCGAAAATAGAGTTAATTCGTTAAACAACTCACCTATGAAATTCTCATCACTCGTCGGTAATGAACGGCTTAAACAATCGCTCACTCGTGCGGTGGCGCAAGGGCGCATTGCACAGGGGCTAATCTTTGCCGGACAACGCGGCGTTGGCAAATATCAATTCGCGCTGGCGCTGGCGCAAGCCGTCAATTGTGAACATCCCGTAGATGGCGATTCGTGCGGCGAGTGTGTCAATTGTCGCAAGTTTGCCGCACGCGGTTTTACCGATGTCAAGACCATCGCGCCGGATGGACAATTTATTAAAATTGAGCAGACCCGCGAGATGTCCCGCGAAGCCTATTTTAGACCGTATGAAGGTCGCCGCCGCGTCTATATTCTTGACGAAGCGGAACGCTTGCGCGAACAGGCGGCAAACTCCATCTTAAAGACTCTCGAAGAACCGCCCGACACTTCCCTTTTGATTTTAATTACCGCAAAGCCTTATGCCCTGCTGCAAACGATTCGCTCGCGGTGTCAGGTAATGAATTTCGCGCCGCTCGCTTACGACGAACTGGAAGCCTTTTTGAAAGCCAATTATAAACGCCCGCTTGCCGAGACGCAGTTGCTTGCCAAACTCTCACGCGGCAGCATCGGACGCGCTCTGGAAATTGACCTCGGCGAATACAAAGAGAAACGCCAGACGATTTTAGAAGTCATTGAAGCATTGGCATTGAAACGCGACGCTGTGCGACTCTTGAGCGCGGCAGAATACTTCGGACGTAAACTTGAAAAGGAAGAGTTTGAACGGCAGATGGAGTTGCTGCTCATCCTGCTCGAAGATTTGCTTTACGTGAAACTCGAGGAAAGCCTTGAACGCTTGACCAACTCCGACATCGCTAAACCGCTTGAGCAGGTCGCTGAAACCGCATCTATTGAACAAATTATGAACTGGGCAGAGAGTTTTGAAGAGGTCTTGCGAAATCTGCCGCGCAACGTCAATCGTCAACTGGCAATGGAAGCCGCTTTTGTGATGACGTAGAGCATCAGCAAAGGTTGAGAATGAAGACAAATTGATTTTGTTCGGGACAGCAGAAAACCGGATGCAGCGAAAAGCCGCATCCGATTGCAAGGAACATCGCTTGAGATGTTTCGCTCTATGATGACTTCTTTTTAGCTTCCGCCTGTTTATCGCGGTCTTCCTGTGAAAAGCTCATGTCGAGTTTTTGATTGGTGCGATAAGCGGCGATGTTCTTCGTCAAAGAACTGAATGCCTGTTCTGTACCGACGGTATTGGCGGCATAAGTCAAGGCATTTGCCGCTTGAATGCCCATCTGACTTGCCGATGTGATGGCATCCTGATTGGCGCCGATAAAGACGAATTCCCACGCATAGGCGTCGCGTTGATGGCAAATCATATCGTTAATCTGTTCGACTTTGAATTCGCGGCTGGCGTTTTCGTAACCGTCGGTCAGCATAACGAAGATAACCTTTTCCGGGCGTTCCGCTTGGGATATTGCTGATAGTCGCTTGCCCGTGGCGTTGATGGTGCGCCCGATGGCGTCCAGCAGCGCCGTCGTCCCACGCGGCACAAAGGTTTGATCGTTTAACAATGGCGCATTCTGAAGTTTGATGCCTTCATAAACGACTTCATAAATATCATCAAATTGCACCAGCGTAATCGTCGCGTCGCCGGGAATCTCTTTCTGCGTCTTCAAAAAACTGTTAAAGCCGCCGATGGTGTCCGATTTCACCGAGTCCATCGAGCCGGAACGATCAAGCACAATGCTAATATCTGTGTAATTCCTTTTCATACTACCCGTAACGCCCGCAATTCGGGCGCGAATCTCCTTTTTAGAATCTCACGCTAGGGATTGTAGCAGAATTGCCAGTGAGCAAGACAAGAAGTTTGCTGACTCGCAGCATTTTTGTAGTCGCGCAAGAGGGTGAAAAGTTCAGAGTACAGCCTACAGGCTGAAGTTATAGAAGGCAAGCCCTTCAGCCTGCAGGCTGTACTCTGAACATCGAGCCGTTTTAGGACAGCACCGGCAAGGCTTTGGCGACTTTTTGCCCTTGCGCTTGTGCCGCAAAGCCCTCAGGCAAATCGCCATTGTCTTCGCGCAGGAATTTCCACTGATGCGGTTTGATACCTGCCAGTAATTCTTTGCGCGTCCTGGTCTTGAGCGGTTTGCCCATATAGATTTTACCCATCTTCGCCATCAGCCATTCCGGTAAGGCGCTGGAAAACATAAAGAGCGACCATTTGAAATTCGGTCCGTTGATCTTTCGCAATTTGTACGCCCACAGACCGAGCGCCCCGACGCGCCACGCCGTCGGAGCCCACCAACTGTACTGCCCCGGACGCAGATTCATCTTCCAGCACTTCATCATCAACTGCCATTGCAACGGCGTCAGTTGTTGCGTTTCGGTGACGCCTTTCTTGTCCTGCATTCGCGTATCGTGCAATGGCGTGAAGATGGACGGAATGAAAAAGGCGAATTGCCCGCGCCGTTCAACTTCGTAAATCAAATCGAGCGTCGCCATCACATCCTCATCGGTTTCGCCGGGATTGCCGACAATCAAGGTCACTGCCGGAAACCAGTTATTTTCATTAAGGACGCGCAAGCCTTCGATGAAGACTGAGGGCCAATCTTCAACGGAAAACGGCACACCTTTGCTCGGCATAATCTGTTTCGCCATGCCTACCGAGCCGGTTTCCAGACCAATCAACGGCGTCAGCGCCTTCTTCTGCGGATGGCTGCTTAACATCGGCAGATGAATCGGGCTTTTATCGAGCAATAACTCCGACAGTTTTTTAATCAACAACGGGTCAACCACCGCCGGAGCCATCGTGCAATGGCTAAGGACGTGCTGCTCAACGCCGGGGGTGTTGACGATTTCCGCATACAAATCGAGCAAGGCTTCCCGATTGGGAAAATAGAACGGCGTTTCAGTGTGAACCTGCCCCCAGATGAACATATCTTCGGTTGCCAGCGAAATCTGTTTATTGCCGTCGCGCACATTAGCACGCACGGCATCCATAATTTTTGCTTTCGGCATATCAATCTGCGGGTTCAAATCCGGCACGCAGAATTGGCAACGCCGCCCGCAACCTGTGGTCATTTCAACAACGCCGAAGGTTGTGCGTTTATCGGGAAAAAGTATTTCGTTGCGGTCTTTCGGATGTTTGACTTCAATTTGTCGCGGCAGGTCGGCTCCGGCAATCGCCTGATGGAACAACTGCATGGTGTCCGCCGATTCGCTGCGCCCTTCAACCACGCAATCTACGCTGAGTTCTTCATAAGTATCGGTTTGAATAATCTGCCAGCCGCCTGAACCGCCGACAATGACTTTGAAATTGTCGCGGTAAGGACTGGCTTTAATCTTCTCGAACATCAGGCGCGAATAGTGCGAATTGATTGGCTGTTTTGAGGAACCGAAGATCGAAGTGTAGACGCCGGCGGCAAAAGTCACGCCCAGAGGATTATGCGTCGAAACCGCCACCACGCGGGTCTTTTCGCCAATGAATTTATCGAGGTCATCGGGAAAACAACAAACGAGGTCATCGGCATTGAATTCCCGCAACAGGGCTTTTTCCAAAACGCGAACCCCGGCGGGCATATATCGCGCCGAGCCGTCGTCGTTATATTCCACATCGCGCCACTGCGGATATTTTTTATTGAGAATGCCTTCGAGCCAGATGGGTAAGCTCGCCATGCTCATTTGGATAAAGTAACCGGCGTGGTCAATGGTTTCGGTAAGCGGCGCGGTAATGACAATCAATTTGCCGCCGTCTTTGGCTGCTTCGCGGGCAGCATTGCCGTTCAGATTGGGCGCGGCATTCAGGTTGCCATTCGATTGTGCGGGTGAAACGTCAGATGGAGCGGACGGGGATTGCATAGAGTTCATTGAGAGAGCCTTTCTGTCGTCGCTTAAAAACGACGATGGAATATAGAATCTGCGGCAGTGTTGCCGGCGAGCAACACTCTGCCCCTGTGTTTCTCGTTTACAGTAATTCTGTTATTTGATTCAAACTGCCCGCTAACGCCTGAAGTTCAGGCGCGAATCTTTTTTACGTAATGCGACACACATAATTCTAGCAGAATTAGCGGAGAAGAAAATACAGCGGAGAACATTTTCGCTGTTTGGTTTTTCTCGCCGGTAAAGGGGAAAAAGGCGACGACTGGCAGCGCCGCCTTCCGCAAGCGTCAGATGGTTTCGCCGACTTGAACGACTGGTGGCTCGCTTACCTTGCCGAAAACTTTATTTGAAGTTCTACCGATTTTGTCCGACGCGAAAAAGATGTTTCTGAGCGGCACAAACCCGAAGAGGCGATGATCGCCAACCGCGTTCATGCCCGCCGAAGCGATACAGCCGCATTGCGAACAATCGGGATTGCCGCCAAATTGACAAGGCGTGATTCGACCTTTCAAATCGGCAGTCAGGTTCAACGTCGTGCGCGAAAAAATACATTCAGCCGGGGTTTGCGGCGGCTTGCGATAGCCTCTGATTACCGAATCGGGCAATTCCAACTTGGGAAAGTTAGAACGCATTTCGACCAGTTCTGCCAACAATCGGGCGCGTTCTTCGGGCGTAAGAATTTCTTCGCCTCCTGCGCCTTTTTGCGGCGTGAACAAGCTGAACCAGATTTTTCTGACTGCCTTTTTCGCTGACCAGAAAGACAAAAATTCCTCGAAATAGTTCGGACGATCCAGCATCTGCCCGGTGATGGTGCAATGCACGGTAATCGAATGTCCCTGAATGCTCTTCAGGATGCGGTCATAAGTTGCCGGTTTGCGCCGCTCGTCATGTTCCGGTTGCAAGCCATCAATGGAGACCACCAGATACAAATTCTTAATCTGATTCCAGTGCGCCGGAATTTCGCGCACCGCGCTGGTTACGAGTTGCACGGCAATGCCCATCTCACTCAGTTTCGGCAGCAAAATATCAAGTTCCCGGAAGCGCACCAACGGTTCGCCGCCAACAATCGAGATATGCAGCGGACGATGTTTCTTCGCCAGCGCCAGCATACCGTCAATCAGTTGCTGTCCTTTATAGTCCGATAGGGTGCGAAGCGGACCGAGTTGCCCCAGATGCTCCGGCTCATAGGCGTAACAGCCGGGACAACGCAGTGGACATTCGCGGGTTATTTCGATTGATAAAGCCGGATAGTGTCCGCTTAGAATGCGCCCCCAGGCGCGAACCACATCACCAGTTTTCATTGATTAGTTTCCTTTTATATATATAGATAAGAGAGTTTTCGTAACGCGCAGGTCTTTCTCCTCGCCGCCATGTTATCAGTTATCAAGAATACGGAAAACCCCGATTATGGCGTATTGCTCACCGCCTGTCGAGTGTGAGTCAGGGGCTGTTGCCTGATTTTATTGAAACACGAATTGTCCTTACTTGTCAGCCTGTCAGCCAGCAGTAGGTGACAAGCGATGATGATAAGCAGACCGTTGGTGAGGTGAGGTCTTGGCTTACAGCGCCGGACGGGAACGAGAAATTACCTTGATTTCCGCCCTCTCCGGGTGATTTTTGTATAGTCGTCTTGCTACTCTGACTGTGTTGCCGCCAGAACTTTTTCGTGATGAATAACCTGCGCCGCGCCGTCCTGCACAAGATAAGCGGGCTGCTCGATAGTAACTTCCGGCATCGGCAATTGAAACGGCACGGCATCCGGCGTTTGTATGCCATGCATCAAGCCCCAATCACACATGGCTTCGATAACCGGCTTGAGGCTTGCCCCCAGCGCCGTCAACGAGTATTCAACCTTTGGCGGCACTTGCGGATAGATTTCCCGATGCACAATGCCATCTTTTTCCAGTTCGCGCAGTTGCTGGGTCAACATCTTCTGAGTGATGCCCGTCAAGGTGCGCTGTAACTCCGAAAAGCGTTTGACGCCGAGGAATAGATGAAAGAGAATCATCACTTTCCAGCGTCCGCCGAGGACGGCAAGAGTGAATTCTGCGGGACACATGGTTTCTCTGCGTTTCATCCAAAGACCTCCTTAGTTTCCATTTGGATACTATAGCACTTGAAAGTGCCTTCTTCACAGCCGCACAAACCGATGCTATAACTACCATTATAGATAATTTTATGAGTCAAGCGGACTCACAAGAAAGGGAGAATGATTCTATGCCGGTACGAACAGCAGAAGCCGAGTGGAGCGGCAACCTACTCGAAGGCAAAGGCAATATCAAAGTCGGAAGCGGCGCGTTTTCGGGCAGCTATGACTGGCGCGGACGTTCCGCCGATGGTGCGGGAACCAATCCCGAAGAGTTACTTGGCGCGGCACACGCCGGATGCTTCACCATGGCGTTATCGGCGCAACTGGCAACTAACAACACGCCAGCCAGTCGTTTGCACACGGCGGCGAAAGTGCATCTCGAAAAAGTTGCTGATGGTTTTGCCATCACCAAAATCGAATTAACTACCGAAGCCGAGATTCCGGGCATTGACGACGCTAAATTTCAGGAACTGGCAGCCGCCGCCAAAAGCGGCTGTCCGCTGTCAAAGGCTTTAGCAGGAACCGAAATCCACCTCAACGCCACTCTCAAGTAACTCAGCTTTGGGGCGGAGCCAAACGGCTTTTCGATGGCGAATCTGGCTCGCGGCTTTGCCCCAGACTCTTCAACTCCAGAGCGCGGAAACGGTTTCTGTCGCCTCACTTCCGGGAGTCCTTTGGCTCTCTATTCTTCACCGAACATTTTGGAAAGGCAACAATTATGATGACCATGAAAGCAGTACGAATCCATGAATTTGGCGACCCAGAGGTTTTACGTTACGAAGATGCGCCGAAACCGCAACCGGCGAGCGATGAAATTCTCGTCCGCGTCCACGCCACTTCGGTCAATCCGGTGGACTGGAAAATTCGCAGCGGCGCAGCGCAAAGCTGGCTCCCCGTGCAGTTACCATTTGTACCCGGCTGCGATTTCGCCGGTGTCGTCGAAACTGTTGGCGCAGAATTTACCCGCTTAAAAGCAGGCGATAAAGTTTACGGCTATATCGGTTTACCGCGTTGCGGGGCAAACGCCGAGTATATCATCGCCAAAGAAAATGAAGTCACCCGAATGCCCGAAACGCTGGATTTTGTACAGGCGGCAGCCGTGCCGGTCGGGGCGCTGACCGCGTGGCAGGCAATCTTTGACGCTGCCGGACTCAAGGACGGGCAAAAGATTCTCGTTCACGCCGCCGCCGGCAGCGTCGGTTCGTCTGCTGTGCAGCTTGCCAAAGCGAAAGGCGCGTATGTCATCGGCACGGCATCGGCTCGCAATACTGATTTTGTCAAAAGTCTCGGCGCAGATGAAGTGATTGATTACACGACGACGAAATTTGCAGAGGCAGTAAAAGATGTTGATGTGGTCTTTGACCTAATCGGCGGCGACACGCTGGCACAGTCTTACGCCGTCGTGAAAGCGGGCGGCTATGTCGTTTCCGCCGTGCAACCGCCTGACCCGCAGCAACTTGCAGCGCACAACTTACAAGGCTCAATGGTTGGCGTACAGCCGAGAGCCGAACAACTCGATGAAATCACCGCGCTGATTGACGCCGGCAAAGTAAAAGCCTTAGTGGAAACCGTATTGCCGCTTTCCGACATACGACAGGCGCATGAACTGAGCCAGACCGGGCGCACACGCGGCAAAATTATCCTGACCATCGAACAATCGCTGCCCGACCACATTTTTGTCCCGCAATGAAAGAAGAGGAGATTGATATGGAGTACAGGCAATTTGGCAATACTGATATGAAAGTCAGCGTCCTGGGATTTGGCGGCTCTGAGTTTGGGTTTCAGGGCGTGACGCCGGAGACGGCGACGCAATTATTGAACAGCGCCGTTGACGCCGGACTTAACACCATTGACACCGCTTCGGCTTATCTCGAAAGCGAAAGACTGATTGGCGGAGCCATCGCCAATCGCCGCAACGATTTCTATCTCTTTACGAAATGCGGCGCGACTGATGGTTTCACGCGCTCGGATTGGAGCCGCGCCGGGATACTAGGACAGCTTGAGCAGAGCCTGAAAAATTTGCAGACCGATTATGTTGACCTCCTGCAACTGCACAGTTGCTCGGCGGAAATCCTGAAAGAAGGCGAAGCGATTGCTGCTTTACAAGAGGCAAGAGAACGCGGTTTGACGCGCTACATCGGCTATAGCGGCGACGGGCGCGACGCGCTTTTTGCCATTGGAACCGGCGTTTTCGACACTTTACAGACTTCTATGAGCATCGCTGATCAGGAGTCTATTGATTTACTGTTGCCGGCAGCGCAAAAACGCAATATGGGAGTTATCGCTAAACGCCCGGTAGCAAATGCCGCATGGCGCACCGGCAAGCGCCCGGCAAGCGCCTATCATCATGCGTATTATGACCGGCTGGTTAAACTTGATTACGATTTTCTGAAATTGCCATTGAGCGAAGCTATTGGCATTGCCTTACGTTTCACCCTCAGCCAACCGGGAGTCCACACGGCAATTGTCGGCACAACGCGCCCGGAACGCTGGCAGGAGAACGCTGCCAGTCTGGAACCGGGACTGCTTTCGGAAGCTGAGATCAAGAAAATCCGCAGCCGTTGGCAAGAGGTCGCTACGGCAAGTTGGGGCGGCGAGGTGTAAGAGCTTCGCCAAGTAAAAAGTAAGAAGGCAAAAGGCAAAAGTGGAGCGCCACCATAGGTCCACTTTTTACTTTTTACTTTTGCCTTTTTACTTGAGTAGCTCCCGGTTCTGGTCAGTTTTAACCTATGGCAAAAGTAGACGATCTGACAATCTTTCATCCAAAGACGCGGCGCGACTGGCGCGACTGGCTTGAGAAACATCACGCCACCTCGCCGGGCGTTTGGTTCGTCTACTACAAAAAGACGAGTGGCAAACCGCGTGTCACTTATGACGAAGCGGTAGAAGAGGCATTATGCTTCGGTTGGATTGACAGCTTGCCGCGTAAACTCGATGACGAGCGTTCGCAATTGCTCTTTACGCCGCGCAAGCCGAAAAGCGTCTGGTCGAAGTTGAACAAGCAACGCATTGAAAAATTAATGGAGCAGGGTTTGATGACCGACATTGGTTTAGCGAAAATCAATGCCGCAAAACAAGACGGTTCGTGGAATGCTCTGAATGCGAGCGACAATCTCGAAATGCCGCCTGGTTTAGCCAAAGGGTTCAAGACGAATCAAATTGCCGCAACGAATTTCAATGCGTTCAGTAATTCTATAAAAAGAGCGATTTTGCAATGGATTTTCAGCGCCAAACGCCCGGAAACTCTGAAAGCCAGAATTGAAAAAACTGTTGCTATGGCAGCACAAAACAAACGAGCCAATTTTGACTCGGAATAAAAGAGAAAGTTCAGAGTACAGCCTTTAGGCTGCTGTTTTGAAGCCGCAGCCTAAAGGCTGTACTCTGAACTCCTCCCATCACATTAAAGCATTACCAAGAGGAGAAAATTATGTCCAATACAATCGCGTTAATCACCGGAGCCAATAAAGGCATCGGTTACGAAATTGCTCGCCAGCTTGGCAAGCAAAACATCACTGTACTCATCGGAGCGCGTGACGAAGCCAAAGGCGCAGAGGCAGTTGAAAAATTACGCGCCGAAGATATTGATGCTTACGCCGTAAAACTCGATGTCACAGATGCGGCGACCATTGCCTCAACAAAAGCATTCGTCGAAGAGAAATTCGGCAGACTTGATATACTTGTAAATAACGCCGGTATCGTTGGCAAGCACGATTTCAATATCTTGCCAAGCGAACTTGCGCTTGAGCATACACGTGAAGTTTTTGAGACCAACTTTTTCGGTGTTATTGCCGTTACACAAGCCTTTGTTTCGCTGCTGAAAAAGAGCGATGCCGGGCGCATTGTAAATCTTTCGAGTGGTCTTGGTTCGCTTAACGAGACCAGCAATCCGGGTTCTCCGTTCTACGGCATGAACCTTCTTGATTATAACTCCTCGAAAACGGCGCTCAATGCTTTCACGGTAATTCTGGCAAAGGAATTTATCAATACCCCGATTAAGGTCAATGCCGCTGACCCGGGTTATACGGCTACCGATATGAATGCCAACACCGGGACGCTCACCGTCGAAGAAGGCGCAGACACCCCGGTCTGGCTGGCGACATTATCGGAAGACGGTCCGACCGGCGGCTATTTCAATTCGAGAAACCCGATTCCTTGGTAATGAAAAATTGAGTAATGCTAAAAATGTTAGGCTCAAAAAGCAGGATTTTTAACACAGAGACAAGGGACGTGTTCTACTTTTGTTGTCTATAAGTTCCTCTGTGCGCCTCTGTGATTCTCCGTGTCCTCTGTGTTAAAAAAATCTGTTCTCAATCAAGCCCATCTTTTAGCACTGCCGACATTTGATTTGAGGAGATAATAATGCGATACAAACTTTTAGGTAAAAGCGGTTTGCGCGTTTCCGAAATCAGTCTTGGCGCGATGACCTTCGGCGATGACTGGGGTTGGGGCGCGAACCGCGACGAAAGCCGCCGGCAATTCGATTTATATGCCGAAGCGGGCGGCAACTTTATTGATACGGCAAATCTCTATACCAACGGCTCAAGCGAAAAACTGGTCGGCGAATTTGTCGCCCCTGAACGGGATAAATGGGTCGTGGCAACTAAGTACACCTTCAATCATCAAAACGGCGAGGTCAATCTGAGTGGCAATCATCGCAAGAATATGGTGCAGGCAGTCAACGCTAGTCTCAAGCGATTGAATACCGATTATATTGATCTGTTGTGGTTGCACGGCTGGGATTTCACGACGCCGGTTGAAGAGGTGATGCGCTCCTTCGACGATCTGGTACGCGCCGGAAAGGTTCTCTACATTGGCGCATCGGATACGCCCGCATGGATTGTCGCCAAAGCCAACACCATTGCCGAATTGCGCGGCTGGACGGGGTTTATCGGTTTGCAGATTGAATATAGCCTCAGACAACGCGCACCGGAACGCGATTTAATTCCGATGGCAAATCATTTCGACATTGGCGTAACGGCGTGGAGTCCGTTGGGCGCGGGCGTGCTGACCGGCAAATATAACAAAGGCGCGGGCAGCGAACCGGGCAGGCTGGCAGAGCGCGGCATTAAAGAGCATGATTTGCAGATAGCCGATGCGGTGGTCGCCATCGCCAAAGAGATTGGCAAATCGCCGTCACAAGTGGCGCTCAACTGGTTGCGTCAACAACCGAGCCGCACCAACAGCGTCATTCCGATTGTCGGCGCTCGCAATGCGGAACAGTTGAAGGACAATCTCGCTTGCGTTGAGTTTGAACTCTCAGCCGAACACCTGAAACGGCTCGACGAAGCAAGCGCCATTGAACTCGGTTTTCCGCATGATTTCCTCAAGAGCGAAACGGTGCATAAATTCGCCTTGAGCGGGACGCTGGAAAAGATAGACAATCACCGGGAATGAAAGCAGCCGCATTGAAAACGTAGCATAGGCTTCAGCCTGTGTGTGTTTATCGGCACACAGGCTGAAGCCTATGCTACAAACTGCCATAAAAGTTCACAATAGAACGAACAGGAGATTTGTATGAAACAGTTTCAAGACAGAGTGGCATTGATAACCGGCGGTACGGCTGGCATTGGTCGCGCCACCGCCCTTGCTTTTGCCCGCGAAGGCGCTAAAGTCGTCATCACCGGACGCCGCGAAAAAGAAGGCGGTGAAGTCGTAGATGAGATTGTCCAGCTTGACGGCGAAGCTCTCTTCATTAAAACCGATGTGGCGAAAGAAGCTGATGTAAAAGCGATGGTCGAAAAGACGGTTGCGACCTTCGGGCGGCTCGATTTCGCTTTCAACAATGCCGGAGTCGAACAACCGATTACGCCGCTCACCGAACAAACGGAAGAACTTTATGATGAGGTCATGAATATCAACGTCAAAGGCGTCTGGCTTTCGATGAAGCATGAAATTCCGGCGATGCTCAAAACCGGTGGCGGCGTAATTATCAATACCTCTTCGATTTCAGGTGTGCTTGGCGTCACCGGCGGCATCGAACTCTATGTTGCCAGTAAACACGCCGTTATTGGGCTGACTCGCTCGGCGGCGCTCGAATTTGCCAGACAGAATATCCGCGTCAATGCGGTTGCCCCTGCCGCCATTCAAACGCGAATGTTTGATGCTTTCACCACTGACCCGAAAGTGCGTCAGTTTATGGAAAACGCCCATCCGGTCGGGCGCATCGGGCAACCGGACGAGGTCGCCGGGGCGGTCATCTATCTCTGCTCCGACCGCGCTGCATTCATCACCGGGCAGACGCTGGCAATTGACGGCGGCTTTACGATTCAATAATGAAGGCTATACGAGCAGTGGTTCCGTGAAAAGCAGCACACCCGAAACCACGAAGGTTACAAAGCGCACGAAGATTTTTTATCTTTTTTCTTCGTGATCTTCGTGGTGAAAAAAATAAGCGTTAAAGGAAGATAACGATGAAAGCATACGAGATTCAAAAATTCGGACTTGATGGCTTGGTTCTCGCTGACAGAGAAGAACCGCAGCCGAAACCCGGACAGGTCTTACTAAAGATGCGGGCGGCATCATTAAATTACCGCGATTATATGGTCGTTAAGGGCTGGTATCATCCCAAGCTGCCGATGCCGCAGATTCCCTTGTCCGATGGCGTTGGCGAAGTCGTTGCCATTGGCGAAGGTGTGACCCGCGCTAAAGTCGGCGACCGCGTGGCGAACACCTTTTTCGAGAAATGGATTGCCGGAGACTTGACCACCGAAGGGGCGCTCTCGGCATTTGGCGGCGGGCGCGATGGCGTACTCGCAGAATATGTCGCTTTGAGCGAAGAAGGCATCATCCACGTACCCGAACACCTGAGCGACGAAGAAGCGGCGACATTGCCGTGTGCGGCGCTGACGGCGTGGTGTGCGCTCATCAGTTGGGGCAATTTGAAAGCGGGTGATACCATTCTGGCACAAGGGACGGGCGGCGTCTCCATCTTCGCTTTGCAATTCGCCAAATTGACCGGGGCGCGAGTTCTCATCACCTCAAGTAGCGATGAGAAACTGGCGCGGGCGAAAGAATTGGGCGCGGATGAAGTGATTAACTACAAGACCACGCCGGATTGGGAAAAAGAAGTCAGCAAACTGACTGGCGGCAGAGGCGTTGATCATGTGGTTGAAGTCGGCGGCGCGGGAACTTTCAGGAAGTCGGTCAAAGCGGTGCGGCGCGGCGGCACGATCAGCTTGATTGGCGCACTGGCAGGCGCAGGCGAAGTCAATTTGACGGCGGTTTTAATGAACGGGCTGCGTGTGCAAGGCATCTTTGTCGGTTCGCGGGAAATGTTTGAAGCGATGAATCGCGCCATTAGCCTGCACCAAGTTCGTCCGGTTGTGGACAAGGTTTTCAGCTTTGACGAAACCCGTGCTGCTTATGAACTGATGGAACGCGGCGGGCATTTTGGCAAGATGGTTATCAAATTCTAACCGCGCCATAGGGATAGAGCAGAACAGGGGGATTTCACTTCTCCTTTTGCCCGCCTGTTCTGGCTATCCCTATTGACAGGAAGAGTCGAATTATTTTGGTAATGACGAAGTGAGGAGAGAAAAATGTCAGAAGAAAATAAAGTCTTGTCCGGTAAAGTTGCCTTAGTAACGGGCGCATCATCAGGCATTGGCGAAGCAACTGCCATTGCTCTGGCACAGGCAGGCGCAAGCGTCGCCGTTGCTGCCCGCCGCCTTGACCGTCTCGATGCCCTCGTCCAACACATCACCGAAGCGGGCGGCAAAGCGATTGCCATTGCCGCCGATGTTGCCGATGAAAAACAGGCGCGTGAGATGGTCGAGATAACCAAAGGCGATTTCGGGCGGCTTGATATGCTCATCAACAACGCCGGTGTGATGCTGCTCGGCTTGATTGACAGCGCGAATACCGGCGATTGGCGACGCATGATCAATACCAATGTGCTTGGCTTAATGTATGGCACGCACGCGGCGTTACCGATTATGAAGGAACAAGGCGGCGGTCATATCGTCAATGTCTCATCAGTTGCCGGACGCGGCGCGTTTCCCGGCGCGGGCGTCTATTGCGCCACGAAATGGGCGGTAGGAGCCTTTTCCGAGTCGCTGCGGCGTGAAGCGCTGCGTTACAACATCCGCGTCACTCTCATCGAACCCGGTGCGGTGGATACCGAATTGCGCGACCACATCACCGATGCGAAAGCCAAAGCCGCCTCGGATGAACGCTTCTTTGCAATGAAAGCGCCATTACTCAGTGAAGACATCGCCGCCGGCATTGTCTATGCCGTGAGCGCCTCAGCGCGCGTTGGCGTTAATGAAATTCTCATTCGCCCGACCGAGCAGGAGTTGTAAGCCGCTTGTCGGTGATGGCGCACGAAACACCCGGCAGAATCATCTTACGATAGCATTATCGTAACCATGGTGAGCGGAAAGGGTAAAACTCGTCTGAGACAGAGTTTTCAACACAGAGGAAAGATAGCAGTAATTTCGCCTCTGTGTTCCTCTGTGAAGCCTCCGTGTCCTCTGTGTTGAAAAAAATTCTGTGCCTCAGCCAGAATGATGTATCTCTAATAAAATACAGGAACCCTATGGGTAGAGCCTTAAAATTAATTGCCAACGATAACGCCAATGTGAATCAGGCTGATCAAGTCAACGACCGTGAAGCGGCGGACGAAGAACTCTTCGACGCCTATTCCCGCGCTGTCATTTCAGCATCCGAGCGCGTCAATCCTTCGGTTGTCTATATCGAAGTTCAGCAAAGCGGCAGCACAGCAAATCAACGCCGTTTTCAGCAGGAGCGCGGCGGCAGTGGTTCGGGATTTGTATTCACGCCGGATGGCTTCATCCTCACCAACAGCCATGTCGTCCATGATGCTGCAAAGATTGAAGTGGCGTTTTCTGATGGCAACCGTTTTCAAGGGGAATTGACTGGCGACGACCCCGGCACCGATCTCGCCGTCATTCGCATTAATGCGCCGAATCTTACAGCAGTCAACTTTGGCGATTCGCAGCGCGTCAAAGTCGGGCAACTGGTTATTGCCATCGGCAATCCTTACGGCTTTCAATACACCGTAACGGCGGGCGTCGTGAGCGCACTAGGGCGCAGTCTGCGCTCACGTTCCGGGCGCTTGATTGACAACATCATTCAAACCGATGCGGCGCTCAATCCCGGCAACTCCGGCGGACCCCTTGTTACCTCGCGTGGTGATGTGGTTGGCGTCAATACCGCCATGATACTGCCGGCGCAGGGCATTTCGTTTGCCATCGCCAGCAATACGGCGAAATTCATCGCCGGGAAATTGATTAAAGAAGGCAAGATTCGCCGCAGCTATATCGGCGTCGGCGGTCAGGTTGTGCCGTTGCCGCGAGCCGTCATCCGGTCGTTGAATCTGGCAATCGAAAGCGGCGTACTGATTGTCTCGCTTGAAGAAAACGGCGCAGCAAAACGCGCCGGACTGCGCGACGGCGATGTCATTGTCGGTTATAACGAACACGCCATTGCCAGTGTTGATGCATTGCACCGCCTCCTGACCGAAGAACAAGTCGGCACAACTTCGCAGATAACCCTGATTCGCTACCTCAACAATCAGGCGCAGAAGTTAATACAAGACATTATCGGAAATAGTCTTCAATCGTGTAAACTCAAGAAATGTTAAAGTACGACCACCTAAAAGAAAAGCCCCGTGAGTTTCTCGCCGCCACAGGACTCACTCAAGAGGAGTTTGAAATC
>Ga0187894_10001434_pt1 | contig 30525 bp, 27 predicted proteins | sample GBC1701081metaG_FD_136650 | JGI IMG/M metagenome (GOLD analysis project Ga0187894, IMG submission 136650) | White microbial mat communities from a lava cave in the Kipuka Kanohina Cave System on the Island of Hawaii, USA - GBC170108-1 metaG ...
CCTCGATCCATCGCTCTGACCAGCCCCTGACGAGAAGAAGGAGAAAGAATGTGTGAAAGCGATCTTGACAAAAAGCCCCATACTAGGTGGCCGACAGGCCGGATGAGGGCGTTGCGCAACACGTCACGAGCCCTCGCAGGCAAATACCACGAACTCACTCTGCTCAATATTCTGCAGCATCAGCATCCGGCACAAAGACACCCTCATCCGCCCTTCGGGCACCTTCTCCCGCAAGCGGGAGAAGGGGAAGCTTGGAGGCGAGCCTCGTGACGCCAGATCTATCGTCGCGTGCCCGTGCTACGGCGATCCAGATGACCCAGTGGCGCAGTGTCACCGGAAGCCCGAGCGAATGCGATTTTCCGCATCTGCTGAAGGCTATGCTGGCGCAGAACCGCTATTTCCATCTCAACCCGTCGCATCTCAAGGTGCAGCCGCTCGATGACGGGACGGAGCGCGGCAATCTTCTTGCCCTGGTGAAGGGCGAAGGCCGCAAGACGGTGGTGCTGGCCGGGCATTTCGATACGGTGCCGTTCGACGACTATGCCGAGCTTGCGCGTTACGCCTGCGATCCCGAGACGCTCCTGCCGTTGATCATCGAGAAGCTGAAGCGGACCGGCGAAAATCCGGCGGCGCTCGCCGATCTCGAATCCGGCGACTATCTGCCGGGTCGCGGGCTCCTCGACATGAAAGCCGGGATCGCGGCGGGAATCGCCGTGCTCGAGGCCTTCGCTGCTGAAGAGCACCGGCATGGCAATATCCTGCTGCTGGCGACCCCCGATGAGGAGGACCGCTCGGCCGGCATGCGCAGGGCGGCGGCGATCCTTCCCGTCATCGCGCGCGAAGGCGATCTCGATATCCGCCTCGTCATCAATCTCGATTCGATCGCCGATGACGGCGACGGCGTCTTCGGCCGCTCGCTGACGACGGGATCGATCGGCAAGCTTCTGTTGACGGCGCTCGTCGTCGGGCGCGAAGCCCATGCCTGCTATCCCTTCGCCGGCATCAATGCCAATTATCTCGCCGCCGAGCTCCTGGCCGAGATCGAATGCGCGCCCGAGCTCGCCGAGACCAGCGGCCATGAGATCGCCGCACCCCCGACGGCGCTTTATGTGAAGGATGTGAAGAGCGGCTACAATGTCACGACGCCGGCGCGCATCTTCCTCTATTGGAACACGCTGCAGCATCGCCGCGCGCCGGCGGAGGTCTTGAGCATCGCCACCGGCATGGCGCGCGAGGCGATGGAGCGGGCGGTGACGAAGCTTGCGCAAAGAGCGGGGAATGTCAGCCCGCCGCAGCCCTTCCGGCAGGAAGCGGTCCAGGTGCTGAGCTTCGCCGAGCTCTTCGCCCAGGCGCTGAAGTCCGATCCCGATTTCGAAGCCTCCTTCGACCTCCTCAATCGCGAATTGGCGGAACGCAACGACCTCGATTTTCCGAGCCGGGCGCGGCTCGTCACCGAATTCACCTGGGCATCGACCAAGCTGCCGGGGCCGGCGGTCATCTTGGGGTTCGGCTCCCTGCCCTATCCGGCGGTGAGTCTCGGCGATGAGGTTTTGGCGGAACGCCTCATGGCGGCGGTCAGCGCGGCCGCTATGGAGAAGGGCACCACCATCGCGCGGCTCGGCTACTTTCCCGGCATATCGGATATGAGCTTCCTCGGCGAGACGTCGGGCGATCTCGCCGCCGCCCAGGCCAATACGCCGATCTGGGGGGCGAGCTTCACGCTTCCCGCCTCGCCGGCCTATTCCGTCATCAATATCGGCCCCTGGGGGCGCGACTATCATCACTGGCTGGAGCGGCTGCACGCTCCTTACGCATTTGACGTCTTGCCTCACCTCGTGCTTCGTGCCACCAAGGCCGCGCTCGAATAAACAGGAGGTTTCCCATGGCTTTGAAACGTATCGGCGCCGGCAACCGCATGAGCGATGCGGTGATCCACGGCGACAAGATCTATCTCTCGGGATATGTCGCGGAAAAGACGGTCGGCAAGTCGGTCAAGGAGCAGACGAAGGACATCCTCGACCAGATCGATGCGACGCTCAAGGAAGCGGGGACCGACAAGACCAAGGTCCTCAAGGCCAATATCTGGCTGACCGACATCAAGACCTGGGCGCAAATGAACGAAGCCTGGGATGCCTGGGTGGTGGCGGGCCAGACGCCGGCGCGCGCCACCGTCGAGGCGAAGCTCGCCGGTCCTGGCCTCGATGTCGAGATCATGGTCGAAGCGGCGCTCTGAGATCGCAAAACCGCGTTTTGAATCCCTCTGCCCCGCCGGGGGAGGGGGATTTTTTATTAGTCATTTGTATTACAAAAGCCTTTTGTAATACAAATTGCCGTTGAACGCCTCCAGGTTTCAATCTAAGGACAGGGCCAAGGGCGGCATCTCCCGGAAGGAGCGGTCGCTCCGCAGCATCAAGGGAGGAATTCATGCTGAATCGCAGGTATTTCATGGCTTCCGTTGCGGGAGCCGCCGCGCTGGCCGCCGCCGGAACGGCCTCAGCCCAGAGCAAGGGCCTCATCGGCATCTCCATGCCGACCAAGTCGTCGACCCGCTGGATCTCGGACGGCGAAAGCATGGTGAAGGAGTTCCAGGCGCTCGGCTACGATACCGACCTGCAATATGGCGAGGACGACATCCCGAACCAGCTCGCCCAGATCGAGAACATGGTGACCAAGGGGGCCAAGGTCCTGATCATCGCCGCGATCGACGGATCGACCCTCTCCGACATATTGAAGAAGGCCAAGGAAGCGGGCGTCAAGGTCTTCGCCTATGACCGGCTGATCACCAAGACGCCGGATGTCGACTATTACACGACCTTCGACAATTTCGGCGTCGGCGTGCTGCAGGCGAAATCGCTGGTCGACGGCCTCAAGGAACGCTTCCCCGGCGCCAAGCCGTGGAATGTCGAGCTCTTCGGCGGCTCGCCCGACGATACCAATGCGTTCTATTTCTATGACGGCGCCATGTCGGTCCTGAAGCCTTTGATGGATTCGGGCGAGGTCGCCGTCGTCTCGGGCCAGATGGGCATGGACAAGGTCGGCACGCTGCGCTGGGACGGCGCCGTCGCCCAGGCCCGCATGGACAACCTGCTCTCCGCCAACTACACCGACAAGAAGGTGAATGGCGTGCTCGCCCCCTATGACGGCCTCTCACGCGGCATTATTTCTTCTCTTAAGGGTGTGGGCTATGCGCCCGGACCCGAAATGCCGATCGTCACCGGCCAGGACGCCGAGCTTCCCTCGGTCAAGGGCATGATCTCGGGCGAGCAATATTCGACCGTATTCAAGGACACGCGCGAGCTCGCCAAGGTGACGGCAAAGATGGTCGACACGGTGCTCCAGGGCAAGGAGCCCGAGGTCAACGACACCAAGACCTACAACAACGAAGTCAAGGTGGTGCCGTCCTATCTCCTGACCCCCTATTCGGTCGGCAAGGACGACATCAAGAAGGCGCTGGTCGATTCCGGCTATTATACCCAGGACCAGATCGATAACTGATCAGGGGCGCTGTCATCGGGGGGCTTCGCGCTTTGCGAAGCCCCTTGCTTATGTTTTAATCGATCAAGATCCGGGCGAACCGGACGAGCAGTTTGGGGAGATGAGGGCGTTGACCGAGCCCATTCTCGAAATGCGCGGCATCACCAAGACGTTTCCGGGCGTGAATGCGCTGACGGACGTCAATCTCGCGATTCTGCCGGCCGAGATCCATGCCGTGGTCGGGGAAAACGGCGCCGGCAAATCGACGCTGATGAAGGTGCTGTCGGGCGTCTACCCGCATGGCACCTATGACGGTGAGATCATGTTCGAGGGCGCGAGCCGGAAATTCACAACCATCTCCGACAGCGAGACCGCCGGGATCATCATCATCCACCAGGAGCTGGCGCTGGTTCCTCTGCTCTCCATCGCCGAGAACATCTTCCTCGGCCACGAGACGGCGAAAAGGGGCGTCATCGACTGGTTCGAGGCGCTGCGCCGCGCGGCCGAGCTCCTCAAGAAGGTCGGCCTCAAGGAACATCCCAATACGCTCATCACCGATCTCGGCACCGGCAAGCAGCAGCTGGTCGAGATCGCCAAGGCGCTCAACAAGAAGGTGAAGCTCCTCATCCTCGACGAGCCGACCTCGAGCCTGAACGAGACCGATTCGAACAAGCTGCTCTCGCTGCTGCAGGAGCTCAAGGCGCATGGCATCTCCTCGATCCTCATCACCCACAAGCTCAACGAGGTGATGAAGGTCGCCGACCGCATCACCATCCTGCGCGACGGCCGCACCGTCGACACGCTCGACACGTCGACGGCGAAAGTCAGCGAAGACCGCATCATCAAGGCCATGGTCGGGCGCGAGCTGACCGACCGCTATCCGCCGCGCGCGGCCAAGATCGGCGAGACCATCCTCGAGGTGAAGGACTGGAACGTCTTCCATCCGCTGCATGCCGACCGCCATCTGATCCGCAATGTCAGCTTCAGCGCGCGCAAGGGCGAGGTCGTGGGCATTGCCGGCCTCATGGGGGCGGGGCGGACGGAGTTCGCCATGTCGCTCTTCGGCCGCGCCTATGGCCAGAAGATCTCGGGCGAAGTCACGATCCATGGCAAGAAAGCCGACGTCTCGACCATCCCCAAGGCGATGGCGGCGGGGCTCGCTTATGTGACCGAGGACCGCAAGACCTATGGCCTCGTCCTCATCGACCATATCAAGCACAATGTGACGCTCGCCAATCTCGACGGCGTCGCCTCGAAGGGCGTGATCGATGACCTCAAGGAGCTCAAGGTCGCCAACAAATACCGCAAGGACCTGGCGATCCGCTGCTCGGGCGTCTATCAGACGACGGTCAATCTCTCGGGCGGCAACCAGCAGAAGGTCGTGCTGTCGAAATGGCTGTTCTCGGGGCCCGACGTGCTCATTCTCGACGAGCCGACGCGCGGCATCGACGTCGGGGCCAAATACGAGATCTATGCCATTATCAATGCGCTCGCTGAAGCGGGCAAGGCCATCGTCGTGATCTCCTCCGAGATGCCGGAGCTTCTCGGCATCTCCGACCGCATCTATGTGATGAATGAGGGCCGCTTCGTCGCCGAGATGCCGACGAAAGAGGCTTCGCAGGAGAGGATCATGCGCGCCATCATGAATTCATGGGAAAAGCCGAGATGAGCGAAATAACCGCACAGAGCGAAGCGAAGCCCGACATCCTGAGGTTCGTCAAGGCTCACATCCGCGACTATGCGCTCCTCCTGTCGCTGCTCGCGATCATGATCTTCTTCCAGTTCACCACCAACGGCACGCTGTTCATGCCGGTGAACATGACCAACATCATCCTGCAGAACAGCTATATCGTGATCATGGCCCTCGGCATGCTGCTCATCATCGTGGCGGGCCATATCGACCTCTCGGTCGGTTCGGTGTCCGGCTTCATCGGCGCGGTGGCGGCAGTGATGATGGTGAGCTGGAAGCTCGATCCGTTCCTGTCGGTCATCGTGTGCCTGCTGCTCGGTGCCGCGATCGGCGGCCTGCAGGGCTTCTTCGTCGCCTATCACAAGATACCGGCCTTCATCGTGACCCTCGCCGGCATGCTCATCTTCAAGGGCCTGGCGCTGACGGTGCTCGGCGGCGCCTCGGTCGGGCCATTCCCGCGCGAGTTCCAGCTCCTGAGCTCGGGCTTCATTCCCGACCTGTTCAGCGTCGGCCTGTTCAACGTGACGGCGATGGTGATCGGCACGCTGGTGACGGCGATCATCATCTATTTCAACTATCGCAAAAGGCTGAACCAGCAGGCGCATGGGCTCGCCGAGGAGCCCGACGTCATCTTCTACGGCCGCAATATCCTGATCGCCATCGCCTTCCTGGGCTTCTCCTTCCTGATGGCGCGCTATAAGGGACTCCCCAATGTGCTGATCGTCATGTTCGCGCTGATCGCGCTCTTCGTCTTCGTGACGACCAACACGACGATGGGCCGGCGCATCTACGCCATGGGCGGCAATGAGAAGGCGACGAAGCTTTCCGGCATCGACACCGAGAAGCTGACCTTCCTCATCTTCGTCATCATGGGGGCGCTGGCCGCCCTGGCGGGGCTTATCTTCGCCGCGCGGCTCAATGTGGCGACGCCCAAAGCGGGTCTCGGCTTCGAGCTCGACGTCATCGCCGCCTGCTTCATCGGCGGGGCCGCGACGACGGGCGGCGTCGGCAAGGTGATCGGCGCTGTGATCGGGGCCTTCATCATGGGCGTCATGAACAACGGCATGTCGATCATGGGCATCGGCATCGACTGGCAGCAGGTGATCAAGGGCGCGGTCCTGATGCTCGCGGTGTTCCTCGACGTCTATTACAAGAACAAGGCGCGCTAGCCGTTACAGCGTTTCGAGCGAGCTGGTCCAACGCGGGTCCTGGAGAGTTGCGCGCATGCGCATCTGCTTCCAGGCGCCGAATTTGTAGAAATCGAAGTCGATCGACGAAATCTGCTTCTGGATCATTGCCCATGTCGACCACTTGAAGTCGGCAAGCATGCGATAGACAAACATGCGAGCTTGAATGGCCTTTTCGACACGACCAAAATAAGCCTCGATCACCTCGTCCAGCACGGCATCGGAAAAGAACATCTCGCCGCACCAGATCGCGAGGTCGTAGCAGCGATCGTTGTTCGATGCATATTCAAAGTCCACAATGGTGATCGTTCCGTCGGGCGCCATGAGAAAATTCGCCGGCGTGGGATCGTTGTAGCAAGGGACGATATCGAGCCCCGACGCTTCCAGTGCCTGCCGGGCCTGTTCGTATTGCCGGCACAGCCAGGCGAAATCGGCAGGAAAATCACCGCCAAGCTGACGCAGCTGGCTTACATGTTCATCGATCATGTCGAACACGGTCTTCGTCAGGCCGAGCGGCCCGGATTCGTTGAAAGCGCGATAGAGGTCGATCGTTTTTGCCCGGACCTGTCGGGAATGGAAGTCCCGGGTCGTGCATTGGCGGCAGCCGTCCAGAAAATCGGTTACTTCTATCCCGCGATCTCTCAGATAATCATATGTTCTGGGACCTATCCCAAGCCGGTAGGCCCGGCGACCGGCTTCCGCGGCAGCATTGCGGTCTATGAACATCTCGGTTCCCTGGCCCGGCATCTTCACGAAGAATGTGTTGTCCTCGCCGTGGATCCGCACCCGCCAGTTTGAATTGCTGAAACCGCCGTGGATCGGCGTGTAGCGGATGTCCTTCCCGTGCCAGATCTTCACCTCAGCCAGAGCCGACTCGACTTGCCGCTCGGCCTCGGTGTCCGCCTCGCCAATTCTTCTTTCCATCGCGATCTTCTTCAAAGTCTCCGCAATAGCGACTGGAGGTCGATGCGCCGGAGTGCCATCCGGCAACGCAGCAGGCGCCAGTATGCATATTTGAGAAACTCCACATCAGTTCGGGCCGACGTCCTATCCATGACGAGGCCCCACAGGCCCCAGGCCAGATCATCGGCGATGGCATAAAGACGGATGCGGTTGAGACTGGTCCGCCGCGAGCCGCCTTCAATGATCTCCAGCGCCGCGATGATTTCCTCTTCCGACTGAAACGCCTCATTGAGAAGGATACCGAACTCGAAATAGGGATCAATGTTGCGCGCCTCGTCGAAATCGACGAGTTGGATCTCTCCATCCGGACTTATCATGATATTGGACGCCAGGCCGTCCGCATGGGCTGGAACCTCATCCCAACCGGCAGCGATCATTGCGCGCTCGATATGAGCGACCGACTCCAGAAGCCACCCAAAATCCTCGGGCGTATCCACGCCAAGCGCCGCTCGCTCGCTCTCCAATGCCTGCACACGATCGAAGACCGTCCAATTCCGGCGAAAGGGCGGTCCTTTATGAATTTTGCGTTTCGCCGTCAGGACTTTTTCCAAGACTTGCGGCTTGCGCAGGTCGTCGACCCGGCCTGTCCTCCAGCCATCAAGCAGGTCGGTCATGGAAGCGCCCTGCGCCACATCCAAAAAGCGGATGCCGGGCGTACAGCCGAGCGCGGCTGCCTTGCGTTGCGCATCGAAGGATGCCTCGACATCGACGAAGCGGCGGTGCTCCGGGTGCAAGACCTTCAGGAAAAGCGATTGAGGCGGTCCGTCCAATGAAAGTGTCCAACGCAGGCTATCGACACCGCGATGGGAGGGAACCAGAATGCCGGGTAGAGCAGGCTCAGCGGTCGCGCGGCATCCTTCCAGGGAAGCGAGAAATGCGACTGGATCAGGCAACCCTGGCGTGCCGTCGAAAACGCGGGTCGCGCGCATGGAGGTCGAGCGCAAGCCGGTTACTCCCTGCGGAAGGCGCTCCAGGTCTTCGACTGGTCCGACGCGGGATTTTGTCCTGCCCTCAATAACGCGCATCGTCCTTACGCCAGCTCTCACCATATTTTGCCATTCAGGCGCGACGACTCCCTCCCGTCCCAAGCCCGGTCCGCATGCGCGGATCGTGGAAGGAGTGGATCAGATCATGCTATCGCCGCTAGGTCACTGTAAAGGGCCGACCGGTCGAGCAAATCTCCGGACCGCGGGATACGGGGAGGGCGGGGTGCGCCTCCCCTCGATCAGACCTGGATCAGATCGACATTCAATTCCGCAAACCGCTGAAGGAAGTCCTCACCGATCTTGCCGCTGGTGATCACCTGGTTGGCGTCGCCCAGGCCGAAGGCGCGGACTGAGCCGAAGCGTCCGAACTTGGAGCTGTCCGCCACGATCATGGTACGGGCCGCCTGCAGGCGCGCGGCGTTGTGCAGCGCGACTTCGTCTTCGCCATAGCCCATGAAACCATGATCGACATGGACGGCGCTCGCGCCCATCAAGGCCAAGTCAAACCTGTGGCCACTCAGCGCCATGATCGTCGCGTGACCGAAAGTCGCCTGATATTCGGGAACCATCGGGCCGCCGAGCACCCGCACGCTGGTGCCCCAGCCGCGCGAGAAGAAATGCGCGGCAACCGCGATCGAATTTGTGAAGATCGTCAGGTCCTGATGCTTGTAGAGGTGCTTGACGCAAGCGAGCGTCGTCGTTCCCGAGCTGATATAGATCTTCATGCCATTCTCGACCAAAGCGGCGGCGGCTTCCGCTATCTTTGTCTTCTCCCGGGCATTGACGCGATTACGCTCGGCAAAGGGCCTGTCGCCCTCGAGCGGGCTCAAGACCGCGCCGCCATAGACCCGTCGGGCAAAGCCCTGCAACTCGAGCTGCCTCAGATCGCGCCTGATCGACTCCGGGCTCACATCCAGCCGGTCGGCCAAGGCATTGACGCTGACGCGCTCGCTCGCGCGCAGGATTTCGAGGATCGCCTCCTGTCGAAACTCTGTGAACCTCATAACCGCCATTTGCCTCTTCCCTAGGTTCCGTTCGGCTACCGTGTTTCTGACTTGTGTCAAGACGGCCGCACGCTCAGCAGCGGCAAGGATACTTGGAAAACGAAACCCACAGAACAGTCAAAGTAACCAGTAGCTTTGCTATTCTGCATTGTCTTCGCTTGGGGTCAAGTCAGCCGATCTCTGTTATCCCCAAACACGCGCTATTCTACAATACATTGAAATTGCTAGGTCTTTTGTGAAGCTGGCTTTGTTGGCCAATGGCGCGGCCGGATTTCCTCGGCAAACATCCTTGACGGGAACCGGAGCATTCACTATTGACTGTTTTGACCGTTTTGTTTGATCTGGGAAATGTTGGGCGAGCTTTCTCCCAGCGCGCACCGGAGCGGGCAAATCCGGTCGGCGGCAAGCCGGGGATAAAGCAGAGCTTGGCTCTCTCGAAAGCCAAGGAAACAGCGGAGGAAACCACATCAATGATCACGCGAAGAAATATTCTCGTTGGCGCCGGCGCGCTCGGCACCGCGGCCGTTCTGGGTGAAATTGCGGGGCCCGTGCAAGCCCAAGGCAAAAAGACCCTTGTTCTCGCATCGATGGGTCCGGTGACTGGCAACTGGGATCCGACATCCCACACAACCCTGGGGCAGGGCAATTTTGAAAAATTCGTCTTCAATGCCTTGACGCGCGCGCCCATGCGCGACGGTGAGGCGGATGTGCTGGAACCCGCGCTTGCCGAGAGCTGGAAGCTCATCGACAAGAACACCATGGAGTTCAAGCTTCGCGACGGGGTCAAATTCCATGACGGGAAGGAGTTCGGCGCGGAAGATGTCAAAGCGACCCTTGAATACTCCGCCGATCCGGCCCGGCCGGCAGCCTCGTTCTGTCCCGGCAAGGTCGATGTCGAAATCGTGGATCGTCTGACCGTTCGCCTGCATACGGAAAAATACGGCTATCCGGCATCGGCGTGGTGGTTCATATCGAGCGTCATCCCGATATTGTCGGCGAAGGATGTCGCGGATCCAAAGACGCTCGAGAAGCGCCCGAACGGAACGAATGCGTTCAAATATGTCGAGACGAATGGCGACAAGAACGTCCTGCACGCCAATGACGCATATTTCGGCGGGCGCCCCAAGATCGATGAAGTCATTTACGCCTATGTTCCCGACGCCAACACGCGGGTCCTCGGCCTGCTGAACGGTCAACACCAGATCGCCGAGCGTCTCGAGCCGGAGCAGTATGCGTCGCTGCAAGGCAATTCGAATGTGGCGACCAGAAAGGGCCTGACGACCGAGAACAAATATCTCCACTTCCGCTGCAACAAGCCGCCATTCGACGATCCGCGGATTCGTCTGGCAGCCTGCCATTCGATCGATCGGCAACAGATCCTCGAATTGATGGGCGAGGCGGCCCTGCCTTCGAGCTGCTACATCTCACCGATGAAATTCGGGTACAAGGATATTGACGGCTATCCCGCCTATAATCCGGAAGAGGCCCAGCGTCTCCTGGCGGAAGCCGGGTTCCCGAACGGGAAGGGCCTGCCGCAGCTCGAATACATCACGTCGATCGGCTTCTATCCGAAGACGAAGGAATATGGCGAGCTCATCACCGCGATGCTCCAGGAGCAGGGTTTCGATGTCCAGCTCACCGTTCTGGAGCCCGCCGCATGGGAAGTGGCGATCTATCGGCGCGCCGATGGTCAAGGTCAGGGTCACATGTGCGACGTCGGCTGGATGACCCCGTCGCCTGAGCCGGACCTGGTATTGCGTCCGAACTGGCAGTCAGGTGCCGCGTTGATCACCGGCATCAACGACCCCGAGATCGATGCAGTGCTCGACAAGGAACGCAATGCGCCGAATCCGGAAGAGCGGCTGAAGATCCTCACCGAGGAGACCTTCCCGACCATGGCCAAGAAGGTTCCAAGCTTCTCTTTGTTCTCGGCGCTCACCTTCCACGGTGCCGCGAAGAATCTCGAAGGAGCCGTCTATCTTCCGTACGGAGCGATCGACCTTTCCAAGGCCGATCTCGTCTGAATGACCGCAACGCGACGCCGCCGCGAGGCGGCGTCGTCTCTGCGTGAGACGTAACGCATGCTTTTCGCAATCGATTTTTTCGTCCGCCGCCTGGCCCAGGGCGTCGTCATCCTGGTGGGCGTCGCCCTCTTGATCTTCACTCTTCTGCGGGTCGTGCCGGGCGATCCCGTGCGCCTCATGCTGGGCCCGATGGTCTCGCCATCGGTGGCGGAAGAGACGGCAAAAGAGCTCGGCCTGCGCGATCCCATCATCGTCCAGTTCGGACGCTATATGAGCCAGGTTCTGCGCGGCGATTTCGGGCGATCCTTCGTCCGCAGCGCCCAGGGCGGCAGCACCGGCGGCTCGCGGGGCGAATCCACCTTCGACGCGAGCAATCGCGCCCCGGTGATCGAACTCATTGCAACGACGGTGCCCTACAGTCTTCTGCTGGCCGGCCTCGCCTTTCTCATATCGCTCATCATCGCCGTGCCGATCGGGGTCTGGGCAGGCCTCAATGCCGGAAAGTGGCCGGATCGAGCCGCTCTCTATCTGAGCTCAATCCTTGTTTCGCTGCCAAATGTGTGGCTCGGTCTCGTCTTCATCTTTCTCCTGTCCGTCAAGACAGGCTGGCTGCCCGCCATCGGCTACCAGGGCTGGACCTATGCCATTCTGCCGGCCCTGGTGCTGGCGGTCGAACTTGTTCCGGTGATCATCCGCTCGCTCTCGGTCTCGGTTTCCGCGAACCTGCTCGAGCCCTATGTCTCGGTGGGTCAGATCCGAGGGCTTACACGATCGCGCATGATCGCCGCGCATGTCCTCAGGAACTCGACCATCCCCCTCCTGAACGTGCTGGGCATCCAGGCGGTGGGCCTCCTGCTCGGCGGGCTTTTCGTCGTCGAATATCTCTTCAACTACCCGGGAATGGGCCTCTTGATGATCAACGCTGTCTTCCAGAGGGACTTTCCCATCATTCAGGCGATCGCGATCTTCTCGTGCGCGGCACTCGTCGGTGTGAATATCCTTGTCGATTTCGCTTCGACAACCATCGACAGAAGGTTGCAATACTGATGTCCGAGCATGCCGTCATCGAGTCCGGCGCAAGGGTCTCCACGCAACCGCGAAGCCTCGGCGTGAGTATTCTGTACCAGGCCATGAGGACGACCGAGTTCAAGGTCGGGGCCGTCATCTTCATCGGGCTGATCCTGCTTTCGGTGGCTGCTCCGAGCCTGCTCGGGCTTTCGCCGACGAAGTTCAATGTCGCGCTGAAGTTCACCCCGCCCTGGCCGGTCGACGGTTGGGTCTGGCCGCATTTCTTCGGAACGGATCAGCTCGGGCGCGACCTTTTCGTGCGTTCGCTGATCGGCTTGCGCAACGCCCTGATGATCGGCATCGCCAGCGTCATCGGCATGTTCGTCTTGGGGTCGGCGATCGGAATGCTGGCCGGCTACGTCGGCGGCTGGACCAGTCTGATCCTGATGAGGATTACCGACGCCCAGATGTCCATCCCGATCATCATCCTGGCCATCACCATCCTGGGCGTTTCGCGGCCAACGCCCTTGACCGTCATACTGGTCTTCATCCTGGCCGGGTGGCCGGGCTATGCGCGCGTGGCCCGCAGTGTCGCCATGTCGGAGCGGCGCAAGGAGTATGTCCGCGCGGCGAAGATCCTCGGCGCATCGGATTTGCGAATACTGCTCATTCATATCGCGCCCAACATCCTTCCGCCCATTGCATTCGTCGCCGTGCTCGACGTCGCCCGAATGATGATATTCGAGGCCATCCTCGGCTTCATCGGAATCGGCATTCAGCCGCCGACGCCGACCTTCGGCACGATCATCGCGGACGGCACCAAATATCTCTTGAACGCCTGGTGGATCACCACCATTCCCGGATTGCTGCTGGCGCTGGCGCTTTGCAGCATCAATTTCATGGGCGGCGCCCTCGAGCGGTCCCGGAACAGGGTTCTCCAGGGGGTCGCATGAGCACCAAGGCGACCAGCATCCTGGAGGTTTCCGATCTCTCCGTCGATCTTGCCTTGGCCGGCGGTGCGCGGCGTTCGGTTCTCAGGAACATCAACCTTTCTGTCTACGAGAATGAAGTCCTGGGAATCATAGGCGAAAGCGGCTCGGGCAAGACCGTCCTTTCGCGGACGCTCGTCAACTGGACCAGTCCGCCGCTCGCGGTCACCGGTGGACGCATAGCCTATCTCGGCCAAAACCTCTTCGACCTGCCGCCCGATCAAATGCAGAAGCTGCGGGGTCGGAAAATCGCTTATATCGGCTCCGATCCGGGGAGCGCGCTCGATCCGACAATTCCTGTCGGCCAGCAGATCATCGAGAAGCTCCGGACGGTGGAACCGGGCATTTCGACTGCCGATGCCAAGGCCCGCACCCTCAGAGTCCTGGACGCCGTTCGCATCCCGTCTCCGGCGCAGCGCTTTTACGAATTTCCGTTCCAGTTCAGCGGCGGCATGATGCAGCGCATCCTCATCGTCGATGCGCTCGTCACCAATCCCGCACTTCTGGTCGCGGACAACATCACCCAGCCGCTCGACGTCACTGTGGCGGCCCAGATCCTGCGCCTGCTGCGCGACCTTCAACGCGATTTCAACACCGCCATTATCTTCGTGTCCTCGGCATTGGGCATAGTGAACGAAATCGCCGACAATGTGCTTGTGCTCGCCGATGGGCGGGTGGTCGAATCTCAGCCGACCCGGGATCTGATCGACAAGCCTCAGCACAAATATACCCAAGACCTTATCGAGAGCTTGCCGCGGATTTGGGACGCAGACGATATCACGCCGCAGCAGGAGGAATCGAAAGAAGGATCGCGAGACGTCATCCTCTCGGTCCGCGAGGTCAAGCGCTCCTATCAAACGAAGGATCGCGAGAAGCTCTTCGGGCACCGCTCGGTTCAGGCCGTTCGCGGTGTTTCCTTCGACGTCTTCAAGGGCGACAATCTCGGAATCGTCGGAGAATCCGGATGCGGAAAATCGACCTTGTCCAGGCTTCTCAGCCGGCTCGAAGCGCCGGATAGCGGGCAGATCCTGTTCAAGGGGCAGGACATATCCCGTCTCGGGCGCAAGCAGCTTCTCGATTTGCGCAAGAAGTTTCAATTGCTTCTGCAGGATCCGTTCAACGCAATCCCGCCGCATCTGACGGTCGGCCGCACGATCTCGGAGCCGCTCTACATTCACGGTGGACTTTCAAAGAAGGAGATGTGGGAACGCGTCAGAACGACGATGAATGAAGTCGGTCTTCGGCCGGAACTGGCGGACAAGCTGCCGGTAGGCTTGAGCGCTGGGCAACGGCAGCGGGTAAACATCGCGCGTGCAATGGTGCTCGAGCCGGAACTCCTTATCCTCGATGAAACCCTGTCGGCTCTCGACCAGGTCGAGCAGGGGAAACTATTGGACCTGTTCGAGCGGTTGCAGACGCGACACGGCATAACCTATGTCTATATTTCCCACGACCTCAGCATGGTTCGACGCGTATGCAATCGGGTTGCGGTCATGTATCTCGGGCGGATCGCCGAGCTTGCCGGCAATCAGGCAACCTTCTTCGATCCGGGGCATCCCTATACGCGCGCACTCCTGAGCGCCGTTCCCGCTATCGAGCACAAGCCCTATGAGACCGAGACATATCTGCTCGAGGGCGAGCCCCCGGATCCGATCGACATACCGCCGGGCTGCAGCTTCAGAACGCGGTGTCCGTTCGCCTTCGAGCGTTGTGCGACGGACGATCCGATTCTGTTGAGACGCGGCGCCCACGACTATGCGGCATGTCATCTCGTCGATGCCGGGTCCGCGGCGCCCCGAGCACTGCCGCCGGTGAAGGTGAAGAGGTCATGAAACACTTTCCGACAATCCATGCTGAGGTTCATGCACAATGGAATTCGACTACATCCTAGTGGGATCCGGCAGCGCGGGTTCGCCGCTGGCGGCGCGTCTTGTCGAAAGGGGAGCCAAGGTGCTTCTTCTCGAGGCCGGCAAGCGGGAGCGGCTCCATCTGACGCGGGTTCCGGCGGCGCTCATGCACACCATCGGCAATGGTCGCTATGACTGGAACTACATGACGGAGCCCGATCCCAGCAGAAACGGGCTCAGGGAGCCATGGCCGCGGGGCCGGGTTCCCGGCGGATCCTCCGCCATCAACGGCATGATCTTCATTCGCGGCGCACCGAATGACTACGATGCATGGGAAGAACTGGGCAACAAGGGCTGGGGCTGGAACTCCGTGCTTCCTTATTTCCGGAAGATGGAGACGGCGGATCTCGACAAGGACAATGCTTATCGCGGGGGCATGGGGCCGCAGCGGGTCTCGGCCTTGCGCTGGCGGCATCCGATCTCCGCGAAATTCATCGACAGCTTCGTCAATGCGGGCGTGCCGCTCAATCCCGACCTGAATGGACGTTCCCACGAGGGCGTCGCCTGGAACCAGGGGTCGACCCTGGACGGTATGCGGCTTTCCGCGTTCGATGCCTATATCAAGCCCCGTCTCAAGGATGCCAATCTGGCATTCATGGACAATGCGTTGGTCGAACGCATCAACATGGACGGCAGGCGCGCGACGGGCGTCACCATAAGACGTGGCGATCAGACGCTTCAAGTGAAGGCGCGGCGAGGAGTCGTGCTGTGCGCCGGCTCGCTCAACTCTCCCCAGCTTCTGATGCTGTCCGGTATCGGTGATCCAGCCGAACTTGCGAGACATGGCTTGAAGACCCTGATCGCCAGCCCGGAGGTCGGGCGCAACCTGATGGAGCATCCCGGGCTTTACGTCCTCGCCGAGCTCGATACCGATACCGGCAATGCCTATGCCTCGGCTTTCGGAAAGGTCCGAGCTGTTGCCCAATGGATGCTGACGCGAAAGGGTGTTCTCAGCGTTCCGACGGCGCAGGTCCTCGCCTTTCTCAGATCCACCGCAGATCGGGATGCGCCCGACCTTCAGTTCCATTTGTTTCCCTTCGGGTATTTCAGGGAAAATGGACGCCTGAAGGTTCCGGTCCGCAAACTGGTGACGATCCTCGCCAATGTGAATTACCCAAAAAGCAAGGGTCATCTGGCGCTGAAGTCCAGCAATCCCCGCGATCCGGTCGCCATCCATCCGCGCCTGCTCGATCATCCCGACGACCTCGAGGGCGTGCTTCGCGGGCTTGACTGGATCCGGCGCCTCGCAGCGGTCCCGCCCTTCGGCAGCCATGTGCGCAAGCTTCTGGACGTTCCGCGACCGGAGGCTGGCAGAGCCGTAGATGAGGAATATGTGCGCAATGCGACCGTGCCATTCCTCCATCCGGTCGGAACGTGCCGGATGGGTGACGACAGCGGAGCGGTCCTGTCGCCGGATTTGCGGGTACGCGGCACGGAAGCTCTCTGGGTGGCGGACGCCTCGATATTTCCGAGGCACATCGCGGGCAATACCAATGCAACCTCGATCATGATCGGTGAGCGTGCTGCCGACCTGATTCATCCCTAACCACTCCATAAGCGGCCTCCTGGAGGATTTGATGAGCAATAGTCCGGAAGTATGGACACGAATCGATTTGCTGGCGGATCGCTTCGTCGATCTCAGCGATCGCGTCTGGTCCACGCCTGAGCTGAACTATCAGGAATTCCAGTCTTCGGCTGAGCACCTGCAGATGCTCCAGGAACAAGGCTTCCGCGTCGAGACAGAAGTCGCGGGAATTCCGACCGCCATCATGGGTGAAGCCGGCGAAGATGGTCCGATTATCGCATTTCTTGGTGAATTCGACGCCTTGCCGGAGCTCAGCCAGGAGGCCGATGCAACGGAGTATCGTCCGCTTACCGGAAACGGGGCGGGCCATGGCTGCGGCCACAATCTGCTCGGCGCGGGCGCCATGCTCGCCGCGGCCGCGGTGAAGGAATGGCTTTCCGCCAACAATCTCCCCGGCCGTGTGCGCTACTATGGATGCCCGGCCGAGGAAGGCGGTGCGGGAAAGGCCTTCATGGTCCGCGACGGCGCTTTCGACGGTGTCGATATTGCCATCTCGTGGCACCCGTTCGGCTTTGCGGGCGTGATGGAGCCTGCTTCGCTCGCCAATGCCGCATTGGATTTTGCATTCTCCGGCCGCTCCGCGCATGCCGCGGCGTCGCCCCATCTGGGACGGAGCGCGCTCGATGCCGTCGAGCTGATGAATGTCGGCGTCAACTATATGCGTGAGCACATGCCGTCTGATTGCCGGGTCCATTATGCTTACCTCGATGCCGGGGGCCGGGCGCCCAACATCGTTCAGGCGTCGGCGATCGTCCGCTATGTGGTGCGCTCGCCGCGCTCAGCCGAAATTCAGGTCCTCATCGAGCGCATCAAGAAAATCGCCGAGGGTGCCGCTCTGATGAGTGAGACTCAGGTCCGATCGCAAATGGTTTGCGCCATGAACAGCCTGCTGGGAAACCGCGTCCTTGAAGACATCATGCACAAAAACTTCGATATGCTGGGTCCGCCACCCTTTGACGATCGGGATCGCGAGTTCGCCAAACGCATCCAGGACACGCTCACGCGCCAGCATATCGACGCGGCATGGGGAATGTTCGGTCTCGCGCCTAACACTTCCGCCCTCTGCGACCGCATCGTCGGATTCGGCCCAAACGGGAAACAGATGCTGGGATCGACCGATGTCGGGGACGTCAGCTGGGAAATTCCAACCGTTCAGGCCTTCGGCGCCACCCACGCGATCGGCACACCGCTGCACACCTGGCAGATCACGGCGCAAGGGAAGTCGGCTCTTGCCCACAAAGGCATGGTTCATGTCGCAAAGGCGATGGCAGCGACAGCATCGGAACTGTACCGGCATCCTGATCTCGTCGCTGCCGCGCAGGCCGAGCATGCCGAGAGGCTGGCGCGCGATCCCTTGATTCGCATTCTCCCCACCGATCTCAAGCCACCGCTTGCCGGATGATGCGCTAGAGATAAGGCATGCTCTTCGACCGCAAGTGCCGCCTCTGCGCCGCGATGCGGAACGGCGCGTTGGCGGCGCCATAGCCCCTGTAAGGTCCCCTTCGCTCGACCATCTCGACCAGGACCCCTTCGCCGAAGGGCGGGGCATAGAGCTGGAAGAATTCGCCGAATTCGTCGCGGTCATAGAGGATGTTTTCGGCGCGCAGCCGGTCGGCCAGTTCCGGCTCAAGACCGAAACGCGCCTCGACATCGTCATAATAGTTGGGCGATATCGGCAGAACGGCAAAGCCGTTATCGCGCAATGTCGCGGCGGTTGCGAAAATATCGTCACTCGCCAGCGCGACGTGCTGAACCCCCGATCCGAAGCTCTCTGCGATGAAACGCCCTGCCAGGGTCCGGCTGTTGTCGGTGCCGTTCAATATGAGCCTGATCCCGCCGTCGCCGCTCTCGATCACCTGGCTTCTGACCACGCCCGCAGGATCGATCACGTCGACCATGGGCGTCTTCCGCGTATCGAAGATCGAGGTGTAGAAAAGCTGCCAGGTCAGCATCTCCCCATAGTCCATGCTCTGACCGACATGATCGATGCGCGTCAGCCCTGCCTGCCGGGTGGGCGCCGCATCGTCCGCGGGCAGGAAATCCACGTCCCAAAGGCGGGCCAGTTCCGACTTGCCGTCGATGAAATAGACCAAGCCGCCGCCGATGCCGCGTATGGCGGGGATTTCGAGCTCGTCCGGGCCGACAGACTGGCTGAAGGGAACGGCAAGGAGCGCCTTTGCCCGCTCGACCGTTGCCCGGGCATCCTCGACCTTGAGGGCCAAGGCATAGACCGACGTTCCCCGGAGAAGGAAAGAGGAATGCGCCAGGCCCGTAGTCTCGGTGTTGACGACGATATTGATGTCGCCCTGGCGGAACAATGTGACGTCCTTGGAGACATGGCGGGCGACCTTCCGGAAGCCCAGCGAATGCAGGAGCTTTGCGACATGCCGGGCGCCCGCCTGGTCGGCCGCGAATTCGATGAAGGCGACACCGTCGACGCCAATGCGCTTCGGCATTCTCGGCAGCGCCGGCTTGAGCCCCGGCTCGTCGCGCCTCACCTGGTCCATCAGGTAGATCAGCGAGCGGCGCCCGTCGAGGGAAATCGACTTCGGCGAGCCTCCGCGGAACTGGTCGTTGAATATCTCGAGCGACAGATACCCGTCATAGCCCGTCGCCGCGACGGCGCTGAGGAAATCCTTGACCGGCAGATCTCCCTCGCCCGGCATGTTGCGGAAGTGACGGCTCCAGTAGAGGAGGTCCATCTCGATCAACGGCGCGTCCGCCAGCTGGACGATAAATATCCTGTCTTTGGGGATCGCCCGGATCGAGCCGACATCGATCTTGCGCGCCAGCGTGTGGAATGAATCGAGGATGAGGCCGACGCTCTGATGGCCGGTGCGCCGCACGATCTCCCAGGCGTCGCGATGGTCGTTGATGTGCCTGCCCCAGGCCAGCGCCTCGTAACCGATGCGCAAGCCCCGTTTCGCCGCGCGCTCGCCGAGCTCGCGAAAATCCGCCGCTGCCCGGTCGATGCCGCCGAGCGCGACCGGGGAAACGCTCGAACACACCAGCATCAGGTCGGTGCCAAGCTCCTGCATCAGATCGAATTTGCGCTCCGCCCGGTCGAAGGCGCGCCGGCGCTGCGGCTCGGGCAGGCCCTCGAAATCGCGGAACGGCTGGAACAGCGTGATTTCAAGCCCGAGATCGCGGGCCATCCGTCCTACATCGGCGGGCGAGCCGTCGAACCCCAGGAAATCGTTCTCGAAGATCTCGACACCGTCGAACCCCGCCTCGGCAATTGCCTCGAGCTTCTCGGCGAAATCGCCGCCGATCGAGACCGTGGCGATCGAAGTCTTCATCTGTCGATCATCTCGGTCATGGCGCGCATGGCCAGCGCATAGCCGCGAGGTCCGAAGCCCGCCATGACGGCGGTCGCGACCTTGGAGACGAAGGAATTATGGTAATGGGCCTCCCGCCGATGGATATTCGAGATATGAAGTTCGATGACCGGACCAGGAAACATCTTCAGTGCATCGAGGATGGCGATCGATGTGAAGCTGAAACCGGCCGGATTGATGATGATGCCGGCGCCCTCATCGATTGCATCGTGGATCCAGCCGACGATCTCGCCTTCCATGTTCGACTGGTGGAAACGCACGGGCCGTCCTTGGGCTGCGGCGCGGCACGAGGCCTCGATCTCGGCCAATGTCGTCGTTCCATAGATTTCCGGCTCGCGCCTGCCCAGCCGGTTGAGATTGGGCCCGTTCAGAATGAAGATCGGTTTGCTCATGGCGCTTTATCCCTGGTAGCCGAAGGCACGGGGAAGCCAGAGGACGAGCCCCGGAAAGAGGGTGATCAAAGCAAGTGCGACGACCATGGCTGCGAGAAAGGGCAGGGTGTCGCGCACCAGCGCCCGGAGAGGCACTTCCGCGATACGCGTCATGATGAACAGCAACAGGCCATAGGGTGGCGTGATCAGGCCCAGCATGATGTTGACCACCACCACCACGCCGAAATGAACCAGATCGACGCCGAGGGCCTCTGCGGTCGGTATCAGCACCGGCACGACCACCAGCAGGATCGTCGTTCCTTCGAGCACGCATCCGAGGACGAGCAGGATGACATTGACCAGGATCAGGAAACCCAGCGGCGGCAAATCCCAGGCGCGCAGGATGAGGCTCAACGACTGCGGGATATTTTCGACCGTCACGACATAGTTGAACACGAGTGCCCCCGCGATCAGCATGCCGATCGAGGCGGTGGTGCGGGCGCTCGCCAGGATGGAGCGGTAGAAGTCGGCAAAACTGACGCTTCGATAAAGCACGACCGATATGAGAAGCGCATAGGCGGCCGCGACCGCCGCGGCCTCGGTCGGTGTCGTCACGCCGGAATAGATCCCGCCGAGGAGCACCACAGGCATCATCAGGGAGGGGAAGGCGCGCCAGGTGACCAGCGGAAGCTCTCGCAAGGGCGTCGGTTCCTCGACGGGAAACTTCTTTCGCCGCGCATCGAGGAACACGATGACCATCTGGGCTAAGGCCATGAGCAGACCGGGCACGACCCCGCCGAGAAACAAGTAGCCGATGGAGGCATCGGAGACGAGCGCATAGATGACCATGGGGATGGAAGGCGGGATGATCGGGCCGATCACGGCGGTGACGGCGGTCAGCGCCGCGGCATAGCTCGCCGGATACTTGTCGTCCTTGGTCATCATCTGCTGCATCATCTTGCCGGTGCCCGCGGCATCGGCGATTGCCGAGCCCGACATGCCGGCAAAAATGATCGACTGGACGATGTTGACATAGGCAAGTCCGCCCCGGAAACGGCCGACGACGGCATTGCAGAAGGCCACCAGACGGTCTGTCATCGAGCCGATATTCATGAGCTCGGCGGCGAGGATGAAAAGCGGCACGGCCAGGATGATGTAGTTGGAATACATGCCGTTGAGGAATTGCTCGGCCGCGGTCCCCATGTCGAGGCCGGCAAGCGCCAGATAGAGGATCGATCCGGCGATCATGGCATGGCCGATGGGGAGGCCCAGAAAAGCGAGCGCCGTCATCGTCACGACCGAGAGCGAGAAAGGACTGACGATGCTCATATGCCGGACGCCGCCTTCGTCGGATCGAACGTTACCGGCGCACGGCCGAACAGGGCCTGCCAGGCGAGCCACAGATAGCGGGCGATGACCGCCACGATGAATATGAGATAGATCGAGAACAGCAAGTCGAAGCGGATTTTCAGATAGGCCGTCTTCTCGACCTTCATGAAGGTCACATAGTCGAGCGTGGCGGGAAGGGCGAGCCCATAGAGAGCGACGAGTGCCACCGCCGAGATCACGAACATGATCCGGCGCGTCGAGGCACCCGCGGCCGCGTAGATGAGGTCGAAACGGATTTCCTCTTCTTCGCGCACGACGAAGGCCGCCCCGAACAGCACGATCCACAGCCACAGGATCACGCTGACTTCATTGGTCCAGCCGACGGGAAAATTGAGCAGGTAGCGAAAGATGATCTGCAGGATGAAGGCGGCGAACATCGCGAGCAGCGTCGCGGCCAACAGGTTCTCCCCGCGCCGGTAGAGCCACAGGCCGGTGTGGCGAAGTCTCGGATCCATTCGAACTCCAGTCGACTGCGGCGCGGCGCAGACCGGCGGCAGTCCCGCCGCCGGTGCCGTCCGGCTCAGAGCGCGTTGATCTTCTCGACCATTCCCTTGGGCCACTCCTTGGCGAGGTCGGAAGCCAGGTATTTCTCTTGCGCGAATTTGCGGAAGGCCGCCACATCCGGCTCATAGAGCTTGAGGCCTTTGGACTTGAAGACCTCCACCAGCTCCTTCTCGCGGGCCAGATGCTTCCCGGTTGAGAAGTCGATGGCCTTGTCGGCTGCGGCCTGGAACCGTCCCTGCTTTTCGGGCCCCATCTCGTCCCACACTGTCTTCGCGACCGTCAGCAGGTCGAAACCCACGAGATGGGAGGTGAGCACGATCTGCGACATCACTTCATAGAACTTCATGTTCTCGACATTGGGCAATGGATTGTCCTGGCCGTCGATGGCGCCGGTCTGCAGGCCGGTATAGACCTCGGCATAGGCCATGGGCGTCGGATTGGCGCCAAGTGCTGTGCCCAGAAACTGCCAGGCATCGCCGCCCGGCATGCGCAGCTTGATCCCGGCCATGTCGGCCGGCGTCCTGATCTCCTTGTCGGGCTTCAGCCCGACCTGGCGAACACCGAAATAGGTCGGTCCTAACACCTTCACGCCAAGCTGATCCTCGGTCATCTGCTTCATCTCAGCGCCCATGTCGCTGGCGAAGAACGCTTTGAGATGCGCTGCGTCGCGGAACAGATATCCGGCCGTCAGGATCGACCAGGCCGGGATCTGCTTGGATATATCCTGGGGCGCGATATTGCCCATCTCGAGATTGCTACGCTGCAGAGCGACCAGCTCGGTGCCCTGCTTGAAGAGATTGCCGCCATAGTATCCCTCGAAGACGAAGTCGTCCTTGATGGACTCCGCGAACATTTTCATCATCTCGGCGCGAATGTCCTTCTCCGAGAACACGGCGGAAAAGCGCAGCTTCGGCTTGTCCTGCGCAAGCGCCGGAAAGGCGGCGGTCGCCGCGACAAACCCTGCCCCGGCAAAAAAACGGCGGCGTGTGATGCCCATGGTCATTTGCTTCCTCCCTTTTTAAGACATTGCATGTCTCATGCCGCGGCTCCAAAATGCGCGCCCATGGCGTGTCTGTCCGGCGTTCTGCCGGTGAAGAGCTCAAAGGCGCGTACCGCCTGGTAGATGGCCATGCCGGTGCCCGGCAATGTGTTGCAGCCGAGCGTGCGGGCGCTCTTGAGGAGTTCGGTCTCCACCGGGAAATAGACGATCTCGGCGACCCAGTGGCTGGGTGAGAGCAGGCTTTCCGGAAAGGGCATGCCGGGATATTTCGCCATGCCGACCGGCGTCGCGTTCACCACGCCATCCGCATCCCGAAGCACCTTGGCGGGATCAGTCTCGGCCCGCATGCGCCCGGGGAAGCGCTTGCCCATCGCAGCGCGCAGCGTGCTCGCCCGCGCAGCGTCTGTATCGATCACTGAAAGTTCGCGGACGCCGAGATCCATCAAGGCATAAGCGACGGCAGCGCCGGCACCGCCCGCACCGAACAGGACGACCCGTCCAAGAGGGGCATCGGCCATTGCTTCACGAAAGCTCTCGGCGAAACCCCAGCTGTCGGTGTTATGACCGACCGCGCCCGATCGGTCGAAAACGATGGTGTTCACGGCGCCGATCGCTTCCGCCTCGGGGGTGAGCGCATCGAGGTGCCCGACGACCGCTTGCTTGAACGGATGCGTCACGTTCAGACCGGCAAACCCCCTTTGCCGAGCAGATTCGAGCATCGCGCCAAGCGTGGAATCAGCGAGGCCGAGCTGGTCGAAATCCACAAGGACATAGTTGTAGAAAAGGCCGAGCCGCGCGCCTTCGAGCTCGTGCATCCTGGGCGTCCGGGAGGACTGGATGGCGCGGCCGATGAGGCCTGTCAGCGTATAAGGCTGGCCTGGGCCCGCTCTTCGTGGCAGGACCCGGTCGAGCGCTTTGCCGATCGATGCAGCCGATCCTCCCATGCCTCGCTCCCTTGGACCCTTGGCTGGCCGGTTCGGCGCCCTCGTGGCGTACTTGTCTTTCCGGCCGGCAAAATAATACTGTCCAATATGGACTTACGATAATGTACGAACTAGTTAGTTTAGTCAACCGCCGAGGGAATGCGAGCCATGAAATTGCAAGACAAGACGCGCGGGCGGGATAAGCCTGGCAAGGTCAGCCGGCCGCAGGACCCCGCCGGCACACGCCGCAATATTCTCGAGGTCGCGTCGAAGGAATTCGCGCTGAACGGGCTGTCGGGCGCCCGCATCGATGAGATCGCCGCGCGCACGCGCTCATCGAAGCGGATGATCTACTACTATTTCGGCGACAAGGAGGGGCTCTACCTGCATGCCTTGGAGAATGCGTACCGAATGGTCCGCGACGGCGAGGCCAAGCTCGATACCGATGGCCTGCCGCCAAGCGAGGCGCTGAGCAAGCTGGTGGAGTTCACCTTCGAACACCATCGGCAACATGAGGAATTCATCCGCATGGTGATGATCGAAAACATCCATCACGGTCAATATCTTGAACGCTCGGCAGTCATCCGCGAAGTCAACAAGACGGCGATCGATCATATAGCGCGCATCTACCAGCGTGGGGTTGCCGAAGGGATTTTTCGTCCTGGAATAGATCCCGTCGATCTGCACTGGCAGGTCAGCGCGCTCTGCTTCTTCAATGTCTCCAACCGCGCGACCTTCTCGAAGATCTTCGATCGCGACCTGGAGAGCGAGGCGGCGCAGGCAAGGCTGCGTCGCAACACCGTCGATACGATTCTGCGCTTCGTTTCGCATTGAAGAGGCGCATTGCCTCTATGCGCGATCGAACATCGCATAGCCTTCGGCCATCCGCCACGGTGTCGCGAGCAAGGGACCGATCCTCAGCCAAAGCGATTCCATCAAAGGCCATGCTTTGATCGTCGACGGCGGGATGACCGAAACGCACTGATCGGGTGCGGGATCATGAAGCCTAGTGGTAGCCCAGCCCCGCGACGTAGTCGGAGAGCATGCGCTCCTGATATCGCTCTTGCTCGAAGAGCGCTTTCATGGCGTCGCGAATATCGAGAATGCCGATGGGTATCGAGTCCCTACCGAGAATCGGCATGTTTTGAAGCCGCCGCTCCGCCATGGTCTGCCAGACGGCATAAACCTCGTCCTCGGGCGTGCAGGCGACGATGTCCCGGCTCATGAGAGCCGCTACCGATGACCTGGCCGGATCCCGGTGTGCCAGGTGGCGGACCAGATCGGACTTGCTGAGCACCCCCGCCGCTTTGCCGTTCCCGCCGCAGACGATGACCAATCCTATTCCAGGACGGGAAAGCAAATGAGCGGCAGCCTGCAGCGTCGCTTCCATGTCGATCACCCTGAGGCGATCCGATGTCAGGGGGATGAGCTGTTCGATGCGCATGTCGATTTTCCTCAGGCCTGTGGCCCGTGAAGAACCGGTCGAGGTGGAGCCGGGGAGGAGCAACCACCTCGACCGCCGTCGGCGTCAGCTGAGCGCCGCTTTGTCCAGGCCGTATTTGGCGTCCATCGAGCCCGGAACGGTCTTGAAGCCGATATTGAGGCGGTTCCAGGAATTGTTCGCGACGATGATGAAGGACAGATCCGAGATCTCCTTGTCGGAGAGCTGCGTGCGGACGCGCTCGTAAATATCGTCCGGAACGCCCTCGACGGGAAGCTTGGTGAGAACTTCCGTCCAGGTCAGCGCCGCGCGCTCGCGCGGAGCGAACAAGGTCGACTCCCGCCAGGCAGCGAGGTGGTAGAGCCTGAGCTCGCGTTCGCCATGGATCCTGGCCTGCTTGACATGCATGTCGAGACAGAAGCTGCAGCCATTGATCTGGGCGGTCCTGATGGCGACCAGGTCGATGATCGATTCTTCGATCGCGCCCTGCTTGGCCGTCAGGATCAGCTCGGTGAGTTTCCTGGCGAGCTCGGGCGATTGCGCGAAATAATTTACGCGCGGCGCGGCGGCATTTCCCGGCGGTGCTTTCGCGGGCGACTTTGTATGCACATTCATGGCCTCTTCTCCTTGGGTCGAGATCAGTCCTCGAAGATGGTCAATTCGGTCTCGCCGGTGTCGACGACGAAGACGGCAAGCAGGCGAGCGGGCTCGGTCTTGCTGGCATTTGCGCTGACCTCATGGTGATCGCCGGGAAGTTCGACCCAATTCTCGCCGGCGTGATAGGTCTTTTCCGGCTTGTCATTCACCTTGCTGCGGACCGCGCCTTCGAGGACGGTGGCATAGATGACGGCGGATTTCGCATGAATATGTGCCGGTGATGCGCCGCCGGGCGCATATTCGACGAGCACTCCCTTCATGCTTTTTCCGGGGACGTTGGGAAGCACCTGGTCGAAGACCACCGTCACCTTGGCTCGGTTGTTTTCAGCCTGTGCGCCGGTGGCGCACATGACTATGAGCGCGCCTGCGCAAATAAGTGTCTTGATCATTGGTTTCTCCTGTTTCGAAAGCGAGGGGGCGGTTAGTTCTTGCGCGCCGACTGCTTGAGCCAGTCGTCGAAACGCTTGGGACCGATGCGCGGGTTGGCGCCTGGGACGAGGGTGCTGTCGTCGAGCTCGACGCCGAAATAAAGCGCCCGGGGATCCGCAATCGGGGTGCGCGGATCGTTGGTTGCTTTCAGATATTGCGTCACGAGGTCGCTCATGCGCACCCGGTCGGGACCGGCAATCTCGATCATGCGGTTCGCCGGCGAGCCCAAGGCGACGTCGGCCATGATGTCGGCGACGTCGTCCGCCGCGATGGGCTGGAAGAGGGCTGGGGGCAGATGCACGGTTTGCCCTTCGGCGCCCGATTGGGCGATGGCGCCCGTGAACTCGTAGAACTGCGTCGAATGGACGATGGTGTAAGGTATGCCGGAACTCCTGATGAGCTCCTCCTGCGCATGCTTGCCGCGGAAATAGCCGCTGCTCTGCAGGCGCTCCGTGCCCACGACCGACAATGCGATGTGATGCTTCACGCCGGCGGCCATCTCGGCCGCCAGGAGGTTGTGGCCGGCAGTACGGAAGAACTCCAGCGCCGACTTCTCGTCGAAGGCGGGCGAGTTCGCGAGGTCGATCACGACGCCGGCACCCGCGACCGCGTCCGCGACACCTTCGCCGGTGATGGTGTTGACCCCGGTATTCGGGGCCGCCGCCAGCACGTCGTGCCCCTTCTTGCGCAGCCTCTCCACGGTCTTCGATCCGATGAGGCCAGTGCCGCCTATGACGACGATTTTCATGTCCGATCTCCTCTTCAGGTTTGATTGAGTTACGTTCTCGGGTTCACTTCGCCGAAGCGGCTTCATCGATGAATGCCGCGACTTCCTTCGCATGCGAGACCATGAGCGCGTGGGACGCGCCGTCGATGGCCACGGTCTTAACGGCATGAGCGCGCTCCGCCATGAAGGCCATCACGGCCGCCGGGATGTTGCGGTCTTCCGAGCCGTAGATCACGTAGGAGGGCAGCGTCTTCCATGCGGCGGCGGCCGAGGCCTCGGCAAGGGCGGCCTGCGTGACCGGGCGCTGGGTTGCCGCCATCAGCCGGGCCTCGTCTTCCGGGACGTCGGCGGCGAATTGGGTGTGAAACTTCTCAGGTGCGATATAGAGATCCCGCCCGCCATCCGGCAGAGCGACCGGAACGATTGCGCTCCCCAATGTGCTGCCGGGGAACCTCTCCGAGAGCGTGAAGGCGGATTCGCCGATGTCCGGTACGAAGCCTGCTACATAGACGAGGGCCTTCACATTGCCGTTGCCGTTGGCGGCAGCGGTGATGACCGGTCCGCCATAGGAATGGCCGACCAGCACGACCGGGCCGGCGATGGAATGGACGACGGCCGAGATCGCCGCCGCATCCTTGGCGACGCTGCGCAGCGGATTTGCGGCCGCGATGGCCACATAGCCGCGCCGGTTCAGCTCGGCGATGACGCCGTTCCAGCTCGATGTCTCCGCGAAGGCGCCGTGCACGAGCACGATCGTCGGCTTGTTCTGGGGATCCTGGGCTTGCGCCAGGGCATTGCCCAAGAAGGTCATCGCTGCGACAAGCGCCAGCACTCTCATTGTGATTTGCATTTGCATCCTCCCATGTGGCTGGTATGCCGGGGAGAATGCGCCCGTCCGGCGGGCCATGCCAATCGAACGGTGGATTTGCCCATGCCATGCCAAAGTCTAGGGCGAACAAACGAGGCGATTGGCAATCCTCGCCGCGTCAAGTCTGCCTGCAATCCTTAGTACCGGCAGACTCCGCCATCCGTGCAGATAGTCGGCGGGCATCTTGTATGGGCAGATGGTGTCCGGAGCGGAACTCCACGCTCGACCTACGGCAACCCATGCAAGGAAACGCACATGTCTCACAGCCTCAGAAAGCCGATGGCGGCCGCCATGCTCGCCTCGGCAACCGCCTTGGCCGCCATGCCGGCCGATGCGCAACAGCTCGAACCCTCGACCCAGATCTTCGTCGACAGCCTCGAGGGCGCTCGGCCGCTCTACACGCTGACACCCGAGGGGGCGCGCTCCGTCCTTTCCACCGTGCAGAGATCGGTGACAGTCTCGTTGCTCGATGTCGCCAGCCAGGATCGCGTGCTGGAGGTCGGGCCGGACGGGCGCACGAGCATCCGCGTAGTGCGGCCCCTTGGTGCCACAGGCACCTTGCCGGTCGTCATCTATGTCCATGGCGGCGGCTGGGTATTGGGCGACAAGGAGACGCATGACCGGCTGGTCCGCGAACTCGCGGTCGGCGCCAATGCCGTCATCATTTTCGTGGATTATGACCGGTCCCCCGAAAGCCGCTATCCTACCGCCATCGAGCAGAGCTACGCCGTCGCCAAATATGTCGCCGAACATGCGGATGAATTCGGCGCCGATGTCAGCCGCCTGGCGATCGCCGGCGACAGCGTCGGCGGCAACATGGCGACCGCCGTCGCGCTGATGGCGAAGGAGCGCAAAGGTCCGCACATCCTGGCGCAATTGCTCTTCTATCCAGTCACCGACGCTTCGATGTCGAGCGCATCCTACAGCGATTTCGCCGAAGGGCCGTGGCTCACGAAGAGGGCGATGGCCTGGTTCTGGGACCAGTATCTGCCCGATGCGGCGAAACGCGGCGACATCCACGCCTCGCCGTTGAATGCGTCCATCGAGCAGCTGCAGGGACTCCCGCGAACGCTGATCATCGTCGACGAGAACGACGTGCTGCGCGATGAGGGAGAAGCCTATGGGCGCAAGCTGGCCGAGGCCGGCGTCCGCGTCACCTCGCTCAGATACAACGGCACGATCCACGACTTCATGATGCTGAACCCGATTGCGGAGACGCCGGCCGTGCGCGCGGCGATCGCCCAGGCAAACGGCTATCTGCGCCACATCTTCGCGGCCCGCTGACCGGAGCCGGGCGGCGGGAACGATTTCGGTCGCGCGCCGCCGCCCCAGCTATAAACGTCGGTATAGGTCGACGGATGGAACCGTCCGGTGATACGATCTCGCATGGCCGAAGCCCAACGCGATCCCATGTCCCTCGTGGTCGGCGCAATCGCCGCGCAAGTGACCGGCACGCTGGTCACGCAGATGGCACCCTTCATGGTCAGCGGGTTCATGGGCGGTCTTGCGCTTTCGGAACGCGACGCAGGGTTGGTCACGTCCGTCGAGTTTCTCGCTCTCGCCCTCACCGCAATCGCCATCGCGCCGGTTTTGCCCCGGCTTTCCTATCGCTGGGTCAGCCTCGCTGCCGTCGCGCTGGCTTTGTTCGCGCAAGCTGCATCGATCTTCAGCGCTTCCTTCGCGTCGCTACTCTTGCTGCGCGCTGTTGCCGGCGTCGGCGAGGGCGCGCTATGCGCCGTTTCGCTCTCCATCGTCGCGTCCCGCTCCGTCAACCCGGACAAGGTCTACGGCTATTTTCAAATCGTCTGGGCCTTGGGCAGCGTCCCGCTTTTCGCCGTCGGGGGGCAACTCACCGCGGCGCACGCGCATCACGGGATCCTCGCGCTGATCGCCGGCGTGACCCTTGCGCTTGCGCCGCTCCTGCTCCTCATTCCGGACGATCGCGCCAAAAGCGGCGACGCTGTTACGGCGGATCGAGTGCCGACCTCTCCGCTGCTCGGCATCATGACGCTTGCTTCGATCATGCTCTATCTCGCCGCCTCAGCCGCGCTATACGCGTTC
>Ga0187894_10001436_pt1 | contig 30509 bp, 33 predicted proteins | sample GBC1701081metaG_FD_136650 | JGI IMG/M metagenome (GOLD analysis project Ga0187894, IMG submission 136650) | White microbial mat communities from a lava cave in the Kipuka Kanohina Cave System on the Island of Hawaii, USA - GBC170108-1 metaG ...
CAGGAAGTCGGCGACGCGGCCGATCGCGCTCCCTTCCACGGACACGCGACATCTCGACAACGCGTGAGCGCTCCGCAAATGCGGATCGTCTCCACCGAGCCCAGCCAGGCGGTCCGGATACACGGCCGGTCCACTCCAGTCGAACGGGAACCCGAAATAGTCGTACAGATCGATCTCCTGTTGGCGAGAGACCGGCTTCGCCGTGTCGATCGGCAGGCGGTGCTCAACCTGCGCCCGGGTCAGCTTGACCTTCAGCCGCCGCCGCATCGCGTCGACTGCGGCAACCGCCGTCGGCGGGACCAGGACCCAGCGATCATGTAGCCAGTGGCGCGTGTCGACGACGAGATGACGGACCACCCAGCGCCGATCATCGAAGTAGACGTCCTCGACCCGGCCGACCTCGGCGTCCAGGCCGTGCATCACGTATTGGCGGAGCTGCGATAGGGGGTACATGGTTCTTCCTCGTACGGACTTGCCGTGGCGGCCCGGCGCAATGCCTCCTCGGGTTCATGCTGCTCCAGGAGCTCGTCCAGGCTCTCGCGGGTCACGACCTCCCGCTCCATCAGGAGCTTGGCCAGCGCCTCCAGCACGTCCCGCTTCGTCGTGAGCGTCTCTCGCACGCGCGCATGGGCGGCCTCGAGGAGCTCCCGGACCTCAGTGTCGATCTCCCGGGCCGTCGCCTCGCTGTACTCCTTGTCTCCTCGGCTGTCGCCGCCGAGGAATACCGCGCTGCGCGGCGCCTCGTAGGTCGCGAGTCCGAGCCCGGCGCTCATGCCGTATTGCGTGATCATGTGGCGGGCCAGGTCGGTCGCCTTCTGCAGGTCGTCGTGCGCCCCCGTGGACACGTCGACGAAGATGATCTCTTCCGCCACTCGCCCGCCGAGCAGCACATCGAGTCGATCGAGCAGCTGGGCGCGAGTCATCAGGTACCGATCCTCTATCGGCTGCTGTTGCGTGTAGCCGAGGGCGGCCAACCCGCGGGGGATGATCGACACCTTGGACACGGGGTCCGCATGCTGTCGGCACCGGGCCACGAGGGCATGGCCGGCCTCGTGATGGGCCACGATCTCCTTCTCTCGCGCGCTGATCACCCGCGACTTCCGCTCGAGCCCCGCCACCACGCGGTCGATGGCCTCGTCGAAGTCCTCGAGCTCCACCCAGACCTTCCCCTCGCGCGCCGCGCGGAGGGCCGCCTCGTTCACGAGGTTCGCGAGATCGGCCCCGACGAACCCTGCCGTCCGCGCCGCCACGACCCCGAGGTCGAGCGAGGGCGCCAGCACCACGTGCCGCGTGTGGACCCCGAGGATCTTCCGGCGTCCCTTGAGGTCGGGGCGATCGATCACGAGCTGCCGGTCGAAGCGCCCGGGCCGGAGCAGGGCCGGATCGAGAACCTCGGGGCGGTTGGTGGCCGCCAGGATCATGACGCCGACCTGGGAGTCGAAGCCGTCCACCTCGGCGAGGAGCTGGTTCAGCGTCTGCTCGCGCTCGTCGTGTCCGCCGATGACGGGGCTCACCCCGCGCGCCTTGCCGAGCGCGTCCAGCTCGTCGATGAAGATGATGCTCGGCGCCTTCGCCTGGGCCTGGGCGAAGAGGTCCCGAACGCGGGCGGCCCCGATGCCGACGAACATCTCGACGAAGTCCGAGCCGCTCAGGCTGAAGAAGGGCACGCCCGCCTCGCCGGCGAGCGCCTTGGCCAGCAGGGTCTTGCCGGTGCCGGGAGCGCCGACGAGCAGCACGCCCTTGGGGATCTTGCCGCCGAGCCGGCGGTACTTCTTCGGATTCCTGAGGAAATCCACGATCTCCATCAGCTCGCCCTTCGCCTCGTCGATCCCGGCCACGTCATCGAACGACACGCCGGTGGCGTGCTCCATGTACACGCGGGCGCGGCTCTTCCCGAGCGACATCAGCCCGCCTTGCGGGTTCATCCGCTTCAGCAGGAACATCCAGAGGCCGAAGAAGATCGCCGTCGGCACCACCCAGGACAGCGCCGTCCGCAGCCACGTGCTCTCCACCTGCCCGCGGAAGCGCACGTGACGCGCCTCGAGCTCGGGAACCAGGCCAGGATCCTCGACGCGCGTGGTCACGAACTCGGCGGTCCCGTTGCCGGCCCGCTCGAGTTGCGCCACCTTGTTCTTCGGCAGGATTCCCTCCAGGCCCTTGGACGACACCGTCCCGCTGATCGTGTCCCGTGACAGGACGAGATCGTTGACGTTGCCGCCCTGGACCAGGGCCCTGAACTCGCTGTACTGGAGGGCCTCCGGCCGAGGGGACAGCAGAACGATCTGCAGTCCCAGGATCGCCATCATCCCCGCCATCGCCAGCCACATGGAACCCGACTTACCTCGAATCCATCGCTCCGGCTTCATCGTGAGCCACTCGTCTTTCTCCCGGCCGTCGTGACGATGTCAGGGTGTCGCCTCCAGCGGATCGAGGTCCGCCACGAGCGCCTTGCCCTTCGTCTCGGGTCCGAGCCACAGGGCGATCACGAAGCTGACGCACCCCACGACGGTCCCCGCGAGCATCGCGCGGCCGAAGCCCCAGTGTCCGTTCACCGCGAGCACCGTGAGCACCGGCGCGACGGCGCCGCCGGCGATGGCGCCGATGTGATAGCAGAACGCGCTGCCGACCGCCCGGACCTCGGTGGGGAACCGCTCCGCGAGATAGCTCGGGTTCAAGGCGTAGAGGGCCTGGCCGAAGAATCCCTGCAGCAGGAAGCCGGCCGCGATGACGCCGAGGTTGTCGGTCAGCAGGTACAGCGGCGCGACCGCCATCGCGAGCACGCCGGGGATGATCATCGCCCACCGTCGCCCGATGGTATCGGCCGCCCACCCCCAGAACACGCTGGCGATGAAGCCGGCGACGCTGGTCAGCGCGATGGGCAGTGCGATCTCGGCCGGCCTCATGCCGAGGTCCTTCTCGAGGTGGGTCGCAAAGAGCGTGTTGATCGAGTAGTAGACGACGAAACTGCTGATCATCCACCACGAGGCATTGAGCGTGTTGCCGAGCCCTCGCTTCCTGAAGATCCGCGCGAGCGGCATCCTCACCTCCCGGCCCTGGGCGCGCTGCAATCGCCGGTTCTCCTGCCACACCGCCGACTCCTTGACGAAGAACCGCACGTAGACGATGGCCAGCGCCGGCACGATGCCGACCCACAACATGCCCCGCCATCCGATGTGCTCGAACAGGGCGCCGTACACCAGGCTGGCCGCGAGGAACCCGAGGTTCCACGATCCCTGCAGCACGCCGCTCATCAGGCCGCGGGAACGCGCCGGCCACGCCTCCATCGCGAGCGCCGCGCCCGCGGGCCACTCACCGCCCATGCCCAGGCCCAGCAGCGCGCGAAACAGGGCGAGGAACCCGAACGTCGGCGAGAACCCCGCGATGAAGTTGCAGACGGAGAACCACGCGATCGAGATCATCAGCGGGGTCTTGCGTCCGACCCGGTCGGCGAGCCACCCGGCGCCCACCGCGCCGAACAGGCGCATCCACAGCGTGAGGGTGACGACCAGGGCGACCGCCGCCAGCGGGACGTGAAACGCCTGGGACACCGGGACGAGGATCAGCAAGAAGATCGTGAAGTCGAAGGCGTCCAGGGTCCAGCCGAGCCACCCGGCCAGCCACGCCATCCACTGGTCCTTCGTCGGCTCCTTCCACCAGGGCACCTGACCGTCGGCCGTTTCCGTCGACATGGGATGTCCTCCTCTTCGACCCGCGTACAAGCATCAGGCGCGGATCGTCATTCTCAACCAGGCCTGCCTTGCGGACCTGAACCAGTCGCAGCCAGCTCCGCGTCGGCGATCCGCACCAGCCCGCGGGAGAGCGCTCCGCGTCTCACACCCGCAGTGTGGCCGAGCGCCTTCTCGACATGCCCCCGAAGCTCCGCACAGGCCCGTCTCGAACACGTCACCACGTAAAGACGCTCGGGCCACGGGCGTGTCAGCTCCAACGCCATCGCGTGGTCGATGTTCCGCTGGAGTTCACGAGACACGCGCCGATGCGCGAGCTCCCCGAAGATCGCGCCGTACATGTCCTCGGTCAGCGGGATCGCAATCTCTCGGCCCGCATCGGCCGAACGTGCAATCGCGATCGGCCCGGCTCTCCGCATGCCGCTCCTCCCTGATTGGAAGTATATCGTGTCACGATATATATGCAACTGTGTTCTCCAGGACGACTCTATCGCGCCACGATATAATGTGACAGTGACGCGAGAGCCAAGCCGGAACGCCACGATCGCGGAGCAGCTCGACTACTGGACGCTCGCCGAGCTCCGCTACCACATCCGGCGATTTCTTCGAGTCCGGGGAGAGGCCGCTCGGGCCGCCGGGATCGAGCCGCAGCAGTATCAGCTCCTGCTCCAGATCAAGGGCATGCAGGGCCAGGCGGCGTGCACCATCGGGGCGCTGGCCGAGCGCCTGCAGTTACGGCATCACAGCACGGTGGAGCTGGTCGATCGACTCGTCGATCGCGGCATGCTGGCGCGACGCCAGGGGCGGGATCGGAGAGAAGTACTCGTCGAGCTGCGGCCGGCCAGCGAGGCGATCCTGAGGCGCCTCGTCCTTCAGTCCCTGCGTGAGCTCGAGACGGAAGGGCCGGCGCTCGTCTCGACGCTGCGGCGCCTCATCCAGGGGTCGACGACGGCCAGGCGCCGGACCAGCTCGAAGCGCCCGGCCGTCAGCCGGTTCGCGAGACGACACCACCATGGTCCGCGTCGGCAGGACGAGGGCGGAGGACCGTCGCGGTGAATCCGGGCTGGCTCGGTCGAGTCCGCGAGCCGTGGTCGGCAATCCGCAGGCCAGTCCGGGGCTTCCTTCAGGCGAGCCCGGCCGGCCTCATCGCCATTGCCCTGACCGTCGGGGTCGGCTCCGGCGCCGGGGCCGTGGTGTTCCGGTACCTGATTCTGTGGTGCACGCGTGCCCTGACGGGCCACGCCGATTACGCGGGCGCAGGGCACGCGGCCAATCCCTGGTTGCCGCAGCTCGGATTCTGGTTCGTGGTCCTGGTACCGGTGCTCGGCGGACTCGTCTACGGTCCCCTCGTCGAGTTCTTCGCCCGCGAGGCCCGGGGCCACGGAGTCCCGGAAGTGATGCTCGCGGTCGCCGAGCATGGAGGGCGAATCCGTCCCCAAGTCGCGGCGATCAAGTCTCTCGCGTCAGCCATCTGCATCGGTTCCGGCGGGTCGGTCGGCCGCGAAGGCCCGATCGTGCAGATCGGCTCCGCCCTAGGCTCCACGCTCGGCCAGATCCTGGGGCTGTCCGACGTGCGGCTCCGCCTCCTGGTCGCGTGCGGAGCCGCTGGCGGAATCTCGGCCACCTTCAACGCGCCGATCGCGGGCGCTGTCTTCGCGATGGAGCTCATTCTCCGCGACTTCGAGACGCAGGCCTTCGGCGCGGTCGTGCTGGCCTCGGTGGCCGCCGACATCGTCGGCCGGGCGGCGTTCGGCTCCGCGGCGTTCCTCACGCTCCCGCCCTTCCGGCTGCTGTCGCTATGGGAGTTCGCCCTATACGCGGGGCTCGGACTGATGGCCGCGCTCGTCGGCGTCGCGTTCATCCGCGTGCTCTACGGCCTCGAGGATCTCGCAGATCGCCTCTGGCACGGGCCCGAGTGGCTCCGTCCCGCCGCGGGCGGCGTGGTCCTGGGTCTCCTGCTGCTCGCGTTGCCAGAGATGTACGGCGTCGGCTATCCCGTGCTCGAGGGCGCGATCCGGGGGGACTACGGGACGGGATTCCTCCTCGTCCTGCTCGCCGGCAAGATCCTGGCCACGAGCCTCACCATCGCCATCGGCGGCTCGGGAGGCGTGTTCGCGCCGTCGCTGTTCATGGGCGCGGCGGTCGGCACCGCGTACGGACAGATCGCGCACCGCCTGCTGCCCGGCGTCGCCGGGCCGGCCGGCGCCTACGGACTGGTGGGGATGGGCGCCGTGTTCGCGGCCGCGTCCCGCGCGCCGATCACGTCCCTGCTCATCATCTTCGAGCTGACCGGCGACTACCAGATCATCTTGCCGCTGATGTTCTCGATCGCGCTCGCAGCGCCCATCGGCCACCTGCTCGGCGAGGACACGATCTACACGGCCAAGCTCCGGCGCCGCGGGATCGACATCGAGCGGCGCCACGTCGGCGGGCTCATGGCGACGCTCAGGGTCCGCGAGGCCATGCAGCCGCTCGGCCCCGTCCTCGCGGAGCACCTGCCCCTGAGCGAGGCGGTGACGCAATTCACGCAGGACGGGCACGACGCGCTGCCGGTGGGCGACCGGGACGGTCGCTACCGCGGCGTCCTTACGGCGCGGATGCTCGAGGAGCACGTCGAGGGTGCCGGGACCGATCTGACCGTGGGGGATCTGGCACGCGATGCCGCCGCCCTCACCGAGGACGAGACGCTCGAGGAGGCCGCGCGCAAGCTGGCCGGCGCCGACGACTCCGGACTACCGGTCGTGACCGCGGACGAGAGCCGCATCGCGGGCTGGCTGACCCACCGCGACGTCCTGCGCCTCTATGGCCGGCACCTCGGCGACGCCGTCGCACGTCAATCCGGCAGTCGGCGCTGACGTCACTTCGCGGGCGCCGCTCAGTGGCCCTGGGTCGCCTGGGCGACGCCGGCGCGCTTCGCCTCCCGATGAGCAGCGGCACCGCGAAGTTGATCAGGGCCGTCGACAGCGGCATGACGGCGAGGAAGATCATAGTGGCGCCGTGCATCGTGAACAGCTCGTCGTACGTCCCCGCGCCGATCAGCGTGTTGTCCGGGCGCGCCGGATGCAGGCGCATCAGGAGCGCCTTCTGCTCGATCGCGTCGGACAGGCCGCCAGGAGCGCGGCGATCAGCGCGATGAGGAACGCGCGCGCATCCTCGCGCCGCTCGCCCGCCTCCGTCGCGAAGTCCGCGAACGGCGGCTCCCTCAGGTTCCAGTCCCGGTAGACCACCTCCAGCTTCTCGGGCGCGATGCGACGGATCGCGTCCTTGCTGAGCCCGATGCCGCCCCGTTTGACGCCGCGTCGCTGATCCATCCCGCGAGGGCCGCCCGTCCCCGTGATCCTCATGAGGCGTGCTCGACGATGCGCGCGGCCTTCACCACGTCGACGGCTAGCCGCACTGCCGGGTCCTCGCTTCCTGACCTCGCCGCTGTTGCAGCCGCCTCGAGTTCCGCGCGCTCGGCCGGCGTCGCTGGCACGTCGGGGAGGATCCCGTTGCCGCTGATCACGCGCCCGTTCGGCGTGACGTACCGCGCCGTTGTGAGTTCGAGCGTCTGCTCACCGGGGAGCGAGATCAGGGACTGCGCCGACGCGTCGCCAAAGGTCGCGGACCCGACGATCACCGCGCGGGCCCAGTCCTGGAGGGCGCCGGCCAGCACTTCGGCGGCAGATTCGGTGCCATGGTTTACGAAAGTTGGGCTAGGAGGCGACGAGACGGGCGCATGCGTCCGCCACCTTGGAATCCGGCGAGCCGCCGCCGGGCATGTTCGCCCAGCCCTGCTTCGTCACGTAATCGCTCCAGTCGTACTCGCTCAGGGCCAGCAGTTCCTCCCGCTTCTTCTCGCGGGCCGGATCACGCTTGAACTGCCCGAAGCAGACTGGCGCCAGGTGCTTGACGAGCGCCTCCTCGGCCGCCGTCGCGGCCATATCGCGCGCGGTGGCGCCCCGCACCCACCCGCCCCACGTGAAGCCGATCGCCATCGTGAGCGTCACACACGCGACCCACGACCAGACCATCAGCGTCTTCGATGGCCGTGCAGCGCTCCAACGTTGCCGGAAGCTCCTGTGTTGCCCTGCTTGCTCCATCGCTGTCCTCCTTCTCTCGGTGCGATCATTCGGGCCGTTGCCCGGTCTGGTGGCGCGGGTGGCCGAGCGCGGCACGCAGCACGGCGAGCAGCCGGCCGACTCGGAACGGCTTGTCCAGGTAGTGCGTCGCCCCGAGGCTCCGCGCCGCGGCCTCGGTCTCCGAGCCGCCAAACGCTGTCACGAGCACGACCGGTGTCGTTGGATGGCGCCGCCTGATCGGGGTCAAGAGATCGAGCCCGGTCGCGCCTTCCATGACGTTGTCCAGCACGATCGCGTCGGCAGGCCAAGAGTCGAGCGCCGACATCAGGCCGTTGCCGCTCGAGTGCTCGCCCACGAGGAATCCGTCGCGCTCGAGGACGTCGCGCAGGAGGGCACGCATGTCCGCGTCGTCGTCCACGACCATCACGCGTGGCCGATGCGCCGCACTCGCCGCCTTCCGATCCCCGGTGTGCGCCATGCCCCGCGATCTTCGTCTGCATCGGGCGGACCACGCCCCAAGGCGCTCGGCTCGCCACCGATAAGGCGAGACATGTGCGGCTTCGAGGAGCCTGCCGGTGACACGATCTGCATTGGCCCGGCCGACAACGTGTCGCCGCCGCGACAGGCTGTCGTGGATCGCAGCGTCCGCGAGACTGGCCGGATCGTGCCTCGTCGTGGCAAGTGCCGAGAACTGTGACCGGCCAAACTTGTCGATCGCGAGTCTGGTCGACTGGCCCCGCCGTTGCAGAGGCACAGTGGGTGACCGTGCGATGAAGGGAGGTTCCTATGAAACACCACGTGGCCATCGTGACGGCATTGATCCTGGCGGCGAGCCTCATCGCTCCTCCGTCCTCTCCCGCCCAGTCGAAGGCGGGCATCGTGATCGGCGTGCAGTGCGACCGCTCCGGGCCGACCCAGATCGTGGGGACCGTGCTCTGTCCCGGCTTCCACGACTACATCGCCCTCGTCAACAGCAAGGGCGGGGTCGACGGCCACAAGATCGTTGCGGAGGAGATCGACCACGAATACAAGGTGCCACCCGCGGTCGAATCCTACGAGCGCTTCAAGCAGGACCACGCGGTGAGCATCGCCGTGTACGGCACGCCGCAGATCTACGCGCTCACCGAGAAACTCACGGAGGACCGCATCCCTGGGACGTCGCCGGGATTCGGCCGCGCGGACGCCGCCGACGGGACCCGCTATCCCTACATCTTTCCGATCGCCGCCACGTACTGGTCACAGGCTGCCGCCGCGGTGGACTTCGTGAAGCAGCAACTGGGCGGGCAGCTCCAGGGCAAGAAGATCGCGTACATCTTCTACGACAATCCGGCCGGACGGGAACCGATGCCGATCCTTCAGGACCTCGCGAGCAAGGAGGGGTTCACGCTCCGTGAGTTCGCGGTCCCGCCCCCCGGCGTCGAGATGGGGGCGCAGGTGCTCGACATCGCCCAGCGCTACCGGGCGGACTTCGTGATCGCCCACCTGTTCGGCGGCGCCCCCGCCGTGTCGATCAAGGAGTTCCGACGGGTCGGCTATCCGCTCAGCAAGGTCGTCTCGTTCGTGTGGGGGTCGGCCGAGGCCAACATCGACGCGGCCGGCGGCTTCCGACAGGCCGAAGGCTACTACACGATGCAGTTCGCCGGCGTCGGCAGTGACTATCCCGTGCTGAACGAGATTCGCGAGATGTACAAGAAGGCCGGAAAGCCGGCGCCGCCCGAGATGGCATCCACAGTCTTCTACAACCGCGGCGTGCTGATCGCGGCGCTTCACGTGGAGGCCATCCGGAACGCGCTGAAAAGCCACCCCGACGGAAAGATCACGGGCGCAGACGTGAAGACCGGATTCGAGAAGATCTCCAACTTCACCCTGGGCGGATTGGTGCCGCCGCTCAAAATCACGCCGACGGATCACGAGGGTGGCGGGCTCGTCCAGATCTGGCAGGTGAAGGGCGGCAAGTTCGTGAAGGTCGCCGACTGGCACTCGGCGTATCAGGACGTCATCGCGAAGCACATTCACCAGGCTGCGGCTCGATCGTAGCCTTCGAGGGTCATCATGTGGCGGAAGATCGGTGCGGGAGTGATGAGCGGCGTCCTCGGCGGACTCGCGCTGGACGCCTTGATGCGCGTCTTCTGGATTCACGCTCCGGACGGCAGCGCGATCTCGATGATCGGGTACGCGGGGTCGGCGCTTCGTCCGTCCGACCCCTGGCTCGGCTGGATCGCCTACGCCTTCTACGGTGCGGTGATCGGAGGCGTCTTCGGCTATGTCGTCAGCGATCCGACGCTCGACGCGCGCCGCTGCGCGTTCTGGGGTGCGGTGTACGGGATCGGCTGGTGGATCGTTGCGTGCGCCGTGTTCGTGCCGATCCAGGCCCACAGCTTCCCGTTCGCCGTGCAGGCGCGCGAGACGCTGCGCCAGGTGGCATTCCCGCTGTTCGCCGGGCATGTCGTGTATGGCGCGATCCTCGGGGCCTCGTGGAACTGGATCGTGCAGGTCACGTCCGGCTGTGTGGCTCACCAGCCGCCCCGACCTGTGGCGCCACGCTAGCCGCGGGAACGGAGACGAGTGCAGAGATGGGCCCCGCCCCTCTCGTCCTTGGATCGATGGGCGATCATGCCCGTGGCCCCCCGCGGGTCCCGACAGTCCTCCCCTACGCCCGCCGCGGACGAGCGCAGCGGGCACCGCACTGCAAGAGCGAACCATCGATAGGGAGGAGCTGACCATGAGGACACCTCACTCGCTGTTTCGACATTCCCACTGGCTCGCGATCGGCGTGGCCGCGATCCTCGCGACCGGATGCGCCACGATGCCCGGCAAGAGGCCGACAGTGCTCACCGGAGCCCAGGAGGTCCCGTCGGTGGCCACCCGCGCCTCCGGCCACGCCGACATCTCGGTTGACTCGTTCAAGTGCCCCTCGGCAGCAAGCTCGAACAATTGCCCGACGATCGTCGGCGTCGTGACCGCGACCGGCATGAACGGGACCGTGGCTGAGATCCGCGACGGGGCGCCGGGCCAGAACGGGGCACTCATCGTCACGCTCGACAAGGTCCGCGACAACATGTGGCAAGTGCCGTCGGGCACGACGCTCACGGACGCGCAGTACAGGGACTACTGGGCGGACCGGCTCTACGTCAACGTGGACAGCTCGATGCACAAGGATGGCGAGATCCGCGCTCAGCTGAAGCCATAACACATCGCGCCGGCACCGGCCTGACGAAGTCCCCATTCAGCTTCGTCAGGCCTGGCGGCGCAGACCACCGAGATGGCGCGCCAGCGCACGCGTTCGTCCAACTAGCAGCCCTTATGGCTTGCCCTTGATGCCCCAGCTCGCTCGTGACAGCGGTCGCCATCATGAGCAGGGCCCTTCCTGTTGTGCAAGGACACGGGTACCCTGGGCCGGTTACGACAACTCGACCGATCCGAACGACGACGCGATCCCGAGGACGCGCGCAAGATGCTCGACCCGGTCCTCGCGCACATGATGGACGAGCAGGTCGAGCGCCTGGCGCACCATGCCTTCCGGGGCGATCTGTGGGACAAGCGGTGACGTATCTCCGGCAGGCCGGCGCCAAGGCTCTCGCCCACTCGGCCTACCGCGAGGCGGCAAGCCGTTTCGAACAGGCATTGACCGCCTTGCACCCGCTACCCGGGACGCGCGAGAAGATCGAGCGCGCGGTCGATCTTCGTCTCGACCTTCGCCGGTCACTCTTCCCGCTGAACGAGCTCACCACGGTCTGGCGGTATCTCGAGGAAGCCGAAGGGTTGGCCAGAACGCTCGACGACCCGCGGCGACTCGGGTGGGTGTCGGCGTACATGACCGGCCATCACATCCACACTGGCGGTCACGTCACAGAGGTGCACAGGCTGGCGCAAAGGGTCGAGGCCATTGCCGGGCGTCTCGGCGATCTTCCGCCCCAGATCGCCGCTCAGTACTACCTCACCGCTGCCCCCTACCTCTCAGGAGACTATCGCGGAACCGAACGTGCCTCCCGGAGCCTGCTGAAGTCGCTTCCCGGCCAGCCCACCCGTGAACGGTTCGGCCTCGCGACATCCCCCGCCGTCTGGTCTCATGCCCAGCTGGCGCGTGCCCTCGCCGAGCGCGGCGTCTTCGACGAGGGAGACCCTCATTATCTGCTCGCGGACAAGGTCGAGAACGCACGCGCCTGCGCCGAACGCGCCGTGACGCTCGTTCGCGGACGGGGTGAACGCGGCGATGAGGCGTGGGCCCTGCGTCTCCTTGGCGACATCGCCTCGCATCCTGGCCGCCCCGCCGTAGCGACGGCCGCAGCCCACTACGGCGCCCATGACCCTGGCCTCCGAGCTCGAGATGCGCCCGCTGGTGGCGCACTGCCACCGCGGCCTCGGCCGGCTCTATCGGCGCAGAGGGGGGACGCGGATCAGGCCGGCACACACCTGACGACCGCGAGGACGCTGTACGGCGGGATGGGAATGACGTTCTGGCTGGAGACGCTCGAGAAAGGCTAAGTACACCGCCTTCGACCAGGCACTCGCTGCGGCTCGTACTCCGGGCGGCAGCACGAGGCGTCGTCGTCCGACGCCCGCCCGCCCCAGCTCATCTCTCGGGCAATCCCGCCTTGCGCACACCCTCGACGATTCGCTGGTATTCCTTGCGGAACGTCGCATTGTCCGAGTACGCGAATGCTTCCTCGGCCATTTGCTGCACGGTCAACCCCGGTCTCAGCTTGAGGACCTCCGCCACCGCGGCCGTGGCCTCGGCAGTCTGCCCGCGCCAGGCGTACGCGGAGGCGAGATCGGCCCAGGCGTGCCAGAAGGTCTTGCCGGTGGCGACCGACTTGAGACACCACTCGATCGTCGCGGTGTCCCGCGCCAGATGCGTGTACGCGTGGCAGGCGACGTAGTACCACAGGTAGAGATCGGGATCGCGCGGGCTGAGGCGGATGGCCCGTTCCACCGGCGCCACGGCATCTGCCGAGCGACCGGCCGCGATGAGGCTCCGGGCTCGTCCGACATGCGCGCTCGTGAGGTTGCGATCGAGGGCGATGGCCCGGTCATACGTCGCAAGCGCCGCATCGAACCGGTGCTGCAATCCGAGAATTTCGGCCTTGACGGACTGCGCCTGGGCAGCGTCGGGCGCGACGGCAGTGGCGCGCGTGGCCGCTCCGTCGGCACGAGCCAGGAGCTTGGCGCGTTCCGGAAGCGGCGCGATGCGGTAGGTGTGGATGAGGGCCTGGGCGAGCCCCACGTTCGCCTGGGTGTTGTCCGGATCGATGCGCAACCCTGCCTCGAACAGCGCGACCGCGTTCTGCACCTCCTCGCGGTTCGGCCCGGCATTCAGGAGCGACCAGCCACGCATGACGAGGTCCACCGCGTCAGCATTGGCGCGCGGCGCCCGGCGGCCCTCGACGTTGACGAGCTCGACACTGAGCGCTCGCGCCAGCCGGCTCGCGATGCCGAGGTTATCCTGCGAGGTCGCCAGCGTGTCCTGGTCGACGTCGATCTGGTCCACCCAGAGCTGACCGCCGGTACCAGCGTCGACGAGCTGCGCGTTGATGCGCACGCTGCGGCCCATCCGGCGCACGCTGCCCTCGAGCACGTACCGCACGCCCAGCTCGCGGCCGATCTGCCGCGCATCGACCACTTTGCCTTTGAATGTGAACGCCGTGTTTCGCGAAATGACCAGGCTGCCCGCGAGTCGCGACAGGTCGGTCGTCAGATCTTCGGTGATGCCGTCGGCGAAGTAGTCCTGATTCGGATCTCCGCTCAAATTCGTGAACGGCAGCACGACGATCGACAGTCGCGGCGCCTCTGTGCCGATGGCTCGCCGACCCGGAGAGAAGCGCGGACTCGTCCACCACGCGGCCGCCGCGACAATGACGACCAGTGACACGACCACGCCGGACACGATCCAACGGCGCCGCGCCGTCGTCGCGGCCTGGCGGGTCGGCGTCGGAGCTGACGCGGCGTCCGGCACGTGGATGCGATAGACGCGCACCGGCTCGTCGATGTTCTTGAGCTGGCGCTCGCCCGTGTCCTCGAACGCCACTGGGACCTTGCCGTGGACCTGCTCGAACACGGTGCGGGACACGAGCACGCCGCCCGGATCCGCGAGCGCCTCCAACCGGGCGGCGATGTTGATGCCGTCGCCGTAGATCCTCGTGTCGTCGTGGACGACATCGCCGAGGTTGAGGCCGATACGAAAGCGCATGCGTCGATGCTCGGGCACGGTTTGATTGCGCGCGGCCATTACCGCCTGGATCTCGATCGCGCATTCGGTGGCACGGACGACGCTGGGGAATTCAGCGAGGATGCCATCGCCGGCGGTGTCGATGACCCGGCCTCCGTGCCGGGCGACCAGCGGCAGGACCACGATCTGATGCGCCTTGAGATCGCGCACGGTGGAGGCCTCGTCCTCGTGCATGAGCCGGCTGTAGCCGGCGATGTCGGCGGCGAGGATGGCCGCGAGTCGGCGGTTCATCGGGGGCCCCGCGCCCATGAGCAGATCATAGTCTGGCATATCGCCCCGGGCCCGGCGAACCGTCGGGTGCGCCGCTCCGCGCGACGTCGTGTCGACCGTCAGCGGCCGGTGCGTCGCGCCGTCTCGCGCGCCACCCGCCTGAACTGCTGCACCAATGCTGAATCATCGTCCCGTCGCCAGGCCAGTCCCATCTCCACGCTGAACGTGTGCGGTCGAAGCGGCCGATAGGCCACGGCCTTTCTCTTGAACGCCTGAACTGCGGCCGGGACCAGGCTGATCCCGAGCCCCGCTGCGACGAGCGCGATCGCCGCCTGGACGTCTGGAACACGGCCGGCGACACGAGGGACGAACCCCGCTCGACGGCAGAGCGCGACGACCTGATCGTGGAAGACTGATGCGTCGTCCGGCGCAACGATGACGAACATTTCCGCCGAAAGATCCGAGACGTCCACGAGCGCCCGGCGTGCGAGCGGGTGATTGCCAGCCAACGCGACGACAATCGATTCTCGCGAGATCGCCTCATAGCCGAGACGCGGATCGGCGACCTCGGGGCGGAGGAAACCGACGTCGATCCGCCTGTCCACCAATGCCTCCCGCTGTTGTACCGACCTCAAATTCTGAAGTCTGAGGTCGACGTCCGGGAAGCGCCGCCGGAACATCCGAATCACGTCGGGGAGCGGCTCGTACGATGCGGAGGTCACGTAGCCGACGACGAGTTCGCCGAGCTCGCCACGCTCCGCGCGCTGTGCGGCGCGGACGGCGCGGTCGGCTTGGGCCAGCGTCTGCCTCGCCTCCTTGAGAAATGCCTGTCCGGCCGGCGTGAGCTCGACCCGCCGCTTCGTCCGACGAAACAGGCGGGCACCGAGCTCATCCTCGAGGCGCCGGATCTGCTGGCTCAGTGGCGGCTGCGAGATGCGGAGCCTCGTCGCCGCCCGGCCGAAATGCAGCTCTTCGGCAACGGCGAGAAAGGAGCGGAGGTGTCGCAACTCCACGCCGGAATGATATCCCGGAACGAATCAATCGTGTCCGAATCGGACCGACGGCAAGAAGCGCTCGGTGAAGGTGCCGGTGAAGCGCGCCGGCCAGCCGGTGCTGGAGGGCGAGCTGCTCGCCGTCGTTCCCGACCGCCACATCCTGGACGGCAAGGGATAGTCTCCGGACAGGACCCTCTGCTAGAATTCGCGCCGTGCGCCGCCTAGCGACTCGGGGTTTCGTCGTGTCCATCCTGGCCGCCGTGGTGGCCGCCTCGCCGGCTCCCGCTCAGACAGTGAAGATCGGGTTCATCACCACGCAATCGGGGCCGCAAGCCATCATCGGCGAGCACATGAGGAACTCGGTCGAGCTGGCCCTCGACCACCTGGGCCGCAAGGTGGGCGGACTGGACGTCGAGGTGATCTACGGAGACGACCAGGTCAATCCCGAAGTGGGGAAGCGAATTGCCAGCGAGATGCTCAAGAAGCGCGTCCATTTCGTGAGCGGCGTCATCTGGTCGAACGTGATGCTGGCGGTCGCCCCCACCGTCACCCAGGCCGGGACCTTCATGATCGGCACCAATGCGGGACCCAGCGAGCTCGCCGGCAAGATGTGCCACGAGCTGTTCTTCTCGACGTCCTACCAGAACGACCAGACGGCCGAGGCCATGGGCAAGTACATGTCCGATCGGGGCGTCACCGGGGTGTATGCGATGGCGCCCGACTACGCCGCCGGCAAGGACGCGATCGCGGGATTCAAGCGCTACTTCAAGGGCAAGATCGTCGCCGAGGTGTACACGAAGCTCGGCGAGCAGGACTATCAGGCCGCGATCGGCCAGCTCCGCGTGGCGAAGCCCAAGGCCGTCTTCGTGTTCTGAAGGACACGGCAGAGGGTCAGTGGGAGACTCGCTCCTGGAGCCCGGACCTCAAGAACGAGGCCAACCAGCGTTACGTCGCGGATTTCCGGAAGAAGCATGGCAAGGCGCCGGTCTTTTTTGGCGCCCAGAGCTACGACGGCATCATGCTCATCGACTCGGCCGTGCGCGCCGTGAACGGCGACCTGTCGAACAGGAAGGGCATGATCGCCGCCATGCGGAAGGCCGACTACCGCTCCCTCCGCGGCAAGTACACGTACAACGTGAACCACTTCCCGATCCAGAGCTTCTATCTGCTCAAGGCGGCCCCCGGACCGGACGGAGCGCTCGAGATGCAGATGCAGAGGACCGTCTTCGAGAACCACAAGGACGCTTACTCCCAGGAATGCGGGATGAAGTGGTAGGGGCCTAGAAACCGGTAAACTTCAGCGTCAGCTCCGCGATCTGGTCGTCGCGGAAGACTTTCGCTCGCAGATCGTCCCCTGTCTTCAGACCCTCGAGCTGCTTGAAGACCCTGGCGCGGTCGCCGGCGTTGACCATGGTGATTCCCTGGATCGCGAGCAGGATGTCGCCCCCCACGACGATGCGCTGGCCGTCCACGATGGCGACGCGGCTTCCACCCTTGAGCCCGAGCCGGTCGGCCACCGAATCCTTGGCCACCTGCTTCACCAGGAAGCCGCCCGCCTGAGGCACGTTGCGGGCCCGGGCCATGTCCCCGGCCACCAGCATGGCGTCGACTCCCCAGAACCTGCGGTTCCGCTCCACCAGCAGTCGTCTCACGGTATTCGAGGTCACGGCGAAGCCGAGTCCTTCGCTCCCGCCCGACTTCGTGATGTTGTGGCTGACGATCCCGATCACCTCGCCGGTCCGGTTGAACATCGGCCCGCCCGAGTTCCCCGTATTCATGACCGCGTCGGTCTGAAGTGCAGCTCTTCGGCGACGGCGAGGAAGGAGCGGAGGTGTCGCAGCTCCACACCCCGGAATGATATCTCAAAACGAATTAGTCGTGTCCGAATCGATATTGGACGCGTACGCTTCCGGGGTGTTGGATGGAGTCCTGAAAGGATGCGGCAGCGCCGCGCGATCACGACGCTGCAGCGCCCGCAACGTCCGGCGAACTGAAGGAGGCCACGATGCAACAGCGCAAGCTCGGCAACAGCGGTCTCGAAGTATCAGCTCTCTCTCTGGGCTGCATGGGGTATGGCGAGGCTCGCGCCCTCCGGGACCGGAAAGAGATGATCGCCCTCATCCGCAAGGCAGTCGAGCGCGGCATCGACTTCTTCGACACGGCCGAATCCTATGGTCCCTTCACGAATGAGGAGATGGTCGGCGAAGCCCTGATGCCTCTCCGCGATCAGGTGCGGATCGCCACGAAGTTCGGCTGGGACATCGACCCCGACACGGGCGTGCATCATGGCGGCGTCAACAGCAAGCCGGCCCATATCAGGGCCGCTGTCGATGGCAGCCTGAGACGCCTCAAGACCTCGCATGTCGATCTGCTGTACCAGCACCGCGTCGACCCTGATGTCCCGATGGAGGACGTCGCAGGGACGGTGAAGGATCTGATCCAGCAAGGCAAGGTCCGCCACTTCGGTCTGTCGGAGGCGGGTGCGCAGTCGATCCATCGCGCCCACGCGGTGCAGCCCGTCTCGGCGCTGCAAAGCGAGTACTCGCTGTGGACCCGCGAACCGGAGAACGAGATCATTCCGACCGTGGAGGAACTCGGGATTGGCCTTGTCCCCTACAGTCCGCTTGGGAAGGGCTTCCTCACCGGCAAGATCGACGACACCACCACATTTCATACCTCCGACCTCCGAAACAGCATCCCCCGCTTCTCGCCGGACGCTCGCCGGGCAAACCACGTACTCGTCGATGTTCTCCGGACCATAGGGGAGCGGCACGCGGCGACTCCGGCACAGGTCGCCCTCGCGTGGCTGCTCGCTCAGAAGCCGTGGATCGTCCCGCTGTTCGGTACGCGGACGCTCGACCGCCTCGATGAGAATCTGGGGTCTCTTTCCGTCATGCTCACTGCCCACGACCTCAATGAGATCAAGACCGTGGTCTCGACCATCACGATCCAAGGCGCCCGGTACCCTGAGGAGATGCTTCGGCGCTCCGGTCTCTGAGGACGCCGGGCTGGTCAGCGATCGATCCATGAATCTGGGGGTCGGAATGACACGGCTCGCCGTGACGCTCATATCCCTTTCGCCGCTCGCGTCGGCGTGCTCGCACACGAACCAGACAACATTGGAGGCTTCACCGCACATGCGATCGGTCAACGACATCCACAGCGTGTCGCCAGCGCTCGAGAAGTACACGCAAGAACGTCTGCTGGGCGAGGTATGGAAGCGGCCTGGTCTGGCGCCGCGCGACCGCAGCATCGTGACGCTGGCCGCGCTCATCGCGCGCAACCAGACGATCGACCTGCCCTACTACCTGAACCTCGCACTCGACCACAACGTCACTCCGCGCGAGATCTCGGAGACCATCACGCATCTCGCGTTCTATTCGGGCTGGGGGAATGCGATGTCTGCAGTCGCCGTGGCAAAAGAGGTCTTTGCTGCGCGTCGGATCGGAACTGATCAGCTCCCTCCGGCGTCGCCCCCGCTTCTCCCGCTCAATGAGACGGCGGAGGCGGAACGCGCCGCGCGTGTCTCCCAGCAGTTCGGTGCCATCGCGCCCGGAATCGTTCAGTACACCACCGATGTCCTGTTCCGTGACCTGTGGCTCCGTCCGGACCTCGCGCCCCGGGACCGGAGCCTGGTGACCGTGAGCGCCCTGATCGCTGCCGGTCACGTCGGGCAGATCCCGTACCACCTCAACAGGGCGATGGACGCCGGGTTGACGCAGGCCCAGGCCGCAGAGGTCATCACGCACCTGGCCTTCTACGCCGGCTGGCCCAACGCATTCTCAGCGCTGCCCGTCGCGAAGGAAGTCTTCGAGAAGCGTCCGAAATGACGGGGAGACGCGGAATGCCGCTCGTCGTCGCAATCGTAATGTCGCTGTCTCTGCTCGCTTCGGCATCGAGTGAATCGTCGCAGGCGATCAAGATCACGCGGAGTGGTTCGCAGCCTTCCCGGCCGGGGCCGGCGGAGTACTTCACGGGTTCCGTCCGCGTCGATCCGCTGTTCGATGCGAATGCGCCCTCACGCGTGAGTGGCGCCAGCGTCACCTTCGAGCCCGGAGCCCGGACGGCCTGGCACACGCACCCGCTCGGTCAGACGCTGATCGTGACCGCCGGTGCCGGCTGGGTGCGGCAATGGGAGGGGCCGGTCCAGGAGATCCGCGCAGGTGATGTCGTCTGGATTCCGCCGGGTCAGAAGCACTGGCACGGTGCGACGGCCACGACCGGCATGACGCATATCGCGATCAACGAGTATCTCGACGGCAGGAATGTCGAGTGGATGGAGAAGGTCACCGACGAGCAGTATCGCAGATGACACGAATGGGAGTACCAGGCGTTCGAGGCCGACAAGTCGGTGAACCGCAACGAGAACCTCGATCGCTGCTTCTCCTAAATCGCAGACGCGGCAGGATTTCGTGTGGACGCTCGATCGGATGAATGCCGTGAGTAGGGAGACCGCCGATGACGACGTGGACGCACGACGAGCTGGCGAAGATCGCCGCCGCCGAAGAACTGGAACTCGCCTCGGTCCGGCAGGGCGACACGCTGGGCAACCCGGTGACGATCTGGGTCGTGCGCGTCGGCGACGACCTCTACGTTCGGTCGTGGAAGGGCGATGCCGGAGCCTGGTTCCGCGCCACTCAGGTGCGTCACGCCGGCCACATCGAGGCGGGCGGCGTCGGCAAGGACGTCAGCTTCGTCGCCGAGACCGATGATGACGTCAACGATCGGATCGACGCCGCGTACCGCGCCAAGTACCGCCGCCACGGCGCACGCTACGTCGATCCGATGGTGGCTCCGACGGCGCGAGCCACGACGATCAAGGTCGTGCCGCGTTCTCGTTCAGCATGACGTGAATGACGCCGCCTCGGGAGCTTCAAATGAGTGGTGAAGATAGAACGAGCACGGTCGGATTCGTCGGCCTTGGACAGATGGGCGCTCCCATGGCCGAGAACATCCTGAAAAAGGGGCACCGCCTGATCGCCTACGACATCGAGAAGTCGAAGGTCGAGCACGCTGTCAGCCTCGGGGCGCAGGCCGCCTCGAGCCCGGCCGACACCGCCCGCCGTGCGAGCACGCTCATCTCCATGGTCGACACGACCGCCCAGGCGGAGGCGGTCATCGTCGGCCCTGGGGGCTTCATCGAGACCGCCCAGCCCGGGGATGTGATCATCAGCATGAGCACCATCGATCTGATGGCGCTCAGGAGAATGCAGCCGAAGCTCGCCGAGCAGGGGATTGACCTCCTCGACGCGCCGGTCACCGGCATGGAGAAAGGCGCCAGGGCCGGCACGCTGAACGCCTACGTGGGTGGTGATCCCGCTGCGCTCGAGCGCGTCCGGCCGATTCTTCAAGCCATGGCCTCGGAGATCACGCACTTCGGCGCGCTCGGCCAGGGCATCGCGATGAAGCTGGTCAACAACATGCTGATGCAGGTCAATCGCGTCCTGATTGCCGAGGCGCTGGCCCTGGGCGCCAAGGCCGGACTCGACCCGACCCAGATGGTCGACACCATCAGCAAGACGACGGGCAACAGCGTCGCGTTCCAGTACTCCGCGCCCCGAATGCTCGCCCGCGACTTCGACGGGATCCGGATGGAGATCACCTACAAGGACGTCGAGCTCCAGGTGGCGCTCGCGAAATCGCTTGGCATGCCGATGTTCATGGCGAGCATGGCGCTGCGGGTCTACGAGATGGGCAAAGCGATGGGGCTCGGTGGGAAGGACGCGGCCTCGATCGTGACGCTCTACGAGCAATGGACCGGCGTGCCGGTCGTTCCCCGCGCGTGAAGGTATCTTTGGCCAGCACGGCGGTCACAGAGCACGGAGGCACTATGAAGACGCAAGAGATCCCCAGGGTCGCTGTGAACGACGGGACGACGATTCCGCAACTCGGGTTTGGCACGCTCAACGTCCAGCCGGACCGCAAGTCAACGCCTGCGAACGTGGACAGAACAGCCGAGGTGGTCGGTCTGGCTCTCGAACTTGGCTACCGTCACATCGATACCGCGCAGAGCTACGGGACCGAACAGGGTGTCGGGAAGGCGATCGCCGCGTCAAGGATCCCACGCACCGAGCTGTACGTGACCAGCAAGCTCACAACGGCAACCACCGCCCCGACGACGTGCGGTGTTCGTTCGACGAGACGCTCGAGAATCTCGGCCTCGAACAGCTCGACCTTTTCCTGATGCACTGGCCGGTGCCGACGTTGTATGACGGCGACTACGTCTCGACCTGGAAGGCGATGACCGAGCTCGTCACGGGTGGACGGTTGCGAACAGCGGGAGTGTCGAACTTCCAGCCGGAGCACCTCGATCGCATCATCGCTGCCACGGGTGTGGTGCCGGCCGTGAATCAAATCGAGGTGCACCCGTATTTCACGAACGATGCCGTCCGCGCCGCTTCGATCAGCCGCGGCATCGCGGTGGAAGCGCATAGTCCACTCGGGCACGGGCAGGCCCGGCTGCTCGACGACCCAATGATCCGCCGGGTCGCCGCCGCGCGCGACAAGACGAGCGCGCAGATCGTGCTTCGCTGGCATCTTCAGAACGGCCGCATCATCTTCCCGAAGTCAGTTCACCGAGAGCGAATGGCGGAGAACCTCAGCGTGTTCGGCTTCGAACTTTCACCCGACGAGATGGCTGCGATCGACGGCCTCGACAGGGGTGAGAAGGGACGCATCGGGCCGCACCCGGACACGTTCGCGGCCATCCCAGACAAGGATGAGCGTTCCGGCGCGCAAGGGCGCACCCATGGCCGAGAAAGGACGCGGCCTTCATCGTGACGCTCCAAGAGCAATGGCACCGTTGTGGCGGTCGTCCCCCGCGCGTAAAACGAGGTGTGGCTGAACGACACAGCGGTTCGTGACGTGACGGCTCTTCACCGTCTCGTCAGGGAGAGGACATCGCAATGACCGGCATGCTCGACGGAAAAGCCGCTCTCATCACCGGCGCCGGCCGCGGCATCGGCCGCGCGGCCGCGCTCCTGTTCGCCCGGGAAGGCGCGCGCGTCGTCGTTGCCGATCTTTCCGCGGACGGTGTCAAGGAGACGGTCTCGCTCATCCACAGGGCCGGCGGCCAGGCGGTGTCGGTCGTCGCCGACATGACCAGGCCTGCCGAGATCACCGCCATGGTGACGGCCGCGATCGAGACCCACGGCCGGCTCGATTGCGCCTTCAACAACGCCGGGATCACCGGCTCCCAAGTCGGCGCCGGCGGCATGCTTACCGCCGAGTGGCCCGAAGAGGCCTTTGACAAGATCATCCAAGTGAATCTCAAGGGTGTCTGGCTCTGCATGAAGGCCGAGCTCGAGCAGATGGTCCGCCAGGGCGGGGGCTCGATCGTCAACACGGCTTCTCTCGCCGGCCTGACCGGCTTCAAGACCACGTGCGGCTACGCCGCGAGCAAGCACGGCGTCGTCGGTTTGACCAAGACCGCGGCGCTCGAGTACGCGCCCAGAATCCGCGTGAACTGCGTCTGCCCGGGCTTCGTCGATACCGACATGCTCAGGGATACGATGGCGCGGCGCGGCGGCGACATCCTGGCGCGGGTGCCGTTCGGCGAGCTGGCCAGACCCGATGACATCGCCGAGATGGTGTGCTGGCTATCGTCGGACCGGGCCCGCTACGTCAGCGGAGCGGTGTTCACCGTGGATGGCGCCTACATGGCCGGTTAGGCCCCGCTCGACAGCCGGCCGGCGTCTCACTCTCGCGAAGGGGAGATTCGATGGATCCTGCGAACACCGAGCAGATCGAAGCGGTACGTGACTTGGTCAACCGCTTCATGCAGAAAGAAGTCGTGCCCGTCATGGACGCGTACGAGACGCGCGGCGAGTTCCCGCGAGAGCTGATCAGGAAGGCCGGTGAAGCGGGCTTGTACGGCGCCGTGTTTCCCGAGTCAGTGGGCGGCACGAACCTGGGCTACCTCGCTGCGACGGTGATCCAGGAGGAGATGGCGCGCAACGACGTTCGGTTCTCGGCGTGCAACAACCAGCAGGGTTCCACCTGCCCGAGCTGCATCTATCTCGGTGGCACTCCGGAGCAGATCGGGACCTACGTGCCGAACCTGCTGGCTGGCACGACGATCGGCATGATGGCGCTGACCGAGTCGGGCGGCGGCTCCGACGCCGCCGGCGCGATGAGGACCTTCGCGCGCCGCGACGGCGACGTCTACCGCCTCAGCGGCCAGAAGATGTTCGCGTCGATCGCCAACGAGACCGACGTAGGCGTGCTGTTTGCGCAGACCGACCGAGACGCCGGCGCGCGCGGCATCACCGGCTTCATCGTCGAGCCCCGGAAGTATCCCGGCTGGAAGGCGCGGCCGATCGACATGCTCGGGCTCTCGAACGCATTTCGCACCACCGTCCTCTTCCTCGATGACTTCGTGGTCCCGGTCCACAACCGGTTGGGGGCCGAGGGTGAGGGGTTCACGATCGTCATGCGGGCGCTCGAGGCGGGCCGCGTCACGGTCGCCGGCAAGGCCCTGGGGGTCGCGCGCGCGTGCTTCGAGGACGCCGTGCGCTACGCCAAGGAGCGCACGCTGCGTGGCCAGCCGATCGGCCGCTTCCAGATGATCCAGTCCGACATCGCCGAGATGGTCACCGCCATCGAGGCCAGCCGCGCGCTGGTGTACAAGGCGGCGTACTCCATGGACCACAGCTTGCCGTCGAACCGGATCGCGGCGATCGCCAAGTTCCACGCGTCGCAGACGGCCAAGCTGTGCGCCGACAAGGCCATGCAGATCTTCGGCGGCTACGGGCTGGCGAAGGAGTACCGGGTATCCTGGCTGAAGTCCTACGCCGATCTGTTCTTCACCGGCGAGGGATCGGCCAACGTGCAGAAGATCCTCATCGCCGAGGACGCTCTCGGGTACAAGATCGCGGATCGGCACCACGGCAGGACGGGCCTGCGCGACATCCGCAAGAACGTCGTGGCTTCCGATTGAATTGACTGGAGCCGGGGGCGGGAGTTGAACCCGCGACCTACTGATTACGAATTCCGGCGCGGAGCAAACTCAGCATGACCAAGAGAAGCCAACCGAACAGTATGGCGAATCTTCCGGTTGACGGCACCCCTGGACGGTTCTCGGTAGATCGTCCACCTTTGGCACCAGCTTGGCACCGGCCCCAGGCATCAACCCCACGCCAGGCACCCGGCGCTGTCGAGAGGACCCGCCGATCAAGAGCTTGGCCCAGGTCCTCAGTTCGCTCGACTACGCCGCGTTCTTCCTCAAGTAATCGAGACTCCCCGGCAGATCGCGAATCATTCGTAGGAGCATATCCATCGCCGCGGTCTGTACGTTGCGGCCAGCCTCCCATCGGGAGAGCGTGTTGCCGCCAAGACGCAGCAGCCGAGCCAGCTCAGCCTGAGTCAGACCAAAGCGTTCACGGATCGAGCGGATCTCGTCCGCCGATAGCAGCCGGTACTTTCCCCGATAGATCTCCAACGCTCGTTGCCGGAGCCTTCGCGCATCATCGAATCGCAGGACCACTTCGTGACACTTCGGGCAAGCGATATGCGTTGCCTCCGGGACCGTGATCTCCTCGCCGTTCACGGGGAGCTTGAGCTTACGCTTCTCCTCTTTCATCGGAGTACCGCACTCCGGGCAGGCGTCGTCCGGAAGTTCGGCGCGCCGCCTCGACCGCCGGGTTGATCTGTTACGCGTCTTCATCGCTTCGCTCCTCTTCCTCGTGAAATGAGATGACGACGCAATCGCTCCGGAGAATCAGCTTCACGTAAACAACGACGCCGCCGGCTCGCGGCTTGAACACATACATCCACTCGGCCGTCTTGTCAGAAACAAGGCGCTCAACGAACTCGCTCGCGGCCAAGTTCGCCAGCACGTGGCACGCGTCTTCCTGGTCGAGACCCAGATCGACCGCCGTTAGCTCCCGGAGCGCCTTCATCGTGAAACGCACCCGTCCCTGGGAGGCCAGCTCTCGGATCCTCGCCAGGATCTCTGGGAGCCATCGGTGTCGCATTTACCATTCGGTGAAATTATGCATTTGGTGAGGCGCGTTGTCGACGATGATCGCCGGGGGCGCCGCCGCTCGGGTGGGTGCGGGGGAAACTCCGGAGGCGGCCCCCTCGACCGGAGCTGAAGGACGGCGTTCACCGACACTCGACGGTCTCAACCACGCGGAGGACGGCGGCCGCATCCACCCGACGCCGGAATCTGACGATCCGCGCTCCGGAGGGGACGTCGGCCTCGGCGCAGTTCCGGTCCTCGTCGATGCAGAGGATCAGATTCGATAACCGAGCACTTCGATACAGGGCGAGTTTTCGCGTCACGTAGTCGGCGGTCCAGAAGCCCACGATCTCCAGGAGCCATCGCCGCGCGGGGTTGGATCGATCCTGGAGGGCGAAGTCGGGAAAGATCAGCGTGCCGCCGGCCGGGATCGGCTCTGGCTCCCGAATCACGTCCCACGCCAGCGCGAGCCGTCGGAACTCGCGCGCGAAACGCTCCTCCACGCGGCTGTCGTATCGGCGCGGCGCGCCAGCCGGAAGAATCGGATCGCCCGTGCGGAGTTGCAGAGTGAGGCGGCGCCCATGAACGACACATTCCGCCCGCAGGCGAAAGCGCGGACACCACGCCAGCAGAGGCACGAGTTCGCCGAGCGCTCGCCCATACAGCCGGGTGTGGCGAAAGAGCGCGAACGGCCCCGAGAGTTCCAGCGCGGCAGGGGCCGTAGGAGACCGTTCGATGCCGGTGCAGATCAGTCCTCGCCACCTCGCCTGGCGGACGAGCGCCCGCGCGTTCCCCTCGACCTCGATCCTCACCTTGGCTGCGCGGAGGAGCAGCGCCTGCACCAGCGCGAGGTTGCATCGTAGCGCGAACTCCACAGCCGAGAGCGGCTGCGCCGGGGCCCCGGCAAGCCGTTCGCCCGGCAAGTCGCCGAACAGCGAATCGAGCAAGTCCTCTGGGGTCACCCCCAGAGAGACCGCAACAGTGGACAGGACGGTCTCCCGCGGGGCGTGGGTCCGGGCCGCCTCCCCGAACACGAGGGCACGCGCCCGCCGGGGCGGGACCGCGGTCTTTCGCTGGCTCGGCCGGAGCCTGCCGAGCACTTGGATGGCCAGCCTGAGCTTCTTCGGAGGACTCTCGCACGGCAGCGGCTCGCGCAACCTGGCTTCCAGCTCTCGCTGGGGCTTTCCGATGAACCGCTCGTACTCCTCGAGGAGCACCCCCAGCCACGGATGGTCGTGTTCCCCGAGGAACTGAGGCACGACGCGGGCCCCGGCCACGCTACAGCTGAGCAGATCGTCGGGCAACAAGACCCTGGCGTCTCCGGCGCGCCTGACCCACCTCGATGGTATTCCGGGTCACGAGTTCGTATACGACCGCACGCTTGCCTGCGCTCGGCCGCAGCAACCGGCCGACTCGCTGCACGTGCTCGCGCTCCCCGAGGGCACCGCCGACGATCACGCCGACGTCGGCGTCGGGCACGTCGAGCCCTTCGTTGAGCACGCGCGCCGAGACGAGTGTCCGGATGTCGCCGCGGCGAAAGCGCTCGAGCATTTCCTCCCGCTCTCGACGGCCGATGTCGCAGGTCAGAGGCATGACGAGATGCTGTCGCGCTATCGCATAGGCCGTTTCGTTGTCGGCGGTGAAGACCAGCACCCTGGAATCCCAGTGGCGTTCCAGGAGCGATTCCAGGGCTCGCCGCTTGGCCCGGGTGAACCCGAGCAGCCGTCGCATCTGGCGGAACGCCGCCAGTGCGCGACGGCCCTCGGCCGTACGGGCGGCATAGTGGGTGAAGTCCACCCAGCTCGCCCCGGGCGCCATCCGATGGAAGTCTGTGTAGGCACCCGTAAACACCGTAGCCAGGCTCGTGTAGGCGGAACGCTCCTCGATCGCGAGATCCAGGTACAGCGTGATCACGTCGAAGCTGGCGAGGAAGCCCCCGGCGAGGTCAGCGACGGCGAGCTCGAAAACAGGCGCTCCCACAAGCTCGGCAAGGCGGGCTGCGACGGTCGGGTCGCGCGCGGGCGTTGCCGTGAGACCGAGGCGAGCGTCGGCGACGGTCATCTCCAGGGCTTCATCGCGAAGGCCACGGCCGAAGTGATGAACCTCGTCGACGATGAGGAGATGGAAGCGATCGCCCAGCTGGTGCATGTGGCGGTAGGCGCTTTCGAAGGTGGCGACAGTCAGCGGTGCGAGTTGCCGCACGCCGTCGCCGTAGGATCCGACCGGGCCATGGTATACGCCCCTGATCTCCCGAAGCCATTGATCGAGCAGGACACGCGTCGGGACCAGACACAATGCGGGGAGCCGCGTCCGGTGCATCGCGGCCAAGGCGAGCCGGGTCTTGCCACTCCCGGTCGGAAGGGCGACAATGCCGCGCCGGTGCCCCAGCTCCCATGCGGACAGAGCCGCCTCCTGGTAAGGTCGGAGGTCGACGTCCGACCACGCTTCTTCCATCGGTCGAGCGGGCGAGGCGATGTCCTGGAAACGGGTACCACGGCCGAGGAGCCAGCGTTGCAGGGCGGGGTAACTGCTGGCGGGCGCACGATGGACGCACACGCGAGGATCCCAGAGAACTCCCGGCGCCTCGGCGAGGTCGAGCTCCGTGGGCGGATCGGTGAGCACGATGGTGCCACGGTCGAATTGAAGTCGCATGGCCGCACGCCACGGTTTCTTGATACAGGGCGGAGTGATTCACTCCAATGCCTAAAGATGGATACGCCTCATGAATGCCCGCGCTGGTCTCGGCACGGTGAAATTGACGCGATGCCTCGTTCTCGATCGTCAGGTAGAGGCATCGTCCAAGAGCCGGCAGCTCCGGCCTTCGTCGACGAGGTTCGGTGTGTCCAGCGCTCTCGCTGATGGCTCGTCAGCCGCATGAAGGGCGTTCGCTGTCGTGTCTCGGAGACTCCCGAACAGAGGTCAACTAGCTTCTTGCTGCACAGTGGTGAGTCGACCGGGTGTCAAGAACTTCCCGCGCAGGAGGAGCCGATGGCGGTCCGTGGTGATGGCGATCGCCTCGGCGCTGACGAGGAGGTCGGCGATGAAGAATGAGCGCGGCACGAAACGCGGTGTTCCGCGCCGAGGCCGGCGGGACGCGGGCGCCGCGGATGAGCGCTTGCGCGCGTTCCTGCGGGCGTTCGCTGATAGCCTCGAGCTTCCGACGCGCGCCTCCGTGCTCGATGAGCCCGTCACCGTGGTCGAGATCGCGTACGACGGCAACCCGCGTCGCGGGCTCACCGCCCGATGCCGGACGAGGCACGGACGCGAACATGTGATTGCGCTCACGGACGCGTGGTTCCCCGAGGGTAGCGAGGCCGCACGCCTCGTCACGCGGTATCGCGCCTCGCTCGACCTGGACTCCGCCCCTGGCGCTTCGAATGCCGCGTCGCATGAGTCGCCGACGCCCGTGCGTGCACACGGTGACATCGACCTGTCGCATCCCATCGAGCTTGTCGTCCTGTCCGTCAAGGAGCGGGCCGCCCGCTGCCGCCTGCTCGGCATCGACAACACAGTCACCCTGCGGAGCAGCGGATTGTGGAAAGTCGTGCCCGGCGAGATCGTTACGGTCCGTCCGCGCAAGCCCTGGCGGTACGCAGGCCATCAGTACCTGTCGGGCGACATCGAGAGCATCCGCGTGGACATCGCCGCGCTCGGCCTCGTCCCGCTCCGCCTCGAGCCGTGCGGGACGTGGGACCCGGCCGAGGAGTACTGGGGCGAGGAGGGCGACGCGATCGACGACTGGGCGCAGACCATCATCGCGCACGGCCCAAGGCCCGATTTCGAGATGGAGCAGGTGCTGCCCGGCGCGGACCCGACCGATTCGGACCTCGATCCCATCATCGAGTCGAATGAACTGAAGGACGCGGGGGATCTCGTGGGCGCCCGTCGGATCTTGATGGCGTTGCTCGAGGCGGACCTTCGCTGCCTGGATGCTCACGCGCATCTTGGCAACCTGGTATTCGATCACTCTCCCGCCGAGGCAATCCGGTACTACGAAGTCGGCGTGCAGATCGGTCGGCTGTCCCTGGGCGAGGATTTCAACGGCGTGCTGTCGTGGGGTCTCGTCGACAACCGGCCGTTCCTGCGCTGCATGAACGGTTACGGACTCTGCCTCTGGCGGCTCGGCCGACGGGACGAGGCCGTCCGCGTCTTCGATCGCATCCTCTGGATGAACCCGGGCGACAACCAGGGCATCAGGTTCCTTGTCCCCGCGGTCCTCGACGGCAAGCCCTGGGAGGACTCCGCCTCGTGAGCGGACAGGCTTCGACCTCGGTATCGCCGATACCGCCGGCGACGGATGCGGCAGTGGACCGGCGACAGCTCGACCTCTTTCTCGATGGCGGCGACACCCTGCTGGTCATGAGTCGTCGAACAGCACGGCCTGACCGACGAACTGGTTCGCCAGCGCCGTGCGTTTCGGCAACTCAACGAGAGCTTCTTCCGCTGGCGGGCGAGTCCACAATCCGGCGTCAGCTTCGGGAGCTGGACGCCCGGACCGAAGAGGTACCCACGAACACGAACTGCTGCCTCACGCATTTTCACCCAGACTGGCGGCCGGCTGGGCGCTGGGCGCTGCTTCACGCGTGACGCCCCAGATCGAAGAAGTTTGGCACCAACCGGACGCTGACGGCCGATGGTGTGTCGTAAGTAGTTGATTCTGGAGCCGGGGGCGGGAGTTGAACCCGCGACCTACTGATTACGAATCAGTTGCTCTGCCACTGAGCTACCCCGGCTTGTCGCGGACTTGCGAGCGGCGCGGGGTCGAGTTTACCATCTTGCGCTGATTTTTGTGCTGAAGCGTTCCGAACATCTTCGAGCGCGGCGACTGCCTCGCGCAGGCGAGCGGGACTCCGGTGCGCGTAGCGGCGGGTCATGCTGAACTCGCGGTGGCCGAGGATCTCCTGCACCTCCTTGAGGCTCCGGCCGCGCATGATGAGCCACGAGGCGCAGGTGTGTCGGAGGTTGTGGAAGCGGAAGTCGGTGATCTTCGCGCGCCGGCAGGTGTGCTCGAACGCGGTCCGGACGTCACCCCATGCCCTGGGGGTGATTCAGCAGATCGTTCTCCCCGTCCCGATGTTGCCAGACCTGCACCCCTTCGCGATCCACCGCCCCGACTACCTGCTCGCTGCGCACGTCTACGCGCACGACGGCCGGTTCGACTTGGCGCTGGCCGAGATCGAGCGGCTCGAGGCGAAGGCGAAAGAGCGCCAGAGCTTTGGCGAGCTCTTGCGCGAGACCCGGCTGTCGGAAGGAGACCACCGGACGATGTGGGCGACTCCGCTCTTGTTCCAAGGGAAGACGGAAGAGGCACGGCAGCAAGCTGGACAGGCTCGGGCCGCCTATACGGACGGCCCCGAGGGGAGCTATCCC